>Ga0129333_10003785_pt1 | contig 14197 bp, 10 predicted proteins | sample CPB6_08_DNA_FD_94474 | JGI IMG/M metagenome (GOLD analysis project Ga0129333, IMG submission 94474) | Freshwater to marine salinity gradient microbial communities from Chesapeake Bay, USA - CPBay_Sum_0.6_0.8_DNA | ecosystem: Environmental > Aquatic > Marine > Coastal | place: USA: Chesapeake... | reverse complement strand
TAGGCGAAGAGCAGCACGAACATGAGCGGCTGGACGAGAACGAACACCATCACGTCGGGAACACGCTTGATGCGGATCATGTTGCGTCGGGCGACCACCCGGGCGTCGCGGATGGTGCTCACGTCGGGGCCTCCTCAGAGGACGCCTCGTGACCGGTGAGTTCCATGAACACGTCGTCGAGGGTTGGGCGACGCAACCCGATGTCGACGATCTCGACCCCTCGATCCTCCAGTTCGCGCAGCACGGTGCTCAGGGCTTCGACTCCTTTCGACACCGGTGCCGACACCTCGCCGTCGTCGGCATGCACTCGCAGCGGCCCGGTGGCGACGGCGGACATGATTCTTTCGGTGGTCGCGACGTGGGCCACTCCGCGGACGCGGACGTCGAGATGCTCGCCCCCGACCCGCCGCTTGAGCTCGTCGGCGGTGCCCTTGGCGATGGCCTTCCCGTGGTCGATCACCACGATCTCGTCGGCCAGTTGGTCGGCCTCCTCGAGGTACTGAGTGGTGAGGAGCACGGTCGTCCCGGAGCGAACCCGACTCCGTATGGTCTCCCACAGCTCGCCACGGCTTCGGGGGTCGAGGCCGGTTGTCGGCTCGTCGAGGAACAGAACCGGAGGGTCGGCGATCAACGCCCCGGCGAGATCGATGCGTCGACGCATGCCTCCCGAGAAGGTCTTCAACGGTCGATTCGCCGCGTCCTCCAGCCGGAACTGCTCGAGCAGGTCGTTCGCACGGCCCCGGGCCTCCCGCCGCGACATTCCGTAGAGCCGACCGATCATCTCGAGGTTCTCGGTGGCGGTGAGGTGTTCGTCGACCGCCGCGTACTGCCCCGAGAGTCCGATGCGCGAGCGAACACCTTTCGGATCCCCCGTCACGTCGACACCGGCGACGGTGGCCGACCCGGCGTCGGGTACGACGAGCGTGGTGAGAATCGAAACCGCGGTCGTCTTGCCGGCGCCGTTCGGTCCGAGCAGCCCGAGAACGGTGCCGCGTTCGACGTCGAGGTCGAGTCCGTCGAGGGCGTGGACGTCGCCGTAGTGCTTCACGAGACCCCGGGCGCGAACCGAGGTGTCGGCCGGGGGATGGGCCATGCGCCGAACGCTACCGATCGATCGCCCAGGCTTTAGATTTCTTTCATGAGCCTCGAGAGATCGTCGAACGGACTCTCGGTGGCGGCCCCGATCATCGGGGTCGTCCTCGTCGCGATCACTTGGGGGTCGAATCCGTCGGTGGTGAGCGCCGTGGTGCTCGCCCTCGTTCACGTGGCTCTCGTACTGGTGACGGTCGGGCACGCCGAGGCCATCGCGCACCGAGTCGGCGAGCCTTTCGGCACACTCGTGCTCGCCGTGGCGGTCACCGTCATCGAGGTCTCGTTGGTGGTCACTCTGATGGCCTCGGAAGGACCGAAAGCCGAGACGCTCGCTCGGGACACCGTTTTCGCCGCGATCATGATCGTGTGCAACGGCGTGGTGGGGGCCGCGATCGTTGTCCGGGCTCGGTCGGAGCATTTGGTCACCTTCAGCGAGCAGGGAGCCAACGCGCTCCTCGGGACGGTGATGACCATCGCCACTCTGAGTCTCGTTCTTCCGACCTTCACCGACAGCAGCGATGGCCCCACCTTCACCGGTCCCCAACTGGCTTTCTCGGCGGTGGCGGCGGTGGTCGTCTACGCGGTGTTCATTTTCGTGCAGACCTTCCGGCACCGATGGATGTTCCTCGCCCCCGAGGCTCTCGACGACGAGTCGGACGACGAGTTCTCGCACGTGTCACCGCACGCCCCTCGACCGGGACGCATGGAAGGTCTTCCTCTGCGCGTCGCCCTTCTGGTGCTCGGTCTCGTCGGAGTGGTTGGGCTGGCCAAGACGCTCGCTCCCCGCATCGAGGACGCCGTCGTGTGGGCCGGCGCGCCTCGTTCCTTCGTCGGTGTGGTGATCGCACTGATGATCCTCCTGCCCGAGTCGGTGGCCGCCATTCGATCGGCCAACCGGGGCGAGATGCAGACGAGCCTCAATCTGTCGTTGGGCTCGGCACTCGCCAGCATCGGTCTCACGATTCCCGCGATAGCGGTGGCGTCGATCTGGCTCGACGGCGCCATCGTTCTCGGGCTGGGGGCCAAAGAGATCGTCCTTCTGGCCCTCACCGCCGTGGTGAGTTCGCTGACCTTCGGTTCGGGTCGGGCGACGATCCTCCAGGGCGTCCAGCACCTCGTGATCTTCGCGGCCTTCTTGTTCCTCTCGATCTTCCCCTGATTCGTCGTGCGTTCTCTTCCGAGCCGACGGCTCGGGGGACGGGCGGTCCCTTCCCGCGTCGACGCGTCGGGCAGGGGTTGAGTCGCTCCGGCTCCATCTGAGAGAGTGGACGGGTGAGCCGAGGGGGCTGCACCGGGGGGTTCGGGTGATGTCGAGAAGCGATGTCGATGTCGTGGTCGTGGGAGCCGGGTTCGCCGGTTTGTACCTGCTGCACGAGTTGCGCGAGAACGGCTTCTCGTCGCGGGTTCTCGAGACCGGCGACGACGTGGGAGGCACCTGGTACTGGAATCGCTATCCGGGGGCGCGCTGCGACATCTCGACCACCGACTACCAGTTCACCTGGGATCCCGAACTGCACGACGAGTGGTCCTGGTCGGAGAAGCACGCCACCCAGCCCGAGATCCTTCGCTACGCGCAACACGTCGCCCGGAAGCACGACCTCTACTCGGGTATCGATTTCGAGACGCGGGTGGTCGGGGCGGTCTGGAGCGACGAGTCGAGAAAGTGGACGATCACCACCTCGAAGGGCGAGAACATCACGTGTCGCCACTATGTGATGGCCACCGGCTGTCTCTCGATGCCGAAGGAGCCCGACATTCCCGGCACCGATCGCTACAAGGGGCCGGTGTACGTGACCGGACGTTGGCCACACGACGGCGTCGACTTCACCGGCCAGCGTGTGGCAGTCATCGGCACCGGGTCCTCGGCCATCCAGTCGATTCCGCTCATCGCCGAACAGGCCGCCGAGTTGGTCGTGTTCCAGCGGACGCCGAACTTCTCGGTGCCGGCCCACAACGGACCGCAGCCCGCCGATCGGGTCGCTCGTCTGCGCGAGGACCGTGGCGCGTACGAGGCCGAGGCGCGGCTCTCGACGTCGGGAGTGCCCATTCAGCCGTCCACCACGTCGGCTCTCGCGGTCGCCCCTGACACCGCGCGGGAGATGTTGGAGACGGCGTGGCAACGCGGCGAGTTGCTGGCCCTCGGCGCCACCTTCATGGACGTCGGAATCAGTCGACCCGCCAACGAGGTCGTGAGCGACTTCATCCGCTCGAAGATCGCGTCGATCGTGAAGGATCCGAAGACGGCCGAGTTGCTGAGTCCGAGGGGCTATCCCTTCGGAACCAAGCGTCCGTGCATGGACACGAACTACTACCAGACTTTCAATCTCCCTCATGTCCGACTGGTCGACCTGAACACGGATCCGATCCGCTCCATCACCGAGACGGGCATCGACTTCGGTTCGGAGTCGAGGGAGTTCGACGCGATCGTGTACGCCACCGGGTTCGACGCGATGACCGGTGCGATCGTCGCCGTCGACATCGAGGGACGCGACGGCATGACGCTGAAGAAGAAGTGGGCGAACGGTCCGCTCACGTACCTCGGGCTCACCTCGGTGGGTTTCCCGAATCTGTTCATGATCACCGGACCGGGCAGCCCGTCGGTGCTGTCGAACATGATGGTGTCGATCGAGCAGCACGTCGAGTGGATACGCGACACGCTCGTCAGCATGCGCGAGGAGGGCTTCGAGACGATCGAGCCCACTCCGCGGGCCGAGGAGGGCTGGCGAGCGCACTGCGAGGACTGCGCGTCGATCACGCTCTTCCAGGACACCAACTCGTGGTACATGGGCGCCAATGTGCCCGGCAAGCCCCGCGTGTTGTTCCCCTACATCGGTGGCGTCGGTCGGTACCGGAAGATCTGCGACGAGGTGACGGCGCGGGGGTTCCTCGGTTTCGAACTCACGGGCTCGGTCGCCACCCGGTGCAACGACGGCGTCGTGCGCGAGATCCAGCCCGATGTCGAGAGCGTTCTCGAGATGATGGCCACCCTCGGCCTTCCGCCCATCGAGGCGATGTCGCCGGTGGAGGCCCGCGCCTTCTCCGAGGCCTCGTCGGCTGTTCGGCCTCCCGGACCCGCGGTGGGCGAGATGATCGACGGCTCTCTGCCCGGTGAGGCTGGGCCTCTCGAGTATCGGCTCTACCGACCGGCATCCGGCGGGCCGCATCCGGTGGTCGTCTACTTCCACGGCGGTGGTTGGGTGTTCGGCAGTCACGTGTCGGACGATCCGTTGTGCCGCGACCTCTGCGTGCAGGCCGACGTCGCGATCGTGTCGGTGAACTACCGGCACGCACCGGAGGATCGCTTCCCGGCCGCCGCACTCGACGGTTACGCAGCTCTTCGGTGGGTGGCGGCGAACGCGGCCTCGCTCGGATTCGACCCCGCACGGATCGCGGTGGCCGGCTGGAGCGCGGGTGGCAACGTCGCCGCGGTGGCCGCGCAGATGGCCCGCGACAACGGGGGACCCGAGCTGCGCGGACAGTTGCTCCTCACTCCGGTCACCGATGGTTCGCGACAGCACCAGTCGCACACCGACAACGCCGACGGCTACATCCTCACCAAGTCGCTCATGGAGTGGTTCTGGAACCACTACGCCGATCCGGCCGACCGTTCCAACCCACTCGCGTCGCCCCTTCTGGCCCCCGACCTCTCCGGTCTGCCACCGGCGATGGTGGTGACCGCACAGTACGACCCGTTGCGCGACGAAGGCGATGCCTATGCCGAAGCGTTGAGTGCGGCCGGAGTCCACGTGGAGCACCTGCGCGCCAAGGGGCACACCCACACATCGATCACGATGGTGGACATGCTTCCCTCGAGCGTGCCTCCGCGCCGGGCCATGGCGTCCGCGCTACGCCGCTTCTTCGGCTGAACACCCACGGACCGGTCGATCGTCGACCGGACGACCTCAGTTGACGAAGGCGAAGGCGTGGATCAGGTTGCCCGCATCGTCGACCAGAGCGTGTGCCACGAGGTTTTCCTCGTCGACGTGATACTCGGTGCCGAGTCCGGTGCCCTTGATTCGGGTGGCCGGGGCCTCCGCCGCGGCGGCCAGGAACTTCTCGACGTCGGCGATGGTTGCTTCGGCGTCGACGGTCGACTGCTCGACCAGTTCGCCCACGGCCAGGCGCACCATCTCCGTCCAGCACGACGCGAGGTCGTCGGCGGAGGTGAACAGCTCGACACCCACGACGCGATCGCCCACCGCGACGGCGATTCCGGTCTGTCCGATGACGAGTCCGTTCTCCACGAGATCGTCGGTGAGAGCCGAGAGACGCTCGTCGATGTCGAGGCGACGGTCCGCCTCGAGGAACGACTCCGACGGGCTGAACATGGCCGCCGTCCGCAAGGTGTCACGGACGGCGTCCCACACCATGCCCTGGTCGGACTCGTGTCGGCCCGTGAGGTCGATGTTGCGCTTCACACCGCGCGACTTGGCGTGCCGAACGTGACGGTTCACGACGCGGTGCGAGTGCCGGAACGTCGAGCCTCCGGCCCAACGGCCGGACTCGACGCACGACACCGGAATCACCATGCGGGCTCCGGCCGGAACGATGATCGAGACGTTCACGACCCGGGTCTGGCGCCCGCCCTCGAGCACGCGCCCGGCCGGGATCACCACCGGGTGCGGCTTCGGGTTGTGCACCTGCAACTCGGGGACCGAGGCGCTCTGGAGTTCGGAGACCTCCAGGGTCTCGTCGGCGATGGCGATGCCGTCGAGGCGCGGTGTCTCGTGGAACAGCGGGAAGATCGACAGGCCGTCGCGGCGAATCGGTTCGCCGATCCGGGTCTTGGTGATCTGGGTGATGCTCATTGTTCTTCTTTCTGTGGTCGGCCCCCGGCGGCTCGCTGCCGATGGGCGATGTCGTCGAAGAAGAAACGAGGTGGATCATCGTCGCTGTGAGGTCGAGGACGACACGGTGCGGAAACAGTGTGAGGGATCGGCGGTCGCGGGGTACTCGGACGAGGAAATCCCGGTCAACGAACGGCGTCGTCGGTTCGCATCGACGTCAGGGAGTCGATGTCAGGGGATCGACGTCAGGGAATCGACGTCAGGGTCTCGACTTTGACCGCCGTGATGCCGAAGTTACTCACCCATGCGGTGACGGGTCGACTCTGATCCGAGTAGTAGTTGCATTCGAGATCCACCGTGAAAGTGCTGTTGGAACTGAAACCGGCTATCAGACTCTTCTCCTGGGAGTAGTTGACATAGGGAGCGGGGCTCGATTGGGGGAAAGAGAACTGCGCCGATCCCGGAACATTCGGCGATTGGAGAATGCAGTTCGCCTGGATCAGCGAGTTCGATGATCCGTATTGAAGTCTCATCGTGACCGGAACCGATGCCGTCACGATGTACTTGCCGGAGGGAAGACTCATCGACTTGATCGTCGTCGTTGTCGAAGAGATGGAGACAGCGTTGTACTCGTAGAACCAGTATCCGTCGCTCGGTCCTCGAGGTCCGGTCTGACCGGTCTGGCCCTGAGGGCCCTGGGGTCCCTGTGAGCCCGGCGGTCCGGTCGCGCCCGTCGGTCCGGCGGGACCCTGCGAGCCACTCGACGATTGCTCGAAGTAGCCCATGACGTCGATCAGAACGTCGGCGGTGGGCCCGGTGGCCCCGTAGGCGTCGAAGTACACCTCCACCGCTCCGGTGCTCGGCAACGCAACGGTCACGGCGTTCGGAGTCACCGAGTTGGCGACGAAGTTGAGGTTGCTGGTCGACCGATTGCTGGTCGACCCGGCCGGTCGAACACTCAGGTAGCCGTCGGCCGTCGCTCCGATGACGGTGACGTTCAGCGTGACGCCGGTGGCCCCCTGGGGCACGACGATCATGTTTCCGTTCCCGGTGGCGACCTCGCCGGTGACGTTCAGATTGCGGGGAGACTTCGAGTCGAAGTCACCCACCAAGCCGAGACCGGAGCGGGTGTCGAGGATTCTCTGCGGGGTGATCGGAACGAACGTGGATCCGACCGCGATGCTCGATGCTGCGATCGGCGTCGGGGTGTTGCCGGTCGGGAACACGGCGATCAGTACCCCGAGGGCCACCCACCCGAGACGCCCGACACGGGTGCCGGTGTTGCTGGAGGCCATGGGTGCACCTTACCTGAATGAAGAATTCAGGATTCGTCGAGATACCCGAGGGAGCAGCGGGTGCCGTGTGCGAGGCTCGACGGGTGGACATCGTCGAGGTGCAAAAGCGGGTCATCCGGGTGCTGGTGGTGGGTCAGTTGGCCGCGGCGGCCGCTCTGTCGTCGGCGGTGACCGTCGGTGCTTTCGTGATTCAGCGCATCCTCGGACAGGAAACACCGTGGGGAGGCGTGGCAACGGCGACCGTCACCATCGGCACGGCCTTCATGTCGCAGTTTCTCGCTCGCGTCATGTCGAAGCGGGGACGACGTGACGGTTTGCGCCTGGGATACGCGATGGCGATCGTGGGCGGGTTCGTCGCCGGTTGGGGTGCCCAGACCCGACTGTTGCCTCTTTTCGTGGTCGGACTCTTCGTGTACGGCAGTGGTCAAGCGTCGAATCTCTTGTCGCGTTACGCCGCCACCGACTTGGCGCCGCCCGATCAACGGGCGCGGGCGATGAGTTTCGTTCTCTTCGCGTCGACCTTCGGCGCCGTTCTCGGTCCCGTCCTGGTGCTTCCGGCGCAGTGGGCCGGGGAGGAGTTGTTCGGGTGGGACAAGTACACGGGACCGTGGGTGTTCTCGGCGGTCTTCTTCCTCGTGTCGTTGGCGAACGCGTGGTTGCGACTCAAGCCGGATCCCTTGCTCTTGGCGCGTGAGCTTTCGGGAGAGGTGGTGGGTTCGCTGACACCGGTGAATCTGCGCGAGGCCTTTCGAGCGGCTTTCGCCACCAACTCCGGTCGGTTGGCCGTGGCGGCGATGGTGATCTCGCAGATGACGATGGTGGCGGTGATGACCATGACGCCCGTGCACCTGAAGTCGCACGGACACGAGTCGGTGAGTTCGTACGTGATTTCACTGCACATAGCCGGCATGTTCGCTTTCAGTCCACTGGTGGGTCGGTACGTCGACCGGCGTGGTCAGGTCCGGGCGATCATGTTGGGTGGTGCTCTGCTGTCGGCGGCCACCGCGATGTCGGCGGTCGCGGGAGATGGATGGTTGCCGTTGTTTCCCGCTCTGTGGTTGCTCGGAATCGGATGGAGTTTCGGTCTGATCGGCGGCTCGAGCCTGCTGGTGTCGTCGGTGAGCGAGAGAGCACGAGTGTCCGTGCAGGGTGCGGCCGACATGGCGATGAGTTTCTTCGGCGGACTGGCCGGATTCGCGAGCGGATTCATCCGCAAGGCGGTCGGCTATCACGTGCTTTCCACCCTCGCGTTGGTGCTGGCGGTGCTGTTGACCGGAGCGGCTCTCCTGCGTCCCTTGCTGGACGCACGGATGTCTCCGGTCGAGAGTTGATTCCGGCGATCCTCTCGTCGGAGGGTTGCTCAGTATGCTCGCCGAGGAGGTGTTCCCATGTCGCGAGTGCAGTTGGCCCTGAACGTCGGAGATCTCGAGGCCGCGATCGACCTTTACACCAAGATGTTCGGTGTCGGCCCGGCCAAGGTGCGCGAGGGCTACGCGAACTTCGCCATCGAGAATCCGCCTTTGAAGCTGGTGCTGATAGCCGGCCACGGTGAGCCCGGAACCATGAACCACGTTGGTGTCGAAATGGATTCGATCGAGGAGGTGGCCGCCAAGATCGTCGAATCCCAGCATCACGGTTTCGAGGTTTCGGTGCGCGAGAGCGAGACCTGCTGCTTCGCGGTGCAGGACAAGGTCTGGATCCAGTCCGGTGAGGTTCCCTGGGAGTGGTACGTCGTTCTCGAGGACGCTCCCACCGACACGTCGCTGTCGAGCAGCGGATCGATCGACATCGGACGCAAGCCGATGATGGTCGTCGAGTCGTCCGGCGGGTCGTGCTCGTCGAACTCGTGCTGCTGAGGCGCAGTCTCGCCGAGTTCCTCGGCACCGCACTACTGGTGACGGCGGTGGTGGGTTCGGGCATCATGGCCACGAACCTCACCGACGACGTGGGGATTCAGTTGCTCGCCAACGCGATCGCGACCGGCGCCGCGTTGCTCGGTCTCGTGACGATCTTCGCTCCGATCTCCGGGGCCTCGTTCAATCCGGTGGTGACGGTGGTCGGGTTCCTCCTGGATCGAGGCTCGTCGATCGCGCGTCTGGTTGCCGACGTGGTGGCGCAGTTCGCCGGCGCCCTGGCTGGTTGCTTGATCGCCAATGCGATGTTCGCCCGACCTCTTCTGGAGACATCGACGAAGATCCGAACCGGCGGGCCGCAATGGTTCGCCGAAGTCGTGGCGACCGTGGGTCTGCTACTCGTCGTTCGAGGTGGCATCGCGGCCGGAGCAAATGTGGCGGCGTTGGTGGCCGCGTGGATCACCGGTGCGTATTGGTTCACGTCGTCGACGAGCATCGCGAACCCGGCGGTCGGATTCGGCCGCATGTTCTCCGACTCGTTCGCCGGGATCGCCCCCGAGTCGTGGCCGATGTTCGCCGTCATGCAATTGGCGGGCGGGGTCGTGGCTTTCGGTCTGGTGAAGGTGCTCTTCGCACCCGACGACTGACCGTCGCTCAGGTGTCGGGCTGCAGACGCCTGCGGAAGCCGAACGCGATCATCACGAGTCCGGTGAGAATCAGGAGGGTCGCGGTGTGCGTGCCGTTGCTCGAACCGGTGGACGGCAACTGGGGAGATGGCGTGTCGCTGGAGACGATGGATGCTCCCGGGACGGTGGTCGCGTTGGCTGGTGCCAGCGTTCCGCTTGCCGAAGGCGTGGTCGTGGGGGTTGTGGTGGAATCCGCCAACGAGGTGGTCGGGGCCGCCGCTGTCGTTGTCGTGGTGGGGGCCAACGTTGTCGTGGTTGTCGTGGTTGTCGTGGTTGTCGTTGTGGTTGTCGTTGTCGTTGTCGTCGTCGTCGAGGTGGTGGTCACCGGTTGGCCCACGGTGTATTTGTAGACGTTGCTGAAGCGCCAGCCCGCCGTGTAGATCGATTCTCCGTTTGCTGTGATGCCGAGGCTCGCAGCCCATTGGTGGTTGATCATGTGACGGAGAAGTCGAGTGCCGGTCGAGAGATCCCAGACGTCCATCACCTCCGGCCAGGGTCCTTGATTCAGGAAGATCATGTAACCGAGGCCGCGGGCGGTGTCGACCACGAAGGGGGTCGGTCCGAGAACGTTGCCCAATTGCCCGTTGCCGATGTGGGCCGACCAAACCTGCGTCGGGCTCGATCCGAGATTGTTCCAGGCCGAGAACACGCCGTTGTCCGATGCAACGTACAAGGTGTCTCCGGTGGCGTTCAACCCGAGGTAGGCCGGTCCGTTCGCCGAGACGGTGGAGGCTCCGTTGACCGCGGTCGTCGCGACGCTAAACGTTGCCATCACCGTTCCAGAAGGGACGGCGATCTGGCTGATCGAGGACGCTCCAACCTGCCCCCAGGCCGACGAGGCAAAGAGATGATTGCCGGAGGGATGCATGACCAAACGATTCAAAGGATTCGCACCGTTGGTGACCGTTGTTTTCGTGTAGGAGGTCAAATCGATGATGTGCAATTCATTGTTCGCATCCGACCAACTGGGAGCGCAAGACACAGCGAGTTGCGAGTTGTCGGGCGTGAGCGCCAACATTCGCGGCGCACCTTGGTTGCACACTGCGGTGATCGGGGTGGTGCTCGCGGCGGTCGCGACGTCGACTCGCGAGATGGAGTTGCTTTGGGAGTTCATCACCCAAGCGACCGTTCCGCTCGAGTTCACCTCGATGTCATTGGGTTGGTTTCCCACGGTTGCGGTGCGCAGGATCGCGCCCGACGAAGCGTCGACGATGCGGATCCGGGACCTCTTGTTCTCGGCCACCAGCAGGATGGCTCCGTCCGGGGTCGGCTCGACATCCCAGACCCCGATGTCGTTCGGATTGGAGAGTGAGAAGTCCTCGAAACTCCATGCGGCGACCTGACTCGGTGCGTAGTACGAGGTGGCAGAAGCGAACGATGTCCACACTCCGAGTCCGACTAGTGCCGATCCGACTCCAAGGAGAGCGGTGAATCCCGACCTGCGCGTCGCCAACATGAAGTCCTCCCAAAACGCCTGACATTCGCGTCAGAAAGACTGCCACAAGAACGGTCGACCATCAAAGGTCGACCGTTCGTTGGACGGCCGGAAGGCTCCGGGTCGCTCCCTTTCCCGCATTGGCGTCCATTGGCTTGTTCGGCAACAATGTCCCTCGTGATCAGCCACTACATCGCCGCCCGTCAGGAGATCGAGGGCCCGGGCTCTCCCTTCGCCGTCACCACTGTGACCGTTCGGGGGGTGGAAGTGAAGACCTTCGCCGCCGCCCCGCCCAACATGCGACTCGTCTGGGAGATGACGGCCGCCCACGGCGACAAGAAGTACCTCGTCTACGAGGACGAGTCGTTCACCTACGCCGAGGTGCACGCCCAAGTGCGCAAACTGGCTCATTACCTCGTGTCGCAGGGCGTTGGTCGAGGCGACCGCGTGGCCCTGTCGATGCGGAACTACCCGGAATGGGTGGTGGGTTACTGGGCCACGGTGTCGATCGGTGCGGCCGTGGTGGGAATGAACGCCTGGTGGACACCGGCCGAGATGGATTACGCACTCGGTGACAGCGCGCCCAAGGTGTTGATCGTCGACGACGAGCGCCTCGAGCGCTACCTCCAGACCCCGACCAAGCGCGACATCCATGTGATCGCGGTGCGCACCGACCGCGACCTGCCGGCCGGCGGCGTTCGTTGGGCCGATGTGATGGCCACTGCCGACCCCGGGTCGTTGCCGCCGGCCGAGATCGATCCGGACGACGACGCGACGATCTTCTACACCTCGGGAACCACGGGCTTCCCGAAGGGCGCGCAGTTGCATCACCGCGGTTCGGTGATCAACGTGATGAACATCGCGTCGATGACCGCGGCCGCCTCGGCGGGTATCGCCAAGGCGGTGGCCGCCGGCGATCTCGCGGCGCCGCCCCCGCCCCCGCCCGCCTTGCCCCCGGTGTTCATGGCACCCACGCCGCTCTTCCACGTGACGGCCTGCAACTGCATCCTTCATCCGGCCACGTTGGTGGGTGGAACCCTGGTGCTCATGTACAAGTGGGATCCGGGTCGCGCCCTGGAGCTCATCGAGCGCGAGAAGTGCACCAACTTCTCCGGCGTCCCGACGATGGGCCGCGAACTTCTGCTGCATCCCGACTGGAGCAAGCGCGACACGTCGTCGCTCGCCGCCATCTCGGGCGGCGGCGCGGCCGTCCAACCCGACCTCGTCGAGAAGATCGACAAGGAACTGAAGAACGGCACGCCCACCACCGGTTACGGCATGACCGAGACCCACGGCATCATCACCGCCAACACGTCGCTCTGGTACACGAGCAAGCCCGAGTCCTGCGGGCCCCCGGTGCCCACCCTCGAGGTGAAGCTGGTCGACGAGGAGGGTCGCGACCTCCCGCGCGATCCGGCGATCACCGGCATCCTGTGCGTGAAGGGTGCGATCACCATCAAGGGTTATCTCAACCGGCCGGAGGCCACCGCCGAGACCATCAAGGACGGCTGGCTCAACACCGGTGACATCGCCCGCATCGATGCCGACGGCTTCATCTACATCGTCGACCGGGCCAAGGACATGGTGATCCGTGGCGGCGAGAACGTGTACTGCAGCGAGGTCGAGACGGCCATCTACCGCCATCCGGCGATCGCCGAGGCGGCCGTGTTCGGCATTCCGGACGAGCGTCTCGGCGAGGAGGTGGCGGCGTGCATCGTGTTGCAGCCCGGCAAGTCGGTGAGCGAGGACGAACTCCGCTCGTTCCTGAAGGAGTCGCTGGCGAACTACAAGATCCCGTCGCGTCTCTGGTTCCGTGACGAACCGATCCCGCGCAACGCGAGCGGCAAGTTCCTGAAGCGCGAACTCCGCAAGGAACTCGTCGGCGAGTGATCCAGACCTCCGCGACGTTCGCGCAGCGGAGCGACGTCACGTTCGCGTGACCACGCGCACCTCGCCGGCGTCGGCGTCGACCTCGACCGTGGCACCGTGGGGCAGATCGTCCATGGCTCGCGGCGCTCCGATCACGGCCGGCAGTCCGAGTTCGCGCGCGAGGATCGCCGCGTGGCTCAGTGCTCCGCCCTCGGCGGTCACGATCGCCCCGGCCAGCGGAAGGATCATGTTGTAGGCCGGTGTCGTGCACGGCACCACCAGAACATCGCCGTCCTCCAGCAGGGCGATGGCCTGCTCGGGTGAATCGGCCCGACACACCCGACCGCGGTAGACGCCGGTCCCGATTCCGATTCCCCGCAGGCCCGAGGTGTTCTCGCTCCCGTCGAGTCCGGCTTCGGCGATCACGGCCTGCACGAAGCTGGCGATGCGAGCGAGGGGGGTGGGGAGCACCTCGAGCGGCGGTGCGGGTTCGGGGCCACCGATGATGCGCGGAGCCGCCGACACGTCGACGGCGCTCCGCCAGATCGCGCGTCCCGCGAGTTCGTCGGCCGACGGGCCTCGCCCGGACAGCAGGTCGATGGTCACCTCGTGGCGGTGCAATTCGAGAGCGTGCGTCGCATCGTGCGCCCAACCGCGTGCCGCGAGTCGCCGCCCGACCTCGAGCAGTGCCAGACGAGTGAGACCGAGTGGCCACTCGAGAGTGTGGGGGCCGTTGTCGTCGCGCAGATCCATCGAGGCGCGGGCCTCGGCGAGCGCCTGATCGAATTCGACCCGCTCGGAGGTGGCGATGCGCTCGCGAACCCGGTTCGTCAGGGTGGAGACCCGCTCGGCGGTCTCGGCCTGGCGCTCGTCGACGTCGCGGGCGGCCTGAATGGAAGCGAAGAGAACGTCGGGCGCCTCGGCCAGGCACAGACCGTCGATGTCGTACCGGCTGAAGATGAGGGCGCCCCGGACGCGGAGGAAAGCGTCGATGTCGGCGGCGATCTCGGGTGACACCGCCCGCATCTCGGCGAGGTTCCGCGGATGCGCTCCCGCTCGCGCGACGCTCGACTTGATGCGCCACAGAACCCGCTCGGCCTCCGATGTCGAAGGCGATGCTCCCTCCAACAGCGGCAGCAGTTCGTCGCTCGAGAATCCGTGGTCGCGGCCCCACACGAGG
>Ga0129333_10003784_pt1 | contig 14200 bp, 13 predicted proteins | sample CPB6_08_DNA_FD_94474 | JGI IMG/M metagenome (GOLD analysis project Ga0129333, IMG submission 94474) | Freshwater to marine salinity gradient microbial communities from Chesapeake Bay, USA - CPBay_Sum_0.6_0.8_DNA | ecosystem: Environmental > Aquatic > Marine > Coastal | place: USA: Chesapeake... | reverse complement strand
GCCGGCTCGAGCCGGCGGTCGAAGTACCCCAGGCAGGGCATGTAGATGCGACCCTTGTAGCGGCAGACCACGGGCTTCGTGCCCGCGATCGCCGGCGCGAACACCGCCACGACGACGAGCAGGCCGACGAACACCAGCGCCAGCATGGCCAGCGGCCGCCGCCTGTAGCGCCGCCAGACCTCGGCCCAGAAGCCTGCGGCCGGCCGGCCACCGGCGCGGCCGCGGGCCGCAGTGGGGTCCGGTCGAACCGCAGGGCTATCCGCACCCATGGCTCACTCCACGCTGACCCGGGGATCGACGGCGCAGTAGAGGACGTCGGCGAGCAGCTGGCCCGCCAGCGTGAGCACGCTGAACATCAGCGTCAGGCCCATGATCGTGGGATAGTCGCGCTCGCGGATGCTCTCGAAGAACAAGCGCCCCATGCCCGGCCAGGTGAAGATCTGCTCGATGATGATGGAGCCGCCCAGGAGCGCAGGCAGCGACAGTCCCAGCAGCGTGACCAGGGGGATGAGCGTGTTGCGGAAGGCGTGTCTGAACAGCACGCGCCACGGCCCCGCCCCCTTGGCTCGCGCGGTGCGGATGTAGTCCTGCCGCAACGATTCCTCCATCGTGGCCTTGATGAAGCGGCTGTCGTAGGCCAGGCTCACGTAGGTCTGGCAGGTGACCGGCAGAATGGCGTGACGAGCCACGTCGAGGACGCGGGCGGCCAGGGAGGCGTCGGCCGGCAGGTCGGTCATGCCGAACAGCGGCAGCTCCCAGCCCGTGCCGCGCAGCCAGACCGCGAACACGATCTGCAGGAACAGCGCCGCCACGAAGGTGGGAAACGAGTACAGCGCGTAGAGCAGCAGGCTCGTGCCACGCTCGTCGAGGCTGCCGCCACGCGCCGAGGCGTAGAGGCCCAGCGGCACCGCCGCCAGCCAGATGAGCACAAGGGCCGAGCCCGACACCAGCAGCGTGGGGCCGATGCGCTCGCCGATCAGCGTGGTCACCGGCTGTTTGCGGGTGATCGACCGCCCCAGGTCGCCCTGCAGCAGGTTGGCGGCCCAGCGCGCGTAACCCTCGGGCCATGGCCTGTCGAGGCCGTAGGCGCGCTGCATCCGCGCGTAATCCTGGGGGTTGATCTTGCGGCTCGGATCTTCGCCGAGCTGGGCCGTGAGCGGGCTGCCCGGCATGTTGCGGACCAGCCCGTAGACGACACAGGTGATCACCGTCAGTGTCAGCAGCCCGAGGAGCAGGCGGCGCAGCAGGTACGTGGCCATGGCTCACTCCTGGCGTGGCTTCCACAGGCTGCCGAAGCCGGGCGAGTAGTGGTAGGGACCGCGCGGGCTGAACACGTAACCACGCAGGTCCTTGGAGAACCCGTAGAAGCTGTTGCGCCAGAACAGCCAGGTGTAGGGCTGGTCCTCGTAGAGGATCTCCTGGATACGCGCATACTTCTCGGCGCGCCGGCTGCGGTCGAGTTCGCGGCGGCCCTCGGCGAAGAGCCGGTCGACCTCGGGGTTGGAGTAGCCGCAGTAGTTGCGCATCTCGCCGGTCTTCCAGATGTTCTCCGAGGTGTCCGGATCGGTCCCGGAACCCCAGGCCGAGATGCAGGCCTGGAAATTCCGCTTCTGCATCATGTCCTGCAGCGTGGTCACCTCCACGGGCCGCACGTTGACGAGCACCCCGATCTGCTCGAGGTTCTCCTTGAGCAGCGTGCAGATGGCGATCCGGAAGGGCTGCTGGTTGACGAGCATCGTGAACTCGAAGGGCACGAGCCGGCCGCTGATCTCCTTGTCACGGATGCCGTCGTTGTCGCGGTCGATCCAGCCCGCCTCGTCGAGCAGGGCCTCGGCTTTGTCGAGGTCCTGCTTGTAGGGTTCGGCGCGGCGCGGTGACGCCATCCAGGAGTCCGGGGGGAAGGGGCCGGCACAGGCCGCATACATGCCCAGGCAGATCTTCTCCAGCATCCGGTCGTGGTCGAGGGCGTAGCTCATGGCCCGGCGCACGCGGCGATCGGCGAAGAAGGGCTCGGAGATGTTCCAGGCGAAGTGGAAGCTCACCCACTCCGGCGCCGTCGCCTTGGTGTTGAGCCGGTAATACTCGTCGTCGACCGTCTGCGTCGTCCACTGCTCCGGCTGCAGGATCATCTCGTCGATCTCTCCCGACTTCAGCGCCAGGAGGGCGGTGTTCGGGTCCTCGACGATGCGGAAGCGGACGTCCCGGAAGAAGGGCTCGTCGCGGACCTTGCGGCCGCGGACCGTGCTCCAGTTGGCGCGTCGGCGCAGCACGATCTCCTGGCCGCGCTTCCGCGACACGATCTCGTAGGGCCCGCCCGACACCGGCTTCTCCTCCAGGGCCACGTGCTGGGGGCTGTCCTTGAGGGTCGGATCCTGCTCCCACGTGCCCGCGTACACGTGCCGCGGGAGGACGGGAAAGTTGATGTTCCAGACGTTCGTGGCCAGCGGCTCCTTGTGAAAGAAGACCACGGTGCGGTCGTCGTAGGCGTGGACGCTGCGCATCTGGTCGGTGCCGCTGCGGACCGCGGGCACCGGCACCCGCGGATCCATGATCACCCGGTAGGTGAAGGCCACGTCGTGGGCGCTGATCGGCCGGCCGTCGCTCCACACGAGGTCGTCCCGCAGCACGACCTTGTCGAGCAGGCCGTCGGCGCTGGTCTGCCACGACGTGACCGTCTCGGCGCTGGCGAACGGCTCGAGATCGCGGCCGAAGGAGAACAGGCCGAAGCCGGTGAGGCCGAGGATGTCGAACTCCGCCGACGAACTGATGAGGATGGGATTGGTGCTGCCCAGGTCGCCGGCCACGTGCCGGTCGATGCGGGCCGCGGTGTCGGCCTGGCCGGCGGCCGGCAGCCTGCCGAGCGCCGAGAGGATCCGCGCGTTGGCGTCCGGCGAGTCGTTCTTGAGGGCCAGGGCCTCGACGGTGCTGCAGAGCAACTCCTCGTCGGCCTGCTGCTCGCGGAGCACGAGCAGGGCATCCCGCACGGGCCGGTCGATCCAGGTCACCGAGCGCTCCAGATCGGCGAGCGCCGGCGGCAGGAACGGCTCGGCGGGATCGTCTGGGGCGGTTCCGGTGTCGAGCGACGGCCGTTCGGGGCCGGCGGTTTCCGGTTCGGCGGTGAGCACGGGCTCCGTGGGGCGACCGCCGCAGCCCGCCCCGACGAGCAGGCCGCTCAGCAGGGCGAGCGAACGCAGAAGCATGAGCGGGCCGGCGGGTGACCCCGGACCCTTGCCAGCGCGGCTGAAACCCTGCGTCATCGTGGCCACGGCGACGATGCTACGGGGCCGGTCGCGGCCCGGTCAACCGGGCCGCCGTCCGCGGTGTCGCGCACCTCAGCCGGGAAAGTGGTGCCCGAGCTTCTCGCGCTTCGTGGCCAGGTAGCGTTGGTTGAACTCGTGCACCGGCGGCAGGATCGGCACCTGGTCGACCACCTCCAGGTCGAAGCCGCCGTAAATGAAGGCGTCGGTCTTCTTGGGGTTGTTGGTGAGCAGACGGACGCGCCGCAGGCCCAGATCCTTGAGCAACTGGATGCCCACGCCGTAATCGCGAGAGTCGGCCTTGTAGCCCAGGGCCAGGTTGGCCTCCACGGTGTCGAGGCCCTGGTCCTGCAGCTGGTAGGCCCTGATCTTCTCCACCAGGCCGATGCCGCGGCCCTCCTGCGGCAGGTAGACGAGCACGCCGGCCCCCTCGCGGCCGATCATGTCGAGCGCCAGGTGGAGCTGGTCGCCGCAGTCGCAGCGCAGGCTGTCGAGCAGGTCGCCGGTGAAGCACGACGAGTGGAGCCGCACCAAAGGCTCGCGCGCGGATGCCACGTCGCCGAGCACGAGCACGATCGGCTGCTGGGCCTCGAACTTCACGCCGTAGGCGATGATGCGGAAGCGGCCCCACGTGGTGGGCAGGTCGGCCTCGGCGATCCGCTCCACGAGCTTCTCGCGGGCCCGCCGCCAGCGGATCAGCTCCTCGATGGAGATGATCTGCAGGCGATGCTCGGCGGCCAGGGCGAACAGCGCCTGGCGGTCGGCCCGGTTGCCCGACTCGTCGAGGATCTCGCAGAGCACGCCGGCCGGAGGCAGGCCGGCCAGCCGCGCTAAATCGACCGCCGCCTCGGTGTGGCCGGCGCGACGGAGCACGCCGCCCTCCTTGGCCACGAGCGGGAACAGGTGGCCGGGGCGGACGAAATCCGTGGCACGACTGGCCGGATCGAGGATGGCCGTGATCGCCGTGGCCCGTTCTGCCGCCGTGATGCCGGTGCGGGCGCTGTGGTGATCGACGGGCACGGTGAACGCCGTGCCCAGGGGCGTGGAGTTGGTCTCCACCATCATCGGCAACTCCAGCCGCCGGGCCACGTCGGGGAGGATCGGCATGCAGACCTGTCCGCGGCCGTGGCGGATCATGAAATTCACGATCTCGGTCGTGGCCGCGGAGGCGGCACAGACGAAATCGCCCTCGTTCTCCCGGTCTTCGGCGTCGACCACCACCACCACTTCGCCGCGCCGGATGGCGGCGACGGCGGCATCGATCGTGGAGAAGGCGCTGGGCATCGGGGGGCTGGTCCCTGCGGCGACATGGGGCGGTAACGCGACGGGTGTGCCCGCCACTCGTTCGATTATAGGATGCGGAAGGCGGCTGCCGACCGTTCGCCGCCCGGGCCCTGATTTTTCACCCACCGGCGCCTCAGCGATGCTCGAGCGCGAGGAATACATCGAGCAGGCCCACCTGTTCCGCTCCCTCGCCGAGCGCATGGCGGCGGGTGTCGCCGCCCAGGAGGCGCTGGTGGCGATCGGGCAGGAGGTGCTGGCCACGGCGAAGCTGCCGCTGGCGATCGGCTATCTGGTGGGCGAATTGAAGCTGGTGGGCACGCTGTCCACGGCCCTGGCCCGCCTGCCGCACTACTTCACCGCCTTCCAGACGTTCGTGATGCAGCAGGCGGAGCAGGAGGGAGGGCGTTTCGACATGCGCACCGCCCTGGCCGTGCTGGAACGCGAGGCCGGCTACCGCGCGGAGGGGGCCACGCCGCAGGGCCTGTTCTTCTACCGCTTCGAGTCCCTGTCGCGGAATCGCCTCGACTACGCCCGCGGCCTGACGGCGGTGGCCGACGACGACATCTTCAACGCCGAGTGGCGGGATTGGATCCGCACCGTCTCCCGGCAGGTGGGCTTCATCGACCTGGCCGATCTGGTCTCCGTGCGCAGTCCGGAATATTGGCGGATCGAGGGTCGCGAGGCGCTGCTGGCGGGCCGCCAGCCACCCGGTCCCGACCGGGCCATCCTCTTTGGCGATCGGGAGGGACGGATCGCGCGGGCCAATCGTGGTAAGGACCCCCTCTTCTTCTTTGCCGCGCTGCAGCGTCAGCTGGGCTATCCACCCGTCCCGCGTCCCACGCCCGCCACGCCCTCGGCCGAGTCGCCGGCACTGCTCGCGCGGCGGCTCGAGCGGCTCGAGATGCGGGTCAAGCTGCTCGAGGAGGAGGCCCGCGGCGGCATCGACCTGTCGCGGTTCGATCCCAAGAACTTCGTCTCCCGTCCGGATGACGGGCATGGCTGAAGCCGCGGACCTGCGGGAGCACGCCGCCGCGATCCTCCGGGCGGCCGTGGAGGTGGTGCTGCCGGAGCGACTCTTTCACGCTGCTCGGGGCGGGCTGTCGCTGGTCGGACCGGCCGACCGCATGGTCCACGCCGCAACGGACCTCCTCCCGATCGTCGAGCTCGCCTCCTGCGATCGGATCGTCGTCGTAGGGGGCGGCAAGGCGGCGGCGGGCCTGGCGGCGGGCCTCGAGACGCTGCTCGGCCCCGCGCGGATCGCCCGGCACCGCTTGACCGGCCTGGTGAGCGTGCCGGCCGGATGCGGTCGGCGTCTGGCGGCCATCGAAGTCCGCGAAACGCGGCCGCCGGGAGTGAACCTGCCCACGCCGGAGGTGGTGCAGGCCACGCGCGAGATGCTGGCCCTGATCGGAGCGCTCGAGCCACGGGATCTCGTGATCGCCGTGGTCAGCGGCGGCGGCTCGGCGCTGCTCGCGGCGCCCGTGCCCGGCGTCACGCTCGAGGAAAAGATCGCTGTGACGCGATTCCTCTCCGCCGCCGGCGCCGGCATCGCGGAGATCAACGCGGTCCGCGGCGCGACGAGCGGCGTCAAGGCGGGCGGCCTGGCGCGGGCCTGCGCGGCCGGACGGCTGGTCGCGGTCGTGCTCTCCGACGTGATCGGCGATCCGCTCGACGTGATCGCGTCGGGGCCCTGTGCGTCGAGCGTCGCGTCGGCTGCGGCGGCGCTCCGTGTGCTGGCCAGGTGTGGTGCGGAGCAAGCCGGCATCGCCCCCGGCCTGCGGGCGTTTCTGGATCGTGCCGCCCGTGCGGCTTCTGACGAGCCCCGCGCCGGCGTCACGAGCCAGTCGTGCCCGGGCACGTGGACGACGCCGCGGGGCTGCCTCGTGAGCCAGGTGCTGCTCGGCTCCAACGCCACGGCCGTGGATGCGGCGGCGGCCATGGCCCGGCGGCTCGGATATGCGACGACGATCGGTCGTCCGGCCGCGGCGGGCGCGGCGGCGGAAGCCGTGGGCCGGCGGCTGGCGGACGAGGCGTTGGCCCTGTCTGCCGCGGCGCGGAGTGACGGCCGGCCGCGGGCGCTCGTCGAAGGGGGCGAGGCCACCGTGGCCCTGCCCGAGGCACACGGCGTGGGAGGGCGCAATCAGCACACGGTGCTGGCGGCCCTGGCAAAGCTGGGGCCCGACTGGCCGGCGGGGACGCTCCTGGCGAGCCTGGGCAGCGACGGCGAGGACGGGCCCACCGACGCGGCCGGGGCCAGCGCCGATGCCGACGTCGTGGCGGCCATCGACAGGCAGCGCCTCGACGTGCAGTCGGCGCTTGCCGACTGCGACGCGTACCGGCTTCTCGACGCGGCCGCGGGCCTCATCCGCACTGGTCCCACGGGGACGAACGTGGCCGACATTCGCATCGTCCTCGCCCGGCCCTGACGCCCGGGATCAGACGTCGCACAGCGCCACCGCTTCCCGCAGGCCGGCCAGCGCGTCCCGCGTGGGGATGAACTCCTGACCCACGTACCCGGCGTAGCCGATGTCGAGGAGCTTCCGCATGATCGGCGGATAGTTGATCTCCTGATTGTCGTCGAGTTCCCCGCGGCCCGGGTTGCCCGCGGTGTGGACGTGGCCGATCACGTCCTTGCACTCCTCGATGCGCCGGATCACGTCGCCGTTCATGATCTGCACGTGGTAGATGTCGAACAGCATCTTCAGCCGCGGCGAGCCGACGCGGCGGATGATGGCCGCCACCTCGTCGACGTCGTCGCCCTGGTAACCGGGGTGGCCCTTCATGGGATGGCTGCCATCGCGGGAGTTGAGGTGCTCGAGGCAGATCGTGACGCCCTTCTTTTCGGCGTGCCCCACGATCTTCTTGAAGCCGGCGACGCAGTTGTCGGCCCCCTCCTGCCGCGAGATCTCGCCGCTCTTCGGGTCGTCGGCGTCCCGCCACTTGTAGCCCGTGAAGGCGATCACGGCCGGAAATCCGGCCGCGGCGCAGGCATCGATGGCCTCGGTCGTGCGGGCGATCACCTCGTCGTGGTAGCGCGGATTGTTGAAGCCCTTCATGAAGGGCGCGCCGGGCATGCCGTTGGGAGCGATCGCGCAGGTCAGACCGTGCTTCTTGATGGTCGGCCAGGCCGCCGGGTCGGCCAGCTCCACCGACGGACAGCCGAGCTGCTTGGCCACGGCACAGATCTTCTCCATGTCCCACTTGTCGCCGGCGACGCTGAAGCACCAGGAGACGATCGACTGCTTGATGCGGCCCTTGGTGGCGGCGGGGCCGTCGGCGGCCTGGGCGGTGTGGAGCAGCGTCGCGGCGCCCACGGCGGCCGTGGTGGCACGGAGGAGATCGCGGCGGTGGACGGAATCGGCGTGGCTGGACATGGCGGCTCCGAGCGGGAGGGACAAGGGCAACGGCCCGGCCCTGCCGGGGCCGGCGGGCGGAGTATACCGCTCGGCGTGACAGCCGGCGCCGGGCATGGTAGACCTCGATCATCTCCCCGCGGTGATCCTGCATGGCATCCATCAAGCGCATCCTGGTCACGGGCGGCGCCGGCTTTCTGGGCAGCCATCTCTGCGAGCGGCTCGTCCAGGCCGGGCAGGACGTGATCTGCGTCGACAACTTCTTCACCAGCCAGAAGTCGAACGTGGCCCACCTGCTCGGCTGCGGCAACTTCGAGCTGCTCCGGCACGACGTCATCCATCCGCTCTGGCTCGAGGTGGACGAGGTCTACAACCTGGCCTGCCCGGCCGCCCCGGGGCACTATCAATACAACCCCATCAAGACGATGAAGACGTCGGTGATGGGGGCGATCAACGTGCTGGGCATGGCCAAGCGCTGCCGGGCCAAGGTGCTGCAGGCCTCGACTAGCGAGGTGTACGGCGACCCCGAGGTCCACCCCCAGCCCGAGAGCTATCGCGGCGCCGTCAATCCCATCGGGCCGCGGGCCTGCTACGACGAGGGCAAGCGGGCCGCCGAGACGCTGTTCGTCGACTACCACCGCGTCCATGGCGTCGCCATCCGCATCGTGCGCATCTTCAACACCTATGGGCCGCGCATGCACCCCTTCGACGGCCGCGTGGTCTCCAACTTCATCCGTCAGGCCTTGGCCGGCGAACCGCTGACGATCTTCGGCTCGGGCAGGCAGACCCGCAGCTTCTGTTACCGCGACGATCTCGTGGAGGGCATGATCCGCATGATGAACGGCCCCGACGAGTTCAGCGGCCCGGTCAACCTGGGCAACCCGGGCGAATTCACGATCCGCCAACTCGCGGACCTGACGCTGGAACTGACGGGCTCGAAGTCCAAGCTCGTGGACAAGCCGCTGCCGGTGGACGATCCGGAACGCCGCCGGCCCGACATCACGCTCGCCAGGCGGCATCTCGGCTGGGAGCCGACGGTGCCGCTGCGCGAGGGACTCGAGAAGACGATCGCCTGGTTCCGGGCGGTCAACCTCGCCGACTTCCGCGCCCCTACGCCCAACTACTGAACGTCTGCCGCGGCGGCCGGCCGGAGGGCCACGAGTGCCGCGACGACGGCGATCCCGACGGCGATTCCCAGGCAATCGAAGGCCCAGTCGAGCGGCTCCGCGGCCCGGCGGAACCAGGGCTGGCTGACCTCGTCGGCCACTCCGAACAGGGCCAGCCCCGCCGCCAGCCCCAGGGCCCGTGCCGCCGTCCAGCGGCCCGATGCCGCGAGCGTCGCGGCGGCGAGCAGGCCGAGGCCTGCGTAGGCGATGAAATGGAGCGTCTTGTCGGAGGGTGCGTGCGGGCCGAGCAGTCGTTCCGGCTTGGGGTAGTGCGTGGCGCAGACGAGCACCACGGCGTAGGCAGCCGTGATCGCCATGCTCACGCGGAAGAATCGGCCGCGGGGCGTACGGCCGTCTCGGCAGGCCATCGACGGCTCCAGGTGCGGAAGAAAGCCCGGGAAAGTCCCCAGGATACACGGTTTTTTGCTCTTCGCCGGGGCGGGACGGTCCGCTACCCTCCCGCTCCCGTCCGCATTACTCGCCCGTGGAGAATCCCAGCTCATGAACCGTCCGGAACTCGCGGCCGTCGTGCTCGAACTCCTCGAGAAGGAGACCGGTGAATCCTACGGTCCCCTCGATGAAAAGACCTCGCTCCGCGAGGGGCTGAACCTGGATTCCCTCGACATGGCCGGTCTCGTGCTCCACATCGAGAGCCGCTTCGGCATCCAGATCGAGACGGAACTCCTGGAGAAGATCGACACGGTGGGCGCCTTGCTCGACGTCCTGCAGGCGAAGATCGGCGCCAAGAACGGCAAGCAGGCGGCCTGATCGGACACCCGCCCGCTTTCGCGCGGTCGTGACCATGAACGCACTCCCGCCGCCTCGCCACCCCGCCTCGGCCGCCTGCGGCATCAGCGCCCATGCCGTCGTCGAGTGCCGGCTCTCCGCCATGGCGGCCCTCCGCGAACGTCCGGCCCCGGCCGGGGCGCCGCCCCTGCCGGCACGCTTCCTCCGACAATGCGATGAGCACACCGTCGTGGCGGTGCACGCCGTGCTCGAGGCGATCGCCGCCGCCGCGCGGCCGCCGTGCTGCGACCGCCATGCGGTGGTGGCCGCCCCCTGCCAGTCGGGCCGCATCACGGCGGCACGGACGCTCGTGCAGTTCAGCGCCGGCGGCGGGGTCACGGTGTCGCCGCACGTCGTGCCCCAGTGTTCCCTGCATTCGGCGGCCGGCGCCGTGAGCGTGGCCCTGGGCATGCACGGCCCGCACATCGGCGTGGGCGGCGGCCCGGACGCGCTCGCCGAGGGCCTGTGGACCGGGCTCTCGCTCCTCACGCTCGAGGCGCAGGCCACGGGCTGCGACGGCGCATGGGTGATCTTCAGCGCGTGGGACACCGAGCCCGTCATCGATGCCAGCGGCGCGGCCGAGGGTGACCCGCTGTGCCGGGCGCTGGCCCTGTTGCTCGAGCCCGACGCGGCGGCGCCGCTCACGCTCACGCTCCATCTCCCCACCGACACCGGGGCGCTGGGCTCGGCGTCGGAATCCTGCGCCGGCCTGGCGGCCTTCGCCCGCGCCGTCGGCATCTGCGCCGCCGGTGGGGCGATCGCCTCCTGGTCCGTGCCCTGCCCCTGGGGCGGCCTGTTTCGCATCGCGGGGCGCGCCGTCGCCCGGCGGGCGCTGCCGCCGGCGATCAGGCGGGAGGCGGCATGATGCGGCAGCAGCGGGCGGAACGCGAGGCGGTGGCGATCACCGGCGTCGGTGCCGTGACGCCGCTGGGCGCCTCCTTCGAGACGGTGGCCGAGGCCCTCGTCACGGGCCGATCGGGCGTCCGCGAGATCGATGCTGGCGGGCAGGGACGCGCCGGCCGGCAGTTCGCGGCACCGGTGGTCGAGATTCCCGCGCCGCCGGCCGCGGCCTGCCGCCTCGACGCGGCCGACTGGGACCGGCTCGACCGCTTCGAACAGATCTGCCTGTCCGCCCTGGCGCAGGCCCTGGGCGATGCGGGATTCACGCCCGGCACAGCCGCACGAGTGGGCCTCGTGCTCGGCATCGGCGCGGAGCAGCTCAAAGCCTGGGAACTCGACTACCTCACGGGCGGCAGGCGGGTCTTCGAGCCGCGTCGCGACCGCACGCTCGCGCAGCGGCTGGCCCGGCGGCTGGGCGTGACCGGCCCGGCGGTCACGGTGGCCGCCGCCTGCGCCTCCAGCGGCTACGCGCTGGCCCTGGGCCGCAGCTGGATCAATGCCGGCTGGGTGGATGCCTGCCTGGCCGGCGGCTGCGACATCCTCGGCCCCACGGCGCTGGCCGCGTTCTACAACCTGCGCGCCTTGTCGCGGCGCAGCGACGACCCGGCGCGGGCCTCGCGGCCCTTCGACCGGCAGCGCGACGGATTCGTGATGGGCGAGGGTGGGGCCTGCTTCCTGCTCGAGCGCCGCGCCGCCGCCGCCGCCCGGGGAGCGCGGGTCCGCGGCGAGCTCGCCGGCGCGGGCATGTCGAGCGACGGCTCCCACATGGTGATCCCCAGCACCGATCCCACCCATGCGGCGCGGGCGATCTCGGCGGCACTCGTCGACGCGGGCCTGCGGCCCGACGAAATCGACTACGTCAACGCCCATGCGGCCGGCACGCCGGTGGGCGACGTCGCCGAGGCGGCGGCCATCCGCCTGGCCCTCGGTGACGCGGCGGACGCCGTGCCCGTGAGTTCGACCAAGAGCATGTCGGGCCACCTCATCAGCGGCGCCGCGGCCTTCGAGGCCGTGGCCTGCCTGGCCGCCATCGAGCGGCAGGCGGTACCTCCCACGCTGAACCTTGACGAGCCCGACGAGCAGTGCCCGCTCGACCACGTGCCGCACGTGGCCCGCCCCCGGACCGTCCGCGTCACCGCCAGCAACTCCTTCGGATTCGGCGGCTCGAATCTCTGCCTCGTGATCCGCAAGGCCGCCTGAGGCCGCCGCCCCGTCCGCCCGCCCGTCCCCCGCATCCGGAGACCGCCGCCATGACCGTCGCCCCCGCCGCCAGCCGCCAGATTCCTCCCGACACGGCCGGCGCCGTGGACGACCTCCTCGCCCGGCTCGTGGATCGCTGGCACACGGTCGAGCCCGCCCACGAGGAGCAGGGACTGCGGGCACGGATCGGCGACCTGCACCGCTTCAATTTCCTGCTCTGGCACGAGGAGGACATCGCGCGCTCGCCGGACGTGACCGACGCCCGGATCGCGGCGGTGAAGCGCGCCATCGACCGCTACAACCAGGCGCGGAACGACTGCATCGAGAAGGTCGACGACTGGCTCGTCGCCGACCTGGCGGCGCGGGGCGTGGCCGCCGCGACCGATGCGCCCGGGGCCACGGAAACCCCCGGCGCCGCCTTCGATCGGCTCTCCATCCTCGAGCTCCGCCGCTACCACATGCGCGAGCAGGCCGACCGGGTCGACGCCACGGCGGAGCATCGCGACAAGGCGGCAGGCCGACTGGCGCTGCTCGACGTGCAGCGCGACCACCTCGTGGAGGCCGTCGACCGTCTGCTGGCCGAGATCTACGCCGGCCAGCGGCCGCTGCGCGTGTATCGGCAGATGAAGATGTACAACGACCCGACGCTCAATCCCTACCTTTACAAGGCGGCTTCCGCGGCCGGCTGAGCGGCGCAGGCTACTTGCCGGCCGGCACGCCGCAGTAGGCCAGGGCGAGGAGCGCGTAGCTGGTCACGAGGTCGGGATTGTCCTCCATCCAGCGGGCGTTGTCGTTGGTCCAGGAACCGTCCTCGCGCTGGCGGCTGACGAGCACGTCGGAGAGTTCGTCCCGCCAGCGGTGCTCGCGGCCCTTGTCGTCGGTGAACGACTCGGCACCCAGCGTGTCCAGCGACTTGGCCGCGGTGTGGAAGTAGTAGAACAGCCCCGCGCTCCCCATGCCGGGATTCTCCTCGAACGTGTAGTGCCGGCGCAGCCATTCCAGGGCCGCCTTGACCCGTGCGTCGTCCTTGGTGAGGCCGGCGAAGATCATGCTCTTGAGGCCGGCGTAGGTCATCGAGCCGTAGCTGCGCAGACCGCCTTCGGGCGTCGTGCCGGCCTGGCTCTCGCCCCCCGCCGCGGGCGTGTAATAGAAGCCGCCGTCGGGATTCTTGGCCGGGAACGGCAGCGGATTGTGCGGGCCCTCCAGGTTCTGGGTGCGCGACACGAACACGAGCGCCCGCTGGATGGCAGGGTCGTTCTCGCTGGTGCCCACGGCCCGCAGCGCCTCGATCATGAAGGCGGTGTTGGAGAGATCGGGGCGGCCCTTTTTGCCATAGCCGGCGCCGCCGAAGGCGGGATCGTCCCGCTCCTTGCCCTCGCCGCCGTCCCACTGCAGCTTCTTGACGAACTCCGTGGCCGCCTTGACCTCGGTGTCGAGCCGGCCGTCGCGGTTGCACGCCGCCAGCGCCACCATGGCCAGCGACGTCTCGTAGTTCGACACGGGCGATCCCGGTGCGTAGATGCCGCCGTCCGGCTGCTTGAAGGTGAGCAGGTGCTCGACCGCCTTGCGCACGGGCGGCGCGTCGGCGGGCGTGCCCGACCGCACCAGGGCCGTGACGGCCAGCGCCGTGACGGCGGGGCCGACCTCGGCGGAGAAACTCCCGTCCTCGGCCTGTCGCTTCTCGACGAGAAACGTGGATGCCTTGGCGATCGCGGCGCGGATGGCGGCCGGATCGGCGGCGGATGCGGGCAGCGCGACCGCCAGGGCCGTGAGAGTCACGAGCAGGTGCGGACGACGGAGGGTCATGAGGCGGCTCCGGGACGCGGTGCGAAACGTGGATCGGGCCTGGGAAAGGATACGCCCGTCGGCGGCCGACTGGAAACCACGGCACCCGGGAGAGGGCGGGGCAATTTTCACCGCCGCGACGCGCCGTTCGCCGCCGGCGAGGCGGACACCTCGTCGCGGCCGGGCCCGTCCTCCTCAGACGGGCGCCACGGGCAGGGCCCGGGGGTATGGCGGGACCTGCCGCGGCGGCGGCTCGCGGCCCTCTTCCAGCCGCCACTCCTCCCGCTCCTCGTCGCTGGCGTAGTAGGCCAGCCAGACACCGGGGTCGCCCGCCTCATCCGCGCTGCAGTCCCAGTGCAGGTAGTTGTCGGGGAGATCGACCTGCTTGACGGTGGAGGGCAGGATGTCGCGCCGGATCAGCGCATACAACTCCCGGTCGGAGAGATGGTCGGTGAAGTCGAGCACGATC
>Ga0129333_10003782_pt1 | contig 14203 bp, 10 predicted proteins | sample CPB6_08_DNA_FD_94474 | JGI IMG/M metagenome (GOLD analysis project Ga0129333, IMG submission 94474) | Freshwater to marine salinity gradient microbial communities from Chesapeake Bay, USA - CPBay_Sum_0.6_0.8_DNA | ecosystem: Environmental > Aquatic > Marine > Coastal | place: USA: Chesapeake... | reverse complement strand
TATGTTCAGCTCCCCCTCTTTTTTCCATCTTTAGCGTGAATGCTGCAGTCTTGACCTTAGGCCGTGTCCGTAGGTAGTAGATTCCAGTCTTGAGTCCCTTCTTCCAAGCATAGAAATGCATATTAGTAAGTTTAGCGATGTCGGGATCCTCTACAAACAGATTGAGAGACTGTGACTGGCACACATACACTCCACGGTCAGCGGAATGGTCAATAAGCACCTTCTGCTTGATCTCCCATACCGTCTTGTAAAGTGCCTTGATTTCATCAGGAATGCTCGCAATATTCTGAATGCTCCCGCTGTTTGCCAACAGGTTCTCCTTCATGTCGCTGTTCCAGATACCAAGACGAATGAGATCTTGAATAAGATGCTTGTTGATGACAGTGAACTCTCCTGATAGCGTCCTGCGCTGATAGATGTTGCTCGTGAAAGGCTCAAAGGCCTCATTGAAACCAAGGATTTGAGACGTGGATGCAGTAGGCATTGGTGCCAGCAGGAGTGAGTTGCGCATCCCATGCTTCATGATATCCTTGCGGAGCGTCTCCCAGTCCCACCTACCGGAATGCCTGATAACCGCACTGTCGTGCTCCGCCCATAGGTCAAACTGGAACTTGCCCTGTGAAGCGGGGCTCCCAGCAAAGGTCTCATACGCCCCACGCCACTTATCCAGCTTCTTCTCTGCCTCTGTGAGGTGAAGCTTCTTGCGAATAGCTGTCTTGCGCTTGGCATGGGTGTCATGTTGCTCTAGCTCGGCGAGCAGCTCCTCGCGCTCCTTTGCAAGAGCCATAGAAGCGGTTGCAGCACCATGATAGATGGTCTCGAAAATTTCACGATTGAGTTGGGCTGCTTCAGGGCTGTCGAAGGGTAGCCTCATAAGAGCATATGTGTCCGCAAGACCCTGAACTCCAATGCCAATTGGCCTGTGCTTGCGGTTGCTGTACTCAGTCTCTGGTGTTGGGTAGAAGGAGCGGTCAATCACCTTGTTTAGGTTCTTTGTCATGACCTGTGACACAGCGTGAAGGCCATCATAGTCGTAGTAGGGCTTGCCATCCTCGCCCTTTTTGACAAAGGAGGCAAGGGCCACGCTGGAGAGGTTGCAGACTGCTGTCTCCTTGGAGTTGCTGATCTCACAAATTTCGGTACATAGGTTGCTCGATTTAATCACACCAGAATGCTTTTGGTTGCTCTTCTTATTGACAGAATCCTTGTAGAGGAGATAGGGGGTTCCTGTTTCAATCTGGGATTTTAGGATGGCAAACCATAGGTGCTGTGCCTTGACCTTCTTGCGGAATTTACCCTCTGCTTCGTATTTCTCATAGAGTCTGTCGAAGTCCTCCCCGAATACATCGCTGAGACCAGGGCATTCATCAGGACACATGAGCGACCATTCCGCATCCGAATTTACACGGCGCATGAAGAGGTCATTTATCCACATAGCTGTGAAGAGATCACGGCAGCGCTCCTCCTCATTGCCATGGTTCTTGCGGAGATCAATGAAACTTTCAATATCCGCATGCCATGGCTCCAGATAGACTGCAATGCTGCCATTGCGCTTGCCAGAGTTGTGAACCAGCCCCATTTCGGTAAGGTAGTTGTGGTTGTCCTTCATGTTGAAATCATACACATAGCCCTTGTACTCGGTTACCCTCACATCTTTTACACGCGTCCAAAGCTTGTTATCATACTCAAAGTACTTTAGCTTGGTAGAGTAGGAGATGCGGTCACCATAGATGTAGCGGAGTTTGGGGTGGCGTGGAATCCGCACACAATACATATCGTAATTGCCCTTAATGTAGGTTCCATCACGCATCATCCGCGGCTCTGGAACAGTTTTCTTGAGATTGCCTGAGGTTAGGATACCTAGCCTAAGCAGTATGTATCTCACAGCATGTGCTAGCTTTGTAGAGGTGCTAAAGAAGTAGATTTCTTTATCTGCATGCCCGTCTGTCTCAAGGAGACCATGAAGAAGTGCCATTGTCTTCATGTCAGGCAGGTGAAGGTATGCGTCACGGACTATCTTTTGGTGATTGTTGTCATACAGGTCATTGTAGCTAATGTTAAGCTTGCTCTGGTTCTGTGTCCATCTTACTGAGATGGTACTCTTCTCAGCATCCATATAAGTCCAGAAATGAATGCCTCTTGTAGCAAGGAACTTGCATACAAACGCATAGGTGCGCTCTTTGCTGTCAATGTTGAGAGTAACACCAAACTCAACCGAGTTACATGTCTTCTTTTTGGTGGCATGGCCATCCCCGAGAAGAATGCCATACATACGGAAGAAATCCGCGTCCTCCTCAGCATCCTGTATAAAGCTTGGAATAGGGAATGCCATGAGGTCACCTTTTTTGAGTTCTCCCGCCGAAACATATTGGGGACAGTATTTTTCCTTTTTAAGATCCTCAAGAACAATGTGGTAGGAAGTACACAGAGGCACATTACGAACTGTATAAATCTCATGCTCCTTGGTGACAGTAACAGGAACCATACAGTGCATTACCTCCATCTCAAGCACATCCTTATCCACATAGTTCCTTGCCACCTGTAGAACGGGTTTATAGGTGCCATCTGCTGTCACAAGCATATCACCTACTCTAACTTCTTCTACCTTCTTAGCGCCCTCCCTGGTATATACAATTGTATCCTTTCCAAAACACTGATTTACATATCGTGCCGTGTTGTTATAGACCCGAAGCATAGGCACAATTCCTGTAGAAGCTCCATTAGTGCCACGGATGTGACTGTTGCGAGCCCTGATAGCATGAATGTGCATCCCAATACCACCAGAGTATTTAGAAATCTGCGCACAATCACCTAACGTCTTGTAGATACCACTGATGGAGTCTTCCATACTGATGAGGTAACAGCTAGACATCTGGGAGCGTGGTGTTCCAGCATTGAAGAGGGTGGGTGTGGCATGCGTGAACATCTTGCGGCTCATCAGGTCGTATGTCTCCACAGCAGCCTTGATGTCATCCATATGGATGCCAAGAGCGACACGCATCCACATGTGTTGTGGGCGCTCGACGATACGCCCAGACACCTTTAGTAGATATGACCTCTCCAGCGTTTTAAACCCAAAGTAATCAAATAAGAAATCCCGTTTGTAATCAATAACATTGTTTAGTTTTTCCTTATTTGCCATCACCACTCGGTATAGCTCTTCTGAGATAAGTGAGTTTTGTTTCCCGTGTGTATCCGTAGCGTTCCATAGTAGGCTAATGGTCTCGCTGAACGAGGGTGATGTATTCTTGTGATGGTTGCTGATAATGATGCGGGCAGCAAGCGTTCCGTAATCAGGATGCTCCGTGATGAGTGTGCTGCACATCTGTGCCGCTAGCTCGTCCAGCTCCGTGGTTTTGACCCCATCGTAGATACGCGTACACACCTTCTGTGCAATATTGTGCGCGTCCACCCCTGGTAGATCCTTACAGATAGACTGGATCCGTCGCAGAACTTTGTCAAAAGAGACCGGCTCGTACTCCCCGTTGCGCTTGATAACCCGCATCTTTGGTTAGGTTTGTTCTGTTGTTCTTGATAGAAATTATAAGATACCGTTAAAACATACTATGTTTTAATATTTAAATGGATTTCAATTTTTGCGGAGTCTTACTATGGCTTGTTGTATTGGCATGGTTGAAATAATGCAATAATGTTAAAAATAAATTACAGAATGAGTTAATTCTGGCACACGGATGACCACGAGAGCCCACATGTAGAGGCGTAGGCACACCGCAGATCGTTCTGGTTGTCAGGGTTCCACTTTACATCCTTAGCTGCCATCTCTATGGGATACAAATGGTTACACTTTACATCTACAGAGCCTGAAATAGGACTGGTGCTTTCTAAACCTTTCTCAAATCGTGCTAACTGTAATATATTGTTAGTAACATTATTCCCTTCTGTATTAATGGTAGTATTCGTGGTATTAGGAGCACTATTTGTCCTCACACATATGTGCTCTTTATTGGCAAGCTTATTCAATCTCTCTTTCTCTGCAACAATGCTGTTTAATATAGTGAGCTGATTATCCCTAAGGTTGACATCTACCTTATTTTCCTTGATAAGTTTGGGAGTAATTCCAAGGGCTGCCTGCTGGCCTTTGTCAAGATGAAGACCAAGCGAATTAATCTCATCAGCCGTTAGCAACCTATTATCATCACTAATGCCCATATCATTGAGAGTGCTAAGTTGACTGACAGATAATGCATTCTCGCTACCGTTTGGCAACTTAGCAAGTAATAATGCTTTTGTGATTAATTTCAGGCTGGCAAGCTGATCTTTGTCAAGGTTAATATCGGTTAGATCACCAGCAGTCAGCAACTCAAAGTCAGAGTCAACGGTCTTAATAAGCTTCCAGAAGTCAGGGCATGTTGTGTTGTCGTATTGTGAGGTGCGGACAGGTGTCTCCTCGAATGTATTTACCTTATAGATGAGGAACCCGATGATGACAAGCATGCCAATACAGAAGCTAATCGCAAAAGGGAAGTTAGTCTCCTCTACAAAGACTCCGCCCCGCTCTGTGAAGTAGATAGTGAGAATGATGCCGAAAGACAGGATGGCATAGGCTGCACTCACGGCAATTGTGCCACGGAAGAGCCTCAGCTTTTTGTATTTATCCATTTCTGTACCTGCCATAGCAGTCTATATCTGTAATAGTCATAGAAAAATCTATCTACGAGAAGAAGGTCTTAATCTCCAAAGTCTTGGTACCCTTAGTTCCCATGAGCTGGGGTTTATCCAATGGCATTGGCATAGTGCTAGCATCACGACGATATGCTATGTACTGCTTAAGGTTGGTCTCCACTTCCTTTACAGCATAATTAATGACATGGCTGTTAAGCTCACGCACCTGGCCCACGACGTCGTTTGCCACATGGCGTGAGTGGCGGAAGAACATAGAGGTCATGATAATCTTGAGCTCCTGGTCACTCTGTCTCCCAATAACCACTCCTGTATCCTTAAAAATCTTGTAACGGATACCTTCCTGCAGGATGTCAATATTCTCCGAGCAGAAGAACATATCGCTTACTGGAGTGCGTGTGATGCGTCCATATAGAGCCTCCCGATGAAAGGTGCTGTTAGCGCCCTGCTGCTGTACCTGCTGAGCCCATCCAGGCTGCTTCACAGGTGTCATAAGGTCAATACGGCCGTTTGTTGTGTTGCTGGGGTACATACCCATTTCTGGCAATACAGAGGCGAAGTTCTGTGTAGTATTCATCACCCTATCTCTGTTAGTCTTGTCATATTTTATTTATCTCCAGAATGATAGAGGCAATGGATGTGGAATTTGTTCCATTAGCAAAAAACTTTTTAGCAAAGAACGAGGTTTCTATATCTGACAGCTTACAACCCGAGGAACTTATACAGGCACTCGCGAAGCATTTTGAAGCACTTGTGTTTAATATCACATCGCTTGCCGCGATGGTGGCTATAATACACAATGACAAGAAGATCATGCCTAAGCATCTTGTATCCGCACAGGCCTATATAGCCTACCAGTGTGTAGGAGAAAAGGCTGTAAAAAAGATAAAAGGGGGCACTAAGAACACAGAAAGCACTGTGGTAGATGTGGAGGGGATTGAGATGGATGAGGTTGCTCAAAACTGTGTCGATATGGATATGCGAAAATATATCCACAACATCCTTGCCTATCAGGAGATCACCATAGGCAAGGGAGCTATGGCGGGAATATTGCGCATATTGCACTCTCACATGGGCTGTCTGCTGAAGGACATTCGTGCGAATGAGCCCATAACCATAAAACGTCTTGAGAGTATCATGAGTTTGCGGAGGCACGCTGTATTCCACTAGAAACCTGTCCTTTCGTACTTCCTAAACTCGTAACGAATGTCCTTATAGCGGAACCCAAAGGTGAAGGAGACCATAATAAAGCTGCTAAAAATCGTAAGCCCATCCTGGCTCCTATCACGTTCCAGCCTTTCTAGAGGGAAGAATGTATCACAATCATATTCGTTCTCGATTACGGTGGCATAGACATACCTGCACTCGGGATGTCTTATTGCCTCCTCATAGACACGTCCACCTCCAATAACAAATACTTTTTCTATATTTGCCATACCCTTTAGATAGGCAAGAGCCTCATCCAAACTCCTACATACATGAGCTCCGCTTGCTGTAATGTCTTCAACATTCTCTGAGGAGGTTAGTACCACATTGAGGCGCCCAGCAAGAGGCCTCTTAGGCAGTGAATACCATGTATTTTTACCCATAATGACCGCATTAATTGCTCCAGAATCTGAAGCCTCCATGGTGATGGAGCGGAAGTACTTCAGGTCGGGTGGCAAGTACCATGGTATTGTTCCATCTTTACCAATTCCCCCTTTCTTTGTACATGCTACTAAGATATCAAACATCTTAGTATAGAACTGAATAGTTTATACCTTCATTTCTTATACCATTTATGTACTCTTTAGATCTAATATGATAAGGATATCATCATAACGACCCTTTATATGTCTTCTATCTAAAACACTTATCCTATTACGATATTCCTCTGGGAATGCTTTAATAATATCATCTGTCCATGCTATGTCCTGAACATCTTCGATAATAAGAATACCATCCTTATCCAACATACTGGTATAGTTTTTTGCTAAGTACATCATACTTTCCTTAGAGTGGGGACCATCATCAATAATAACATTATATGTACGCTGGCAAAGTTGTTGAGTTACTGATTCCGTATAGGCATCACCTTCTATGATGTGGATGCGCGATTCATTGTCAATCTTATTTTTGGATAAGTTAATATCTATTCCATATACCTCGGCATTTGGAAAATACCGCTGCCATAGAAGCAGTGAGCTTCCCGTTTGAACTCCTAGCTCTAACACATGACAAGCACTCGTTTTCCGTGAGGCAAGATACTCCTCATAGACAGGAAGGTAACTATGAGTTGTATTCTTATCTGTATCTAGATCTGATGCTAAATCCACAAGAGACATTATAGTGCTTATATTAAAAGGGTAATTCTTTATATGCTCTCTCTTTTATAGTGCCAGCATGCCTATCTCAATTTTAAAGAATCGATTAAAGAAGTTTTTTAAAAAAGAGGCATGTATGGAACGATATTCCTATACAAATAAAATTGGGAATCGTCTACCAACGCCGCTTTATCTATCAGACGATGATAACACCCGTATTCCGTATGAAGAACTTTGGAGTTCTGCAGTGCGCTGTAAGTTTGTACACTGTAAGCATGATGATATGTCCATGATATGGCATCTATCTAATATTCCACAGGATAGAGAGATTACACCCAATATAGATGAGGCTTATATACATGAGATGAGAGGTGTCTCATTGCCAATATGTCTCCATACGCATGGGGTACATGAGAAGATTTCTATGAAAGTGTATATATGGAATAATCATAACACAGTATATATTACCTTTCACGCTGATGCTGAAAGTGAGGTTAGATTTTTGAGGAGGGCGATGAGGTTACATCCCATATTTGGGGATGTATGTATAAATCGATTTCTTTATATGCGTCTTTTATCGGTAATAGGAACGATAGTGTGTTATCTTGACATTTTTAAGAATAGCAAATATACTCTGGTATTGGCAGGATATTCTCTAGGAGCAACTATGGCTCAAATAGCATCCCCTGTGTTAGCAGGGATATTCCCGGACTTTTATATAAAATGTCATGCGTTCGGTGGGATGAAGCCAGGGAATGATGCTTTTGCTCGTTGGACTTCTTCTTGTGTTCATGAGAGCTATAGGATTGTAAATGGTAATGACCCTTTTGTCTTTCTTCCATTCCATTACAGGTGGTGTCACACTTCACATGTAACCCTCCATTTTGAGAGACATCTGTTTGTGAATATATCGTACAAAGAGGCACCATGGTATAAGAGGTTTTTCATGGAGAGAGGGATTATAAAACATGTGCTGCGTACTATGAAGAAATCAAATGATCATCTTTTTGATAAGTATATTGAGGAGTTATGGGTTTACACACGCATGGCAAATTACTTACATTCGATGGGTGAAGCCGAAATACCTATACCTACTCCGATCGAGAATGAAACGGATATAAAAAATTGAAACGATATATACATAGATTTACAACAGAAAAAAAGAACATTTGAAACAATTAGAAATGCCTCCTAAGAAGGCCGAGAAGGCCGAAAAACCCGAGAAAGACCTTGATGAGAAGTACAAGAAGCATGAACTTCGCAGCCATATCTACAGCCTCCCCGATACATATATTGGGTCTATTGAGCCTGCCAGTATTGAAACGCACATCTATGATGATGACAGCAAACAGATGGTGAAGAAGGAGCTTGTCATCATTCAGGGTCTATACAAGATTTACGATGAAATCCTTGTAAATGCCATCGACCAGTCCATGCGTCTCAAGACCGAGATGCTGAACGGTCGCAATGATATCAAACCTATGAAAACCATTCGCATTTCTATTGACAAGGAGACGGGTTACATAGAGGTGATGAACGATGGGGATGGCATTGATGTGGAAACACACCCTACCTATAATGTGCTTATCCCCGAGCTCATCTTTGGAGAGCTCCTCACATCTACAAACTACAACACGGAGGAGGAGCGGCTTTGGGGTGGCCGCAATGGATACGGGTCTAAGCTAACAAACATCTTCTCTAAGGAGTTTATTGTGGAGACCGTAGACCATCGCAGGAGCAAGCTTTACCAGCAGCGCTTCTATGACAACATGAAGTCCCGTGAGAAGGCAAAGGTAAAGGCAAGCACCAAGGTGCCCTACACTAAGATCCGCTTCCTGCCTGACTACGAGCGCTTTGGGCTGAAGGGGATTACTTCTGATATGTACGCACTGTTCCGCAAGAGGGCATTTGATGTGTGTGCTACCACAGACCCTACAGTCTCTGTGTACTTCAATGACCAGAAGCTTGAGATCAAGGACTTTGAGAAATATGCTGACCTCTTTCTGGGTCCCAAGGACCAGCACCCTAGGGTCTATGAGGCCTGTGGGGACGGACGCTGGGAGGTTGTTGCTAGTTACAGTGATACGAGCCAGTTCGAACAGGTGTCGTTTGTGAATGGTATCAATACACTCCGCGGTGGGAAGCATGTGGATCAGATTGTGTCGCAGATTACCAAGAAGATGGCAGATATTCTCACAAGCAAGAAGAAAAAGGACATCAAACCTCAGTACATCCGTGACAATCTGATTGTCTTTGTGAAGGCTCTTATTGTCAATCCAAGCTTTGATAGCCAGACCAAGGAGACCCTTACGACGCAGGTGGCGAAGTTTGGCTCTAAGTGTGAGCTAAGCGACAAGTTCTATGAGAAGCTCTACAAGACAGGGCTAGGCGACAAGGTGATTTCCCTTACGGAATTCCATGAGAACAAGCAGCTCAAGAAGACGGATGGGAAGAAGACATCCCGTGTCCTGATTCCCAATCTGGATGATGCCAACCGTGCTGGCACAAAGGACAGCAACAAATGTACGCTTATCCTGACGGAGGGGCTTTCCGCCAAGACCATGGCGATTTCAGGTCTAAGTGTGGTTGGTCGGGACTACTATGGTGTGTTCCCACTTCGTGGTAAGATACTGAATGTGAAGGATGCTGCAGTCGCGAAGATTACGGCCAACGAGGAGATTATGAACCTAAAGAAGATCCTTGGGCTGGAGCAGGGCAAAGATTACAAAGACCTGTCCTCGCTGCGATATGGGAAGATTATGGCGCTGTGTGACTCAGATGTGGATGGGTCTCACATCAAGGGTCTTCTATTCAATGTGTTCCAGTCTCTATGGCCTTCTCTTTACAAGATGGACAACTTCATGGTCTCTATGCTGACCCCCATCGTGAAGGCTATTAATAGCCTCACAAAGGACACCATCTCTTTCTACAACCTGACGGATTATGAGAACTGGAAGAAGCGCAAGGAGCGTGAGCCTACAGGCCTCCGTAACTGGCGTTTCAAGTATTACAAGGGGCTGGGAACCTCAACGGATACAGAGGCGAAGGAGTACTTCAAGGAAATGCAGGAGGTCTTCTACAAGTACAAAGGCAAGAGCTCAGACGAGAGTATTGATCTTGCCTTCAACAAGAAGCGTGCGGATGATCGCAAGGAGTGGCTGATGAAGTACAACCGTCAGAACATCCTTGATTACAGCAACCGTGAGGTGCCATATGAGGACTTTATCAATAAGGAACTTATCCATTTCAGCAACCGCGATCTGGAGCGTTCTATCCCGTCGCTGTGCGATGGTCTCAAGGAGAGTACGCGCAAGATCATGTTTGCTTGCTTCAAGCGCCGCCTCTTTACAAATGAGATCCGTGTAGCACAACTATCAGGGTACGTGTCGGAGGTGTCGGCATACCATCATGGGGAGGCATCTCTCCAGCAGGCCATTATTGGCATGGCGCAGCAGTACGTGGGCGCTAACAACATCAACCTCCTCCAGCCAAACGGCCAATATGGGAGTCGTTTGAATGGTGGAGCTGATGCAGCATCGCCGAGGTATATTCACACCCTTGTATCACCTCTTGCCCGTGTCATCTACCGTGAGGAGGACAACGCAGTGCTCCGTTACCTGGATGATGATGGCATCCCTGTCGAGCCAGAGTACTATGTCCCTATCATCCCTATGATTCTGGTGAATGGTGGTATTGGTATTGGCACAGGTTTCTCTACCAATATTCCTAACCACAACCCTACGGACATTGTAACTATGTGCCAGAATCTGATTTCTGCTCTAGAGAAGAATGCTGACAAGGTAGGAACAATTGATACGGCCGAGCAGTTGGCAACAGCATTCCAAGTGATTGCTAAGACCAAGCTTCCTGCTATCCGTCCCTGGTATCTTGGATTCAAGGGGACTATCCTAAACTACAAGGACAGCTCATTCCAGAGCCGGGGCAAGTGGGTCTGGACAGATGACCAAACGGTAGAGATTACAGAGCTGCCGATTGGTGTATGGACAGATGACTACAAGGAGTTCCTGGTCCAGATGATTTCAAACGGGTCATCGTATCTCAAGGATTTCAGCAGCCATTACACACCTAACACGGTACGGTTCGTTCTGTACCTGTATGCTGGGGTGCGTGCCAAGCTGGAGCCTGTCTTTGAGACCGAGTTCAAGCTGGTTTCTACTAAGAACCTTAGCATGAACAACATCCACCTGTATGGAGCAGACGGGGCGATTAAGAAGTTCAAGAATACCCAGGAGATAGTTCAGGATTGGGCAAGGGTTCGCCTACAGAAGTACCATGAGCGCAAGAAGTACCAGCTGGCAAAGATGGAGGCGGACTACAAGGTGGTGAGTGCCAAGGTGCGGTTCATCCAAGATATCATCAACAAGAAGATCAATATTATGAACCAGAAGCAGAAGGATGTGGAGGAGCAGCTTATGAAGCTGAACTATCCTAAGATTACGGAGACCGAAAATCTAGGGGATGTTCTGGTACCTTTGATAGAGGCAGAGGCGGGTCCTTCCAGTGCTGCCACGCCCACAAAGGCAAAGGAAGCGGACTATGCCTACCTGACGAGGATGCCTATCCACCAGCTGACTTATGAGAAGAAGGCGGCCCTTGAGAAGGAGGCGGACAAGCTGAAGATGATGATCCGCGACCTGAAGGCAAAGGCAATCTACTCTATCTGGAGTGAGGAGCTCCAGCAGTTCTCGAAGGAGTGGGATGCCTTCTATAAGATGATGGAGCAGCATTACGAGCAGGAGAATGATGCGGCATTTGCTACTCCCACAAAGAAGCGTCGTGCTACAGCCGCACCTAAGAAGAAGTAGGCGACAATAAGAAAAAATGAATGTAATTGTAGCAGATAGAGCATAAACAAAACAATGGAGGTTGGTGAGCCAGATATTCAAATGATGCGTGAACATATTGAAACGCTGCGTTATGAGCTTTGGAGGGCAGAAAACAAATACAGAAAGATACAGCTTAGCTTGCAGGAGATATGCTCTCGTGAGGGACATGAATTTGTAAAAGAGCAGGGTAACGATTATCACAATCCTGGTTGTTATTATACATGTAAGCGTTGTGATCATGTAAGCAAGCGTAATTGGTAAAAAGTCAAAAATATATATATTTTAGTTTTTACTTCTTTTTCTCTGATGGTAATGGTAGAGCAGCTACACGTTTAATTAGTTCACTTATAGCAGTTGAAGGACGTGCAATAGGAGCGGCAGGAGCAGCACGACTCGGTTTTGGGGAATGCTGTGTAGTATCAGCTTGCTGTGGGATAATAACAGGAGCAGGTGGGCTTGGAGAACGCCGTGGGAAACGAGTACGCCTAATTTCTTCATATATTTCACCCATTCCCTCAGCCTCATTTTTAACTACTTTGCCTGTAACACCTTGGTAGTTAGTTCCTTTTTTCTTGGCAGCTTCATATGCCTTTTTCCAATCAGCTAGTTTAGGTTTAGGTTTAAGTTTGGGATCCATATTATTCATTCTGAATACTACTTCATCATATCCATTTGCATTAAGACGTTCTATAATTTTGTTTTTAGTTAGTTTTTTTACATCAGGCCATTCTTCTTTATCCATGCCTCCCTTTTTGCCACGCGATATACCCATCTCACTCATGATAATGGCAGTGCGCTGCTTCTTAGCTGTTTCCTCTGTAAGGGGTTTCTTGCTGAAACACCGTGTGGGTTTATCACGCTTACATACCTTGTAACCTTCCTCCTTGCCCTCTTTCACTTTTTTGATGATGTAAGGCATGTGTATCTATCATATAATCACATTTTAGTAGATGATTTAAGCATGATTTTTGTATATAATATTCAATGAATAATGATGCTGTTATATGTATTATTGTTTTAAACGAAACTGGGGTATTAGATGAGTGGATTAGATACCATAGATCACTTGGGTTCTCTAAGATCTATGTTTATGATAATAGCCCAGATTTTGAACTTAAGGAATGGCCCTCAAGATATGAGGGTTTTCTCCATGTTTTTCATATACCAGGTAAAGTAATGCAGCTTACTGCATACAACCATTTTTTGAGTACCTTCAGGGAGCATCACACATGGTGCGCTTTCATAGATGCGGATGAATTTATTGTGTTGAAGAAGCATCCCGATGTGGTCGCTATGTTAGAAGAGCATTGTAAAGAGGGAGCACTCACACTAAACTGGTACATGTTTGGGAGTTCAGGAAAATTAAACTATGAACCAGAGCCTGTTACAAAGCGTTTCCAATTAAGAGCAAAGAACATAGACAAGCATATTAAGACGATTGCCCATATGAAATCTGTACAGACAATGGGAATTCATGAGTGCTATGTAATGATAAAAGGCACTGCACATGATACAAATGGAAATATAGTAATAGGTCCTTATAATCCGGATGGCCCTGTGGATGTTGCAGTTATACATCATTATAATGCTAAATCTCTTGAGGAGTACCACTGGAAGATTGCAAGGGGTAGAGCAGATAATGGAGATACGCGCACGATAGAGCAATTCTATGAAGCAGACAGGGATGCTAATGAGGTATTAGATACATCAGCTTGGGAACATTATGTATCCATAATATAGAAAAATGGAAAAGGAAGAGGATAAAACTATTGATCCAGAAACAATGATTAAGATGTTACATCAATTAATTTTAACTGATAAAGAACACAAACAACTATATGCAAAGGTAATTATAAAACTTAGTATGGTTATACCAAAAGAAGATAGAGATGAGCGGATAATTGCTGATGCTTCTCGTATTTGTTTTGAAGAATATGAAAAGAAGTTTGATATGCTTTTAACAGACCTACATGATGTTTGTTCTAAGATTAATCAAATAGTTAAAAATGCTAAAATTAATATAGAAGATGATGAAATAGGAACAATTGATGATATTGATGGACTAACTCAAGATATCTCTAATATTATAACCAAAATGAGAAATTTTATAAATAAATTTTCAGCTGATAAAAAGACTATACTAAAAGGAACTAATGGACTTTATTATGATATTCTAGACCGTTTAATGATTGAGATGTATGAAATTGTATATGATGGCGGCTATGAAGATATACCAAGTGATAGAACATTATTTGAAGGCAACACAGAAGATATGATGTCATACATCAAATCCGCTCAAAAAAATATTAAAAAGACATTAGCAGAAAAGATGTTTCCATACCCAAAGCCAAAGTCAAAGCCTAAATCAAAATCTAATTCTACCAAAAGCAAAAGCAAAAGCAAAAGCAAAAG
>Ga0129333_10003780_pt1 | contig 14204 bp, 16 predicted proteins | sample CPB6_08_DNA_FD_94474 | JGI IMG/M metagenome (GOLD analysis project Ga0129333, IMG submission 94474) | Freshwater to marine salinity gradient microbial communities from Chesapeake Bay, USA - CPBay_Sum_0.6_0.8_DNA | ecosystem: Environmental > Aquatic > Marine > Coastal | place: USA: Chesapeake... | reverse complement strand
GTAAGCTCCTGAATCTGAGAGAGGGGAAATGGAGTATCATTGATGAAAGCACGAGATTTACCATTTGTCATCAACTCTCTTCTAATGACTACATTTTCTTCCCAGTCTAAGTCATTTTGCTGATAGAACTCTTTTAATTCTTTATTTGACTTTATGGCAAACTCAGCTTCTATGATTGATTTTAAATCCTTGTCTTTTATCTGCGAAGCATCTGCTCTTTCACCAAGTGCTAGTCCCAATGCCCCCATTAAAATACTTTTACCAGCTCCCGTTTCACCAGTGATGATTACCAGACCATTTTTGAATTGGATTTCCAATTCCTGTATGATAGCAAAATTTTTAATATAGAGTCGCGTTAACATGGATCTCAAAATTAGGAGGAATAATGCTAGTCACCTTAAAGAATCCAAAAGAAAAAAACATTTTCAAAATGTTTTTGATGGAAATATCGCCTTAAAGCTTTTAAGTTTTGCGTTATCTTGCCTGTAGATTATTGAACCATGTCACCTATTTTACTTTTTTCATTCGTAATCGGATACTTCCTCATTTTACTTGGTGTTGCAGCCTATACTTCGAGAAATGCAACCAATGAAACATTTTTCATTGGAAACCGCAATTCAAATTGGGTACTGGTAGCTTTTGGGATGATAGGCACATCGCTTTCCGGTGTAACATTCGTATCGGTTCCGGGCACAGTTGGAAATTTAGTGAATGGAGGATATGGTGGATTTGGTTATTTCCAGGTCATACTTGGATATATTATCGGATACATGGTAATTGCTTTTGTACTGATTCCATTATACTATAAACTGAATCTAACATCGATCTATCATTACCTGGAAATCAGACTAAGCAGAGAAAGCTATAAAACTGGAGCATTCTTCTTTATCATTTCAAGACTTTTTGGAGCAACAGCAAGACTCTATTTGGTCATCAATGTTTTACAAATTTTCATTTTAGACCAGATGGGTGTGCCGTTCGTAGTAACCACTGCCATTATTCTGCTGATGATTTTGCTCTACACTTGGAAAGGAGGAGTTAAAACCATCGTGTATACGGATACATTACAAACCAGTTTTATGCTGTTGGGACTTGTAATCTGTCTTGTATATATTCTCTCTCAAATGAATATCTCATTTGGAGATGCGCTTGTCAGAATGAAAGAACACGACTACCTGAATGTGTTTGATACGAATTTGCTCAACAAATCATTTTTTTTAAAAAATATCATTGGTGGTGCAGTAATTGCAATTACCATGACGGGTATGGATCAAGAAATGATGCAGAAGAATATCAGCGTAAAGAGAATGCAAGACTCTCAAAAGAATATTATAACCTTCACAACAACGCTGGTTATTGTCAACCTTCTTTTTTTGGTATTAGGTGGACTGCTTTATTTATATATGATTGATAAAGGCGCATTTTATCAAGAAAAAACTTTCCTCTTTCAAAATAAAAATATCATCGGAGACGACTTGTTTCCAACCATAGCACTTTATCACTTGCCTCAAACCATTGGCATCATTTTTATTATTGCATTGATATCTGCATTATTCCCAAGTGCTGACGGAGCCTTGACTGCGCTCACTTCGTCCTTTTGCATTGATATCTTAGGCATAAAAAGAAGAGAGGATATGTCTGAAGCAGAACAGAAAAAAACAAGAATGACTGTTCACCTCAGTTTTGCATTTGTGTTTTTGCTGTGCATCTTATTATTTAAATGGATCAATAATAAATCGATCATTGGTGTTATTCTTGACCTTGCAGGATATACCTATGGACCATTACTTGGTTTGTTTGCTTTTGGTATTTTAACCAAAAGAACACTGAAAACTGGATATGGTGTAACTGCCATTTGCTTGCTTGCCCCAGTATTGTCATACTTGCTAGGAAAAAATGCACCAGTTATTTTCAAGGGCTATCAAATCGGATTTGAAATGCTTCTGATCAACGGTATCTTAACATTCATAGGACTTTGGCTCTTTTCAAAGAAACAATCATAATCAGGTTTTTTAACAAAACGCACCTCTCCCTATAGTTCAAACCTTGTAAATTTGCCGCCAATGGAATTCATTTCTCAGGCAGCAGATCTTTATGTACAAGAGCACAGTACAGCGACATCAAAATTGCTGCAGGAAATCCATGATTTTACTTACCAACATCATGTTGAACCGCATATGCTAAGCGGCCCCGTTCAGGGAAAGTTTTTGTCAATGGTAAGCAGAATGATCAAACCCAAAAGAATCCTGGAAATTGGAACATTTACCGGATACAGTTCAATTTGTCTTGCAGAGGGATTAGCTGTAAATGGTTTACTTCATACCATAGAAATGAGGGAGGCCGATGCTGAGATCGCTCATTCATTCTTCAATAAGAGTGAATACAAATCAAATATTCAACTTCATGTAGGAGATGCTCATCAGTTGATTAGCTCTATAAATGAAGATTGGGACCTGGTTTTTATAGATGCAGACAAAACAGGATATATTGACTATTTCAATTTTTTAAATGAGCATGTAAGGGCTGGAACTTTCCTTCTGTTTGATAATGTACTCTTCCATGGTGAGGTGTTTTCAGAAAATATCAAGGGGAAAAGCGCTAAAGCAATTGCAGCATTCAATGAGCATTTAAAAAAAATCAACAATATTGACTTTGTGATGCTTACCATAAGAGATGGTATTACCATCATTCAAAAAAAATAAGTTTATGATGAGAATAAAAAATCCAATTCCATATATTCTTCACATTTTTATAGCGCTGATTTTTTCACTCAGTTTAAAAAGTCAGACTGTCCCGAATGAAGATGTGCTCAATTATATTACCCGTTACGCAGATATTGCGATCAATGAAATGGCAAGAACAGGTGTACCAGCATCTATCAAAATTGCGCAGGGAATTCTTGAAACGCAAGCAGGGAAAAGTCAGCTTGTATTGGAATCCAACAATCACTTTGGTATTAAATGCAAATCCACCTGGACTGGCCCAAAGGTTTACCATGACGATGATGCACAGGGAGAGTGTTTCAGAAAATATAATGATGCACTAAGTTCATATAAAGATCATTCTGACTATTTAAAAACACAACCCAGATATGCAAGTTTATTTGAACTTGATCCAGATGATTACAGTGGTTGGGCATGGGGACTCAAAAAAGCTGGATACGCAACCAATCCAATTTATGCTGAAACATTAATAAAATTCATTGAAGAATATCAACTCAACAATTTGAATGATTATGCAAAAGAGGATGAAAAAGAAAAGTATGATATTTCTGATTATCTGGATGAGTTAAGAGAAAAAGGAATCAGTCCATCAAATAAATTATCAAAAAATTCAAACTCCAGTTTTTCTAAAAAAACTTCTTACCCGGAAGGTGTTTTCAAAATCAATGGAACCAATGTGATTTTTGCAAATGCAGGAGCATCATTTTTGGCGATTTCAAAAAAATACAAAGTTGCACTTCCAAAATTGCTTTCATACAATGAGCTTCCAAAATCAACCGCTACATTGAAAAAAAATGAGTTGGTTTTTTTACAAGCTAAAAAATCAACTGGGAATAAATCAATACACAGGGTTAATCGTGGTGAAAACCTAAGAGATGTCAGTCAGCATGAAGGAGTCAAACTTGCTTACCTTCTTCAATACAATAAACTAAAAAGTAACAGTAAATTGAAGATTGGACAAAAACTACATTTAAAACCAAAGAAAGGAACGGTTAATAATACCAAGTCAAAGATTGCAAGTAAAAAAAGAAATCATCAGCTAAAAAGAGATCACGCAAAAAATGAAAAAGATAATTCACGATAAAACATTTGTCCCTTTTTTAACTGGGAAAGATATACAGCAAGCAGTTACCAGAATTGCCGAACAAATCAACATGGATTACAAAGGCAGATCACCGCTGTGTATTGCAATATTGAATGGCTCATTCATGTTTGCATCAGACCTATTTAAACAACTGAGTATTGATGCCGAGATCAGCTTTATAAAACTCGCATCATATAAAGGCACAAGTTCAACTGGAAATGTTGTTACAGCCATTGGCCTTGAAGCAGTACTACACAACAGAGATGTCATTCTGATTGAAGACATTGTAGATACAGGGAAAACTCTTTCTGCATTTTTACCGCAATTGCAAGATCATCAACCAGCTTCTATAAAAATCTGTTCATTGCTGCATAAAAAAGAAGCTACGGTGCATCCCATAAAAATAGATTATTTGGGATTTGAAATACCAAATTTGTTTGTGGTTGGATATGGATTAGATTATGATGGTCTTGGCAGAAATCTTGACCAAATCATGCAAGTTGAACATTAAACTTAGGATCCAAACATCTCTTTTACTTTATTAAAGAAGCTTTTCTCATTTTTTTCAGGCTGAGGTTGAAAGTTTTTTGCATCACGTAATTTTTCAATCATCTCTTTTTCTTCTGAAGTAAGCTCCTGAGGTGTCCAAACATTTACATGAATCAACTGATCTCCTTTTTCATAAGAATTGATAGATGGAAATCCTTTTCCTTTCAGACGAAATATCTTACCACTTTGGGTACCTGGGGGTATTTTTATTTTCGCTCTTCCATCAATTGTTGGGACTTCTACGTTTGAACCAAAAATGGCATCAGGTATGCTGATATGCATATCATAGATCACATTGAGGTTATCTCTTTGCAAATCAGGATGTGCTTCTTCTTCAATCAAAACAATTAAGTCGCCAGGAGCACCTCCACGTTCACCAATATTTCCTTTCCCACTTAAACTCAATTGCATGCCATCCTGAACACCAGCTGGGATATCAATGTTAATTGTTTCTTCAGTGTATACCCTACCCTCACCTTTACAGGCTGTACATTTATTTGTAATCGTTGAACCTTCTCCATTGCAAGTGGGACATGTACCAACAGTTTGCATTTGTCCCAAGAAAGTACTTGTAACCTTTCTTACTTGTCCGGTTCCATTACATGTAGAACAATTTTGAACCGCGTTTTTATCCTTTGCTCCAGAACCGCTGCAAGTATTGCAGCTTGTATATTTCTTGACCTTAACCGTTTTGTTTGCACCTTTTGCAATCTCTTCATAGTTCATCTTCAATTTGATGCGAAGATTGCTTCCTCTTGTTCCTCTTGCCTTTCCACCACGTTGACGTGCTCCACCTCCACCAAAGAAACTTCCGAAAATATCATCGCTGAAAATATCACCAAAATTGCTGAAGATATCATCCATGTTCATGCCCTGTCCGCCTCCAAAACCACCTCGATTATTAACCCCTGCATGACCGAAACGATCATATTGTGCTTTCTTCTCCTGATCACTCAATACCTCGTATGCTTCAGCAGCTTCTTTAAATTTTTCTTCGGCCGCTTTGTCGCCCGGATTTCTATCTGGATGAAATTGCATGGCTACTTTTCGGTATGCCTTCTTTATTTCATCCGCACTTGCTGATTTTGCAACGCCTAATATTTCGTAATAATCTCTTTTTGCCATAATGTTTAGTTGGTCCTGATTTATTTACCTACAACCACTTTTGAGAAGCGAATGATTTTATCATTCAATGTGTAGCCTTTTTCAACTTCATCCACTATTTTCCCTTTCATTTTTTCATCAGGCACAGGAATTTCTGTGATGGCTTCATGGAAATCGGGATTAAACTCTTCTCCAATTGATTTCATCTCTTTAAGTCCTTTTGACTGTAAAACATTCCTAAACTTATTGAACACCAGTGATATTCCTTCCCGTATTTGATTCAAGTCATCGCTATGATTCATTTGCTTTTCTGCACGCTCACAATCATCCAGTACTTCAAGCATAGCTTGAATAACCTCTCTTCCTGCAGTTTGAATCAGCTCGACCCTTTCTTTTGCATTTCTGCGCTTGAAATTGTCAAAATCAGCATACAACCTGATGAATTTTTCTTTCTGCTCCTCGAGCTCCTTTTTTAGATTATCCAACTCATTCACTTCTTCCTCCGGTGTATTTCCTGCTGCTTGTTGATTTTCATCAATTGGATTTTTCACAGTCTCCTTCTCATCCATAGTTTATATTTTTGCTAAACAATCAGTTCAAATGGCTTGCCAATGGGTCAATTTGAGTCAAAATGGCGGTTTTTTTCAGTAAAAAAGCGAATTTCCGCCTTTTCTATGAAAGTTTAACTTTGGGGGATGAAGAAAGTGGTGTTAAAGAAAAGAATCAGCAATAGAGTTGCAAATGGACATCCTTGGATCTTTGCAAATGAAATTGATCTCATGGATGATGAAATGGAAGCCGGTGATATTGCAGAAGTCCTTTCACATGATGGAAAATTTATAGGCAAGGGATATGTAAATCCCATTTCGCGTATTCCAGTTCGTTTGCTAACGCGTGATAAAAATGTTACCATTGATGCTCATTTCTTTCATGCATCTATTTTAAAAGCATGGGAGTATCGGAAGAAAATAGGTTATACAGAAAATTGCAGATTGATATTTGGAGAGGCCGACGGTTTGCCACAATTGATCATTGATAAATTCAATGACTATTTTGTTATTCAAACCCTTGCACTTGGCATTGATAAATGGAAAGGAGCAATTGTAGACGCGATTGAAAAAATATTTACCCCAAAAGGCATTTACGAAAGAAATGATGTGCCAGTTAGAGAACTGGAAGGACTATCACAACACAAAGGCTTTTTATCAAAGCCATTTGATACAAGAATACCCATTATTGAAAATGGATTGAAGTTTATTGTGGATGTTGAAAAGGGACAAAAAACAGGATATTTTTTAGATCAGCAAGACAACCGAAGAGCGATCCAGCATATTGTTAAAGATGCAGATGTTTTAGGAGCATTTTGCTATACCGGAACATTTGAGATACACGCTGCAAGTTATGGCGCAAAACATGTGCTTGGACTAGACATCTCTGAATCTGCGGTAAAACATGCAAGAGAAAATGCTGCATTGAACAATCTTGAGAACATCTCCTTTCAATGCGTAAATGCTTTTGATGCACTTAAAGAATGGAGCAAGGAAGGAAAAAAATGGGATGTTGTAATGTTAGATCCTCCATCGTTTACAAAAACAAGAGATAATATTCAAAAGGCCATCAGTGGATACAAAGAAATTAATTTACGCGGAATGAAACTGGTAAAGCCTGGAGGATTTCTGGTGACTTCCTCATGTACAAATCTTGTTCAGCCTGATTTGTTTTATGAAATCATAGAAATGGCTGCCAAAGATGCAAGAAGAAGTTTAAGACAAGTTGTATTTCAGGCGCAATCCCCAGATCATCCTATTATCAAAGGATTAGAAAATACCAATTACTTAAAATTTTTGATTGTCCAGGTCAATTGATTATTTCTCTACCTGAAATTTTCCTGAATCAATGATCTGCCCATTTTTATCCTTGAATTGAAAAATGTACAATCCACGTCTAAAATCAGCAAGATCGAGATAAACATTATTGCCTGGATTGACCAACTCTAACTGCTTTTTGCCAATGAAATTGTAAATGACCAACAATGCTGGCGCGGGAATTTGTTGTTTAAACTGCAGTTGTACAAAAGATCTGGCAGGATTTGGATATATAACAGTTCTTTTTACATGTTCGCTCATCGTAACACGTTTCACTTGGCTGAAAGAAGCCAGCGAAAACAGGAGAGCAAATATGGTTAAAGTACTTTTCATCAATAAGCTGCTGTATCGAAGTTAATCTTTTTCACAAAAAAGAGCCATGCGTTTACATGACTCTTTTTAAAAATTAATTTTTAGCAGATTTATTTCAAAGACGACAATGTTTCTTTGATTGCATCAAAATTGGGAAGATCGCCAGCACTTTCCAACACTTCAGCATATTGAACAGTTCCAGATTGATCAACGACAAAAGCTGCCCTTTTTGAAACACCTTTCATCCCAAAAACAAATTCATCATAAAATGCACCATATGCCTGGCTTACTGTTTTATTAAAGTCAGAAAGCAATGGGAAATTATATTGTTGTTCTTCTTTGAATTTAGCAAGAGTAAAAATTGAATCAACAGAAACACCTACTACATCAGCATTCAAAGAAGTGTAAATGTTAAGATTATCTCTCACACTGCAAAGCTCTGTTGTACAAACTCCAGTAAACGCCTGAGGGAAAAAGAGTATCACCAGGTTCTTTCCTTTAAAATCACCTAGACTAACTTCTTTTTTATCGGTATTAAACAATTTGAAATCTGGTGCTGATTGACCTTTTTGAATTGACATAGTAATTTATTTTTATTAAGATATGTTGCAAAGATAACCTCATTGATCAATCTCCCAACCTTTGTATAAGCCACCATGCTTTTTTGATTCTGAAAATAAAACGGGGATTGTCTTTTCAAGCCACTCACGATTCACAGTAGTGGAGACATAAAGAACCAATGAAAATGCGGATCCATCTGGTTTTTTAAACAGTTGATTTACAGTAAATTTTGAACATACTTCGCTTTGAAGAAATTTTTTACAAGCATCTTCTTTTGCGAATTCAAAAAAATGAGAGATGGAAACTTTGGTTAGGTTGACGTTTTTTGACTGATATATGGCCAACTTCCTTCTTCCATCGATCATCAACTTTTCTGATGCTGAGGGGTACAATACGGAAAGATAGTTTTGCCAATCTTGATCCTTTTTAGCTTGTGCGAGCCATTCGTACTGGCTAAACACTTCAAATGCGCTATATATGGTTCCCCTATAACCAAGCGTATCGTTGGTATAAAAATAAAATTCCCTGATACCTCTTTGTGTAAATCTGCCTACATACAAAGCCCCCTGACCTCTTGAGAGTGATGCAACCAATTTTTCTTCCAAAAGATCTAATTGACCCAACTCATCCTGTTCTGGCATTCCAAATGCATTAGGTTGTTTCAATTTGAGTCTAACGATAATAACCAATGGCAAATCGATCACAGGAACTGCTGGCTTTAAACCTAAATCGACATTGATTGAAACAGGCTTATCCTTAATTGAAACCACATAATTTTCCCAATCATGCTCAAGCTTTTGTGAGAATCCCTCAAAATGGAAAAAACAAATCCCGAAAAACAAAACCAATAAGATCTTCTTCATAAATAGGAAAGTAAAGTAATTTCAATTTTTATAAATCCTACACAAATGCCAACAATTGGAGAGATAATTAACTTTTTAGAAACAAAGGCACCGCTATCACTGCAAGAATCTTATGATAATGCAGGCCTCGTTTGTGGTGATAGAAATGCGCCCTGTTCAGGTGCATTAACTTCACTTGATCTTACAATCGAAATCATGAATGAGGCGATTGAAAAAAAATTTAATCTCATTATTGTTCATCACCCCCCAATTTTCAAGCCCCTCAAGAAGCTGGATGGAAACAATGCTACAACTGCAATGTTGATCAAAGCTATTCAACATGATATTGCCGTTTATGCCATACATACCAATCTTGATAACGTGATTTGGGGCGTTAATGGTGAGATTTCAGAAAGGATCGGATTACAGAACGTCAAGGTTTTATCTCCATTGCAGCATACCCACCAAAAACTTGTTGTTTACGTACCTAAAGAACATGAAGAAAAACTAAAATCAGCCCTTTTTGATGCAGGTGGCGGCTCAATTGGAAATTACAGCGAATGCAGTTTTAATTCAGAGGGTATTGGAACCTTCAAACCACTGGAAGGCGCCAACCCATTTATAGGCTCATTGGGCAAAAGAGAAAATACCGCAGAAATTAAAATTGAATTAATCTTCCCTATCCACCTTAAGTTTCAAATCTTGTCTGCCATGCATGCCAGCCATCCATATGAAACAGTGGCATATGACATCATGCCTCTGGCAAATGAATTTAATGAAATTGGGGCTGGAGCATATGGCGACTTGCCTTATCCTATGGAAGCAAATGACTTTTTAAGGTTTCTAAAGGACACATTCCATACAGGTGTCATCAGGCACAATAATGGGCCTAAAAGAAAAATAAAACGCATTGCTATTTGTGGAGGATCTGGTAAATCATTGATAAACAATGCATTACAAATTAATGCAGATTCATATGTCACAGCTGACTTGGGTTACCACGACTTTTTCATTCCAGCTGATAATATGTTACTGGCGGACATCGGACACTTTGAAAGTGAACAATATACATCGGACCTACTAGCAAGGATGTTAAACAAAAAATTCCCTACCTTTGCCGTCCTTAAATCAGCCCGCAAAACCAATCCGGTCAACTATTTTTTATAACTCATTATGGCAACCGTTAAAGAATATTCATTAGAGGAAAAACTCATCGCACTTGCTAATCTTCAGAAAGTTGAGAGCAAACTAGACGATATAGCGATTTTGAAAGGAGAACTTCCTATCGAAGTACGTGATCTTGAAGATGAAATTCAGGGTCTTCACTCGAGAGAAACAAGAATTGAAGAAGAAATCAATGGAATCAACGATTTCATTGAACAAAAGAAAGCAGCAATCACTCAATCTCAAGAGCTGATCAAAAAATATGAAAAGCAGAGTGATAATGTCAAGAACAACAGGGAATATGAGGCCATAACCAAGGAATTGGAAATGCAGACACTTGAAGTAAAATTAGCAGAGCGACACATCAAGGATGCCAACGAAGAAATTGCAGATAAAGCACGTGTATTGGATCAGGTGAAGAAGAACATCGCTAACAAAGATGCAAATCTGAAAGTAAAGAAAGGCGAATTGGATAAAATCATTGCAGAAACTGAAAAAGAAGAGCAAGAATTCAGAGCACATTCAGACAAAGCAAGAGCCGCGGTAGATCAACGTTTATTAACTTCTTTCGATAGAATCAGAAAGAATTTCAGGAATGGCAAAGCTGTTGTGCCTGTATTAAGAGATGCTTGTGGCGGATGTTATAATGCAATACCACCTCAACGTCAAAGCGAGATTCGTCAGCATAAAAAAATCATTGTATGTGAGAACTGTGGTAGAATATTAGTTGATGAGGAACACATGCATTAAAGCAAATGAAATAATATTTAAAAAGCGATTCACTTTTGAATCGCTTTTTTTATTTCAAGTCCATGAATTTCACCCAGTTTACGCAATACCTCTTCTTCAAAGATTTTTGGCACGCCAATCGTGATTATTGAAAACAACTGCTGATCTTGTTTCAAAACTGAGCATTCAAACTTTTTTACTGTTGTCATCACATCATTCATTACAGTATAATCAAATTGCAGTTCATAATTGACTTCGATTTTCTTTCTGGAAATCGGCGTTAATTGTAAAGCCATAGAGGTACTGCTTTTATATGCATTGATCAATCCAGGCACCCCTAATAATGTTCCTCCAAAATATCGCACTACAACTACAAGCGTATTGGTCAATTGACGAGCATCAATTTGTCCAAGAATTGGTCTTCCAGCACTTCCTGAAGGCTCTCCTGCATCCGATACTCTATAGACAGCTCCATCGTGTCCAATTCGATAAGCAAAACAATAATGAGATGCTTTTGGATGTATTTTTTTTACCTCATTCAATAACGCCTTGAAAGCTTCTATTGATTCTACAGGGAAAGCATATGCGATGAAACGGCTCCCACGATCCATAAACTCAGCAGAGACCTTATTGTCTATACAATTGTAATAATGTTGGTCAGTCATTCACAAACTATTTTTTCGCAAACTGACCAAAGTTAAATGTTTTACTTTTGGCTGATGCTTATCAAAGAAGCTTACCAGGCAATTCAACATCATTTACAGTCATTATATGGCGCTAGAGAATCTTCTCAAATCGCCGAAATGGTCATGGAGTCAATAACCGGCTATTCAAGAACACAAAGACTGATACATCACGATGCATCCTTTACTGATAATCAAGAAATACTTTTTGATCAATACTTATCCGAATTACAAAACGGAAGACCAGTGCAGTATGTGCTGGGAGGATCTTGGTTTCAAAATATGTTTTTTAAAGTCAATGAAAGTGTTTTGATCCCTCGGCCTGAAACTGAAGAACTGGTTGAATTGATTTTGCATGAAATCAAGCAAACTGTTTCAACACTTGATCAATCATGTAAACTAATAGATATTGGCACAGGGTCTGGATGCATTGCCATATCAATAAAGAAAGCAGTACCCTTTTGTGAAGTTTGGGCAATTGACAAAAGTTCAGATGCATTGAATGTTGCCAAAGAAAATGCTGAAGCACTGGTAACACATATAATGTTTCGGCAAACAGATATCCTCAGTGAATCAAAAAATGATTCACTGCCGGCATTCAATTTCATTGTGAGTAACCCACCATACATTCTTCCTAAAGAAACAACTGAACTCAGTAAAAATGTTATTGAACATGAACCAAAAGAGGCCCTTTTTGTAACCAATAATGATCCACTTGAATTTTATAAAGCCATCATTGATTTTTCAGCACATCATCTGTTGCGAGGCGGACTACTTTTCTTCGAAACACATGAAAAATATGCACATGATGTAAAAGATCTTCTTGAATCAAACGATTTTGAACATGTAAAATTGATCAAAGATTTACAAGGAAAGGACAGAATTGTTTGGGCAAAAAGAACAGGTGCTTCTCTTTGATTACTCTTTCTCAACTGAGAGTACTGTTTTGGCACCAAGATTTTTTGAAATTTTCATCACATTGACGACGGCATCAATTTCAACTGACTTATCAGCATTGATCACGACTGTTGGAATTTCAGTTTTTTCTTTATCAAGAATAGGTTGAAGAGCAAACTGAATTGAGTCGAGAGGAACGGGAGTTGTTCCTATAAAGTACTGTTTGTTTGCATCAATAGAAATCACAACATTTTGCTTTGCCTTAGAATCGCCATTTGACTTGGGCTGTGAGAGTTTGATGACATTTGGATTAGCAAGTGTAGATACAATTAGGAAGAACATCAACAAGATAAATAAGATATCATTCAAAGCCTCTGTAAATACTTCAGCCTCACCAGTATATTTTTTCCTTATCTGCATTTCCTTAAGCGTTGTTGTTTGGATCTTGAAGGATATCTAAAAAGTCTGCAGCAGCCACTTCCATTTTATTTGCTGTTTTATCAATTTGAGTATGCAAAAAGCTAAACCCAAGAAATGAAAGCAACCCAATTACGAGTCCGGTTATAGATGTTACCAATTTTACATATAATCCACCTGCAATTGTATTCAATACAAATTCACCCGTCGTGTTGATATCAAAAAATAACTGCATGAGTCCTGCTAAAGTTCCTACAAATCCAAAAATTGGAGCTGCTCTAGAAATAACGCTCAAAACGCTAAGATTTCTTTCCAAATTATACATTTCCAATCTGGCTACACTTTCCATACTCCTTTCAATAGCATCAATTGGTTTACCCATTCTTTGAATCCCTTTATCTATAATACGGGCAACCGGATGATCAGTATTCTTTGTAGTTGTTTTTGCTGCTGCTATATTCCCTGAAGCAATATGATCGCGAATGATCTTCATGAAATTATCATCTAGCTTTCCTGCCTTTTTTATGGCGATATATCTTTCAAAAAAGAAAAACAAAGCAACAATAAATAAAATTCCCAATGGAATCATCAAAGCTCCACCAGACTGCAACATTGTCCATAAATTCATTTGCTTTGAAACTTGGAGAAAATATATCGTCATATACTCAATTTGAAGAGAGTGAAAGTTCGAAAATCTTTTACTAATACTGTCATAAAGTTATTCACTTCGCAGATGATTCCCATATCTGTATCAGCTCGACCAGCACTTGCATTGATTTTTCCATATCTTGAACACTCACATACTCTTGCACTGAGTGCAGCGCCATCTCACCAGTAAAAATATTTGGACAAGGGAGTCCCATGAAAGACAACCTCGAACCGTCAGTTCCACCTCTGACTGGAAGTTGGATTGGCTCTATACCACACTTTCTCATTGCTTGCTCAGCAAATCGCACAACATCAGGATAACTATCCAATACCTGTCTCATGTTACGATATTGTTCAAAACATTTGATTTGATATTTGGAATGTGGGAATAATTCTACAACTTTTCTTGCAGTATTTTCTATAATCGAAGCATAGAATGAAAGTTTTGAAGCGTCGAAGTCTCTTAGAATAAATTTAATGGATGCTTTTTCTGCTGTTCCCCGAATATCAGTTGGATGAATAAAACCATCACGGCCCTCTGTAACCTCGGGAGAAAGTTCATGCTTTGGCAACTGTTCGATGATCATGGATGCAAGTTTGATAGCATTCACCAATTTGCCTTTTGC
>Ga0129333_10003779_pt1 | contig 14205 bp, 18 predicted proteins | sample CPB6_08_DNA_FD_94474 | JGI IMG/M metagenome (GOLD analysis project Ga0129333, IMG submission 94474) | Freshwater to marine salinity gradient microbial communities from Chesapeake Bay, USA - CPBay_Sum_0.6_0.8_DNA | ecosystem: Environmental > Aquatic > Marine > Coastal | place: USA: Chesapeake... | reverse complement strand
CGTGATCCGCGCGCTGAATGGGCTACTGGGGCGCAGCTTGGCGGTTTCGGGTTCAGCCGCGGATTGATGTTGCCCCCATAGTTTGCCCTCAGCACGGCGACGCCGCAGCAGGCCAGCCTCAACGTTGCTGCCAGGGTTGCGGTACAGCTCGAGCGCTGCAGGCACTGCTGCCCAGTCACGTTCACGCAGGAACTTGCTGATCGTCTCGAATCCAGCCGAGCCGTAAAACCCTGCGCCAAGGTTGTAGGCGACGCTCACCAGCGCTGAACGCTGCTCATCGCTCATCGATTTCCAGTGCGGAATCGTGGTACGCAGCTTGTCAGCAATGCGATCCACCTCGAGGCGCAGCAGCATATCGGCCTCGATCACGTTGATCTTGTCGCCGCGTTTGACCGGCACACCACCGCTGTAGCGGGTGGTGCCATAGCCAATGGTCCATGGCTCGCCACCGCTAAGCGGATCGGGATAAGCGCTGAGGTGACAGCCCTCAAACTCCTTGATCAGACTGATCGCGCTGCTCAGATCGCTTTGCTTGCCGTCTTGGCTCCAGGTTTGAAACCACTCGCGATCGCGACGCATGACGACGTCGTAGCCGTTGGCGATCAGATCGGCCTCTAGCTGCTGAATCGCGGCCGTCTGATGCGGAAGCGCCTTGTAGTACCTGAACAGTTGCTGCAGGCTGATCGGCGCGTCGTTTGCCATGATTCAGCGGCGCTGCTTTGGGAAGGCCAGTTGCAGCACTTTGATCAGCAGCTGAACCCAACTGTTGGACTTGAGCGGTGACACCGCGATGATCTCGCTGCCTGCTGCAACGATGATGGCAATCACCGCGATCGTAGTGGCATGATCCATGGCTAACAGGTAGGCGGCCGTGCTTCCAACTTAGATACGCGTTGCTCAACCGTCGATATCCGGCCGAACGTTTCGCGCCGGTCTTCCTTGATGTCCTGATGTAGCACCTCGAGCTGTGTGGCGATGTGCTCCACAGCTGAGGTGAGTCTGATTACGGCATCACGCGCCTGATCATTGCGACGGCTGACGCCAGTGGCACCCATGGCAGCCACTGTGATGGAAGCTCCAGCCACTGCGGCAACGATCTCGATCATGGCAGCAGAGGCTTCAGGTACAGCTTACCGACCCTGTCCGCGTAAAGGCTTCCGGCCGCGACGGCGTGGCCGTGATCGCTGACCGTAGCCCTGTCGCGTGGTCTTAGGTCGACCGGGCTGATGCTGCAGGCTGCTGGTGCCGGTTTTGCTGCGTACTGCCATCAGTTAGCCCAAGGCACGCCAGCGCCAGTCACCGGAGTGTGCTGCAGGTCGAGCTGGTTTTGCAGTGCAGCTTGGATCTCTTGCACCTTCTCATCGCCAAACTTTGCGGCAACCCAGCTGGCAACAGTGAACTCATCGAGATCGGCGTAGGGCACCATGTTCTCCGGGTCTGCCGGATCAAGCCCGAGGCTGCCGTAGGCGCTGGAGCTATAGGTGCCGTCGTGGGCAGTGATGGTGTAGTGAACGGTGGTCACCATTCCGTCCGCGAGATTGCGTTCGAGATTGGCAACGTTCCAGGCGTAGGTGATGTCAGCCATGGGTGGAGTAGCGGTGGTTCAAGGCTAAGAGTGGTGCAACCTGTTGAATAGGCCGGTTGCCCGCCTAGTGAAGGTGACTACTAGGTCTCACGCACTTGACAGAATAGACCCAATGTGCTATAGTGGAATTGAGGGGAGAGATCCCCACTGCACCTCGAAAAATGAATTACCGCACAGTTAAGGCTGTTCGAGATGAGCTTCACCGTCGTGGTGGTTGGCTTGAGACCATCAAAGACACCGAACTCCCTGAATACGCTCCGCACCTCTCTTTTGAGGAGACAGGTTGGGTACATGGGATTTGGGTCAAAGATGAGTTGCTTGCTTGGGCAGTTGAAAACTTGAATTAACAACCTGCCCGCCTTTGAGCGGGCTTTTTTATGCCGGGGATCCTGCAATACAAGACCCGCTGGTCGGGGAATACAGGGGGCCTCGCAGTGGCTATCGACCCCCCGGCACCATTAGAGAGTAGGGCTAGCGGGTCTAGCTCGTTATCACTCAGCCCCACGCAGCATTAGCAATCGCCACCACCTTCGGGTCTTCATTGCTCAGGTCATCACCAGGCTGCAGCACATGGCGGTGATAGGAAGAGGACAGCACTTCGCCATCCTCCAGTACACGGATAGCAGAACGCACTTGGACGGCGTTGCTTTCCAGCACTTCGATCTTGTCAACAACGGTTTCTTTAGTGAGAGCCATTAGGAACGTCCTCCAGACGTAACGGGTTTAGGTTCGTAGTTTTAAGCCGTTACGGGCTTAAGCGTTAAACGTTGTACGTTCCAGTAACAATAAAGCTGCCTGCGCTATCATACGGAACGTTTATATTTGTTCCTCCTCCACTGGGCACTTGATAAAAGTAAATGTAAGAAGAGCCTGAAGCTAGCAACGCAAGTGGAGTATGCGTTGTACTCAGCGTCACGTCATTTGCATAGCCAATCGACGCAGCAGGATATGTTGAAGAACTTGAGCTAACAGTAAATGGAAGGCCGCTGATTTGAAGGTTGCCAGCTCCGGTTCCACTGCTCCAGCCTATGTAAACCTCAAATTGGACTAATCTACCTATCTTTGTGTATTTACCCGATTGAGTAGAGTAGCTTGCTGTTCCTGTAGTAGTGGAACCAGTAATCGTTGGAGTAAACGTCCCCTCCTCATAATCATCCAGCTCATTTGCCGTAGCAGTGTCACCGTTGAAGGTGATGCCAGCGCCAGCAAGACGCAATTGGCCGGTTGAGGTGAGCCGCAGCCTCTCCGTCGGAGAAGACGCCCCATCCGCCGTAGTGCTGAACTCTAGTCTTGAACCAATTTTACCTGCAGCAGGTGTACCTTCTACAACTGCAGCAACGGTTGCGCCTTGAGCAAAGTTTGTACCATCGGCACCGTTAAAGCAAATAAAACCAAGATAATCGCCAGCACTGACTGACGTCATTGATCCATCAGTGGTCCCTCTTGATCTGTTAAGGTCAAAGACTGGCGACGCCGCAGTATTAGTCCCTGAATATGCGGTTATTGCAGCACCTGGATAAGAGTTGGCTCCTGCGCTGACAACGGCAAGTTTTTGCTGCAATCTTATGTTCTTAGAGTCAGTAGACGTGCCCACTAAAAATCGACCACTTGAATCCCAGCGGCCACGCTCAGTCCCGTTTGTACCAAACAAGACAGGATGCGCTCCTCGCGCCCATCCCCCATAGACATTGTTAGAGGAATCTTGACCGTATAAAGCACTGCTGGTTTGCGGGGTATTTCCGTTCCCTGCCATCTCCAGTAGGCAGTTTTGGCCTGAACCGTTTGCCACCCATACATCGCCGCCAGCGCCATTGCTGACGATGTGAAGTTTAGTGCTAACCGTCGTAGTGCCAATCCCTACACGGCCTGATGTGTCAATACGCATGTGCTCGGATTGACCGGACCCAAATTGCACTGGATAGCTACCAACAGTAGTTAGAAATAGTGCTTTGTTCTCGCCACGGATAGTAAACGTGTCTGCGTAATCTTTGATAGTGCCAAGCGCTACGCCGGTGCTTTTGTAGAAGTTAATTCCTGTTGTGCCGTTATCCTTTACATAAATTGGCCCATTAACATCAAGGGTCGCTCCTGGGGTTTTGCCTATACCAACATTCCCACTCGCATCAACAAACAACCTCCCCGTGCCATTAGTGGCGAGGGCTACGCTGTTAGCGGCAGGTAGGTAAACCCCGTTGGTGGGTACGGTGCTGCTGGTTGGGATGAACGATGCAGCGGTGCTGGTGCCGGTAGTCGCGGTGTTCTGAGATCCAAAGTCCGGGCTGATCTTGGTGCCAGCAATCGCGGCACTAGCGCTGATGTCGCCGTTGACGATGGTGCCATCGGTGATGTTGGCGCTGGTGATCAGCACACTGCTGCCCAAGCTGGTGGCATCCAGCACCTTGGCGCCAGCGATGCGGTATTCCTTGCCGCTTGCAATGTTGATATGCTCGCTCAGCGTCCACGCATCAGTGGAATCCACCCAGTTGATGGTTTTGTCGGTTGCGCCTTTGAGCGTGATGCCGCCACCATCGGCGGTTACATCAGTGGGGCTGGTGACATTGCCGATGATGATGTTCTTGTCTTCAACCAGCAAATCCTGCGTGTTGATCGTGGTGGTGGTTCCATTTACGGTCAGATCACCAGCCAGGGTGAGGTTGTCTGACCAGCTAACATTAGTGCCATCGGTGACGATCACCTGATTGGCAGTGCCATTGGCAAGTTTGCTAACGGCAATCTCAGCCGTGGAGCTGATGTCAGCATCAACAATGGTGCCATTGGCGATCATCGTGCTGGTGACCGATCCGGTGTCGCCTGTGGTTACGACAGTGCCAGTGGCATCCGGCAGCGTGATCGTGCGACCAGCAGTGGGGTTGGTGACTGCCAGCGTCGTCTCAAACCCATCAGCAGTGCTGCCTTCAAAGGTCAGGCTGCCAGTGCTGCCGATCTCTAGGTTGCCAGTGATGGTCAGATTGCCGCTGCCATCAGGAATAGGCAGATAGGCAAGGCTGTTCCAATTAGTGGATCCGTTGCCGATCTTGAACTTCTTAGTGTCTGTCTCATAGCCGATCTCACCAGACAGCAGGATCGGATTAGCGGCTGTCCAATTTGCAGCGGTGTCTTTCCGCTGCGCCATCTGTACGCGGATCGTAGTTGCAGTCATGATTCAGCACCACCAGCTTGAATGATAAGAGTGGCCGCTACGGCCGGGTTTGCTACGTCTGCCTGCAAGATGAATGGCGCGGTGCCACTCATTGCGTAAGACGTAAAGGCAGCCTCTGCACCAAGTGCAGCTGGTTCGCCCACAAGGCTGTAGAGCAGAAAGTTGCCGATCAATGCCACCAGCTCGACGGTCATATCGGTGTAGACGCCGCGTTGCACCTCGTCAGGTTTTGCGCCATAGCGGTAGAGCGCATCAGATGGCACCACATCAGCACTGCCCCATAGGGTGCTTGGCACAGTGAATGATCGATGGCTGCCAGCTGCATCAACGTAGTGATCACGGATCAATGTGGCTTGTGATTCCACCAAGTTGGTGTAGGTCAGCACCAAGCGGTAGTTGCTTTGCCGCAGACTATGGCGAAACAAGACAGGCGCACCGTTGATCGTCTCCTCAACGCTGACGTTCAAGCCGCCAAGGTCATAGCTGAAGCCAGACGGTGAGATAGAAGGGTAGACGTTCATATCAGGTACGGCGGCAGGAGCTGCAGTTCCACTGTGGCATCAGTGATGTCACAAGACTGCTCGATCTGTGGCGGCGACAGATAACGCCATAGATAGCCAGAAGGGAAGGTGAGGTTAGTGGCGATGAGGATAGAGCTTGGCAGATCAAACGGTTCGAAGATGCCATGCAGGCTGTAATGGCTCACAAGGTTGAATGACTCAGCAGATGTCAGCCGCGTGAAGGTCATGCGCAGCAGGTGACCCACTGATGCGTTGCTATGACGCACGCTGGCCTGGTAGCCATCGAGCACTGCAAACTCAGTGCTCGCATTGGTGCCAGGCGTATAGGTGCGAGAGGCGGGTGATAGCGCGGGGAAGGTGGCCATGGTTATTGACAAGGAACCACATAAGCAACAGCACCTGGTCCAGTCCATTCAAGTTGTATAGACTCACTGGTGGATAAGATTCCAGTAGTGGTGCTGATGCCAACAAATCGCACCAGTGGGGATGGGGCGACTGTTCGAGTAATGAGAAACTTGAAATTTGCAACGCCACATGATCCTGTGTCTTGCTGGAATTGCACCGATTTAACGCTTGTGATTTCATGTTTCAATCCGCTAGATGACGTACTGTCAAACTGTGAAGTGGTAGTGCAACTATTACTTGTGTAAAACGTGCTGATTCCACCGGTTAAGTATATGCGCAGCGTTCCTGGTGAAGTGTTACCGGGCGGTGGCACTGTGCCAGATATATTGCCTCCGTTTGCGGAAGACACTGGCAAACATGCAACAGCTGCAGTTTGACCAAGTGTTTGTGGCGCTCCCCATCCGCTCGCCGTTGATGGATCCTTGCATCGACCAGTAGCAACGATGTAGTGATCAATTTCGTTTGTAGTGATTGAAAGATCCCATGACCCTGCAATTGGCTCATCTTGACAAGAGATGTCTGTTTCGGCGCCCGTGTCTTTATTGATCTTACTCCAGCACACCTGGCCAGCACACATGAAGTCGTCATCACTAACAGATAAAGTGTCGCCGGTGAGCGGTGAACCTCCTGTCCCGGTGCCGCCAGTGATGTATCCGACGCCATCCTGATCCAGTGATTCCTCAAGTGGATCTGCCGGATTATCCCATCCACCTACTGGTGTCTGACCACCACTTGGTTCTCCAGTGGGCTGGTTGACATCAGGCCCAATCGGTGGATATCCACCACTTGCCCACGTGTCATCAGTAGGTATATCTAAGTCTGTGGCTGTATCCGCTAGGTCTGGCGTGTCATCAAATGCTGGGTAATTAATACCGCCACTACCTACGGCCGTGCCTGGTGTTGATGAGTTGTCATCGCAGCTGTAGTCACTACGACCTGATGCAATCGCAACACTAGGCGCTGTTGCAGCGGCAACCTCAAGCGCTACCAAGCTGCGACCTTGCGCATCAATAGGGAAGTGCGTCAGATCAAAAACGCAAGCGCCACTAGCGGTTTTCTCGATGCGCTCGATCTCGTACAGGTAATCGTGATAATCCAATGCCGCAAGGGCTGTCTCACGCCGCAGCCGCACACGCACAATGTCACCCTGCGCGAGAAGGCTGTTGTAATTGGCTGGGCGCACTTTTAGCCTGAGCGTGTGCGTGATGAACTTGCGTCGTGCCAATCGGTAAGCACCAACCTTTACGGCGTGCGTTTCACTGGTGCAGTAGCCGCTTAGGTCATACTGCTCAAACGGGCCAGCTGTTGCCTCGCCGCTGTAGCTGATTTCAGTTGTGCGCGGGAATCCAATATCTGACTCTGGCTGTTGCCGCCACATCATCTGCAGCGTGACCGGGATGCGATCAGCCAGAGGGATGTACTGGATCTCGAATCCATCCGGCAGCAAGTGATCCTCAGTGAATGTGTATGCCCAGTCGATCGCAGTGGTTTTGATCGTGTGATTGGCATTCACAGGCAGCCGCGGCCTGAATCCAAACTTGCCATTCAGCTCCACCAGGCGCAGCAGGTAGTCATTGCTGATCTGCTCAAGCCATTCGTCTAGGTTCAGGCTTTCTTGAAAGATGCCATTGAAGTGCAGACCATTGGTTTGAGTGAAGTTGGCCGCGGCCAGCATCTGCGTGCTGTCGATCAGCGTGCTCGGGATGCGGCCCGACTTATCCATCAGATACAAGGCCAGGTCGATCACATTGTTGCTAGGGCCTAGCGTGCTGTCGATGATGCGCGTGATCTTGATGCCCTCGCGCACGAAGATATGAAGCTGATGCTCCCATCGTTCGCTGCCGTCCACAAACGTATTGACGCAGCTCATCGTCGTCATGTCTTCGTAGCGCCCTGACGTGCCGCAGTAATACGGACAGGCCCATGGATCTTTGCCAGCGACTGTCGTGACAAAGTTGCCGGGCGTCCACGTGCCAGCCCTGCGGTCATAGGTCTGATTCCACGTGCCTTGACGGCATGGTCCGATGAAGCAATCGGCCAGATCGATCTGGGGAAGCTCGCCTTCGCTGAGTACCACCATCGTGCTGACCGTTAGCGCATTGGTGGTGCCATCGTTCTGGTAACGGGCTTCTGTCGCGCCTGGTGCCACCATCACGCCACCATTACCGGACACGCGACGGCAGAAGACGATCGGTACCGGATCACCGATCTTGTATGCCCGCTGCTGAGCAGTCAGATCATCAGCGGCCTGTGCTGCTGCTTCGATCAACGGCGGATCAGCCAAACCGCTCTGATAAGCCAGCAGTGACAGAGGATCAGAGATGTTCAGGCTCATATCCGCAGCGGTGACCCGATCTGATAGGTGGTGAATTTCCTGGGCGGCACCTGAGCGCCGACTGGTGACAAGCTACTGCCAAGCTCGACATCAAGCCTCGTGAAGGTGCCGGACACGTCAATCACCTCAGCGGTGTAGGTAGCGATCAACGTTTGACCAGCCTGTGGTGCGATGTTGTCGAGCCGGCTATCGAACTCGTAAATCTTTAGCTCACAAAAGCGGCCATAGCTCAGCGCCAGCGTGAATGCCTCCACCACGCTGTTAGTGGCAGGCACCGTGATGCTTACAGATTTGCCGCCACTGGCGCCTGATTCGGTGATGCCGCTGGCGCTGAATGGCATGTATGACCAGCTGGCCGCATCAAGCGTTACGGTCTGGTTGATGTAATAGGTCTGCCAGCGCGCGTATGTGCTGGTCGCATCAAAGATGCGCAGGTACTGGCTTTGAGCTCTATTACTCATCAGTAAGCACCTTGATAGCGGCGGCCGCCATAGCTGCGGGAGTTGCGGAAGATCTGCGCACCAAAGTCTTGCAGCGCACCTTCAAGGTCGCCGATGGTGACATAGCGCTGGCCATCTTGCTGCAGCACCGGACCGGTGGTGATCTGCACAGTGGTGTTGGCTGCACCGCCGCCACCCATGGCGCCGACAACGCCACCTTCAGCAAAAGCCGGGATGACGTTACGGCCACGCAATCCACCCAGATAGTTAGCCGCAGCCTTGGCCATCTTGTGTTCTGGGATGATGTATTCCGGGCCAGCCTCACCAACCATGGCCAGGGTTGGCCCTGAGACAACACCACCAGCAGCAAAGGCTGGAACTGTGACAGCTGGAATTTTCGGGATGTCAGGCGCAGGCAATCGGTTATAGCCAGCGATCAGAACGTTGATACCGCGGGTTGCTGTGTTAATGCCATTGGCAATAAACTGCAGTAGACCACGAAACACACCCTTGATCACGTTGATCGCTGCCGTGAACGGTGCAGTCAAGATATTAGCCAAGGAGCTAAATCCTGCCTTGATGCCACGAATCACTAGATCAACACCAGTGATCACTGGCTGCACATAGAGGTTGTAGAAGAATTTGCCTGCAGCAAGCATCACATCACCAATCACTTTGAATGCTGCGGCGATCTGATCGCGGAATACGTAGATCGCAACACCTGCTGCAACTAGCAGTGCGATCCAACCGACAGGCCCGGTGAATACTGCAGCAATCGCAGCAAGTAATCCACCTGATCCAGTGAGTGCTCCTACAACGGAGGCGATGACTGGGCCGATTGTGGTGATGATTGAGATCACTGCAGAGATCGCAGGAGCCAACGCAGCAAATGCAGTGACCAATCCGCCGAAGATCAGGATGGCCTGCTGCAATGGCTCAGGCAGATTCGAGAATCCTTGAATCAAGCCCACCAGGCCCTCAGCAATCGCGGTGATAGCAGGTAGCAATGCCGTCACGGCATCACTGAATGGTCCGGCCAATGCAATGCCTATGGCATTCAATGTGTCGTTGAACTTATCTGATGCTTGCGCCAGCTCTGTATCAATGGTTGCTGAGTATTGACTTAGAGCTTCCCTGCCTTGATTAAGGAGCGGGATCAGGTTTACACCACTCTTACCGAACAGCTCCTGTGCAAGCGCCGCTTTCTCGGCACCGTCTGGCAGTTTGGCAAAGACATCCGAAATCGACAGCATGATCTCATCAAGGCTTTTCACTTTGCCACTTGAATCAATCGCGCTGATGCCAATCTTGTTTAGCGCCTGCGATGCGCTGGATGCAGGATCGACAACACCTCGCGCTAGTCGGCTCATCGCCTTGGCAACCTCATCAACTGAGCTACCACTATCAGCTGCAGCATTGCCAAAGCGGCTGAGGCTTTCAACCGCTACACCAGTTCGCTGGCTTAGATCATTCAGATTGTCTGCAGCATCAATCGTTCGCTTTGCGATCGCGGTCAACCCAGCCAATGCAGCGGCCGGTATCAACGATCCAAAACCAGCAGTGATCTTGCCTGTTACCTGCCCAAGCTTGCCGAAAGCGCCAGCTGCGCTAGTGGCTTGCTGACTTGTTTTGCCCAGTGCAGCATTGAGCGCATTGATCTCATTGGTGCCATCGACCTTGGCTCTGATGGTCAGAGCCGTAGTCATGTCCAACGCCATGGCTCAATCCTTGCGGCTGTTGACGATCTCAACCACTTTAGCCTCGATCACCTGCAGATCCTCAAGCATCATGCGTGGATCGTCGATCTGGTACAGATCCATGACCCATCGCACAGCGCCATAGTCCAATCCGACAATGCCGGACGATCCGGCACGCCACTGCGTTTGCAGCCTCAGGAACATCTCAACCACCGGCCACGCATCAGCGATCACCTCGTAATGCTCGCTGCGTTCATCAAGGTCTGGTAGTACCAGGCCGAACGCTGCAGCATCATCCTGCGTGTCATCAATCGTTGCGCCACTGGCCCAATACTCAGCGGCGCCAATCAGTTTTTTCGCTTCTGCTCAACCAGCGATTCAAAGTATGCGCCGATCAATGCGCCGGCCACCATTGGCACATCTAGGAGTTGAGCCTTCGCAGCCTCAGTGAATGGCACCTCATCACCATCAGCATCCACTACGCCAGCCCAACCGACGAGCAGCTCATCGGCAATGCTTTGATCTGTCACGCCATTGTCAAGATCCTCGTTGTGCTCAGCAGCCTTAAGGCGTTGCTGCACCAGTTGCTGGATCTCATTGATCCGGCTTTGCGGCAGCCGCTTGAAGATCGCATCAAATGTCGACTTCTCACGCTTGCCACCATCAGCTGGCAGGCGAAGCACCACCGGCCAGCTATAGCTCTGCGATTGACTCAGGACAAATGCCATGCGATCAGGTGAAGACCAGACTCATCTCATTGTTGCCTGCACTGGTCGGAACCGCAATATATGGCAGGTTCAACATCTGGATGCCATCCTGATCTGAGTAGGTCAAATTGCCTAGGTCAGACTGGGCAGTGGTCATCGTCACCCGGTTGCCAGCAGTCTGGCCATGCTGGAAGGTGATGCTGCCGGTGGTGGTGCCAGTGGCGATGGAGAAGAAATCCTTGGCCGTGATGGTCGGCGCCTCGATCACCACCGTGCCATTGGGAGCGCGATTCGTGATCAGAATCTCCTTGGTGCAACCCACCAACTCGCGGTAGATCACATCATTGGCCATGTTGAAGTTGTAGCTCATCAAGCAGCCGGCATAGCTCAAGATGGAGAAGCTAGTGGTGTTCCCTTCCTTGAAGATCACAGGCGTTGCCTGGTTGCTGTAGGTAGGTGTTGGCAACGTCACATCAGTGGGCGCATTGTAGATGCCAGTCAGCGAGAAGCTGATCGCTGGAATCTGACCAACCTCGCAGTTCATCTCAAAGGTGCCGCGACAGCCGGTCACTTTGTGGCGGATGCCGTCTTGGTGGTAGTAGATGGTGCAGCTTTCAAAGCTGCTGCTGATCGGTGCATATGTTGCGCTAGTGCTGGTGACCAGCGTCTCGCTAAGGCCGCAGCTGCGCAGCACTGCGCCATATGCCGGTGCAGTGCCGGCAGTACCTGAGCCTGCTAGTTCAACCTCGAATGACACCTCGACACGGGTCTGACTGAGCAATTGATCAGACTGACCAAGGAACGGACGCACTAGCTCGCGGTTGACCGTTTCGGCTAGCAATGGCTGGATCTCAAGATTGCGCACCAGGATGGCGTTACTGCCTGCTGGTGAAGAGTCCGTGCCGTAGGTGGTCTCGATCTTTGCCAGGATCAGGCGCCGGCGTGTCAGAACTGATGCCATTGGTGGCTCCCCAGAGTGAAATCAACGGGCGCCGAGGCCCTGCTCAGCTTCTATCGTAGCTGCGACCATCATGCGCTTAGATTCGCCACCTGCGTGCGATAACGCACGATATAGTCGCAGGCAATCACGCCAGCAGGTTGGTCTGCCTCTACCAGCTCGAAATTGACCAGGCTTGGCTGGATGTCATAGGCAATGCCGCTCAAGGTCAGATCCGCCATCAGTTTGCTGTGCATTGATTCGATCGTTGCATCAGCCTGCTGATCTGGGATGTTACCGCGTACGATTACGGCGATCCGCACCGTGAGGCTCCAATCCAGCGTGGGCAGGCTGGTGTTCTGCTGCGCCTGATCAGTGATCGGCTCGATCACGATGGCTGGGCTCTCGCCACGCGCCAATGGCTCGACGCGGCTGCGATAGATCCGAGTGCTTACGCCCGTGGTGCCGGCCAGCGTGGTGGCGATCTGCGCCAGGATTGACTCGCGCTTGGTTGTCATGCTGAAGCCACCTGAACCACTGTGCAGATGATGCCCGGAATAGATGGGTGAGAAAAGGGGCTAGTGGCAGCAGCTTCGGCATGAATGTAGGCCGCGGCATTACTGGTTGCCCACATCAACTCAATGTAGTCGCCAGCCATCAATGTAAGCACGAAGTTCACAGTACCGATCACATTGCCAGACGTGCCGCCATGGCTTGAGATGATGCTGAACTTGCTATCGCTATCTGGTACGTCACCAGTGGCGCCGCTGTCGTTCTTGCGCAACCAGACGTTCACGTCGTGAATGCTTGTGTCAGTATTGCTAAATTGAATCGAAAAAGTGAAGCTGTAAACACCAGGAAAATCAGCTGTAATCCTGCTATTTGACACGATTCGAATGCCGCGACTGCTTAGATCAACTGAGCGCAGCAGGATAGCGGTCGGGGTGTTTGCAGTGGCTGTCTGTGATGTGAGATCCCAGAATGATCCCCAGTAACCAGGGCATCCGTGATACGGCAGTTTGCTCCATGGCGCCAGTCCATTGCCGATCTTGATGTTTTGCGTATCAGTCTCAAGGCCAGCCTCTCCTGCCATCAGCACAGGATTCAGCGTCGCCCACTGGCTTCTGGTGTTGACCTTGAGATTGGTGCTCATGTCTTTTGGATTCCAATCTGAACAAACTTGCCATCATTGAGCAGCATCACCTCACGCACGGTGTAGGCAACGCTATCGACCGTGATTGAGCTGCCACGGGTCAAGTTGCCAAAATCCGACGCCAGCGCAGTCAGTGTGTAGTCAGTAGTGAGCACCATGCCATCGGCCACTATCTGGCTGGGCATATCAATAATCCCTTTTGCAGTAATGGCGCCAGCTGTGCAGCTGACGCCAAAGTCTGCAAGGAAGATCGATAGGTCTTCCGTAAAGGCCATCAGCTGTACTTTTTGGAGCCCAGGGCTACAACAGACACTGCGCCGGTGCCAGTGCCGCCGGTCACAGTGAAGAGCACGCGAACGTAACGACGCAGGTCGTTGCTGTTCAGGTAGATCTTCTCTTGAAATGCGGTGTTGGCTGCAGCAGCGGTGAAGCCGCCGCCGGTCACGTCGACAAAGTCACCGGTGGTAGTGGTGTTGCTGTGCTGGATCTTGGCAGTCAGTGTGACGCCAGAACCGGCAGCGGCTGCATCGATGATGAAGGCCACATCACCCTCATAGTCCACCAGGTCGACGTTGGCAGGAGTGCCAGCGCCGGTTGAGGCAACCACTGCGTTGTTGTGCAGCTCGAGCAGATCGGTCTTAGATCCGAGATTGTGAATGGTCATTGCTTAGCCCTCCGTCGGGCAGATGGTTTGCGGGATGGCTCAGGCTGATCCTGAACCGCATCAGCCACCAGTGCGATGGCTTCCACAGCTTTGCCGATACCGATCAGAAGCTTGGCGTCAGAGGGTGAAGCATCGAGGACTTCACCAACTCTGACCACCCGGCCCGCCAGCATCGTTTGCCGTAGGACCTTGATCAACATGATCAGAGGCTGTCGTTGCCGCGGCTGAACGATTCAGGGTGACGGACAGCAATGTCGACATCCTGCATCGCAACCACGCGGACGGTGCCGGAGGTGCTGTGGGTGTAGGGGTCAACCATCAGATCGAGGCCAGAGAAATAGCCAATGATCAGATCAGCGAAGTTGCCAAACCACAGATCACCAGATTCAACTTGGTTGGACAGCACGCCGCGGTAGCCGTTCACCTCGTTGCCTTCCATGACGAACAGACCGGAACCTGCGTCCTTGGCCTTGGTCTTCAGACCGCCGCGCATTGCAGCGTTCATCAGGTAGACGGGACTGCCGAGCAGTGCGTTGGCAGTTGCCACGTCGCTCTCCAGTGCCACCACCTCAGCGAAGGTGGGGATAGTGGCGGCGAAGTT
>Ga0129333_10003778_pt1 | contig 14207 bp, 17 predicted proteins | sample CPB6_08_DNA_FD_94474 | JGI IMG/M metagenome (GOLD analysis project Ga0129333, IMG submission 94474) | Freshwater to marine salinity gradient microbial communities from Chesapeake Bay, USA - CPBay_Sum_0.6_0.8_DNA | ecosystem: Environmental > Aquatic > Marine > Coastal | place: USA: Chesapeake... | reverse complement strand
TGTCGGATGCTGATGTCGCATACGACACGGCGTGCGACAACCAAGTAACCTACGGCGAAGGCTATATTCGCCTCTTGACGGAATACTGCAACGAAGAGACGTTCGATCAGGACATCCGCATCGCCCGCGTCAGAAACGCGTTCAGCGTCTACATGGACCCGACCATCCAAGACCCGTGCGGCGCGGATGCTAAGTGGTGCTTCGTCACCGAAGACATCCTGAAATCCGAATATGAAGAGATGTTCCCCGACGCGACGCCGATTTCGACGATCATGGCGCAAGGCGTCGGCGACGAAAGCATGTCGCAGTGGCTTGCAGAAGACACGATCCGCATCGCCGAGTATTTCTACTACGAAACCGACCGGACAACTCTGCACCTGTACCCTGACGGCCAGACGGCGTTCACGCGCACGGCCAAGGACAAGCAGTTGATGTCGATCTACGGCGCGCCCATCCGCAGCCGCGACGTTGTTCGCAAAAAGGTCATGTGGATGAAGACCAACGGCTTTGACGTGCTCGAAGAGCGCGAATGGCCGGGCAAATGGATACCTGTCGTCCGTGTCATCGGCAACGAATGGGAAGTCGAAGGTCAGGTCTACATTTCGGGCCTTGTGCGCAACGCCAAGGACGCACAGCGCATGTACAACTATTGGGTAAGCCAAGAGGCCGAAATGCTCGCCTTGGCCCCCAAAGCGCCGTTTATCGGCTATGGCGGCCAGTTCGAAGGCTACGAAATGCAGTGGAAGACTGCCAATACGACCAACTGGCCGTATTTGGAGGTCAATCCTGACGTTACAGACGGCGCTGGCAACACGCTGCCGCTTCCGCAGCGTGCACAGCCCCCGCTGCCCCAGACAGGGCTTATTCAGGCTAAAATGGGCGCCTCTGAGGACATCAAGGCCACCACAGGCCAGTATGACGCCTCGCTGGGCGAACAGGGCAACGAGCGGTCTGCAAAGGCCATTATCGCCCGCGAAAAGCAGGGTGATGTCGGAACGTACCACTACGTTGACAATCTGGCCCGTGCGATCCGTCACATCACGCGTCAGATTGTCGATCTGATCCCCAAGATTTACGACACGCAGCGCATCGCACGCATCATCGGCGTCGATGGTGATGTCAGCATGGTCAAGATGGACCCGACACAGGCCGAGCCTGTACGCGAAATCCGTGACATGCAGACCGGCGCGCTGATCGAAAAGGTCTACAACCCGACCGTCGGCACCTACGACGTGATGGTCACGACCGGCCCCGGCTACATGACCAAGCGTCAGGAAGCCTTGGACGCGATGAGCCAGATTTTGCAGTCGAACCCGCAACTTTGGCCGGTGGCTGGTGATCTGTTCATCAAGAACATGGATTGGCCCGGCGCGCAGGAAATGGCCGAACGCTTCAAGAAAATCCTTGACCCGCGGGTGCTGTCTGAAGGCGATCAATCGCCCGAACTGATGCAGGCGCAGCAGCAAATTCAAGCTATGACCGAAGAACTGAACCGCGTCGCTGACATCATGGCGAACATCCAAGATGGCGCGGAACAGCAGAAAATCGAGATCGAACGCTACAAGGCTGAGATCGACGCCTACAACGCGGAAACCAAGCGTATCGCGTCGGTGCAAGATAGCATGACACCTGAACAAATTCAGGATATAGTCATGGGTACGATTGCTGCCGCGCTAGATACCGGCGATCTGATCGGCGGTGCGCCTGAAATGCGGGAAATGCCCGAGATGGAAGCGCCCGAAATGATGCCGCCTGAAGCACCTGAAATGATGCCACCGGCGCCTCAAATGGTGCCCGAACAACCCGAAATGCCCGAAGGAATGGCCGAAAATGAGCAAATGTAACGAATTTGTTGGGATGCTGTTTCTGGCGCGCGATGTCGCGCATTCGGCGCATCTGAACACGCGCAGCTACGCCAAGCATCAGGCTTTGGGCAGCTTTTACGACGAAATCATTGATTTGGCTGACAAATTTGCCGAAGCCTATCAGGGTAAATATGGCCTAATCGGTCCGATTGCGCTCATGTCGGCCAAGAAAACGAACAACGTCGTGGAATTTCTTGAGGGTCAGGTCGATGATCTGATGACTATGCGGTATGTGGTGGTTGATAAGGAGTGCACGCCGCTCCAGAACATCATCGACGAGATTTTCGGTTTGTATTATAGCACGCTCTACAAACTGAAGTTTTTGGCCTAAAGGCGGGATTAAAAGATGACGATTAGCCTCAAACATACTTTTCAATCCACCAAACCGGACGGTGTTGATACCGCCCTAGTCCAGCCGTCAAACTGGAATGACGAGCACACGCTTACGGTTGCCACCAACAAGCTGATTGGCCGCGCGACCGCAGGTACCGGCGCTGCTGAAGAGATCGCTATCGGCACGGCGCTGTCGGTGTCCGGTGGGACGCTGGCCGTCACGACGGTGCCTGTCGCTAATGGCGGTACTGGCGCTAACACGCTGGCGGCTAACAACGTTATTCTTGGCAACGGCACCAGCGCAGTGCAAACTGTTGCGCCGGGCACAATCGGAAATGTTTTGACCAGCGATGGCACGACGTGGATTTCGCAAGCCGGCGCCGGTGGGTCTAGCGTTGCAGAATTTACGTCATCCGGCACATGGACAAAACCCGCCGGCGCTAAGTTTGTCATGGTTGAGTGCTGGGGGGCGGGCGCCGGCGGCGGTTCGGGTCGGCGCGGCGCGGCAGGCACTACTCGCGGCGGCGGCGGCGCAGGCGGCGGCGGTTCGTACACTTATCGCGTGTTTAACGCTTCTGATCTCAGCGCAACTGAGACGGTCACTATCGGCGCAGGCGGGACAGGAGGTGCTGCAAGAACTGCTGACAACACCGATGGGGCTTCTGGAACAAACGGCGGTGATACGTCTTTTGGGACTAAACTAGTTGCTTATGGCGGGTTTCCGGCTACTGGCGGCGGCTCCGGGTTTGGGGGTGGAGGCGGCGCAGGCGCCGGCGTTTTATCTGTAGCTGCCAACATAAACTCTGGGGGTGAGCCTAAACTTACCCATCCTGTCACAGGTCAATTTGGTGGCGCTTCCGGTAACGGTCTGCCTGCCGGTTTTGGCGGCGCTTCAGGCGGATATGGCGGCGGTAACAATGGCGGCACTCAAGGCGGCTCATCATATCAAGGCGGTGCCGGCGGCGGCGGCGGTGCCGGTATCAGTAGCGCTAATGTTGCGTTTAACAGCTTTGCTGGTGGTTCGCGGACCGGGGACAGCGGCGGCGGCGGTTCTGGCGGCGTGTCCGGGGGTTCCGGCGGTGATGGCGTGTCTTTGGGTTTTGGCGGCGGCGGCGGTGCAAGCACGCTGGCTGGCGCTGGCGGTTCTGGAGGCACCGGCGGCATCGCGGGCGGCGGCGGCGGCGGCGCAGGGTCCCTGAACGGAAATAATTCAGGCGCCGGCGGCAATGGCGGCAACGGCTTTGTCCGTGTTTACACTTGGTAAAGGTTATGAATATGCGGTATGCAATTGTTGAGAACGCCAAAGTCGTAAATATCGCTATTTCTGACGCGCCGTTGGAAAGCAATTGGATTGCCAGCGACACGGCGGCTATCGGCGATGAGTATAAAAACGGCCAGTTTTCGCCGCCTGCGCCTGACTATGACGCTCAATGGGCGCTTGTCCGCGCAGAACGCAACGCCAAGCTGGCTGCCAGCGATTGGACGCAGCTTAACGACGCGCCGGTCGATCATTCGGCTTGGGCGATCTACCGTCAAGAGTTGCGGGACATTACGACCCAATCTGACCCATTCAACATCCAATGGCCCACCCCGCCAGCGGAGTAGACGACCCCCGGTATATGAGGTATACCGTCAACAATTTATTAGGTGCGAGGCTTAAACATGGAACTTCTTCGACCGCTTGACGACACAAACTTTCCGGGCCGCACCGTTGCGTACACCGGTACTGCCGGCTCGACAACGGCTTGGAACGCCGGTCCTCAAGGTGTTGTTATCTGGAGCAGCACTGACGCTTACGTTACGGTTGGCGAAGGTGCTACCGCTACAACGAGCAGCACGCCCATTCCGGCTAACACGCCTGTTCCGTTTGTTGTGCCAAAAGGCACTGGCGCCCCGTGGCGCGTCAGCGCTATTCAGGTGGCTTCTGGCGGAAACCTGTACGCAAAGCCGATCAACATCCAATGAGTTTTGGCATCCCCGTCCGTAACGGCTTAGGTATCGGCCTGAAGGCGGCGCTTTCCTTGGCTACGCAAGGACGCAGCGTGCCAACCGGCCCTTACAGCGCTGACTATTTGGTTGTTGCGGGCGGCGGTTCTGGCGGTTCTGCGGGGGTTAACTCAGGCACAGGCGGCGGCGGTGCCGGCGGCCTTCTTACCGGCACGTCTACCCTTACGCCAACCACCGTCTACACGATTACGGTCGGCGCGGGCGGGGCTTCGCCCGGCACGACCGCTGCCGGTAACAATGGTAATGACTCCAGCGCTCTAGGCGTTACCGCAACAGGTGGCGGGGGCGGCGGCTCTTCATCTAACGGTTTTTCCGCCATAAACCCTAAAACGGGTGGTTCCGGGGGCGGCGCCGGGGGCTTTTACGGCGCCAGTGTTGCGGGTGCTGCGGGCACTTCCGGTCAAGGTAACGCAGGCGGCGCATCTTCTGGAAGCACAACAGTTTCTCGCGGCCAAAACGGCGGGGGCGGGGGTGGTGCAAGCGCGGTCGGCGTAGCGGGTACTGACCCCAACGCTGGCGCGGGCGGTGCGGGTACAGCCAGCACGATCACAGGAACTTCAGTTACTTACGCTGGCGGCGGCGGGGGCGGTAAGCGCACTGCCGGTACCGGTTCAGCGGGCGCTGGCGGTGCGGGCGGTGGTGGTGCTGGCGGTAACGAAGCTAACGGCTCGGCAGGGACGGCCAACACGGGCGGCGGCGGCGGCGGTTGCGGCACTGGCGACACCAACATCTTCCGCACAGGCGGCAGCGGCGGTTCCGGGGTTGTCATTTTGGCTGTCCCAACCAACCGCTATACTGGCGTGACAACAGGCTCCCCGACCGTCACGACCAGCGGCGCTAACACGATCCTTACCTTTACTTCGTCTGGGAGTTACACGGCATGAGCCACTTCGCTAAAGTCGAAGACGGCATCGTCACCGAAGTGCTCGTCATCGAACAAGATGTCATCGACAGCAAGATTTTTGGCGATCCGGCCATGTGGGTGCAGACATCGTACAACACCTTGGCAGGTAAGCACCCTGAAGGGCGCCCCTTGCGCAAAAACTTTGCCGGCGTTGGCTACACTTATGATCCGGTGCGCGATGCGTTCATCCCGCCGCAGCCCGATCCTTCATGGGTGTTAAACGAAGATACATGCTGTTGGGAAGCGCCTGAAGCGCAAGACTAACAGCAGATATTGTCAAGCTACAAATTTACATGTAGTTTGTTCACTAACCGTACCGGCGAGGCACACCGGGAACTCTTAGGAGTTAAACATGGACGAGAATGTCCCTTTTGAAGCGGAAACGCCCGCGCCGGAACTGGAAACCACGGCGGCTCCAGAACCCGTTGAAACCGAAACGCCGGAAGAACAGGCTGCCGATCAGGAAGCTACCAAGACCTTCACACAGGAGGAACTGGACGCAATTGTCGGTAAGCGGCTTGCACGAGAACAGCGCAAATGGGAGCGCGAACAGCAGCGTCTTGCGGAAATAGAGGCCCAGCGTAGCTATACGCCAGACCTTAACCCGGAAGACTTTCTGTCCGTCGAAGAATACGCAGAGGCTTTGGCCGAACGTAAGGCGGAAGAATTGTTGCAGCGGCGGACAACCGCCAAGCAACAAGCTGAAATGCTGGAAGCCTATCACGAGCGTGAAGAGCAGGCGCGGGACAAGTACGACGACTTCGAACAGGTCGCCTACAACCCGAACCTTCCCGTCACCGAAGCGATGGCTCAAAGCATTCAAGCGTCGGATATTGGCCCGGATGTCCTTTATTGGCTGGGGTCTAATCCACGCGAAGCTGATCGTATTGCCCGACTTAGCCCTATTCTCCAAGCGAAAGAAATCGGAAAGATTGAGGCCGCTATGTCCTCAAATCCGCCGGTTCGAAAGACTTCAACCGCCCCGGCACCGATTGCACCTGTCACGGCACGCTCCAACGGAGCACCGCGGTATGACACCACCGACCCTCGCTCGACTAAGTCGATGAGCACGTCGGAATGGATCGAAGCGGAACGGCAGCGGCAGATCAAGAAGTACGAGGCACAACGTAACCGCTAATTTGGGATTTTAACCATGTCTAACAGCATTCTTACTATTGACATGATCACGCGGAAGGCTCTCGAAATCCTCGAGAACAACCTCGTGCTCACCCGTAACGTAAACCGCCAGTATGACGACAGCTTTGCCGTCGAAGGCGCGAAGATCGGCTCCACCCTGCGTATCCGTCTGCCTGACCGTGCTCTGGTCACCGACGGCGCGGCTCTTCAGGTGCAGGACGACAACGAGCAGTTCACAACGCTGACCGTTGCCAACCAGAAGCACATCGGCGTGAACTTCACGACCGCTGAAATGACCATGCAGTTGGACGACTTCGCTGACCGCGTTCTCAAGCCGCGTATCTCGCAGCTTGCCGCCAGCATCGACGCTGACGTTGCGAACGCGTTCAAGTCCATCGGCAACTCGGTCGGCACGCCCGGCACGACGCCGGCGACTTCGGCTGTTCTTCTCGCTGCCCAGCAGAAGCTGAACGAAAACGCCGCTGTCATGTCGCCGCGCTACGCGACGGTTAACCCGGCTGCCAACGCTGGCCTCGTCGAAGGTCTGAAGGGTCTCTTCAACCCGACTGACACGATCAGCAAGCAGTTCAAGAACGGCATGATGGGCACCGGCGTGCTTGGTTTCGAAGAAATCAACATGTCGCAGTCGATCAAGCAGTTCACCACCGGTTCGCGTACCGCGACCGGCGGCACGACCTCGGCTGCCGTCACCACCGAAGGCGCGACGACCATCGCCATCACCGGCGCTGGCGCGAACGCTACCGTCAAGGCTGGCGACGTGTTCACCGTGGCTGACTGCTTGGCTGTCAACCCGCAGACCCGTGAAAGCACCGGTTCGCTGTTCCAGTTCGTCGCGCTTGCCGACGTTACGCTGAACGGCTCGGGCGCTGGCAACATCACCGTGGCTCCGATGTATTCGGCTGATCACGCGCTTGCCACGGTCAAGGCTCTGCCGGGCAACAGCAAGGCAATCGTGTTCGTTGGCGCTGCCAGCAGCGAATATGCTCAGAACCTGATCTACCACAAAGACGCTATCACCTTCGCCACGGCTGACTTGCTTATGCCGCAGGGCGTCGACATGGCGTCGCGTCAGGTTCACAACGGCATCTCGCTCCGCGTTGTTCGTCAGTACGACATCAACAACGACCGCCTGCCGTGCCGTATTGACGTTCTGTACGGCTACAGCACGATCCGTCCGCAGATGGCTTGCCGTCTCTGGGGCTAAACTAATCTGGCCCCCGGTTCGCCGGGGGCCAATCAATTGAAAGGAAATTATCATGGCTCTTCCTAACGGTGGCGGCGGTTATCAGGTCGGTACGGGCAACCTCGACGAACCTCTGATCGACGCAATTCCCGCTCCGGTGTCTGTCACGGCTACGGCTACGCTGACCCCGGCTCAGGTTCTTAATGGCCTGATCCTCGCCAACAGCGGCATCACCGCCTCGCAGACCTACACGCTGCCGACGGTGGCGGACCTCGAAGCTGCTTTGTCCAACTCGGACAAGGTGGGCACGTCGTTCACGTTCCGCGTTGTCAACCTCGGCACGTCGTCGGGCACCGCGGTCATTGCGGCCGGCACAGGCTGGACGGTTACAGGTTCGCTGACGATGACGGTTCCCGTCACGGCCGGCGCGGCCTTTGTCGCCCGTAAAACGGCTACTGGCGCGTGGACCCTTTACCGCGTTGTCTAACGTAATTCCGCCCCGGCAGAGATGTCGGGGCGGTTTTCCGAAGAAGCCACGCTAAGGATTTTTTATGGCTGTCATCTACATGGTCCATCCGAAACACGGCGCAAAGGTCGCCATTTCGGAAGAAGAAGCGATTTCTGATGAAATGTTCGGCTGGATGCGGTATGAACTCGACGAGGCAGCTTCGGAAGAAGCAGTAACCCCGCCGGCGCCGCGACCCAGCAAGCGCCGACGTGCAGCGCAGGATGGCTAAGAATGGCGACGGCTGGCGACATCATTAACGGTTCTTTGCGGCTTCTCGGCGTTCTTGCCGAAGAAGAAACGCCTTCGGCAGCCACAGCGCAAGACGCGCTGACTGCCATGAACCAGATGATTGATAGCTGGAACACTGAACGTCTGTCGGTGTTTTCTACGCAGGATCAAGTCTTCACTTGGCCGGCCGGTCAGCTTAACCGCACGCTTGGCCCCAGCGGCGACTTTGTCGGCAACCGTCCGGTCTTGCTGGACGACGCGACGTATTTCAAAGACCCCGGCACTGGCGTCAGCTACGGCATCAAATTTATCAACCAGCAACAGTATGACGGGATCGCGGTCAAGACCGTGACTTCGACGTACCCGCAGGTCATCTTCGTCAACAACACCTACCCCAATGTTGACATGTTCGTTTATCCGCGTCCGACGCGTGATCTGGAATGGCATTTCATTTCGGTTGAGGAACTGACGCAGCCCGCGCTGCTTGACACCGTGCTGTCGTTCCCGCCGGGCTATCTCCGCGCTTTCCGCTATAACTTGGCGTGCGAACTGGCGCCTGAGTTTGGCGTTGAACCGTCGCGGCAGGTGCAGCGGATCGCTATGACATCCAAGCGCAACCTGAAGCGGATCAACAATCCTGACGACATCATGTCTATGCCGTATAGCCTCATCGCTACGCGGCAACGGTACAACATCTACGCCGGGAATTACTAATGAAGACGCCCATACTCGGCAGCGCGTATGTGGCCCGCTCGGTAAACGCCGCGGACGCGTCTATGGTGAACTTGTTCCCAGAAGTCGTACCGGAAGGCGGCATGGAGCCTGCTTTCCTTCAGCGGTGCCCCGGCTTGCTGCGTCACAACATCGTAGGTACCGGCCCGATCCGCGGCCTCTGGGCGCACCAGACGCGCGGCGAGGACTTCTACGTCGTCTCTGGGTTCGAAGTCTACAAAATGACCAGCTTGGACGCGACGCCCATCAAACTGGGCGATGTGACCGGCACTGGCCCCGTGTCCATCGCGGATAACGGCACGCAAATCTTTTTCGCGTGCAACCCGGACGCGTACATTTACGACGAAAGCACGAACACCTTCGGTCAGATCACCGACCCGGACTTCCCCGGCGCGGCGACCGTCGGCTATCTTGACGGCTATTTCGTGTTTAACGAACCGGATAGCCAGCGCATCTGGGTCACGCAAATCCTTGATGGTACGCAGATCGACCCGCTGGATTTTGCCAGCGCTGAAGGCAGCCCAGACGGCGTTGTCGGTCTGATTGTTGACCACCGCGAGTGCTGGGTCTTTGGGACCGACAGCACCGAAGTCTGGTACAACGCGGGCGGCCCTGACTTTCCGCTGGCGCCGATCCAAGGCGCGTTCAACGAAATCGGCTGCGTCGCACCGGCATCCATCGCCAAGATGGATAATACGGTGTTCTGGTTGGGCGCTGACGCGCGCGGCCAAGGCATCATTTATCGGGCCATCGGGTACAACGCGCAGCGTATTTCGACGCACGCCATCGAATGGCGCATTCAGAACTATAAAAACATGTCTGACGCGGTAGCATACACCTACCAGCAAGACGGGCATTCGTTCTACGTCATCTCTTTCCCGACGGCTAATGAGACGTGGGCGTTCGACGCTGCGACAAACGCATGGCATCAGCGGTCGTCTTATGCAGAGCGCGCCGTCATCGAAGGCGCGTTCGAGCCTACTGCGTTTGAACCGACAGCGTTTTTCGCCACAACGTACATCAACCCGGCCAGCATTAACGGCGACTTTGCGCGGCATCGCAGCAATTGCCAGTGCAATTTCCAAGGCAATATCGTCGTCGGCGATTACGACAACGGCAACATCTATACGCTCGACCCGGACGTGTACGAGGACAACGGCGTCGCGCAGCGCTGGCTGCGGTCGTGGCGCGCGCTGCCGACCGGCCAGAACAACCTGCGCCGCACGGCGCACCATTCGCTTCAACTAGAGTGCGAGACAGGCGTCGGGCAGTCTACAGGCTTTGCGCAAGACCCGCAGGTCATGCTGCGCTGGTCGGATGACGGCGGTCATACATGGTCGAACGAGCACTGGGCGTCGATTGGCAAGATCGGTGCAACCAACACCCGCGTCATGTGGCGGCGGCTTGGGATGACGCTCAAGCTGCGTGACCGCGTGTACGAAGTGTCAGGCAGCGATCCGAACCGGATTTACATCACCGGGGCGGAATTGCTGTTAAGCGGTACCAATGGCTAACGATAATCTTACCAACATCCCCGCGTCTCGCGTCCCGATTACGGACCCGAAAAGCGGGTTTGCGACCCGCGAATGGTATCGGTACTTTTTTAACGTCTTTGAGGCGCTGGGCGGCGGCCAAGCCAACTCAGCGGCCAGTTCTGCTTTCGGGCAAGACTTGGCGCCGGCTTACACGCCGCAGGTCGTGCGCAAACGCCACGGCGTGTTTTACGACACGGCGACCCAGACAGCCGCTGCGATCAACACGGCATATCCCATCACGATAAACTCCACGACCATCAGCGACGGCGTCTATATCGGGACGCCCACGTCGCGAGTTTACGTTGACCGCATCGGGACGTACAACTTTCAGTTTTCGCTCCAACTCACAAGCGCAAGCAGCAGCGCCAAAAACGTCTTTATCTGGTATCGTCAAAACGGCGTTGACGCTGCAAATTCCGCGACAGTCGTGACGCTAGTCGGTAATAACGCAGCGGCTGTTGCAGCATGGAATTTTGTGCTAGAAATGAAAGCTGGCGATTATTTTGAACTGGTTTGGTCTACTAACGATACATCGTGTCAGATAACGGCATCGGCGGCGTCTGCACCTGTACCGGCAATCCCGTCCGTTATTTTGACGGTAACGGACAACATTAACTGAGGCTGCGAATATGGCTGTTCTTGCTCCTGCTCCTAAAGCGCAATTCTTTGACGCAAACGGTAACCCGTTGGTCGGCGGCAAGGTCTATACCTATGCAGCCGGCACGACCACACCGTTGGCGACGTTTACCGACGCGTCGGCTTCGACGCCCAACACGAACCCGGTCATTCTCGACGCCCGCGGCGAGTGCAATTTGTGGTTCTCGACCGCGACCAGCTACAAGGTCATCTTGAAGAACAGCGCTGATGTGACGCAATGGAGCGTCGATAACATCGTGACTTACGGCACGCTGGCGTCGCAGAACTTCAACAACGTCGATATTACGGGCGGCATCATCACCGGCGTCACCGCAACGTTTAACTTAACTGGCGATGTGTCGGGCAACGCAGGCACCGTAACCAACGGCGTTTACTTGACGGCGACCCAGACACTGACGAACAAAACGCTGACGGACATCGCCACGACATCGACCATCGAAGACCCCAACGGTACGGGCCATGTCATCGGCTATCGCAAACTTCCGCAGAGCCTCAACACCACGGCAACCGCGGGCGATGTCGGCAAACAGCTTTACGTTGGCGCGACGACGACGATCCCGTCGGGCGTCTTCACAGCGGGCGACCATTTCCTCATCATCAACAGCACCAGCGGCAGCATCACGATCACACAAGGCGCGGGCACGACGCTGCGTCTGGTCGGCACTGCGACCACGGGCAGCCGCACGCTGGCTGCTTACGGTGTTGCAACAGTTAATTGCGTCGGCAGTGAAACCTTCTATGTTTCCGGCGTAACTTGATAAGGTGCTCTTATGCCTATTGTCGCCAAAAATATCATTCCGGCCAAGAACGCTGAAAACACCCAGACGACGCAATACGTCGCCACGGGCGTCACGACCATTATCGACAAGTTCACCGCGACTAACTTTAGCAGCGGCGCGGTGAACATGAGCGTCAACTTGGCGTCGGTCGGTGAGGCTACAGGCAACAGCAACTTGATCGTCAAGACCATCGCGCTGCAAGCCGGCGAGACGTACACGTTCCCTGAGATCGTGGGCCACGTCCTGCCGCCGGGCGGCTTTATCTCTACACTGGCGTCCGCCGCTGCGGCCGTCAACATCCGTGCGTCTGGCCGCGAGATTAGCTAATGCGTCATTTCCTACGCTTGGTAGAAGGGCTGGACGTTACCCGCGTCCTGCGCGAACTGGCTACGCAGCCTGAACTCTGGGACCAGAACACGCTGCGCACCGCTCACCCAGAGACAGCCCACGGCGATGTTAGCGACATCTGGCTGTGGTTTAACGAACTGCCCGACGATCCATCAGGCGTCATCAACGACATCCAGACCGTCCCCTACCCGGGTTGGGCTGCGCTGCCCGCACTGCGTCGGCTGGTGCTGGACCTGATCCACCGCGTCGATGGCGTCCAGTTGGGCCGCTGCATCGTCACGCGTCTGCCGCCGGGCGGCATCATCACGCCGCACGTCGATCAGGGCGCACCGGCTGAGTTTTACACCCGCTATCAGATCGCCTTGCAATCGCTTCCCGGTGCGTTGTTCCACTGCGAAGACGAGACGGTCAATTTTCAAGGTGGGGAGATTTGGTGGGTTAACAATCGCGTAACACATTCTGTTGTGAATAACAGCGCAGATGATAGGATCGTCTGTGTTGTTGACATCAGGAGCGCATAATGATTACCGCACAAGTCGAGGATTGGGCGACGTTCATCCAAGAGGCACAGCCGATGCTGCCGCTGCATTGGGAAGAACTGGCGCTCAACAAAGATAAAGTTCCGCTAGACCCGCAATACGAACTGTATGATATGCGCGACGCGGCGGGTCAGGTCATGGTTGTGACGCTGCGTGAAGCGGGCCGTTTAGTGGGGTATTTCATTGGTTTTGTAGCGCCGGGGCTGCATTATAAGACCTGTCTGACGCTCACAATGGACATCTTTTGGACCCACCCAGACATTCGTGGTGGTTTTGGTGGCGTAAAACTCTTTCGCGAAGTTGAAAAAGAAGCTAAAAGACGCGGTGTGCACCGTATCTTTTACGGTTCTAAATTACATAAGGACGCTTCGAGGCTGTTTGAATTTCTAAAATTTGAGCCTGTCGAGACGTACTATTCGAAGTGGATCGGAGACTGACATGGTCGCAGCAGCAGTAATCGGGGCCGTAGCCACTACCGGCACAGGCATTTATGCGTCTAGCAAGGCGGCTAGTGCGCAGAAGAAAGCCGCTGACAAAGCTGCCGCTGCGCAGACAGAAGCCGCCGAAAAGGCGTTACTCGCGCAAAAGGAAGGTACGGCTGAAGCCCGCAAGGCCGCTGAAGAAGCGTCCGCTAAAGCACAGGCCGCGCAGGAGGCAGCGTTTAGGGACACGCAGGGGCTGTACGGCGAAGCGTCGTTGGGCGCGCAGAATGAATATGAGCGCACCTATCAGGGCATCGCAGATCAATACCAGCAAGCATATGACACTGCCAACCAAGCGCAACTGGACGCATTCAACCGCGCCAACGCCGCGCAGTACAACGCTTACGGCCAGCAGATTGGCTTCCAGCAGCCCTATCGCGAAGCGGGCCTGACCGCACAGCAGCAGATCATGCAGTTGATGGGGCTTGGCGGCGATCAGGGCGGCGCTGAGTTTGGCGCGTATGCACGGCCCTTCGGCGTCGATCAGTTTGAACAAGACCCCGGCTACGCTTTCCGGCAGCAGGAAGGTATGCGTGCGCTGGAGCGCAGCGCCGCCGCGCGCGGTGGTCTGTTGTCAGGCAACATGCTGAAGGGCGTCCAGCGCTTCGGTCAGGACTTGGCAAGCCAAGAATATCAGAACGCATTTAACCGCTACCAGCAAGAGCGCGCGGCCCGTCTGGGCACGCTTCAAGGTTTGTCGGCGTCGGGCCAGAGCGCGTCCAACGTCATGACCAACGCCGCAGGGCTTTTCGGCCAGCAACAGGCGCAAAACGCACAGGCTTATGGTCAACAGCGTGCGCAGGGTGCGCAGACCTTCGGGCAGCAGATGGCGCAGAACCGCAGCAACCTTGGCGCGCAAACGACGTCCAACATTCTGGGCCTTGGCAATCAGCTTGCCGCTAACCGGTACAACCTTGGTCAATCGACGGCGCAGAACGCGTACAACGTC
>Ga0129333_10003777_pt1 | contig 14207 bp, 13 predicted proteins | sample CPB6_08_DNA_FD_94474 | JGI IMG/M metagenome (GOLD analysis project Ga0129333, IMG submission 94474) | Freshwater to marine salinity gradient microbial communities from Chesapeake Bay, USA - CPBay_Sum_0.6_0.8_DNA | ecosystem: Environmental > Aquatic > Marine > Coastal | place: USA: Chesapeake... | reverse complement strand
TGATAGAGAAAGCTGCCGCCGTAAGTGCGATTGTCGAGCGGCCAGCCAACGGAGTGCTGGATGAGGCCCGGCTCGACCCGGCCTTCAGGCAATTGCCACAATTCTTTGAACCCTAGGCCGTAGGTCTGCGGATCGCAGTCGGCGTCGAGGTTGTAGCGTGCAATCAGCTGCTTGCTGACGCTGCCGCGGCATCCTTCGGCAAGCACCGTGACCTTGGCGCGCACTTCGGGGCCCGGTGCGAAGTTCGGTCCGGGTTCACCGGATTTTTCGATGCCCATGTCGCCGATCTGTACGCCGGCGACGCTGCCATCGTCATTGAAGAGCGGTTTGGCAGCGGCGAAGCCCGGAAACACGTCGACGCCGAGCTCTTCGGCTTTGGCTGCGATGATCGGCGTCAGCAAGCCGAGCGAGACGATGAAGTTGCCCTCGTTGTGCTGCTGCGGCGGCACCGGCAGCCGGATGCGTCCGGTGCGCGTGAGCAGCGAGAATTCGTCGCGTTTGGCGGGGACGCAGACCGCAGGCGGATGATCGCGCCAGCCCGGCAACAGGGCATCGAGCGGGCCCGGCTCGAGCACCGCACCCGACAGCGCCTGCGCACCGATCGCCGAGGCTTTCTCGAGCACGCAGACCGTGAGGTCCCCGTTGAGTTGTTTGAGACGCACCGCGCAGGCGAGGCCGGCGGGGCCGCCACCGACGATGAGTACGTCGTATTCCATGACGTCGCGTTCAATCTGCTCCGACATTTTCAGATCCTCTCGATGGCGATGGCAGTGGCCTCACCGCCACCGATGCAAAGCGCGGCGATGCCACGCCGCAGCCCGCGACGCGCGAGCGCATGCGCGAGCGTGGCGACGATGCGAGCGCCGGTGGCGCCGATCGGATGACCGAGCGCGCAGGCTCCGCCGTTGACGTTGAGTTTGTCGGCGGCGATGCCGAGGTCTTTCTGCGCGGCCATGGCGACTGCAGCGAAGGCCTCGTTGACCTCGAAGAGATCGACGTCTTCGACGCGCCAGCCCGCACGCTGCAAAACTTTCTGGATGGCACCGACGGGCGCGACGGTGAACCACTCGGGGTCCAGGGCGAAGCTCGCGTGGGCGACGACACGCGCCAACGGCAAGAGGCCGCGCGCCGTCGCGAACTTCGACGTGGCCAGTACCGCCGCGGCGGCTCCGTCCGAAATCGAGGAGGAGCTTGCCGCGGTGACCGTACCGTCCTTGCGGAACGCGGGTTTCAGTTGCGAAATCTTTGAGATATCGCAGGTGAAGGGTGTTTCGTCGCGATCGATCACGGTTTCACCCTTGCGACTTTTGACCGTGACCGGCGTGAGCTCATCGGCGAACGCGCCGTTTTCGATCGCCGCCAAGGCGCGCCGTACCGAGAGCGCTGCGAAGGCATCCTGATCGGCGCGAGACAAGTGGTAGCGCGTAGCGGTGTTTTCGGCGAACGCGCCCATCATCTGTCCGTCCCAAGGGCTTTGCAGGCCGTCGGTGAACATGTGATCGAGCACTTCGCCGTGGCCCATCCGATAACCGGCGCGGGCTTTTGGCAGCAGATACGGTGCGTTGCTCATCGACTCGAGTCCGCCCGCCGCGATGACCTCTGCATCACCCGCCCGCAATTGATCGATCGCCATCATGAGGGCCTTCATGCCCGAGCCGCACATTTTGTTGATCGTGGTGGTCGGTACCGAGCGGGGGATGCCCGCGCTGAGCGCGGCTTGACGCGCCGGGGCCTGACCCAGCCCCGCAGGCAGCACGCAACCCATGATCACTTCCTGAACGTCGTTGGCCGAGACGCCTGCCGAGTGCACCGCTGCAGCGAGCGCCGCGGCGCCGAGTTGCGGTGCCGTGGCCGGGGCGAGCACTCCCTGGAAAGCGCCGATCGGCGTGCGACGGGCGGAGAGGAGGAGGATCGAATCGGTCATACGGGCCCCGGAGCGAAAGCAAGCTGGAAAGCCCGTTAGTTTATGCGAAAACCCCGCCGCGGTCGGGTTCGCCCAGGCGCTCGAGGATCGCGGCCCTCGTTTGCTCGCGCAATTGCCGGGCGACGTCTTCCGACTCCAGACCCTCGGGCGGCCAGATCGGCGGCAGCAGCTCGACCTCGATCAGGCCGGGGCGGGGAAAGAAGCGGGGGCTTTGCAGGATGGCGCGCGTGCCGCGGATCACGCAGGGCACGACCGGGCAGCGCGCGTACGCCGCGCTTTTGAAAGCGCCGCTGTGGAATTTGAGCAGCCCCGGCTCGCCGACGAAGGTGCCCTCGGGAAAGAACAGCAGCGACTGTCCCGAGCTCGCCGTACGCAGCACCCGTCGCGCATCGAGCGAACCTTTGTGACGATTGAAGCGCTCGACGAATTCCGTACCGATGCGGCGCAACAGCAGCCCGGCGAGCGGCACGTTCGCCATCTCGCGCTTGACGACGTACGCGTAATTTTCGGGCAGCACCGCCTTGATGACGATCGCGTCGATGTAGCTCGCGTGATTGGCCGCGACCACGCATTGTCCGGCGGGCAGGTGCTGTGCGCCGGTGACGACGAGTCGCGTGAACGTCAAGCGCAGAATGAGCCGCGAGGCGACGCCCGCCAGATGACGACGCCGGTCCATCCCCGGGACGACGAGCAGCGACAGCAACAGAACGAGGGCGATGACGATGAAGACCAGCCACGCGTAGCTGCCAAAGATCACGCGCGCCAGCAGGGCGGCGGGATGCTCTCGGGCAGCGGCGGTGGTGGCGGTGGGCGATGACATGGGTGGGTGCGATCGTGACGGCGCGGTATCCTTGTGTTCGCCGTGCGCGAAAGTCAACGCAGTCCGCCGATTTCCTCCGTGGTGCCCGATCCCGCGCTGCTGCGTTTTCTCGACGTGATCTGGATGGAGCGCGGTCTCGCAGCCAATACCCTTGCGGCCTATCGCGCCGATCTGCTCGCGCTGCAACTGTGGCTCGAGACACGTGGCAGCACGCTGGCTGCGGCGAGCCGCACGCACTTGCTCGATTACGTTGCGGCGCGCGTCAGTGCCGGTGCCAGACCGCGCTCGACCGCGCGGCAGCTGTCGGCGTTTCGCCGGTTTTTTCGACAGCAAGTTCGTGACGGCGCACGTCAGGAAGATCCGACCGCCGAGGTGGCCATGCCGCGTACGGGCCGCGCCCTGCCGAAATCATTGAGCGAGCAAGACGTGGAAACTTTGCTCGCGGCTCCGCCGGTCAGCGAGCCTTTGGGGTTTCGCGATCGCACCATGCTCGAAGTGCTCTATGCGACGGGTTTGCGTGTTTCCGAACTCGTCAATCTGCGTCATGCTCAGGTCAATCTCAATCAAGGGGTGCTGCGGGTCACCGGCAAGGGCAATCGCGAGCGTCTGGTGCCCTTGGGGGCCGAGGCCATCGATTGGCTGCAGCGTTTTCAGTCCGATGCGCGGCGCGAAATCCTCGGCTCGCGACAGACCGATTTTCTGTTTCCCACGCGGCGCGGTACGCGCATGACGCGTCAGGCGTTCTGGAATCTCATCAAACGCCATGCTCGAGCCGCAGGTATCGGCAAACCGCTCTCGCCACACACCTTGCGACACGCGTTCGCCACCCATCTTCTGAACCACGGCGCCGACTTGCGCGTGGTGCAGATGCTGCTCGGCCACAGTGATCTGTCGACCACGCAGATCTACACCCACGTGGCCCGCGAACGCATGAAGAGCCTGCACGCCGCACACCACCCGCGGGGTTGAGAGGGGCGCAAGGCGCGCTGGATCACGCTGGCACGCGCTTTGCGCTTGTCGAGCAGGGGGTCTGTTAACATGCGCCGCATGAAAACCACGGTATTTTCCGCCCTGATCGTGCTGCTGACCCTGCCACTCGGCGGCGCTGCGCAGCAGGGCAGCGCCGCGCAGCCGGCGAGCACTTCGGCGCCACGCGGCGCGACGACCAACGATCCGCGCGCCGAGCTCGTCAAGCGACTGCCGGGCAGCAAGATCGAAGATTTTCGTCCCTCGCCCTTGCCCGGGGTCTACGAATACGCGCGCGGCGCCGACATCCTCTACGTCAGCGCCGATGGCAAATTCGCTCTCGCCGGTGACATGTACGACATCGCGAACGAAACCAACCTCAGCGAAAAGCGTCGTCGCGAGGCGCGGCTCGCGCTGATCGCCAAAGTGCCCGAAAACCAGATGGTGATTTTCGGACCGCGCGAGGCGAAGCACACCGTCACGGTGTTCACCGACGTCGACTGTGGTTACTGCCGCAAGTTGCACTCGGAGATCGCGCGCTACAACCAGCTCGGCATCCGCGTGCGCTATCTTTTTTATCCGCGCGAGGGTCCGGATTCCGAGTCATGGGACAAGGCGATCGCCGTCTGGTGCTCGGCCAATCGCAACGAGGCGATGACCCGCGCCAAGAAGGGCGAGAAGATCGGCAATCCGAAATGCGCCTCCAATCCCGTCGCCAAAGATTACGAACTGGGTCAGGACGTGGGCTTGCGGGGTACGCCGGCGATCATCACCGCGAGTGGTGAGTTGCTGCCGGGCTACGTGTCGCCCGACATGCTGATCAAGCGCCTCGAAGAAAAAAGCTGACGGCGGCAGTCAGGCGCATTCAGCGCCGGGCTCGATCAGCGTCGGGCTCGATCAGCGCTCCAGCAGTTTGAATTTGTCCGGCTTGCCTTCCCATTCTTTGGCATCGGCGGGTGCGTCACCCTTCTCGGTGATCACCGGCCACTTGCGCGCGAGTTCGGCGTTCAGAGCCTTGAATTGCTGCTGGTCGGCAGGGACTTCGTCTTCGGAGTAAATGGCCTCGACCGGGCATTCGGGTTCGCAGAGCGTGCAGTCGATGCACTCGTCCGGATCGATCACCAGAAAATTGGGGCCTTCGTGAAAGCAGTCGACCGGGCAGACCTCGACGCAGTCCATGTATTTGCACTTGATGCAGTTTTCTGTGACGACGAAGGTCATGGTCTTCCCCGAAAAAGCGATGTCACGAACTTTATCTCGGCAGAACGGGCTCTGCCAGAGTCAGCTTGGTCGTTGACCGCCCGTTGACAGGCCGGCCGCCGTGGTGCGGCGGTCGAACTCCGTGAAGTAGTGTTGCTCGATGCCGAGGGCGCGATCCTCGAAATATCGGCGCAAGGCGAATTCCGTGCTCGGAAAAGCGATGTCGCTCCATGGGATGTCACGCTCGTCGACGAGCGTCGATTCGAGGCTCTCGGTGCCGACGCCGAATTCCGGCGAGCGCAAACGGGCACGGAAAAATACGTGCACTTGCTGCGCGTGCAGGATGTGCACGACGGCCAACAAAGAACCGATCTCGACGTCGGCCAGTGCTTCTTCGTAGGACTCGCGCGCAGCCGCCTGCTGCAGCGTCTCGTTGTTTTCCATGAAGCCCGCGGGAAAGGTCCAGTAGCCGAGGCGCGGCTCGATGGCGCGGCGGCAGAGCAGGATTTTTCCGGAACGGTCTTCGGGTACGCAGCCGACCACCAGCTTCGGATTCTGGTAGTGCACCGTGTGACAGGACGGGCAGACGTGGCGCGGCAAGTGCTCGCCTTCGGGGACCCGCACCACGACGGCGGTGCCACAATTGCTGCAATAGTTCATTCGTTGAGCGTTGGTGCCGGGAGAGGGAATCGAACCCACACTCTGTCGCCAGAACCGGATTTTGAGTCCGGCGCGTCTACCAGTTCCGCCATCCCGGCTCCTGGAAAGGGCCGCAGTATACGTGAAACCCCGCGCCAACTTGCCTACCATGCGCGCCGTGCACGCCTCCGACTTCGATTTCGAACTACCCCAGGAACTCATCGCGCAACGGCCGTTGCAGGAGCGGACGGCGTCGCGGCTGCTGGTTTTGGATCCCCGCAAAAGGCCCGCGATCACCGACGCCGGCATTCGCGACCTCGTCGATTTGCTCGAGCCGCGCGATCTGCTGGTGTTCAACGACACCCGTGTCATTCCGGCGCGGTTGCACGGCCACAAGCCGAGTGGCGGCGCCGTCGAAATGCTGCTCGAGCGCCCGCTCGCCGGCAACTTGGCGCTGCTGCACATGCGCGCCAGCAAGCCGCTGCGCCCCGGGCAGATCGTGCATTCGGCGGGTGGCGACCTCGTGGTCGAAGGGCGCGAGGGCGATCTTTTTCGCGTGCGACTACCCGCCCCGGCGATCGAATTTTTCAGTGCGCACGGCGAGGTGCCGCTGCCGCCGTACATCGAGCGCACGCCGGAGGCGGCTGATCTCGAGCGCTATCAAAGCGTGCTCGCGCGCGTGCCCGGGGCGGTGGCGGCGCCCACCGCGAGTCTGCATTTCGATGACGCCTTGCTCGAGGCCGTGGCCGCACGCGGCATCCGCCGCACGACCCTGACCTTGCACGTGGGCGCGGGGACTTTTCAGCCGCTGCGCAGCGAGCGCATCGAGGATCACGTCATGCACGCCGAGTGGGCCGAGGTGCCCGCCGCGACCTGTGCCGCGATCGCCGAAACGCGGGCGGCGGGTGGGCGCGTGGTGGCCGTCGGCACCACCGTGGTCCGCGCGCTCGAGTCGGCGGCGCTGGCGTCGGGCGCGGTCGCACCCTGGACGGGCGAGACGCGAATTTTCATCACCCCCGGATTCCGCTATCGCGCGGTCGATGCATTGCTCACCAATTTTCATCTGCCGCGCTCGACGCTGATCATGCTGGTCAGTGCCTTTGCGGGTCGCGAGGCGACGCTCGCGGCCTACGCACACGCCGTCGCCCAGCGGTATCGGTTTTTCAGTTACGGTGACGCCATGTTCATCACCTCGAGAGCGCCGTGACCTTGCGTTACGAACTGCTCGCGACCGACGGCGCGGCGCGGCGCGGTCGGGTGCAGGCGCGGCACGGCAGCATCGAAACACCGGCCTTCATGCCGGTGGGTACCTATGGCACGGTCAAGGCCATGACCCCCGAAGAACTCGAGGGTCTCGGCGCCGAGATTATTTTGGGCAACACCTTCCACTTGATGCTGCGGCCCGGGCATCAAGTGATCGCCGAGCTCGGCGGCTTGCATCGTTTCATGCACTGGCCGCGCCCGATCCTCACCGACTCCGGCGGTTTCCAAGTGTTCAGTCTCGCCAAGCTGCGCAAGATCACCGAGGAGGGCGTGCGTTTTCGCTCGCCGATCGACGGCAGCGAAGTGCGGCTGACACCCGAAGATTCGATGGACGTGCAGCGCGCACTCGGCTCCGACATCGCGATGATGTTCGACGACTGCACCGCTTGGCCGGCGACTCACGAGCAGGCGCGTGCTTCGATGGAGCGATCGATGCGCTGGGCGAAGCGCTGCGTCGCGCATTACTACCGCGACGTCGATGGCAGGGGCACGCCGGATCGCTCCGCCGCACCCGGCGATCTCTTCGGCATCGTGCAGGGCGGCATGTACGAGGATCTGCGCCGCGAATCTTTGAGCGCGCTGCTCGAGCTCGATCTGCCGGGTCTCGCCGTCGGCGGTCTCGCGGTCGGCGAGCCTGAGCCGGAGCGCTTGCGCGTGCTGGAAGCCTTGCTGCCACACATGCCGATCGATCGACCGCGCTACCTCATGGGCGTGGGCCGACCCGAGGACATCGTCGCGGCGGTGCTGCGCGGCATCGACATGTTCGACTGCGTGATGCCGACGCGGCATGCACGCAATGGTCATCTCTTCACCTCGACGGGCGTCATCAACATCCGCAATGCCGCGCACCAGCGCGATCCGGGTCCCATTGACCCCGACTGCGGCTGCTACACCTGTCGCAACTACTCGCGGGCTTACCTGCGCCACCTCGATCGCTGCAACGAGATTCTGGGCTCACGGCTCAATACCATCCACAACCTGCATTTCTATCTCGAGCTGATGCGGCAGCTGCGGGCGGCCATCGAGGCCGGTCGGGTACGGGATTTTGCCCGCGATTTCCTTGTCCGGCGGGGGGCTGTGGCATAATCCGCGGCCTTTTTCGACCCGTCACCCACCCGAGGACCCGATCCCATGAACGGACTGATCCCCGAGGCCTACGCTCAGGCCGGCGGCGCCGCTCCCGGCGGCCAGCTCGCACCGTTGCTGATGATGGTGCTGTTCATCGTCATCTTCTACTTCTTGCTCATTCGCCCGCAGCAAAAAAAGGCCAAGGAACACGCGGCCATGCTCGGCAAGCTCGCGAGCGGTGACGAAGTGGTCACGGCAGGCGGCATCGTCGGCAAGGTGACCGAGGTCGACGACGGGTTCGTCACCCTTGAAATCGCCCCCGAGGTCCGCATCAAGGTGCAGAAGTTTCAAGTGAGTTCACTGGTGCCCAAGGGCACTCTGAAGGGCTGATACATGCTCGAGTTTGCCCGCTGGAAGTACATCCTGGTCGCCGCGGTTCTGCTGCTGGCGACGATCTTCGCGCTGCCCAACGTCTTTGGTGAGGATGCTGCCTTGCAGGTGGCGCGCAAGGATCGCAGTGCCGTCGAAGCCGACGGGCAACGCTCGGTCGAGGATTTCCTGCGCGGCAAGGGCGTGACGTTCTCGCGCAGCTACGTCGACGATGGTCGTTTGATGCTGCATTTCGCGGCCGTGCCCGAGCAGTTGAAGGCGCGCGATCTCGTCAACGAAAACTTTGGGCGCGACTACGTGACCGCGCTGTCGTTCGCTTCGCGCGCACCCGACTGGTTGCGCAAGATCGGCTTGCGCCCGATGCCGCTCGGCCTCGATCTGCGCGGCGGCCTTTATCTGCTTTATCAGGTCGACGTCGATGGCGCGGTCGCGCAGGTGCTCGAGGTGTACGAGCAGGATTTGCGCCGTGCACTCAGCCAAGACAACGTGCAATTCGTCGACGTAGCGCAGGTTGCCGAGGGCACGGTCAAGCCAAACGGTCTGCGGGTGTTGCTGCCGGCGGGTGCCGATCCGGCGCCGGCGCGCGAGGCCATCCGACGTGTATTGCCCAATCTCACGATCTCGGCGCAGCCGGGCGGGGCAGGCCCGATCCTGCAGGCGTTGCTCACGGCGACCCAACTCAAAGAGCGTCAGGACTACGCCATTTCGCAAAACCTCACCACCATCCGCAATCGTGTCAACGAGCTCGGCGTGTCCGAGCCCGTGGTGCAGCGACAGGGTGTCGATCGCATCGCCGTGCAGCTGCCCGGTGTGCAGAACTCGGCCGAGGTCAAAGATATCCTCGGCAAGGTCGCGACCCTCGAGTTCCGTCTGGTCGACATCCAGAACAGCGTCTCCGAGGCCGTGCAGCGCGGTCGCGCGCCGTTCGGCTCCAAGCTCTACGAAACCCGCGAAGGTCAGCCGACTCTGCTGAAGCGCGACATCATCGTCACCGGCGATCAGCTCATCGATGCGACCACGGCAGCCACCGAACAGGGTCCGGGTGTGTCGGTCAAGCTCGACGCCTCGGGCGGCGAAGAAATGCTGCGCACCACGCGCGCCAATCTCGGCAAGCCCATGGCGGTGGTCTTCATCGAGCAGCGTCGTGAAGAAGTCGACGTCGGCGGCCAGAAAGTGCAGCGCGACATCAAAGAAGAAAAGGTCATCAACACGGCGACCATTCAGGGTATTTTCTCGAACAGCTTCCAGATCACGGGACTCGGCGTCAACGAGGCACGCGAACTCGCTTTGCTGCTGCGCGCCGGCGCGCTCGCTGCGCCCATCTTCGTCATCGAAGAGCGCGTGGTGGGTCCGGGTCTCGGCAAAGAAAACATCGAGAAGGGTGTGAGCGCGCTGATGATCGGCATGGCGCTGCTGTTCGTGTTCATGCTCGTCTACTACAAGATGTTCGGCGTGGTTGCGAACATCGTGCTGCTCGCCAACGTCGTGCTGCTCGCGGCTTTGCTCACCATGTTCAAGGCGGCACTGTCCTTGCCGGGCATCGCCGGCATCGTGCTCACCGTCGGCATGGCAGTCGATGCCAACGTACTCATCTACGAGCGCATCCGCGAAGAAGTCCGTAACGGCGTGACGCCGCAGACCGCCATTTCCAAGGGCTTCGAGAAAGCGTTCTCGTCGATCGCCGACTCCAACATCACGACCCTGATCGCCGGCATCGTGCTGTGGGCCTTCGGCACGGGACCGATCCGCGGCTTCGCGGTCGTTCTCTCGCTCGGCATCGTGACCTCGATGTTCACCTCGCTGCTCGGCAGTCGCGCGCTGCTGACGCTGATGTACGGCGGCGCGCGGCGCCCGGAAAAACTTTCGATCTGACGCGGCACCCGGAGTCTCGCCCACATGGAATTCTTCAAAAGCAATAGCCGCATCGCCTTCATGGGCACCCGTAAACTTTGGTATGCGATGTCGGCGATTCTGTTCGTCACCTCTCTCGTCGCTCTGTTCACCAAGGGTCTGAATCTCGGCGTCGATTTCACCGGTGGCATCACGGTCGAGGCGAAGTTCACGAGTGAAGCGAGGCCTGAAGAATTGCGCACCGGCCTCGCGCGTGCAGGCTTCGAAGACGTGCAGGTGCAGAACTTCGGTTCGTCGCGCGACGTGGCGATCCGCCTGCCGCCGCCCGAGGGTCAGTCGCCCGACCAGATCCGCAGTGAAATCGAGGGTGTCCTCAAGGCGGCGGACCCCGCCGTGGTCGTCAGTCGACTCGAGGTGGTCGGTCCGCAGGTGGGCGCAGAGCTGCGCAATTCGGCGGCGGTCGCCTTGATCAGCACCCTGATCCTCATCTTCATTTACGTCTTCATCCGCTTTCACGCCTGGCAACTTTCGGCGGGCGCCATCATCGCGGCGATCCACGACCCCGTCATCGTGCTCGGATTCTTTGCCTTGAGTGGCATCGTCTTCGATTTGTCCGCCGTGGCCGCCTTGCTCGCGGTGATCGGTTATTCGCTCAACGACACGGTCGTGGTGTTCGATCGTATTCGTGAGCGTTTCGAAGCCAACAAGCGCATGGCTCCGGCAGACGTGCTCAACCAGTCGGTCAATCAAACCCTCTCGCGCACCATCATGACGTCCGTCACCACCCTGATCGTCGTCGTGGTGTTGTTGCTGCTCGGCGGTGCGGTGCTGCAGCCGTTCTCGTGGGCGCTCGTGGTGGGCATCCTCATCGGCACGTATTCTTCGATCTACATCGCTGCGGCGGTCGCCCTCGACATGGGGCTCACTGCAGAGAGCCTGTTCCCGACGCGGAAAAAACTCGCCATCGACGACATGCCCTGACCCCCTGATCCGCGTCCTGATCCGCGCACGCGGCAGTAGCGGTTGGACGGGCCGCCCCCCTACAATCGGGAGAATCAGCCCGAGGGGGGACGAAACATGAATTTCCGCATCAAGCCGCTCGACGACATTCTTGCCAACGCCGAGCGCAAGAGCCTCAAACGCTCCCTCGGGGCCTTCCAGCTCACCATGATGGGTGTCGGCGCGATCATCGGCACCGGCATCTTCGTGCTCACCGCCGAAGCGGCCCAGAAGGCGGGCCCCGGTATGTTGCTGTCCTTCATCATCGCGGGCTTCGTGTGCGCGGTTGCGGCGCTCTGTTACGCCGAACTCGCCTCGATGGTGCCGGTCTCCGGTTCGGCCTACACCTATTCCTATGCCGTCATGGGCGAGATGGTCGCGTGGGTGGTCGGCTGGGCGCTGGTGCTCGAATACGCGGTCGCGGCAAGTGCGGTGTCGGTCGGGTGGTCCAATTATTTTGTCGGCCTGATGGATCGGTCGCTCGGCATCGATATTCCCGAGGCCTTCACCAAAGGCCCCTTTGCGGGCGGCATCATGAACCTGCCCGCAGCGGCCATTGCACTGCTCGTCACCTCGCTGCTCGTGATCGGTACGCGCGAGAGCGCATCGGTCAATGCCGTGCTGGTGACCATCAAAGTGACGGCGCTCACCGTGTTCGTGGCGCTCACGGTGCCGGTCATCAACGGTGACAACTTCGTGCCCTTCGCGCCGAACGGTTTCTGGGACGCCACGGGTCTCGGGATCGCGGGCGCAGCGGCCTCGATATTCTTTGCTTACGTCGGCTTCGATGCCGTATCGACGGCCGCCGAAGAAACCACCAATCCGCAGCGAAACATTCCGATCGGTCTGATCGGCAGTCTCGGCATGTGCACGGTGTTTTATTTGGTGGTCGCCTCGGGTGTGATCGGCTCGATCGGCGCGCAGCCGGTGCTGAATGAAGCCGGTATGGCGGTGGCGCCGGGCAGCGCCGAGTTCGCAGCCGTCTGCGCGCAACCGCAGCATGCGCAGGCACTCGCCTGTAGCGGCGAGCCGCTCGCCTTCGTGCTCGACCTGCTCGGCTGGGAGAAAGTCTCGCAGGTGATCGGTCTGGCGGCCTTCCTCGCGCTGCCGTCGGTCATCCTCATGATGCTCTTCGGTCAGACGCGAATTTTCTTCGTGATGGCGCGCGATGGCCTGTTGCCGGGCGCGGACACCCTCACCAAGGTGCACCCGAAGTTCAACACGCCCTACGTGGTGACGCTGATCACGGGCGTTGCGGTCACGGTCTTCGCCTCGTTCTTCCCGGTCGGCGTGCTCGCCGACATCGCCAACAGCGGAACCTTGTTCGCCTTCCTCGCGGTGTCGATCGGTGTGCTGGTACTGCGCGTGCGCGAGCCGAATCGTCCCCGTCCGTTCAAGACGCCGGCGGTGTGGATCGTCGGACCCTTGTCGCTGCTCGGTTGCGGGTTCCTGTTCTTTTCTTTGCCGCCCGCGACGCAGTTGACCTTCCTCTACTGGTCGATCGCCGGCCTCGTGATCTACTTCGCGTACGGCTATTGGAAGAGCCCGCTCGCGAAGCCCCGCGCCTGAGTCACGCGCGCCGCATGGGAGTGATGCAGAGTGGCTGAGTCCGACGCGAAGCTCGCGAATCGGATCCTGCTCGGGCTCGTCGTCGGCGCCGTTGCCGGTGCGCTGACACTCGTGCTGGGCGGACCCTTCCCGGCGCTGCTCGAGGCAGCGCGCGGCCTGTCGTCGCAAGTGTTCGATCCGATCGGTCAGATCTTCCTGCGCATGCTCTTCTTCGTGGTGATGCCGCTGGTGTTCGCCTCGCTCGCCGCGGGCGTCGCTCAACTCGGCGAACTCACGCGACTCGGTCCGCTGGCCGTGCGCACCTTCACGCTGTTCTTCCTCAACATGTCGATCGCCTGCGTGCTCGGTCTAGCCATGATGAACGCGCTGCATCCTGGCGGTGCGGTCGAGGGCGAGACCAAGGCGCGCCTGCTCGAAGAATACGGCACCGCATCGGGCAAGCTGATCGAGAAGCAGTCGGCGCAGCCCGACATGAGCTTCCAGACCGTGGTCGACATGTTCATGCCCCGCAATCTTCTCGGCGCGATCGCCGGTCACGATCGCGCCATGCTCGGCGAGGTATTGCCGCTGATCTTGTTCGCCATCCTGCTCGGCGCCGCGGCCTTGAGCTTGCAGACGCGCCGACGCGAGCAGTTGCAGTCGGGGCTCGAGCTCGTCTCCGAGCTCATGACGGGCATCGTGCGCTTTGCGTTGCTGCTGGCGCCGATCGCGGTGCCGGCGATGATCTACAGCGTCGTCGTCAAGATCGGCTGGGACATCTTGATCGCGCTCGGTGTTTTCGTGTTCGGCTGTCTTGCAGTGATGTTGCTGCATCTCTTCGGCACCATGTCGCTATGGCTCAAGCTTTTCTCGCGCCATGGCCCGCTGCAGTTCTGGCGCACCATCCGGCCGGTGCTGGTGACGGCGTTTTCGACGAGCTCGAGCAGCGCCACTTTGCCTGCAGCACTCGCCTCGGCTCGTGACGATCTCGGCATCCGTCCGACCACCGCAGGCTTCGTGCTGCCGCTCGGCACCACCATGAACATGGCGGGCACGGCGCTTTACGAGGGCTGCGTGGTGCTGTTCGTGGCGCAAGTGTTCGGTATTTCTTTGGGCGTCGGCGAGCAGGTGACCCTGCTGCTGCTGGCCGTCCTCGGCGCGGTGGCTGCAGCGGGCATTCCGGGCGGATCGTTGCCGATCATTGCGGGGCTCTTGATCACGTTCGGCATTCCGCCCGAGGGCATCGGTATCGTGCTCGGCGCCGATCGGCTGCTCGACATGACGCGCACCATGGTCAACGTGGGTGCCGACATGGTCACGACCGCGGTCGTCGATGCACTCGAGGGGCAGGGACCCGCAAGCGGAGAGTCCGGCAACGCTTGATGTCACTCGGCACGCCGCCGGCAAGCACGCCGCGTTGTTCGATCTGCCTCAGTCCTCGCGCAGTTTGGGCGTGAGATGCGGCGCGAGCAGCGCGACCAAGGCCTCGTAAACTTTGGGCGAGGCGGCGATGATGTTGCCGCCTTGCTTGAATTCGCC
>Ga0129333_10003776_pt1 | contig 14210 bp, 16 predicted proteins | sample CPB6_08_DNA_FD_94474 | JGI IMG/M metagenome (GOLD analysis project Ga0129333, IMG submission 94474) | Freshwater to marine salinity gradient microbial communities from Chesapeake Bay, USA - CPBay_Sum_0.6_0.8_DNA | ecosystem: Environmental > Aquatic > Marine > Coastal | place: USA: Chesapeake... | reverse complement strand
TTGCTGGTTATGCTGGAACGGGCGGAACTGCTGTAGGAGGAGACCTTAATCATTCTGGATCTCCTGGAGGTGCTTCTCCTGGTGTTGGTGGAGCATCTGGAGGTATATTTGGTCCATCAAATTATACTGATACAACCTATGTTGGATCTTGGAGATATTTTAAAGATTATGTAATGAATCAACCAAAGAGAGATTCAATTCAACTCTCTTATTTTAGTGCTGGTGGAGTTGCTGGAGCTGCAGGAACTAATGGAACACCTGGAGCTCCATTCCCTTCACCTACACCAAGTGCAGGATCGCCAGGATCTTCCGGATCTGGATTTGGCAACCCCGGCGGCTCCGGTGGTTCTGGATCTCCCGCACCTAGCGGAGGTCCTGGGGGTGTTGGTGGTAAAGGATCATTATTTGGTAATGGTGGGGCGGGTGGCCCTGGTGGAGTTGGAGCTGGACCTTCACCATATGCTGCTTATGGTGGTGGTGCTGGTGGAACAGGAGGTGAAGGTGGAATTTATGGTAATGGCGGTTCCGGTGGAGCAGGAGGACCTGGATCTTCCGGTGTAAACGGCGGCCCTGGTGGACCCGGTGGAGCAGGAGGTGCCGGTGGATATGGTGCAGATGGTGGTAATGGCGGACCTGGTGGATATTCATATACTCCGGGGTACTTATGGGGAGCAGGAGCTGCTGGTGGATCTGGTGGTTATGGTGGTATAGGTGGCGCAGGTGGATCTGGTGGAGGAGCTCCATACAACGGTCTATATTTTTCACCATATACTTCAACTAAAGGTGGATCTGGAGGCACTGGTGGATTTGGTGGAAGAGGTGGTAATGCAGGCGATGGTCCTGCTACATCAGTAGCTAGTGGAGGTTCTGGAGGCACTGGTGGATTTGGTGCCGGTGGAGGTGCAGGATCGGATTCTACAACACCAATAACAGTTCCTTCTCCAATGACGCCATCGGCATTTCCAAGTCCCGGTGGATCAACAACATCTCCATATTCACCTCAAAATAATCACTACAATGCATCTAATGGTGGTGCTGGTGGATATGGAGGTGGAGGCGGAAGAGCTGGTCGCACCGGAACAGTATCCGGCGCACAACCTCATCCAAGAAACAATGTTCTTCGTGCAGGTACTCAATCTGGAGGAAGTGGTGGTGCTGGAGCAATTATTATTAGATGGAAATACGCATAAGGAGAAAAATGAAGTACGCAGTTATTAACGAAAAAACAAATTTAGTTACAAATATTTTTATTTCTGATAATGAATCTAATATATTTTTGAACTCTGACGAATATGCTGTTCCTGCTACAAGATCAACCACGATTGGTCATTTTTATGACCAATCTTCAGGAACTTTTCCACAAATTGTAGAAATAGATGATAAATTAGATTATCTTGATGAAATTAATGAATTAAAAAATGAATTAACTTTGCCATTACCTTTACATCTATCCGAAGAAGATAGAGAAGTTTTTATACAGTATTATAATACTTTAAATAATCTATCATTGACAAATCCATCTGAAGGTAGAGTAGAACTTCAAAGTCTCAGTAAACCAGATTTTGATTTACTGATTCCACCATCAGATTCTACTCCCGATTGAATTAATCTTTAAGATGTCCTAATCCACGTCTTTTATCAAACTTATATTCAGGATAAGGACCATTTTGATCAACATAATGCAGAAAAACTTGAACTTGATAACAACCTGGATTCACATTAAAAGGTTCTCTCCAATGCTCAACTTCACAACCTTGATATAAAACAATATCTCCCGGTTTTGAGTGTAAAGGAGTTCCTTCAATAAACATAGGCCAACTATAGTTTTTATCATCAAAATAATATCCCAAACACAAAGTACCGCTTATCTCACAAGATGGGCGGTCTTTGTGTTTTTTGAGTTCATCTCCTGGTTTATAAACTCTATAATAAGAATATGTTGGAAATAATTTTTTTCCAGTGATCTTTTCTACATGAGGAAGAGAGACTTCTAATAATACTTCCATCAAAGTATCACTATAAAGTGAATGAGTTCCAGGAATTTGAGCATTCTCACCCGACTCTGGAAAGAATTTGGTTTGAGATTGTAGTGTACCATATCTTGTAGCGATGGCACATAAATCAGAATTTAGAAAATTTTTGACTTGAACATACTTATTCTTTTCAAAAACTTCTGAATATCCTTTTTCTTCATAACTTTCAGTGTTGATAATCATAAAAAATTGTTCTAAAATGTCTTGATAAATATTTATCAAGAGCATATAAATCAAATGACTGAAAATATTAATGGACCAATTGTTTTTGAAAATAATGAAAGCAATCAGGAAAAAGAAGTTTATAAAACCATTGATCCAATTAATGATGGACCAAATTACTATCCATTAACTTATTATATAAATTCAATCCCAGATTATATTTGTGATTGGATGGTAGAAGAATCTAGAAAATATCTTGAAACGAGAGGTCATGATGCAGAAACTGGAGATGGACTAGTAAATCCAAGTATTAGAAAGACTAAAGTTGCTTGGATTGAAAAAAATGTATGGATTTACGGTGTGATGAATCAATATGTCAATATGGCAAATGAGTATAATTTTGAATATGTTTTAGATAGAAATTGCTTGGAAAATATTCAAGTCACACAATATACTGCAGGTGATTCTGGTTATTATGGATGGCATATTGATTTTGATCCGAGAAAAAATCACTATTCAAATAAGAGAAAGTTGAGTGTAAGTCTTCAATTATCACATCCCGACGAGTATGAGGGAGGAGAACTTCAACTCAGAGCACTTAATAACGAAATCTATACAGCACCAAAAGAAAGAGGAACACTAATTGTATTTGATAGTAGAAACCTACATCAAGTTACTCCTGTAACTAAAGGAGAAAGAATATCTCTAGTATCATGGGCGCACGGTCCTGCACTTAAATAATTTTTTCATGAATTTTATACCACTAACAAGTTTACCCCGAAGTGGGTCAACTTTGCTCCTTTATGTTTTAAAACAAAATCCAAAATTTACAATCGGACCTGATTCTGAAATTGGCAATCTACTTAATGTAAATAGAGATTTTATTTGCAAAAATATATTTCACTTTCAATTACCACACGAAACAGTTTCTGATTGCTTTTATAATTTTTGCAGATCTGGAGTGGATGCCTGGATTAAAACAATTTCAAATCCCGAAACTATCTTTGTTGATAAGTCAAGGCATTGGTTAAAGGATTTGGATCATATCTTCAAAATTTTTCCTGATCTAAAAATAGTAATTACAATTAGAGATTTGAGATCTATCGTAAATTCTTTTGAGAAGATATGCCAAGATTCTTTGTTTGCCGATAGATCAGAATCATTCAATACTATTCACGAAGATCTGCAATATCAAAGAGTAGACAATATATTGAACATAGATTATCTTAAAGATGGATTGTTTTCTTTAAGACAACTTATAGATATTCCAAAAAAATATAAAAATCAAATCTTTATTTCTAGATATGAAGATCTTATTGAAGACCCACAAGGTCATTTGAATCTAATTTATGATTTTTTGGATATGGATAGATACATACACGACTTTGATCATCTAGATCAAGATTTTTATAATGACAATCCATACCAACCCTTTGGATGTCATAAAATAAAATCTAAACTAGAAAAACCAAAATCAGAAAATTTTTCTAGTTTAAGAGAGGACATTCAAAGCAAAATTTTCAATCAATATTATTGGTACTTTAAAGAATTTTATCCAGAAAAACTATGAACATTATCAAACTTTACGAAACTTTTCCAATTTATTTGGTTAAAAATTTTGAACAAGTTGAAGACAATTTAAAAATTGCTTTGATTGCGGTCGTTCTAGAAAATAAAGTTAGAAATAATGCCAATAAATCGGGCGGATCTTTTCTAATTGATGAGGATTATAAAAACTTTTTTAAAAATTTGTACAGCAAATTTTTTGAATTCTCAAAAAACCTATTTGAAGATTTTACTACTTCAGATAATAGCGAAACATGCTGGTCTTATGCAAGTAATAAATTTGATCATGGTGCAGGAGTCTTACACAATCATATAAACACATCAACAATAAATTCTGTTTATTATTTAAATGTACCACAATCAACAACAATCTCCGAAGGATCAATTTCTTTTGTTTTAGATGGTCAACAATTTAGTTATAGGCCAAAGAATGGTGATCTTTTAATTTTTCCAAATTACCTGGACCATAAAATTAATTTTCTAAATGATGAAGAATATCGTGTTTCTATCAATATGGAAATTAAGTGTAAAGAATCTCCAGAAGAATTGTTCTCAAGAGTAAAAATATAAATACTTAAAAAAGATCCATGTCAGTTCCGGCAGTAAATTTAACCCTTGATAAGGGCACTTACTTTGAAGCAATATTTAATGTCACAAATTCTGATGGATCTGTTTTTTCTCTGAATAATTATTCTGCGACTGCAAAAATAAGAAAGCACCCAACTGCAACGACATCTACATCATTCTCAACATCTATTACTGTTGCGACAGGTGAAATCAAAATATCAATGACATCTGCAAACACATCTCTTCTTACTGCAGGAAGAAATTATTACGATGTGATTATCACCCAATCATCTACTGGTAAAATCACAAAAGTTTTTGAAGGTATGATAATTGTAAACGATACGGTGTCCTTATGAACATCAACGTAAGACAAGCATCAAGCACATTCAAAGTAAAATTAAAAACTCCTGAAGAATATAATGTAAGAACTTTAACTGGAGGAATTCAAGTGCCAGCAAATTTTTCAGATCTAAAGGATTTTAATTCAAATGGCGTTCAAAATGGATATCTTGTCATGTATGATGCTGCCACACAAAAATATATTACGGTAGATCCAGACACTGTTCTTTCTAATGCAGTTTCGGGTGGTCTTCCAAATAACTTTATCAACCAACTTGATGCAGACCTTGACGATAAGGTTGACCTAGATGCGGGGACTTTTTAAAACTAAATAATAAAAAGTATAAGTAAAAGAAATGACATCTCCAGTAATTCAGTTTAAGAGAGGTGCATTTGCAAATCTTCCTGCTCTTCAGGCTGGTGAACCTGCACTCACAACCGATACATTTGAATTTTATGTAGGTATTGATAGTACCACGAATGGCAATAAATTCTTTGGTTCGCATCGCTATTGGACAAGAGAGACTTCAACAAGAGGAAGCGGAGTAAACCTTGTTGAAGGAACTACTAATGGTTCTTCATATATCACTCTCAAATCACCAGATTCCCTTGCAGGAATTACGACATTCACACTTCCTTCAACTGATGGAACTAATGGACAGTTCCTCAAGACGAATGGATCTGGAACTCTATCTTTTGCCGACGTATCTACAAACCTCAGTATTGCAGGAGGTACTGGAACTGATACAGTTTCTCTTCTTACCGATACTCTTACATTTGCAGGAACGGCAAATGAAATTGAAACCACAGTAACTAATAACCAAGTTCAAATTGGACTTCCAAACGATGTAATCGTTGGCGGAGCACTAACTGTTACTGGACCTCTCAGAGCAAATGGAAATGTAACTCTTGGAGATTCCGGAAGCGATGTAGTTACTGTTGTTGGTGTTACAACTTTTAATACAAGCAATGTTTATATTGACAATCAACTTTTCGTTGGCGGCATTCAGGTTACTGGTGGTTCTATCGTTGGAGAAGATATTACCACTAGAAATTTCAGAGCAACTGGAGTTTCAACCTTTGTAGGTGCTGTTACATTTGAAGGTGGCACAATTAATCTTGGTGATAGTAACGCAGATGATATTAACGTTGCTGGTGAATTTATTTCAAATTTAACCCCAAATACTGATGCAACTTATGATCTAGGTAATCAAACAAAAAGATGGAGAAACGCAAGTTTTTCTGGTATTGTAACTGCAACAACTTTTAATGGCGGTCTAGCACTTTCAAATATCACTGGTCTCGGTGCAAACGTTTCAACATTCCTAGCAACTCCTTCATCATCAAACCTTGCATCTGCAGTTACAGATGAAACTGGTTCTGGATCACTTGTATTTGCAACAAGTCCTACTCTTGTAACACCAGTTCTTGGTGCAGCAAGTGCAACAAGTATTGAAGTATCTGGTGCAGTAAACGTAGGAACAGCATTAAGTTCCCCAACAATTAAAACTGCAACTATTCAGCATTCTAATGGCACAAATGCTGCTACAGTTGATACTTCAGGTAATATTACTGCAGCACAAAACCTAACAGTTAGTGGAAATCTTTATGTTAATGGTTCTACAACTCAGGTCAATACTGCTCAAATAACTGTAGAAGATAGAACCATTGAGTTAGGTATTGTTGATGGTTCTGCTCCCTCTTCAACCACTACTTGGGATCTTGGAGTTCTATTTAATTACCATGACGGGACTGCAAAGAAATCAGCTCTTGTTTGGGAACAAGGTGATGCAAGATTTAAGTTAGGTTCTGTAATTAGTGATGGTGGTGGAACAGGATCCGGCAATCCACAGATTACATTCTCAACTTATGCACCACTTGAAATTGGTGCATTATGGGTGAATGATTGTGCAGGACAATCACAAGTCATTTCTTGTTCAGGTTCAACAAGAAAACTGGAAAATATTACGATTGATGCTGGAACTTTCTGACCATAAGACCATAATCTAAATAAGAGGAGTTTATCTCCTCTTTTTTTATGTCTGAAGATGATTTGAAAGCAGTTCTTGCTAAGTATCAACAAAAATCATTTGAATTATTCAATCAAAACATTGTTCTTGAAACTCAAGTAGAAAATCTACAAAAACAAGTTACTACTTTGACACAAGAGTTGGAAAAGTCAAGATCCAAAAGAACATCAAAAGCATCGTCTGATGACTTTTAATAAATAATAGAAACTCTTATATAAGAGTTTAGTACGGTATATACCACCATGCGAGGATTGAATGGCAGATCCGATTATTAAGATTAAACGGTCTTCTGTTGCTGGTAAAAAACCAACAACAGCAGATATAAATCTTGGAGAACTAGCTCTTAATACAAACGACGCAGAACTGTATACTCGTAGAGAAAGAACGGGTATTGCAACAGACATCGTAAGATTAGGTGCGGGAGTAACAGTTACTAATATTCTTTATGTAACTGCTGATGGAGATGATAATAACACAGGTAAGAAACTAGGAGATGCAAAGGCAACGATTGCAGGAGCAGTTGCCATCTCAACAACAGGAACTGTCATCAAAGTAAGTGCTGGTACATATACTGAAAACAATCCAATTACATTACCAGAGCAAGTATCAATCGTTGGAGATAGTCTCCGAGAAGTTACGATTACTCCACAAAACTCTGGCGATGTCTTTTATGTGAGAAATGGTAATTATATTGCAAATTTATCATTTGTCGGTTCTGCGACAACGGGTGCAGTAATCGCGTTCAGTCCGTCTGGTGCTGGGACTATTACACAATCTCCTTATGTTCAGAACTGCACGAACTTCATTCAAAACAGTATTGGTATAAGGATTAACGGTGCTCATGCGTCAGGTAATACAAAGAGTATTGTAGTTGATAGTTATACTCAATACAATCAAGGTGGTATTGGAGTATCAATTACAAATGAAGGATATGGTCAGTTAGTATCATTATTCACGATTTGTAATGACATTGCAATTTATTGTGGATCTGGTGGTGCTTGTGACTTAACAAACTCCAACTCATCTTTTGGAAATTATGGTTTAGTTGCTGATGGTGTAGGTTCTCAACAATATGTTGGTGTCATTACATCAGCAGCATCAGCAAATAGTTCTACTTTTGTGGTTGCTGGTGTCGGTACAAACAGACCTTATGACGGACAGGTTGTATATTTTGATAGTTTATATTATGAAGTTAGTAAAATAACAATCACTAATGGTGGATCTGGTTATACTTCAGCACCCACACTCACGATTAGTGCGCCATCAACAGATTGGGGTATTACTGCACAAGCAGTAGCGACCATCACAAATGGAGTTGTAACTTCTGTTGACATTGTTTCAGTTGGAAGAGGATATACATCTACACCAACTATTACAATTAGTGGTGGCGGTGGATCGGGACTAGCACTTTCACTAGAATCAAAACCAAAATATTATACAATTGAGAGTGCTACTTTACCATCTGCAGGTATTTCTACAATTACAATCAATGAAAACCTTCCTTATGCTGTTGGTGTTGGTTCCACAGTTCCTTTCTTTAAGCAAAGTAGAATTCTAGCATCAGCACATTCATTTGAATATATTGGTTCTGGTGTAACTATTGCAAATGCTCTTCCTTCCACTGGTGGAGTTGCAATTCAGGCAAATGAAGTTGATATGAGAAATGGTGGTCTTGTTGTTTATACAAGTACTGACCAATCAGGAAATTTTAGAATTGGTGATGGTGTAACAATCAATCAAAACACTGGTGATATTTCTGGTACGGCATACACCAAGAGTTTATATGCGAACGTAACGCCACTCATCTTAGCACTCGGAGGATAATACAATGGCACTAGCACTTAACGTTTACAAAACAATCACTAAAGTTGCAACTACATCACCAGTTGGAATTTATACATCCCCGACTGGTTACAGTGGCATTGTTCTCCTAGCACAAGTAGCAAACGTAGGTTCTCAGACATATACAGTTACAGTTTCTCATCAAAGAAGTGTTTCTGGTATTGCAGTAACAACTGAGATTGTAAAAGACTTTCCCATTTCAGCAAATGATACGGCAAGTATTTTAAATGGTAAGTTAGTTCTTGAACCAAATGATGTTTTAGTTCTATCTGGAAACAATGCAAGCAATTTAAAGTTCATTGGTAGTGTGCTGGAGACGCTGAACTGATATGAGCAACTTCTTAAGTAACAGACAGAGAGAACTTAAAATTGGTATTGTTTCGTATACAGAAAACAATACGGTTTTAGATGTTACTGGAAATACAAACGTAACTGGTATTGTCACTGCATCTGGTGGTTTTAATCTTGGTATTTCGTCAGGTGGAACATCAATCACATCTGGTCCTGTTACTAGACTAAACTTTATTGGTGCTGGTAATACTTTTGCAATTAACGGCACTACTGTTGATATTAGTATCGCTGGAGGTGGTGGTGGAGGTGCTTCTGTTTCTATCAGTACAGTAGCACCATCAAGTCCAACGGCAGGTGATCTTTGGTATAACAGCAATCTTGGTAGAACATTCATCTATTACAACGATAGTTCTTCATCACAGTGGGTTGATGCTGCACCATTTAACCTAACTCAACCAGATCCAGTCCCAGGTAAGACATCTACTTCACTGACAGCAACTGCAAATCAAACTACATTTTCTGCATCATATACTCCAGGATTTATTGATGTTTACTTAAATGGTATTAGATTAACTGATAATGAATTTGTTGCTAATAATGGATCATCTGTTATTTTAAATCAAGGTGCATCAGCAGGTGATGCAGTTGATATAATTGGTTATACGATGGGTATTGGTAATACTGGAGCACCTGGAGCATCTGGTCCATTGAGTCCTGTTGTTGCAATCACAACAAACTCAACATATTATCCACTGTTTGTTTCTGGAGTTGGTACTGTAAGTCCATATATTACAACTACAAGTAATTACTTTACATTTAATCCTTCAACAGGAACTCTAACTGCTGCAGATTTTAATTCAACATCTGACTTTAATCTAAAAGATAATATCCAAAAGATTGACGATTCATTGTCTAAAGTTCTTAAAATCAATGGAGTATCTTTTAATTGGAAGAGCAACAATGAAAAATCTGCGGGTGTGATTGCACAAGAAGTTGAAAAAGTAATGCCAGAAATTGTAAAAACCAATGAGGGACATAAAACGCTAAACTATAATGGTCTAATTGGATTACTTGTAGAAGCAGTTAAAGAGCAGCAAGAGCAAATAAATACTTTGAAGATGGAAATTGAAAACCTCAAGAAGTGAGATAAATGGGAAAGTCAAGAGAGTCTGCAAATTTAGTTTCAGATAATAATATTTTTGTAGACGTTTCCAATGATCGGGTTGGTATTGGAAGCATAGTACCAACTTCTAAACTTTCCGTAACTGGGGATGTTAGAGTAAGTGGAGTTTTAACATCATCAACACTTTCAGTTACAAGTAATGCAACTATTACTGGAGTTGTAACAGCATCATCATTTAAAGGAAGTTCTCAAATTGGAATTTCTACAAATGGAACTTATGTTGGTCTTGCTACACAGATTAACTTCGTTGGATTAGGTGTTACGACAAGCACTAATACCATAACAGTCAACGGAACATCTAGAGCAAAAGCATACTTCTATGGTGCGGGATTATAATCAATCAATAAATACAACAGGTAAAGAATATTTAAAATGGCATCTGGTATTTTAGGGCAAGTATCAATTGCACAAACAGCAACGAATACGACAGTTTATACTGTACCAGCCTCTACTTTTGCAGTGGTTACTATTAACGTTCTAAATCGTTCTGCAGCAACTGCAACTGCAAGAATTGCAATTGCTGCTACGGCAACTCCATCAAACGCAGAATTCATTGAATATGATGCATCAATTAGTGCAAATGGAGTTTTAGAAAGAACGGGTGTTGTTTTAAATGCAACAAAGAACGTAGTGGCATATGCATCAACAACTGCAATTTCAGTAGCAGTTTATGGTATTGAAGAACCAGCATAAGAGGTAAAATAATATGGGAAGATTTTTAGGAACTGCTTCGGGAAGAACATCTGGATCTGCAGTTGCCACATCAGGTGGCAGTGGTGGTGGAGTATTTACCAAAGCAAAAGTTTTTACTACTCCAGGAGCGACTACATTCCAAGTACCAACAACATCAACTAATGTAAAAGTAATTGTTGTTGGTGCTGGATCATCTTATAGGACAAATACTTATTGCCACAACTCAAGTAATTGTGATTCTGGTGTTGCTTTTCCAAGATCTTGTTATTGCATGTGCTTCACTGGACATTTAACAGGAGCAGGTGGAGGATATGCAGAAAAAACTTTTGCTTCTTTTGAATCTGTTCAAGGACAAACTCTAACCATCAATGTTGGTTCTATTGGTGGATTGAGTGCTAGTAGCGTTAGTGGCACGGGATTCACTGCAGTCACAGCATCAAATGCAACTGAAGCAGCATATAGTTGGTCTTGCACTAACAACTCAACTGCAAGAGATGCCACGAATGATAATCCAATCTCTATAGGTTTTTCTATTCCTGTTTGTGGATATCAAAATAGTATTTCTGGATATTATAATCGTGGAGGTACTGCATCTGGTGGGGATGTAAACAGAACGGGTGGTAAAGGGGTTGTTATTCCAGAGTTTATAACTAACTCTTATCTTGATGGTATTAGTTGCACCGCAGCTGGGGGGTTTAGTGGAAATACCTCATCTTGTTGGATCAGTCCAACAGTTACATGTGCATGTATGCCTTGTGGACAATATCATACAACTTTTGGTGGTTCTCAATTTGGCGGAGTATCTTTATTCAGTTGTGTTTGCTATTATCTTTGTGCAGGTATAAACAACTTATGTGCATGTACATCTGGAGCAGCAACGTCTTCAAGATATACATTTGTCGGTAGAAATACGAAATGTGGTGGCAGTTGTGGATACATGGGAGGAGAATGTTCTCTCAATAGTATCCCAAACTGTGCTCAAAACCAATTCATTAAAGATGTTCCAATCGGTGTAGGGGCTCAAGCAGGAACAAGTTCTGATAATGGAAAAAATGGATATTCAGAAATGGTCATTACAGAAAATACCCTAAGTATGTCCAGTTCTGCTGGTGGTGGAGGTGCATTATGTGTTTGTTACTATTACACAACTTCTGGATATGACTATAGTTTTGGTGGAACTGGATATACTTGTTTCTGTATGAATTACCTTCCAGGTTGCTACTCTGGTTGCAGTTCTTTTACCGGAATATCTGGTTCAAACTCATGGTGTTATATTTGCACTGGTTTTGCTTTTACTTATTATTTTGGCACAACTCAGTCAGGGGCACCAACCTGCATGTGTTTTCCATATGGAATGGCACAATGTTCCACTCCAACAACATGTGCAAACAGAACTTATAACTTAGGATTCATCAATGACGCATCACTCATAAATCCACCAACAGAGTACACTATTCCAGTCTCAACTTTATTGAATGAAAATGGACAAAATATTTCTGATATTAAATATGGAAATGGAGCGGGTATTACAACGAGTGCAAACTATGGCGGAGGAGGAAATAGATTATATCCAAATGGTGGAAGTGGATTAGTAGTCGTCTTATACTAAGGAGAAATCAATGTATTACATTAGAATAGAAAAAAATAATTATGACATTGATATTGTAATTGATGTAACAGATAATGAACATTTTGTGGAAACAAGTGGACTCTCTTGGATTTCAGTTGATGTTCAAGATTCTCCACAAATAGGAGATTATTATTACGAAAATAAATTTATTAATTTGCAGTCAGAAGACTATAAGATTATTGAAGATATAATTTTTGAGCAAGAAGAAGTTAAAAGAATTGCAAGAGAAGAAGAGGAAGCAAGAATAAGAAAAGAACTTGAAGATCAAATACAGCAAATTGATATTGAACCAGCACCCGAAAAATTAATTGAATCCGCACCACTTATAGATCCAAGAACTTTGCCAAAACCAGTTCCAGGTCCAATAATTGGTGTTGAGATTAACATGGAAAATTATGAACACTGGCAAAATGCAAATACAAATCTAGGCATTTTAATCAATGCATTAGAGACTAAAAATCCAATCGTAGAAGATAAGATTGCAAAGTTTGACCCACCAGTAGAATTTTCTGATGGTGCCATTCAACCAGAGTTTGCATTTCCAGATGATTCAGTAGAAGAATATATAGATTATCTAAAGCAAACTGATTTCTATCAAAAAGAACTTTTGACAAGAATGAGAGCTTATCTAGGAATACCAGAATAAAATTATTTCATCATCTTCATAATTATGACAATTATTGCTGCAATTGCCCGTGGGCATAATGGAAGCACGACACTGTTAAAAGACGGAAAAGTTATATTTTATCTTGAAGAAGAAAGATTAACTGGATTTAAATATGATGCAACACCTTTGATGGGATTGCATAAAATATTTGATTATGTTGACCATATTGATCACCTTGTTGTATGTCATACGCATAGAGATGGTCCAAAAATAGATTGGACATTTGAAGATCTTTATCCAGCCTACATCAGAAAAATCGCAAAGAAAAGATTTACTTTTGAAACTCATTACATTGACGTAGCACATCACCAACTTCATGCCGCATGTGGTTTTTATAACTCTGGATTTGAATCTGCTGCTTGCGTGATTGCTGATGGTGCAGGATCATATCTTTCTGTTGAAGGAATAGGAGATGTTTGTTATGAGTTTGAAACCATCTTTCACGTATCCAAACCAACAGAGTTCAAAACAGTATACAAACATGTTGGCACAAAAGAAGCAGTTGGATTAAGTGAGACTGATCCAAATATGTTCATCACAGAGTATCCTGGACTGACCAAGATGTATGAGGCAGTCACCGAATACTGTGGATGGAATTGTATTGAAGCAGGAAAAACGATGGGTCTTGCTCCTTATGGCAAACCCAACGAAAACATTCCTCCATTTTTTATTGATGGATGGGGAAATAGAAATTTAATTATTCCCAAGTATCCAAATTCATGCGCGATCAATACTAAAAAATATAAAATTTTAGAAGATGATCTTCATGAAGATCCAGGTCAATATACTGATGTTCAAAAGGATATGGCATATGCTGTTCAAGAAGAAACATCAAATAGAATGATTGAACTCATCAAAAAGGCACACGAATTAACTGGAGAAACTAATATTGTAATCTGTGGTGGATATAGTCTGAATTGTGTAGCAAACTACAAGTATATTAAAACTTTACCAGATCTTAACATTTATTGCGAACCAATCTCTCATGATGGTGGGACATCTATTGGTGCAGCAAAATATGTTTATACAAAACTAACAAAAGAAATTCCAGAAGTACAAAAATCAATTTATTATGGACCAGAATATGATCCTAACAAGTACTTAGATGGTCTGGATGACTTAGATATTTCAAATACTTCATACAAAGAAGTAGCAAATCTGATTAGAGAAGGAAATATTGTAACTATTTTCCAAGGAAGATCTGAAG
>Ga0129333_10003775_pt1 | contig 14212 bp, 29 predicted proteins | sample CPB6_08_DNA_FD_94474 | JGI IMG/M metagenome (GOLD analysis project Ga0129333, IMG submission 94474) | Freshwater to marine salinity gradient microbial communities from Chesapeake Bay, USA - CPBay_Sum_0.6_0.8_DNA | ecosystem: Environmental > Aquatic > Marine > Coastal | place: USA: Chesapeake... | reverse complement strand
CCGACGTTATTGGGATCGTAAGCAATAGAGCTTAATCCTTCTGGGAGAATACCGTCATAGTGACGGTATCGGGCGTGAATGAGTTTTGAATTGGGTTTAGGTTTCACTTTCAAAAACCTCAACTCGAATATCGATTGACATCCCATTGTCGACAATATCAACATTTATTTGCTCTTCCCCTGTCACGGGAGAATCAAATCCATTGGGAGTCAAAGCCATTGTAGCTAACTCCTGTCGAATATCAGCTAATTCCATGTCAATCTGCAATCGTTCTTTGCTATAGTTAGCAATCCCACCCCCTTTTAAAAAGAGGTTTTTTGCAACATCGCTAATTTTAATTCCGTTGTTAACAGCAAAACTTGCTGTGGGTTTATCGTTGTGAAACTGATTGAATTTATTTTCACGAATCACCGACTCTTGACGGTCTTTGCTTAATAAAAAAGGTTTTGTAGAATCCATTGTTTTAGTCCTCTATAATTTATTATGCGGATTTGTTGAGGCGATCGCATCCAGCCAGTAAATTAACTGCGTGGGGGATATCCCTCACCTTCTGCTATACACTCGCCTTTAACGATTTTCATCCAACCATACCGAGCTTTGTTGTTGTCGGCTCCGCCTGCTTCTTTCCACTGATAAAGTCCGGTGGGGAGATGATCATAACGGATTTTAACAGTGTGTTTTTTGGAGCGATGCGCTCTTTCTTGTTCCTCGTCACAGGTTGGCTTGCCATAGTCAGCTTGAGTGTAATCTGCTTTTCCGTTAATTACGGGACAAAGATAAGCGTTAATTCCTTTACTTCGATAAGAAACTAACTCAATATATTTGAATTCTGATTCGGATTTAGCAGGGGGATTATGGCGAAAATGATTGACTAAATCAATCAGTATATCGACTGACTTACCTTTCATCCCTTCATAATTTAATCGGTCAAAAATTTCTGTTTCATCCATTTCACCGGATGCTAAAATTTTTGAGGCTTCAAGAGGAATGCGCTCGTCCCAGTAGCGATTTACTTGATCCTCCCCAGATAGCTTAATCGCATCGCCCATAGTGGGAGTGTAATTGATAGGTTGTACCTGTTGATGCTGTGCTTTAATTTTGTCTTCTAGGAAGTTATCAATATCTTCATTTGAAATATGGTCAAAACCACACTGACCATAGTAGTTTTTTTGAACCGATACCGACTCCTCATATTTTTCAAGCTCGGTGATCGCTTGATTGTAAACCTGCTCATTAGGAGCTATCCAGGCTTTCTTAATGGAATCCCATTTACATCCCCAACTCTTGAGTTGATCTTTGATGTGAAATGTATTTTTGCTGACTATTTCTAAACTCATCGGTTTAACACCCCAAATTGTTAACTGTTTTGGAGCCTCCGGTTTCCGGGCTTCGAGGGCTTCCACTTTCCCTTCTAAAACAGTCAACTCAAAACCCCACTTCCGAACAAGACTGCGGACGCGGGGAAATTTAGCGATTAAGTTGTTCAATTGTTGAATTCTGTTTTTGAGTTGTGCAACTGTCAGAAAGGATTTCATTTTGCCCTCAACGCCCATTCCCGGTGGCGACCCGATAAAAAGTTGTTTGAAAATGCCGTCTTTCCGGCTGTCAGCCTACCCACGCCCTCAAGGTTCAATCCTTGTATTTGCTACTTCTTAGGGTAATTGTCACTTCAGTAGCCTAGCGATACAAAATCTTGTATACTTTATTTATACTCCTAATTTAGAAATATGTCAAGAGGAAAATGGAAAAAAGATCTAAAATACCAGAAGAAGCTACAGGTATGGCTTTCGGAAATTGAAAGGGAGAGGTTAGAGGCGATCGCATCCTCTCTCAACCTCTCCCTATCTGAGTTAATCAGGTATTGGATTAATAATGCTAAAATTTAATCAATCAATAGAGTTGCAACTCTATTGATTGATTAGTGATTTCAATCCCAATTTTTGCCTATCAGGAATTAAAACTGGACTGGCAAAAAATTCACGCTCCGAAACCCGTTAACTTCCTTGATTAGCTTCTGTCCAAAACCAAATTCTTGAAGCTCGTCGAAAACCTGCTCTGTTGTTTCTGCATTCAGTCCGTATTGAGTGCGGAGTGATGATTTGCGATAACAATCACGGGCGGGAATTGGCTCACCATTGAACACTTCCAACAGAAAATCATAAACAGCTTGTGCTACCTCCGATGGGATTTTTTCGGGTAGTTGCTTCTGGTTTGTTCCATTCCAAGGGGATTTATACTTGGCTTGCAACTCTGACTCAAGACTTAACCGCTTCTGTTCCTCCCATCCCTTTGTGATATAAAAAGCAATTTTTACTTCAACATTTTCGATGGATTCAAGATGTTTTTTGATGTGATGCTCCCAGTCGCCTTTGTTGTTCCAGCGTCTCCACAAATCCTTAGATTGTCCAATATAAAGAGGGTTTTGATACCCTTCTACAAACACAGCGTAAACCCCGGCTTCATGCTGTGGCAACCATTGTAATCCGTCGGGATAATCAACAGATTGCCACGTCATCGGGTTAAGAGGATCTATTGCTTCTAATACTTCTGGGATATTAGCTTTTTTGAGATCAATCTCATGTTTTCGTGGAACTACATTCTCGTTTTTAACCCATCTTAGATCGCTTAGTAAACTCAATGATACTCCCCCTAACGTACAAAATAATAACTGCTTGCTTTCTGCAAGAGATATGGCTTTTAGTTTTTTGTATTCAGAGATCAATTTTTCTCTAATTCCCGTTCCGGGTTTAACGATGTACTGATTATTTAGAACACTGTCAACCGAATCAAATCCACCTGATTCACCCCTCTCTGTATAAGACTTGAAGCCAAGTCCCATTAGAATTAAGCAATTTCTAATATCAGCACCCTCTAATCCTAATTGTTTTAAATTAAAGGAATGGGCAGAAACATACAGAGTGACATTGAATTCACGTCCCACAGTAATCAAAAATGCGATATTAGATATAAACTCTTTAAGCGTTTTACCCCCTACAGCACTAATACTGGTAAAAGTTGCTGTATAATCATCAAAAATCAAGCGGACTGGCTTATTTTCAAAGTCTCTATCTTCTTCGGGGGTTTGGCATCTTTCCTTTAGAATCTCACAGACTTTAGAAACTTTTTCTATCAACTCATCGATTTCAGTATTGACAACAGTTAAAACCCCTTTTATAGATCCTAACCCCAACCAATTATCTCGTTTTTGACCAATTATAAAAAACTGAGTTTCAGGAGTATTGGCAACAGTTGCCCATAGCCATGCAAGGGTTAACGTTGTTTTTCCAGTTCCGGGTTGAGAACAAAGCAGTATAGAGGTTCTACAGATAGCCAAGTCCTGTATTATTTTGTCAATTTTCAGGTCGTTACTTTCCAATTCTTTTACTGTGTCAACAAGGGAATCTTGGAGAAGGATCTGTGGAGTTAAAGAAACTTCTTCTCTCTCTAATACCGCAAGCTGACCGCGTGGCTGTTCTGTTTCATATTCTTCCGACGGTGGGAGTCTTGGGTTTTGGGGTTGAGGATAGGGGTGTTGTTGACGCGCGATCGCCTGTTGGCTTTCTGCAAAATAAACAGCATCTCTAAGTTTGTCTAACTCGCTTTCCATTCCCAGCCGTCGCAGGAATATCGCCTCTGTTTGCTCCTCTAATTTGGCTTGCAACTTGGAGGATTTCTCGGACTGGGAAGACATCACCCATCCGGCAACAGATAACGCGGCTCCGGTGGCGGTTCCTGTGATCGCCCACTGGGGAGATTTATTGATAGCAATTGGGGAAAACATAGATAGCCCACACCCGGCAATTGTTAACCCTAATGCCCACGCTGAAAGGTGAGGGTTTTTGAGATGATCGGGGATATGACTCACGATTCCTCCTGTTGTGGAGGTAGGGAGAAAAAGACCCAAGATGAAATAGCGACAGTCAGCAACAGACACCACAGAAGCAACCTAAGAGCTATCCAAGCTTGACCCAATCCCAGGGCGTAGAAGATGCCAATTAATAATGCTACGACTCCAAATATTATCTCGGCTGTGTCAAAATTACCTTGAGATTCAGAGAAGAGATAGAGGGCGATCGCTCCAACAATTCCCCCTAGATAAAGGCAAATTAAAAGCACTCTAATCTCAGGGAGAATCAAGGCAAAATGAGATAGCAAAAAGGAACAAGATAAACCTGTTCCAAAGATTGAAAAACGTTTAATTTTCCAGATGTTTTTCATGACTTAATCCTCTAAAGTTGAGACCCAGTTGTCCCATTGTTCACGTTCTTTATACAGTCCATTTCATATCAATAGTGGGGGATTTCTCCCCCTGGTAGATTTACAGTTTCATTGAGCTTTCAATTCGGTCTAGTTGACCCAAAACATTCAATGCTCCGGTGTGTTCATTAGCAAACAGGGAGACTGTTTTCATGTAGTGGGGTGTTTGAGCATCAAGGTGTGATTGGGTTTTCGTCTTTTCATTAAACCGATCAAGGGATTGGTTGGATTGATGTCGAATATCTTCTTGATCCGCTTTGTACCATTGGGTTTTAGCGACTTCAATTTGCTCTTTCGCCTTGACAACTTCCTCCTTATTTTTGGCGGCTTCAGTGGCTTGCTTGGCAATAATTTGCGCTCCTTCCACTTCGTTTTTCGAGTAGTAAACTTTATCAGGAATATTGAATTGTTGCTCAAACTCCTGAGTCCCCAAGTAGGAGCGTTCTCGATTCCAGGGAGTAATATCTGTTTTGCTAACAGGAGCCATAGCCTTCTCAATATCGCATCCTGTTCCCTTGGTTTTGATGACCGTTGAGGTAAACTTTTTGAGGTTGTCCAATCTAGTTGCCATTGATTTTCTCCCATTCTTTAATCAAGTGTTTTTTACATCCGTCGCCGCCATTGTTTTTAAGGCATTTGTTGTATGCTGAAAAGTTGGCGGCTGTGATGAATTTGTGGAAAGATTCGGTGGGTTTATGAGTTAATCGAATAGACTCAAAGACGATTAACCCAACTAACCCCACAGAAAGTAAACTCATAAACCATGTAAAAATCTGAACTGAGGAAATAGTAGGGGCGGGGGTCTCGGTTTCTTGAGAGGATAAATACATTTAATGAGATATCTCCTGTTGTTTTTGTTGAGAAATTGAATCGAGATAGCCAGCAATTGCACCACTAAGAAATCCAAATAAGTGACCCTCCCAACTAATACCTTGACTTGCTAATGTTGGGGACATTCCCCCTATCAAATCTTGAAATACAATCCAAGTTAGAACCGCACAAACTAGGTTTGGAAAATCAAGACGGAACACAGCAGACAGAAGACAGAAACCGAAAAAACCATAGATTGTTCCGCTTGCTCCCACGTGAATCGATCCAGGCTGACCCATTACCCAAACCGCAGCACCCGTAAGGACAGAAATAATCCAGAAGTTTTTGTTGAATTGTCCGGGTGCTTTGAGGATTGTTAGTGAGGCAAGGGGGACGTATCCGATTGTGTTACCGATAAGGTGTTGAGCGTTACCATGAAGGAATGGGGCAGCAAAGATTCCGATTAGTCCTAATGTGTCCGCTCGTCCGGGTCTGAGTCCAAAGGCATCGAGAGGATTTAAAAACATCTCCAAACCCCACATGATGCCGAGGTAGAGAACAGCCCACTTGAAGTCTTTAATCAAGTCCTTCATTTCTGGTTTTTCGTCCTTCTAGCCACTTTTGCCGCATCCTCTCTGAAGCTTGCTGTGCCTGCTCTGAAAGAATATTCCACTGAGATCGAGGTTTTATTTGTTCTGCCCCCCAAACACAATCTTGTTTTGTTTCGCTTAACGGGTTTTCCTGCGGGTGTGTTTGATAATAAAAAAGGGCTGTTGTTACCCAGTCGGGGTCTAGCAAACAAGGATCGGGACAAAATGTAGCCTTTGCTTGCTCTATTAGTAAAAGCGTTATTTCAGGGTAGGAATGTTCCATTTTATAGCTCCGGGTGTTTGCTGTTGTGGGGGTGCGTGATTAGCCTGGGGAGATGGCATTAATCCTTGATTTCTCATCAAAAAAAAGCCTATTCCGAGAAGAGCGATCGCTCCCCAAATATAGTTTTTAGTGTTGTTGTTCATGGTTAAAAGTCCGAGTACAAAGGATGTTGTTATGGAGACTTGTTAAAGCTGGGATTGTTGCAAATCCAATCACTCCAAATATCAACCATTGAGTTATAAACCGTGTCATCGTCATCTTAAATCTCCTGAAACATACGCTCTACAGAATTGACTGGTGTTTTGGGATGGGGTACGAGTCTCAAAAAAATCCGTACCCCCTCTTTGAATTGAAATAATCAAAAATAGAAACCAAGTCAGTTTCCATGCCAGCAACTCTTTTTTTGTGTAAAGAGTGGTGATGTCCATTATTTATTGCTGTTATTCACGATGACTGGAGATTGAGGCATGATTACAGTGGGTCGCCACAGTCCTGTTAGGATTGGAATTGCTAAAACTCCAATAATTAGAAATGGCATTGGAATAGCTGTAACAGAAAATACTGGGGCTTGCTGTTGAGGTTGAGAACGAGGTTGACGACGCTGGGGTTGTTCACAATAGTCTTCATTGTCGTCATCGTAATCAACTATATTTTTAATCCGAATTCTAGGCATGATTTTACTCCTTAGTCGTTGTCAAAGTTGAAAACAGTTGTTCCCGTTCCCGAAGGAACCGAGACAGTATTTGGGGTGACTTGGGGTTGAACTGTTTGATAGGTTTGTGGTTTGTTTAAGAACATTTGAACCCCTAAAAAGCCAATCGCAGTTCCTAAAACCACACAGTGCCAATTTTTAAGTTTTGAAAAGTTCATTTTGTCGTCTCCACGTTTTTCAAGTATTTCGTCAATCTCGACGATTTGGTCAAGATCTTGCGGTGTACATTTGTCGGCTAATAACAAGCGATCGCGCTCTGCTTTCAATTCAGAAGAGCTTAAAGATGAAAGTGTTGTAACTTCCGACTGCAAAACGGTTGGCTGATCTTGAATCGCTGTATTGCTGAATGTCCATGTTAGGCTCCGTGCCATATTCCTCCGTTTCTGTTGGTAATTGATATTCGTAGGTTCGTGTCTCAGTCCGTCGATTTGGACAAGGTGAATAGGGTTGAGTTTCTGTGTTTAAATAGGCTTGCTGAAACTCGTAGCCCGGTGGAAGTTGTGCCAAGGCATGACCTGACACAGAAGTTGAGACAAGGCTCATGACAAGGCTTGTGCCAAGTTGTGCCAAGACTTTTGGAGGAATCGCCGTGTCACATGACACGGGTGTGTGAGTTAGTGGGAGAAGAATTTGATCCATTATTTTGAGTCCTTTTCTACAAAATTTATAAACTGGTTTCTTGCACTCACTAACCCACAAACACTGTCCAGATTTTTTTGGATCACCCAAAAAGTCAACCCGGTTCCAATACCAGCACCAATCAATAAGACAATTGCTGTATTGATGATATTTGATTTGATGGTTTTTAGGGTTTTAATCATTTTTGTTTTTTGAATAATCGGGAGGGTTTATTGTTTTTGATTCTCTTTGAATGCTATTGAATACAATCCCATTAGAAAAGACAAGTATCGCAACCAAGAATAACCAAAGACCGATAACAAAATCCATTAGATTACCCCTCCCATTAGCAGAATTATGTCTAGGCTTGATGGATTACTTACCCTCCGGTAGTGCAAAGTAACCGAGTACGTTTTCACTTCCTGAAAGTTGAAATCGATGCTGTTTTTCAACCTCTCGGATCTCTGCATCAATAATGGTTCCGGCTTGACTAAAACAGGTTACGACTTTGGGAAGTTCAAACCCTTTTAGTAACTGTTCCAAGACTTTATCTTGTAATTTTTCCGCAGCCAATTCGACTACTTTAGGAGCCATTTGCTCTGCTAAACCGTCGGCCATTTTGTCAATAACATCTGCCATTGATCCGGCTGCGTGTTCCGATTTTCCACCCGTTTTCTTTTGTTGGGATTGTAAGTCCTTAACGTATTTTTCAACGGCTTGGCCTACAGAAAGAGAGTGAGTTTGTTGCAGTCCAACGATTGAAGAAAGGATCGCAACCATGCCATTTTGAGGAACCTTTGTCGCGTCAAAATGGAAATGTTCTACAAGTGTTGAAATAATTAATCTAGCTCTATCGGGTTTGATTCCGACCGCAGTAGCGATCGCATCGAGGTCATAGGTTTGCTGTGTTTGTGTTGTCATAGTCCTTTTACTCTGATATCGTTCAAAATTCTTTCACGAGTTCGGGTTCTAGCCCGGTTTCGATATTCAATTAACTTACTTGTTGCCTCTGCGGAAATCATTCCGTCGTGGGGTTGAAAATCAAATTCTTCAGGAGATAATACGCTTCTTAAATCAGCGCATAAAAGGCGAAGATGGTTGACCGAGATCCCTAATATAGAGGCAACTTGCTCACGGGTATAGTGGGTTATTTCCTCAATACTTGCGCTCCTCATAGTCGGTTGTTAATCGTTTAAGTTTGGTTTCATAAGCGAAATATTTCGTTCGCTTGATACTTAAGATAAGGGTGATTCAATGGATCATCAATGCGCTTGTGAATTCGCTTGCGAACAAACTAAAAACCCCTGGACTCAAACAAAAGATCCAGGGGTTTAAAGGGTTATTTTTATTTTGTGGTGTGTTCTTGGTAAACCCTGTATGCGTCCTTTTTGGCTCTTCGAGAGGGGTTGCGATAACCGCAATTCCATTGCCTTACTATTGAATCAGAATAGTCCATTTCTTCTGCTATTCGTTGTAACGTCCATTGCGGAAAATGTTGTTGGAGGAATCTTGCGGGATTGATGTTATCGATGTCGATGTCTTGTTGTAACATTGGTTTAGCCTCAACTTGGGTTTAACGAACTGGTTGGGGTTGGGGTTGATCGGCTGTCATCCGGTCAGCCCCTTTTGATTTGTGATACACTGATTATACACAAGCTACACACAAATTGTACACTATTAAGAATATGACAATAGACGAAAGGACACGATTAGGAATATTGATTCCTGCATGGCACAAAAAATTATTGTATCTATGGGCTGGATTAAAAGGAACTAGCCCCACTAATTTAGCGGGAAATATAATACAAGCTAGGATAGAAGCCAACCTAGATCAAATAATGTTAATGGCAGATTCAAGAGCCAAGGATCTAGGGATAACAACAGAAGAATTTATAGATAGAATCGTAGGTAATAATTCAGATAGCGATAATTGACAATGCTGTCCCGTGCCGAACTAAGATTTGCCGAACTTTGGGATCTTCTTCACCCTGATATTGATCTTCACACCGAATACAGGTTTACCCCTCCCCGTCGATTCCGCTTTGACTTCGCCTCTATCGATTCAAAAGTAGCAATTGAAATCAATGGCGGCAACTGGATTCGCGGACGGCATACTAGAGCATCAAATCTATCTAATGAATACGAGAAGTTGAACCTTGCCACGTTGAACGGTTGGCGGGTGTTCGTGCTATCTCCTGAGATGATTAACGAGGATTGGTTATCAAGAATTGCTTCCTGTATTAAAAATTAAAATTGCTAACTTATTGAGTTTTAATTATAATATCAAAAGCCTTTTAATTCGGGAGTAAAGCAATGACAAATTCCATTATGGAACCCAATAAAATCTTCAATCCAAATGGTAATGATGACATTAACCATCGTTCAATTTGGTATGGAGAAACAACCAATTTAATGCAATTGAATGATGTGCGTTATTCTTGGGCTGTTGGCTTGTATAAACAACTACGTGAGCAATTCTGGATTCCAGAAAAAATCGACATTACCCAAGACGTTAACGACTACCGAAATTTAACACCCGACGAGGAAAGAGCTTATGATGGAATTCTTTCTTATTTAACGTTTTTAGATAGTATACAGACTTGTAATATACCACACCTAAAAAGCGTTGTAACGGCTCCTGAGATAGCATTGTGCATGGCTGAACAAACTTCTCAGGAAGCCATGCACAATCATTCCTACCAACTTATGATAGAAACTATTATTCCAACAGAAAAAAGGAATGTTATATATGATTTCTGGAGAACCGATACACTCCTTTTTAAACGCTGTGAATTCATTGCAAGTATGTATCAAAAATATATTGATACACTATCAGAAGAAAGTTATTTTGAAGCTTTAATGGCTAATTTTATCCTTGAAGGTATATATTTCTACTCAGGCTTCTGCTTCTTCTACAACCTATCTTCAAGAATGTTAATGTCAGGTTCTGCTGATATATTTAAACTCATCAACCGTTAAATTTTCATAGCGGCTTTTTGTAGAAATACAAATCGAAAACCCCTCTAATTCAGGGAACATCTCATAAGAGAAAATCCTGAGCCAAGCGGAAAAGATGAACTCTCTCATGCTATAATTAAATCATTATACACAATGGTTTAATTATGCGTAAGAAACACCCTAATCTACCATACGAATTATCCCAAGACGGTTTAATATACAAATCAAGAACTCCAGGCATAAAAAAGACAACTAAAAGCAAATATGGATATCATTTTATTAGTTATGCTGGAACAACCTTTCTTATTCATAGACTGATTTGGGAAACGTTTGTAGGGGATATTCCAAAAGGGTTACAAATCAATCATATTGATGGTAACAAATCTAATAATAGACTTTCAAACCTTGAATTAGTCACACCTGCTGAAAATATACACCATGCTTATAAAATAGGGCTAAAGACAGGAAATTCAGCAGAAACCAATTCAATGGCTAAACTAAGTAATGACCAATATCTTTCAATGATTCATGAAATTGTTAATGGTGCAACAAACGATGAAATAGCAGAAAAATATGGTTTGCATTCTCGTTATGTATCATTAGTTAGACACAAGAAGCGTCTAAAAGTTTTATGGGAAAAATACGAAAAAGATAACGGTTGTATCAAAGTTAAAAATAGTCCGGGTTTGAATAGTAAAATACCGATTGAGTTAAGGGTTGAAGTTATTAAAAGATTACCAAACTTCACTAATAAAAAATTAGCTCAAGAATTAGGTATAGACCCGTCTACTATTAGCAATGTTCGTTACAAGAAATCATGGTTAGATGCGTGGGAGATAGTTGATTCCGAAGGTGCAACGACTAGCGAAAGCGTAGGGTCAAGTGACTCGAAACGAGGGGCTTCCTAATAATAATAGGAAGGTGATATAGTCTAATCTAATAGGTGACTATTAGCAGTTCTTAGAGAACGGGTAAGGATTAACGAACCTTATTGAATATTATGGATGAACTTTCTCACGTCCGGTTATACCAAAAAATCATCCCTGAAGCAATGCAAACGTTCCCACATTCAATAGAAAAAATTTATGAAATGTTTGATAATGCGGTCAAGCATGAGATTTTGTGGGTTAATCATATTGTAGGCAATAATATTTTAGGAATCACCGAATCCAGTACCGAGCAATATATTAAATATCTTGCTAATATTCGATTAAAATCCATTGGATTGGAACCGCTTTACACCGATCCGATTTACTTTAAAAACTGCTACTCTCACCTGGAGAAAATAGCAGATACAGGGAAGGAAGCAAGTGTGAAGGCTAACTTCTTTGATAGTGGTGTTACCAGTTACGTGATGTCTTCTGGTGTTGACGGCTGGGAAGAGGTTTAAAAATTTTTAACCCCTAGCGATCGCAGCAGTCGCTAGGGGTTAAAAGTTGTCAATCAATTCCCCCTAATTAACAAACTTGATTTGCTCTTTTTCTAGGAATTGAAACCATTGTTTTTGTGTTGGAGCCAACTCTCTATTTAAAGGGTGAGGAAACACTCGCCGAGCTATCTTGGCTGCTGCGATCGCCTCTCTCTTGGTTGGAAAATAACCGGGGATTTTTAACCCGCTAGGGGCGTGAGTGACAACCCAGTAATCGCCCTCGTGGCGGTTTATTGCCAACCATTTTCTAACGGTTGCTTTAACTGGGATTTTCCCATAGATGGTCTGGGTTACTATTTTTTTTCTCATGCTACCTCTGTTTGTTAATCACTGATGCAGGTTCTCCAATCCACTCCTCTTGAATCCTGTATTTCCCTCCGTTTTTGGTAAGTTCTTCAAATTTACGTCGAGCGTCGTTAAGTCGATCAAAACACCCAATTATTGCCACTGGATGATCGACTTTTAAAATTGAATAACCGATAAGTTTGCCCATTATGTTCCTTAATTTGATTGTTGTTTTCCCCAACATTCGTTACACAATTCGTCGCCAGACCCCATAAAACACCAAGGGACTAATCGAGAACATTTTTCACACTCATCCAAAACAGGAACTAAATGACTTGGTTCTTGACAGTCCGCATTAGAGCAGTTGTCACACTCGCACTCAAAAAAATAGCAACTTATTGTTTTACATTGGCAATAAATTGGTTTTTTTGTGCCAACTTCACAAGCTGTTTTTTGCAACAGATTGAACAATGTAGGAGAAATAGTTGAAAGGGTTGCACTCATTCTATGAAGTCTCCTGGGGTCAATTCACTAACAAGTGGGCTAAAATCGTCAGGGAGTGGAGCCACGATTTTCCCAAGGGATAAAACAAACACTAGCGATCCTTGCTCAATTGTCCCCTCGCTCCATTCCGGGTTAGGGACACCCTTACCAATCCCTAAGAGCTCAACCGTAACGGACGGGACGCTGTTCCCGTATCCGTTGGTAAAGCGGATATGGGTTAACGGCTTATCAAACCGGGTTTGATAATATGGCTTGATTTCTCGATATTCCTCCTTTTTTTCACCAGAGGAAATCATATCGAACCATTTCTTTTTGATGGGTAGGATTAGAGTTTTCATTGTTAATTAATAACTACGATCATCGGAGTCGGGAAGGAGATTAAATGTTTCCTCCTTCCACTTTTCCAAAAGTCTATAGTTCTCCGGTGTTGGCTCACCGTCGTTATTTTCGCCGAAGATTTCAACCGCTTTTTTTAAAGCAGTCAAGGCGTTGTCGAAGGATAGAGGGAAATGAAATAACTTCAATCCTTTTTGGGTATGGTAAATCGTCCATTTGCCTTTATCCCAATGGTCAGTTATTCCCCAATTTCCTATGGCGTACCCTTCTACTTCCTGATATTTAATTGTGGGGAAGTCAGGGTAGAATCGGTTTCCTCCAACAAAATTTGTTGCAATCTTAAAGGTTGTCTTTTTCATTTTTCTTTCCTCCGGTTGGGGGAATTTCACCCCCAGAATTATTGATTAAAATGGGAGAGATTCTTTGGCGATCTCCGAATCAGATGGCGGTAAAGCGGCTAGTATTGCTTCCGGTCGGATTAATGGTCGCTTGGGCTGTAAACCCTGCCAAACAAATTCTTTCGTTTTTACGTCGTATCCTACGAAATACTCTTTCCAATTTTCGAGGACTGGGACTTCATAGCTAACAACCTTGCAGGCTGGTGATTTTGTTTTGTCTCCCGCCATTTCCCGCTTAACCTCAAAAGCAAATACACACAAGGACTTGAATGTCATGGCTTTTTCACTAGCAGGGATTCCGCAAGTAATAGCGTGGCAGGTTGTAATTTTCTGGATAAATTCCTGCCATTTCTGTGAAAATGACGCTTGAGCCGCGCCTTTGAGTTTTAAACTCAAAGGAACTTGATGTAGAGGCTTATTTTCTTTGTCTAGCAACATAACTTCAAAGGCTTGAAAGTTAGTAAAGTTTTCATCTGCTCCATGCACGGCTTTTTTGTAGTAACCGGTGAAAACATTATTCTGTTGTTCTTTAGATGCAGATTTATCTAATGCTAAAACCGGAGTCCGAGGGCATACCAACATCCGCATTTTATTAAGCAAAATGCCTTGCTCGGTTTCTCCTGAACTTTCAAATGAATAGTCAACCAATGTTTTTTCGTCAAAGTCTAACCATCCAGCTTTAGCAGCTTGATTTATTTCAATAAAATACCCGCATTCTTTAGGTGTTGCCCCTCTTAATGCTTGAATACGAGGAAGTAGTGCGTTAGGGTCTAAATACTCCTCAGACGCAAACTCATCTTGGATCTGCATTGATTGGTCTTGAATTACTGAAGTCATAAAATTGTTGATTTGTTTAGTTTCTGTTTGGGCTCAATCGCACCGCCCCAACGCCCCACAATCGCACTATGAGGCGTAAGGGAGGGCGATTAGGGGGTATCACAATTTCCATTTATATAACAATCGTCTTCTTCCTCTTCCTCCTCTTCCGTATAACCCTTTTTATCTAATTCTTCCCAGAGAGACTCTGCATCT
>Ga0129333_10003774_pt1 | contig 14212 bp, 18 predicted proteins | sample CPB6_08_DNA_FD_94474 | JGI IMG/M metagenome (GOLD analysis project Ga0129333, IMG submission 94474) | Freshwater to marine salinity gradient microbial communities from Chesapeake Bay, USA - CPBay_Sum_0.6_0.8_DNA | ecosystem: Environmental > Aquatic > Marine > Coastal | place: USA: Chesapeake... | reverse complement strand
GATCCACTCACCAACTAATCCACCAATAATTGAACCAGCACCAATAATTAAAGGAGCAAGAACTGCACCCATTCCAAATGTTCCAAGTCCCAATGCACCAGCACCAAGACCACCAATGAAAGTTCCGATTGCTTGACCAATACCCATACCAACAGCAGCAGCTGCTGCCTTTTCTGGTCTCTCACCATAAATCATGGTGCGAATACCAAAAGTAAGTAAAGGACCAATGATAGGTATTCTACCTCCACCAAATTTTGCAAATCTGCCTGCTTTAGAAGCAACTGGTTTAGCACTTTGAGTTAGAGAAGTTTGAGTTGCTTTTTTTCTTGCCTGTTCTAACGCAAACCCACCTGCTCTAGCTTGACCAGGAGAACGATATCCTCCCATAGATGGTTTTGATCCTGTTGGTTTTGATGGTGTCAAACCTTTTGGAGTAGTACGACCAGGTAATCCTTTAGGTCCTTTTGGTGCAGTGCTTGCAACTAACATAGCAGCAATAATCGCACCACTCAAAAGTTTATTCAGATGTCCAGAAAAATCATTAAAAGTTTTTTCAGCATTTGCCCCGAAATTTTCTTTAAGTAATCCACTAACTTTATCATATGCCTTATATCCACTTTCAACGAAAGCATATACACCCTTTGTAATAGAAGTTGTTACAAAAACTAAACCTTCAAAAACTGGTTTAACAATTGACATAAACTTTTCAAGTTTTGGCATCAACTCATCATATCTTCCGACTAACCATCCAAGAAAAGTAAATCCAAGATATCTCTTAATCATATCAACAATATTGCCACCAGGAAGTCTGGAAACAATATTGGGCAGACCAATTCCTTTTACTCCACGAGTTTCAAATTTCTTCTCTCTTTTTGCTCTCTCTTCTTTTTCGCTAATTTTTCTCTTATCATCTTGTTCTTTTTGATTTTCTTTATTATTTTTATTAACAGCACCTTGCAATTTCAGAACTTTTGTTTTCATCTGAAATATTTCTTTTGATAATCCACCACCTTCACTTTTAACTAATGCACCACCTCTTTCTTTTTCTTTTGGAGTGACAGTTATTCTTGAGGTTCTTAACGCAAGTCCTCCTGATTTTGATGCTGGTAAAAGTTTTTGAGTATTGACTGCCATTGTTTTACACCAGATCTCCTATTCCAAGTGAATTTGCAACTTCCATTCTTACTGGATTATTCATCAACACAGAAAATTTTGGAATAGATGGTGATGGTCCTTTTTCTGGTTGTCCAGAATTTCCACCTCTACCAGATGGTTGCCCGAGAGGGGGTAAACTTTGGAAAGATATCTTTGGACCTGATGGTTTTAAATTTGATTGATTTTTTGCTGCATTTGAATTTCTATCAAACTTTGCAACCATTTTATCCATCTCTGGTGCAGCTTCTGATGGAATAATGTACATGTCTTCACCAGGTTTTAAAGCCATGGGAGGAGTATATTGCGTATCTGCGCCCATTATTCCACCTTTAATATCATATCCGGTGGTTGTTGTTACCTTACCAGCTTTCATAAACCTAGCAAGTCCACCTTTATTGAAACCGAAAACACCATCAGACATCATCTTGGGTGTTTCTAATCCTTTACTACCACCCTCCAGATATTTTGCACGATAATCTCTAATCGTTGTATCAGCATCTCTCAAACTCATAGCAAGTTCTGATTCAGAAGCAGAAGCTCCGCGACCCTCATAATAACCAGGACCGTACATGGAAGTTTTCATTACTGCCGCACGATATGCTTCTGTCTCTGCTGAAGTGGGAGTTGCTATTAGAGTAGATGGTTGTTGACCAGAAGAAGAGACTGATGATGATTGCTGACTACCAGATGATGTTGGTTTTTCCGATGATGGAGATTTTGGTTTTGGTGTTGGTACTAAAGATGATGGTGAAAACGCACTTAAAGAAGCAGAAAAATTACCAATTAGTCCAGTTCTTTCTTTTGGTTTTTGTAAATTTGCAGTACCGGAAGTCAAACTATCCAAAGCATTTTGAACGGCAACTTCTGCTGCAGTCTGTTCATAAGTACCACCATACCCAAGTTTGGCACTTACACTTCCTTGAGTTCCTTTATTTCCACCAGTAGCAGAACCACTCAACCATGTTGATTGTGTTGTGCCAGGAGCTCCTCCAAAAGTTCTACCAAATTGAAGCATACCACCACTAACTGGACCACCACCCTGTCGTTTTAAAGGTTTTGTTCCCCTATATCCAGGTGCATTATAATAAGCATTAGGTCCAGTAAGTTGATCATATTGTGCAGTTGGATCTGGAAAAGCAAGATCTAAAAGAGGACCAAGTAAACCCAAAGCTTTTCCTCCAAATCTTGCAGCGCCGCCAATAAGATTTAATGCAGCTGCCCCTCTCCCCAATCCAGAGAATTTTGACATTGTATTGACTGCTTGACCAGACATTAGTTGTTGACGAAGTTTATTTGCAAGAGGGCTATTTTTCCATTCACCCGCAAGTAACCTATCAGCAAGCAATTTACCTTTATCAAAAGTTGGTGGTCTTACTTTTGATTGTGGTTCGAATATATCAACCAACGAACTACCAACTGCGCCTCGTGGCACAATAGTTTTTACGATTCCTCCACCCGGTTTCATATATCTACCAGCACCTTTCATTGTTGGTGCATTATAAGCACCATGACCCAACACGGGGCGAGATCCTTTTCCAATTAAAGATGGTTTACTCGGATTTTTAAATGCCTCACCACTCATGATAGCATCAAATCCTTGTTTTGCCATGCCAGTAAATCCAGCACGAACACCACTATATCCAAGTCCAGAAGGTTTTCCTATAATACCACCGCCGCGAAAACCAACAGTGCCTCCACCATTATAAGTAAAGTTTATTGGTCTATTCGCACCAGGTCCAATGTTAAATGCAAGAGGGTCAATGCCTGTTGCTTTGATTTGTCTTTCTCTTGCACCAACTTGAAGAACCGTTTCTCCAGGTGCCAAAACTGCACTTCCACCACCCTCAACAGGGAACATTTGAGTATCTTTTCCAAACCCATTTACTGTTTGCCCATTGTCTTTACTGACAATACCGGAAAAATATTTTCCTAATCCTAATTTTCCGCCCCTAAAGAATCCACTAAAAGGAATTGAACCGCCGCCATATACTCCAGAAATATTTGACATTCCTTCGCCAAATATTGCCCAGGGAGATTTCTTTGCTTCGTCAAGTTCTGCCTTTACTGCTTCTGGTTTTACACCTCTTTTCTGTGCTTCTTTGTCAATAAGATTACTTTCTTCTTTTTGTTTCCATTTAAAGGCACCGAAGGTGGCAAGACCAGTTAATGCTCCTGCTGCAATTAATGGGTGTGCTGCTAAAAATCTTACAATTTGAACACTAAATCCTCTTATTGCAGAAAGAGTTACGCGAATAAACTTACCAAACTTTGTTCCAAATAAAACATAAGCACCAAGTAAAGCAGGTCCCCAATCTTTTAAGAATCGAGTAACTGTTTTAACTTTATCTTTATTATTTTCTGTCCACTTTTGTATCTCATCAAATTTTCCAACTAACCATCCAAGAAAAGTAAATCCAAGAAACCTAAAAATACTATCAAGTATTCCTTGAAAGGGTTGAATAATTTTTTTTGCTAAATTTTTTACAACTTGTAAAGGTTTTTCAAGTCCTGATTCTCTTTCTTGTGCCTTACCTCTTTCTCTAGAAGTTCTTTCTTTTTCCCTTCTCTTACGATCACTTTGACCTTGGGAAACTATTGCCTTTAAAATATTATCTAACGTCTTGTTAATACCTTGAAGAGCATTTCCTACTTTATTATCTGCTTTTGTTTCCTTTTTTTCAACATTGACTTCTTTTTGAGGTTTTACAATATCTTTAGATAGTGCGTTTGATTTTTTATATTTTACAAGCGCACTAGATGATTTTCCAACCCCAATATTTTTTGCCGTTATTTTTTTCTTTTTTACTTTAACAGTATCAGGTTGCTTCTTAACTCTTTGAAATTCACTTTGAATAATAAGTTCTTCATCCCGAGAAAGTCCTCCCTTTCCCATGCTTATTTCAACTAATTTTTCACGTAAAAATCCTTTATAGGACTTCATACCAATTTCATCGGCTTCTTCAAGTCCAAGTATCTTTAGTATATCTTGATTTACTTGTTCAACCGCCATTTTGTTGCTTTAATTTTTCTTCTTCTAGATAATTCTGAAGCATGGAAACATAGACTTCTCTCTCCCAAGGGATCCAGTTTTCAATTTCTGTCAATGAATATTTATGATACTGCATCAACGAAAAATTCAACTCAAAGTAAGTCATTAGATCCATATAGATCATGGCTACGCGAAAAAATTTGCCAGTCCCTCCAGTTTTACAGTGCTTTCAACTCCAGTATTTGGGTTAGTCAGTGTTACTTCATGAGAAAGTTTTGGCATTGTTTCAAAAAACTTCTCAATAGACTTAAACTGTTGAGTATTCATTTGCTCAAGAAATTCGACAAGTTCTTTTTTAGTTACATCTGCAGCAACCCAAACTTCTTCATCCGTATAAATTTTATCTACACAAGATGCAACCAAATCAAAAGACTGATCCATATCTGAATTTTCAGAAAAATCAAAATTACTCTTAATGAATTGATCTAGTGATGGATATTTCATTTCCATCTTAATTGAATCATCAACCTTAATCTGGGTTGAGTGCTCATCACTTTTCTTAACCTTGATATCATCAATATTAATTTTTACCGGTACTGAAGTCTCTCCGTCGTCTGGACAAATTAAATTAACTTCTAGATCTTCCCCAACCGACTTACCGCGAATGTTAAGGAACAAATATTCAATATCAAATGTTGGCAAAGTATCTACTTTAATACCTTTTGTTTGAATACAATTTTTGATGACTGTTTTAATTGCATTAGTAATCTCTTTTGTATTTTCTGTTTCTAATGCAAGAACAAGTAATTTTTCTTCTTTAACAAGAAAAGGTCTAAAGTAAATTGACTGTCCTGTAGATGGCAATTCCAACTCATATGTTGGCGTAGTAATCTTTGGTAAAGGCATAATGTCCTATAAAAAATTCAGGTGTAATTATTTATCCGAATGTAATTAAACTTGTTGGTATTGGTCTACCTTCTCCACTTACAATCCCACGAATACGATCAGTAGTTGTATATGATCCAGTAATCGCTTTTGTTCTTAATGCAGAGGCATCTGATCTTAATGCAACATCAAGAATAGCTTTTTGTGCAGGAGTTCCAACACTTTCAATCATTCCTCTATTTGTAAGAGCCCAAATTAATTTATCCTCACTGTATAATCCAGAAGTAGTTGGAGATGGATCTCCAGGTGGAGTTGCTGTTGGATCCCCAGGTGTGCTTGGGTCACCATAAATCAATGGTTTGACATAATACCTAGTATATGTAAAAGTAACTGTTACCTTTAACAACTGCGATGCCTCATAAGAAACTGGTATTGATGTAATTGCCGTTGGATATGCATCTATAAATTGATACGTTGCTCCAAAATTTCCTTCATAACTTCTTTCAAATTTATTAATATAAAGTCCTTGCGGAGAAACATAACCAGATACTGCATCATATGGATAATTAACTCTACTGTAAAAATTGCGACGATCAACTGCTGGATATCCTTCAGTGTTTATTTCAGGAATCGGTTCATTTATAATGTAACGAATCCAACTCTCAAACAAAAATAACATATAGTGATTTCCATCTACAATGAAACTAAAGTCAACACCAGTTCCATAATCTTTTCTATATGCAAATCTTTGTGTCACCCCATGAAAATCATTGGACTGTTCATGCGTCATTAAACTTGATCCGGGAAGAGTCGCATCAGAGCACAATAAAGAAAAGAACTCTTCACTAGATCTAATTGGAATCCCATATCCATATGTAAGAGACTCATTTTCTATCCAACTAGAAACTGCTGGAGGTGGATAAAACCAAGTTTGGAAATGAGAAGTTGTTGCTGGTTCTAATAACAGAGATTTGATATCAGCAACTTGTTTTCTTCTTGGAGAGGGCATCTATAAATAATTTTTGACCTTATATATTATGTATGGCAGAAAGTATCAAAAGTAGATATATCCCATCATATCCCCACAAATATAAGGGAGATCCTAATAACATTATCTGTAGAAGCAGTTGGGAAAGAAAGTTTTGTCATTGGTGTGATCTCAATGAAAACATTTTAGAATGGGGAAGTGAAGAATTTTTTATTCCTTACTTGTCTCCGGTAGATAATCGTGTTCATAGATACTTCCCAGATTTTATAATTAAAGTAAAAGAACAAACTGGAAAAATTAAAACCTATGTGATTGAAGTAAAACCAGCAAGACAAACTGTTCCACCAAAAAAGAAATCAAGAGTTACTAAATCTTTCTTGTATGAAGCACAAACTTATGCAGTTAATCAAGCAAAATGGAAAGCAGCATCTGAATGGTGTGCAGATAGATTATTAGAATTCAAAGTCATCACAGAAAAAGAATTAGGAATTAAGTGATGGAAGAAGAGGAAAGTTCGAGTTGGTTAATTAAACAAGGATTTGATGAAGAACCAGAAAAAAGATTACAAGGATCAAGAATTTCAACTCTACAATTAAAGATAAAAAATTTAAATGATCCCGAAGAAATAATGCTTGAGATTATGGATCTATTTACTGAAACAGAAATTGTTCCAGACGTTGGCAACTATTATACTTATATTTTTAATGCAAAAACACCAAACATAAAATATGATCAACATCCTCTTGTTGCAGTATTAGAAGTTTTTAGGTGGGGATTTCGTGGTATAAATTTTCATTGGCAAGATATAAATCCAAGTCAATGTATCAGAAACTATACTTGGGCAGAAATACCTGGTAGATTACACACAATTTATAAAGATGAAATTGAATATATGAAGAGTATAAAATATGCAAAGTTGCTAATAAATAGATAAAAAAACAAAAAATGCCATTTGACCCAGCGTTATCTGTTCCTGGAAGTAAATTGTCAAGTTGGACTGGATTACGTTCACCGACAGATCCAAGTCTTACAACTTGGTATCATCCGGCAACTGGAACTATGGTAGATTATAATAGCAGAAGAGATACCTTTGCGGAAATATCAAGAGGAACCACCAGAAGAAGTGCTGTTGAAAAAACTTTTGGAAGTGCGATAAGAGCAGCGGATAGAGCATTAAGACCTCCAACGACACCAGCACCATCACCTGCAAGCACAGCAGCTGCAACAGCAAGACCATCTTCACCTTCAGGTTCAACTCCTTCATCATCTTCTTCAGCACCAGCTGGATCAAAAATTTTTGGATATTATCCAAGAGAATTAGAGAAAACTCAACAAGATAGAATTAAATTTTCAAGATTTAAACCATCACCGTCTAGAACTATTGGAGGCGCAACAGCTGGTTCCTCTACATTAGTTACTGGAGCAGTAACTTCTAGAAGAAATGGTGATGCAGATGGTGCGGTAATACTTGGAATTCAAGGTCAGATTGGAGATTCTAATGCTGTAGACTGGAGTGGAATGACATTAGATCCGATTCAAATTAGAGCAGCAAAAATATCATTGGATTTTATGGCAAATAACCCAGGAAAAGACCTTGGACAAAAAACAAATGCTTTATTGGGGCAATCTATGGGTGAATTAAAAAACGCTCTTGCATCAAAGAATAAAGAGATTCAAATCTTACTTGCACAACAAGCAGTTCAAGCACAAGGACTTCTGTCAAGATTAACTGGACAAGTTGCAAACCCAAACTTGGAACTTTTATTTAATGGTCCAACATTAAGACCCTTCAATTTTACCTTTAGAATGACTCCAAGAGATGCAGATGAAGCATATTTAATTAAACAGATTATCAAATTCTTCAAAAAAGGAATGGCAGTTCAAGGTGTAGAAGGAGATATATTTTTAAAATCACCGTGTATATTTGATATTGAATATCAAGTGGGTGCCTCTGGTGGAAGACACACATCACTGCCAAAAATTAAAACTTGTGGACTGATTGGATGTGATATAAATTACACACCAGATGGATCATACATGACAATAAATGATGCTTCTAATGGTTATCCTATGACTTGTTATGAAATGACTTTAAGGTTCAGCGAACTTGAACCTGTTTATGCAAGAGATTATGACGATTCAGATACCGATATAGGTTACTAAAATGCCAGCATATTTCAGACAGATTCCAGAAATTCAATATCCAAGTAGAGATGAAAACTCTAGAATTTCCGATTACGTTACTTTAAAAAATCTTTTCAAAAGAGCAACTCTACGTGAAGATATTTTTGCCAATGTAGTATTTTTTACAAAGTATCAAATCAAAGGAGATGATAGACCAGACAATGTTGCTTACGAACTTTATGGAGATGAAACTCTTGACTGGTTAGTTCTCCTTGCAAACAACATTGTCAATGTTCAAACAGAATGGCCGCTGGGACAAGAAGCATTTTATAATTACATGATTGAAAAATATGGATCAGAAGAAGCACTTCAAAGTATTCATCACTATGAAACGATTGAAGTTGTTAACTCTGTTGGTCAAATTATGATTCCAGCAAAACTCATAGTTCCAGAAAACTTTACAACAAGTTATTATGATCCTTTTCTTCAAGATTACATAGAGAGAGGAAATATTACAAGAGCAGTTACAAATTACACTTATGAAGATGAATTGCAAGTAAAGAAAAGAAATATCTTTACATTAAAAAGAGAATATCTAGATATTATATTTGATGATTTAGATGCTATCATGAAATATCAAAGGGGTTCCACCCAATATGTGAATGAAACCCTCAAGAGAACTGATAATATTAGATTGTACGATTAATCAATCATTCTTCGGCAAGACGTTGAAAGTATGCCAGAGCATCTTCTTCATCATCATCAACTTCTTTGTTAACTACAGGAAGTGCAACTGCTTTTGAACGGGCATAAGACTCTTCAAGTTCTTTGGTAACTGTGCTCTCTACGTTTTCGGAATAATTATCATATTCAGTTTCTTCTTCTACAGAAGAAATGCGTGAACTTCCTTTCTGACCAAGAACATACTTAAGACGACGCTCAAGTTCTTCATAAGTCTTGAATTGATCAGGAGCAGTTACTGCAGTCAGAGAATACTGCTTTTTCCAAAGTGCTTCCAGAGCATCATCATCGTCCAGAAGAGGAGAAACACGATCAAACTCCGACTTATCGTAGTTCCAATAACCGTCTTTCTTCACAATCTTCAGTTTGAAGTTGGCACCTTGCCAGAAGTCAAAAGGATTGATAGGAGTCTCATCTTCAAATTCAGGTTGCATTGCCTCCATAACTTTATCAAAGATCTTCTTACCATACTTAAACAAGAAGACACGACCTTCGTTAGCAGGATTAGCAGGATCCTTTACGACATAGATGTTGGAATAGTAAGACAGTTTACGCTTCTGCTTACGAACAGTATCCTTATCTGCTTCACTACCACTGTTCCAGAGTTCACGATTGTATTCTGAAACAGGATCCTTTTGACCAGTTGTAGTCAGAGAATTCTCAATATACCAACCACCAGGTCCTTGGAAGGCATGAGAATACATTTTTGCCCAGGGAAGTTCTTCACCTTCAGGGGCAGGGAGGAAACGAATAACGGCAAAACCATTGCCAGTCTTATCCATTTCGGGTTTCCAGAGACGCTCATCAGCGCCACCAGAAGTTGTGCTCATCTTCTCTACTTCTTTTACCAGTTTCGCAGTCAGCGAACCAAGAGAAGACTGTTTCTTAAGATCTGAAAAGGACATTAGATTACCTCGGATTGTACGGATTTGGCTTTTGTGTACTTCGTTATTCTACAGGTCGGAACCAGTTTTGTCAATCTGTTCTTTCATTACTTCCAACATACGAGACATGTTGTTAAAGATAACATTCATGTCCACATTAGGAGGAAGTCCCATCATAGATGCAGATTGTGTGATACGTTCTTTCATTTCGACTGCTTCTGGATCATCAGATAAACTCAATCTTGTATAAAGAATTTTTTGTTTATCTAAAAGTTTTTCTAAAATTAATACATGTTGTATTTTTTCCTCTTTTGACATCAGAGGAAACTTAAAGACGTTTTGATAAACCTCTTCTTGTAATTCACTGATTTCAGTCATCTCTGCACGGACGACTTCTGAATTAAAAAAACTCATTTACTCTCCAGAATAATTTCTTTTAGAATTTTACGATAACGAAATACATCAATATTTAGAAACGGAGAATATTTTTTCAATTTCATACTGACGGTTTCCCACACTGGGTCTTTCAATTTTTTATCAAACTTATTCCCGAACAGAAATATTTTATCATATATGACTAGTGTTTCTATACTAATATTCCCGTTCAGAAAATTTTTAAGAACTGGAGGATGACCTTTAGAACAATCAAAAACTTCAGGAAGATTTTTGTTTTCAAATAACTTTTCAGTCTCCTCTTTAAAGACGTATGAAAGTGATTGTGTTCTTTTCTTCCAATCAGAATATCTACCATCACCTTCTCTGATCATTTCTCCAATCCAAAGTTTACTTGGATCAGTGCAAGCAATAAAATTGGACACAAAAAAATCAACAACTTCTTGATCAGTCTTTTGTCTTGCAACTTTCTCAAACCAAAAACGATCTTTTCGTTTGTAAAAGGATTGAACAGTCGCACGACTTTTACCACAATATTTGTGGTAGTCATAACTGTCTTTAGTGAAATGATTTTTTAAAGACAGATAACAACGATAACAATCAAACGGCATCATTCATCAAAGTGGTAGTTTTGCCCTAGAACTCCTCTTCAAAAAGTTAAGTTCCATTGCTTCATACTTAATTTTTTCTTTTAATGGTTTGGAAATAAGTTTGGGAACTGATTCTACATCAATATTATTCTCCTCACAAAAATGAATGATGGCATCAATATAATTCATGTCTTCATTATTTTTTACAAGAGTTTCAATCTCTTGAGAAAATCTTGATGGGCAGAAAAACTTATCCTCAAAGACTTTATCAATCTCATTAGATGCATGAACATAACCCCTAGTTGTTGATTGCTTGTTAGGTTCCATGTTCTCTATTATGTCCAGTACTGTGATGTACAAATTCTTTAATATAACGAACTAGTCACTTAATATAATCCCCTTTGTCTCTTTTGTCAAATACTTTAACTTCACCACTTGGAGTGACCATCAAAGTAATTAATTTTTTGATGGGGATTTGTGTTAGTTCATAGTAAGACGCAGCATAAAACATTTCCTGAACAAAATAATTTTCAATCCATTCTTCAGGTTTGATTTTATCCGATGTCTTAAAGTCAATAACTGCAAGCTCTCCTTCATATTCTGCAATACAATCAACTCGTCCAGCAAGTCCAAGGTATTCGGAATAAAGAGTGCGTTCAATTGCGTGTATGTTATTTATCTTATCAAGTTCTGGTTTGAGATGATAGAACATAAACTTTGTTAGGGGTTGATAATTATCCCAAACAAGTTCCTTGTTCTCAAGATAGTCTTGACAGACTTGGTGAAAATCTGTACCCCTTGCTGTTGCTCTCTTGGTAATACGATTTGCTTCCTCAAGACCAACTCTTTTCCTCCACTTAACAAAGATTTCTCTATTATAAAAAGAGGTTACAGACGTAATAGAAGGCACCCACTCACCATTTGGAAGATGGTAAAGACGGATGCCATTTTGTTCTTTCTTTTCTAACTCAAGATCACCTAAAAAATTATGATGAATAAATGTCATAGATTAAGTTCCATTTTTGCAAGGATATACTCTTTCACAAATCCAGAGCGAACGATATCATCAACTCCAAATTCAATAATATCAATTGAAGGCATAATACGAAGAACTTTCATAAAATCAATAATCCCATTCTTCTCATTTGTTTTGATAAGATCAGATTGAGTAGCATCACCACAGAACATAATCTTACTATTTTCACCAACACGAGTAATTATACTATCAAGTTCGTGATAGTTCAAGTTTTGAAACTCATCTACAATGATGATTGCATTATCCAGAGTAGTTCCACGAATAAAAGAAGTAGACCAAAAACTGATCGTTCCTTGAGTTTTGAGATTGCCATAAAGCATTTCAAAAGAAACATCGTCTGGCATCTCAAACATATACTTTACCATATTCTTATAAGGAATTTGATAAAGAGAAGACTTATCTTCATGATCGCCTGGAAGAAAACCGATTTCTCTGGTTGCAACAAGTGATCTTACGATATAAATCTTTTCATAAGGAGATCTTTCATCTAAAACATCTTGAAGTGCGTTATAGAGTGTGATGAAAGTTTTACCAGTTCCAGCACATCCATAAGCGACAATGTTTTGCCCCTTTTCATATGAATCATAAAGTGCCTTCTGATTTTCTGTGAGAGGTTCAATCTCTCTGATCAAATCAGAATTAATTGGCTTTTTACGTTTCATTTGTTTTGTAGTCATTCCAACGCCAATTGGTTGATCAGTTGTTCTTCTTTTTCTTGCCATAGGTTAGATTGGTTTTACTGTAGATCCAGGAACTTTTGATGCTTTGTGCAGAACGTCATTCCACCCTGGATGAGACTTCTTCAATTTGTCATAAACTTCTCCAACATCTGCGGCGGAAGGACAAGTTGATGGATCTGACCAATCTCTTTCCCAATCGGGATTATCTTTTTTCCATTGATCCCAATCATTGACACTCATTACAACTTCTTTTTGCTCACCAGTTTGCTTATTAATAACAGGATAAGTCGCCAAATTTATTCCTCCATAGTATGTGTCAGTATTTAGTCTATACGAATTGATGGTGGATCTACACAGTCACTACAACCATCACGTTTCCAACCAAGTGCTTCAGATACAGCAGGAAATTGGCATGTAAAAATACAACGAATTAGTTCTGCAATCTCCATGTGCTCTTTCTGTGTGCCATGTGCAGAACGCAAATCAATGTAGTGTATCCAAGACCTCACAGAACCAGTCATATAGAGGCGTGTGGGCGTTGCAAGAGGAAGAACGAACCTTGCACATTCTTTTGCTACACCTGCTTCTAGAAGACGGTTATAGGTCCTTTGAGAGTGTTCAAACAAAACACGAATATCTTCCAACAAAACCAGTTTCAAATAATCTGGCATGTCATTAATACTGTTTTGACGATTCTTATCATCCTGTCTGCGGAGTTCTGGAAGAGGAATCGTTTTGCTTAAAAGATTTGTATCAGCATATCGTTGTGAAAATTCTTGATAAGTAAAACTACGATGACGAAGAATCTGTGCTGCGATTCCTCTTGTTGTGTTAATTTCAACAGTCATTGTAGCTTGCTCAAAGATACTCCAATGCTGATGTTGAATACAGTATTTAAGTAGTCCAGAGAACTTTTCGTTTTCTTGGTTAGCAGGATTACTTACCCGAGCACAGTATGCCATATGTTTTTCGGCATCTGGTGTAACACTAATGAGTTTAACTTCTGGTTTCATAAACTCAAAATCAGTCGGGATATCCATCATCATCTCCGTCATAAAATACTTCGTCGTAATCTGAAAGGTACGGGGCAATTTCTTCATATTGTGGAGACTTATAAGCATCCACATCAGAATAAACTTCTGACTTCAAACATTCTACCAGAGACTCAAGGTTTCTGACAATTAATTTAAGTTTTTCTTTATCCATTTTATTAACCCTGACAAAGTAATTATAGTTAAAAAAAAGAGGGGAGTCAAGTCCCCTCTTACATCAAGCAACTTGTGGTTGCTTTGCCATATTCAGTTGTGCGTTATGAAGGAGTTGCTCCTTCTTTGCTTTTCTTTTTAGATAGCGAACGAAGTAAGTATTCATTTATGCCCCTCTTTTACAAACTTAACACCACGATAGGTTTCGTTGTATTGTTGGGGTTGTTGCATCATTTGTTGTTGGTATTCAATACGCTTTTGAGTATCGTATTCAACACCACGGTATACGACTTTAGACATTAGGTTTCTCCTTAATGGTTTAGGTTAAAGAGCGTTCCTTCAGTCGGCGTTTGCGTTCGCTATTTGCGAATAGCGAATGAACGATCCGTTCCGCGTCGGCTTACTTCCGTCCTATTCAGTTTTAGCACTTAAGTTTCACAACATCCTTTCGGAGTTCTGACAGCAATCGGTCTTCTCTTCTTTGGTCTACTACATCGTCGTTTTTAACGATGTCCATTAGTTCCCACGCTGCGTCGCAACTT
>Ga0129333_10003771_pt1 | contig 14222 bp, 13 predicted proteins | sample CPB6_08_DNA_FD_94474 | JGI IMG/M metagenome (GOLD analysis project Ga0129333, IMG submission 94474) | Freshwater to marine salinity gradient microbial communities from Chesapeake Bay, USA - CPBay_Sum_0.6_0.8_DNA | ecosystem: Environmental > Aquatic > Marine > Coastal | place: USA: Chesapeake... | reverse complement strand
GTGACCATATTTTTTCTTGTACCAATCTGGCATACCATTCTTTTGGCGCCAATATCTAACTGTAGCGGAATCGTTTGCTTGATCTCGATATTTGTTTTCGGCGCGAGTATTGTGTGACTTCATCGCTTCAGCAGCTTCATGTGCATCTTTAGCAATGTATCTCAATTCAGCATCACTTTTTCTATGATAATCGTGACCTTCTAGAGGATGTTGCTGAGAGAGCCTGCCTTCTGTAATAACATCTTCTTTCACACAAGAACCTGGTGTATAGGGTTTTTTACCTGGAACTGGTTTATATCCAGACCAGCATCTTTCTGCAATAAAGTCTTTATAGCGTTTCATAGGTAATTTCTCTTTTTAAATGTTGATAGACTAATACCTTTCTTTTGCAACTCATCTGTTTTTTGATCACCTATACTTGCACCCGTTTCATCACCAGTCAATTCTTTAATAGGAGTTACTTTTCCTTTTTTATTAATCTTCTCGCCCATATCGCGACCAATACTCTCACCAGCACCAGCCATTGAAAGCCCAGGTTCTATGCCTTTGTCGATTTCGAAGATTTTCTGTTTGAAGTTTTCTTTGATCTTTGTGAGGGTGATCTTGGTTTTTTTACTGGTTTCGGCAATTCCGTTTTCACTTCCCGCTTCGGCTCTTCCTTCTTCACTGGTTCCGTGACTTGTGGGGCAACCGCAATGCTCGGTGATGGTAATTCTTCCTTCTTCTCTTCGACTTTGGTCGATGGTGTGGGTAGAATCAATATTTTGTCCTGTGCCGCTCTTATTGCTCCATCCAATGGATGTGGTTCCGTCGTATTCTTTGGCCGAAACAAATTCTTCAGAAAATTGAACATTTAAGCTCTCCTTTAATTTAACCATGTAACCTTTTTCTGCTTTGACCACTTCACCGTTGTTTCGATGTGCATCTTTCGCAGCAGCATTCCTGAGTATATAGATTCTTGGGCGACCATTTAAAGCGACATATACAGAACCGTTGTATTTTATTTTTTTAATTCCTGTATACTCTTCGCTGATTTTTCCTTTTCCGTAATTGGAGACATTGATAGGTTCTCCTTTTCTTTCTGGATTAGGATCATGCCTACGTTTTGCAGAAACAGCAGAAGCACGTTCTTTTTTACTTAGTTGTGCTCTTTTTTCATTTGACATACACTTTGGTTTAGCTTCGCCAGGTTCTCTAGCGCAAGGACCAATCGCTTCACCTTTGCTATTGATTCTTTTCCAACCACCTTCAGGATGTTTTGAATTGAACCAATCTCTCAAATCTTCGAAAACTGGAACTTTTTTACCTAGCGTTAGCGCATCGAACGCACTTGTATCCGAGAATTGATTTATCTCTTCTTCAACTTCTTTTTCACCATTACCTGTTAACATACCAAAAGCTTGCTTCAATTCTTCCGGTGTATCAGCAGTAACACTAATAGTTATAGCTTCAAATAATTGCTCAAATTCATTATCCAAGGATTCTTTCATCTTCAATGGCTGTGAAGAAGCACTTACAGGAATATTTGCTGCTTTCTTTTCCATTTTTTGTTGCTGCACATGAGTAGGATCTTGAACGAGTTTACCATGAACAGAATGATGTGTAACTTTTCCGTTTTTGCCATAACGACCATAACCGTAATATTGAAGACCTAACTTTCTAGCTTCATCAGCAGCGGTATCTCCTTGAGGAGCAACCATCTCTGTGCCTTTTTTCGGAACACCTAAAGTGTCTTTCTTACCTAATTCACCAGCAATCCATTCTTTTGCTCTAGGATGTTCAGCAGGCTTCTTGACGAATTCTTGAACACCCTTGAACATATCCAGCATTTCATCTTTTTTAGCTTTTACAATTTCAGGTGATGCTGTACGCAAATCTTCAGAATTATCAAACTCTCGATATTTGTCACCAAACAATTTAGCTAATTCTGGTCTTGCTGCTTGTACAGAATCCCACTTTTCTTTACGGAGGTCTTCCGGAACGGTTCTACCGCCCCGTTGACCACGCTCAATATTTCTCTGCTTTGATACTTCATCAGCAGTATTGACCATGACCATACCTGTTTCATACCCCAATTCTTCAAGTTCTTTCTTAATTCTTGCGATTTTCTTGGGATCATCACCTGTTCCATTAATAATCAGTCCGTTTCTACCAAGAAGGGCTAATCTTTGACGCAATTCAGTAACATCTTTTGCACGACCACGAACGATATTTCTAACTTCTTTCTCCGAATCTGGCATTTTCTTGTCTAGATTCTTTTTGTCCATCAAGAATTCAAGTGCTTTATCGGAGTTAATCTCTGTCAGTCCATGTCCAGCCAAAGTATTATCAAGAACATAATCTTTACCCGAACCTGGACCACCAGCTAAGAACATAGCTTTGAAAATACCTTTGTCATGAACACCTTCAGACAAAATTAATTGAATCATATTTTCAAAGTTTTCTTTGATACCCATACCTTTTCTAACATCCATCATCATTTCCCTTGCCGTTTTATCTGAAACATTCGATGGAACACCTTGTTTAAATTTTGCAAAATCGCTTTTACTAGCAGCTTCTCTCATTTTGGACGCAGACATACCTTCAACTCCTTCCGCATCAGGATCTCTTTCACCAGCAGAATGAACTTCTATCTTCGTAAAATTAAAATGCCCATGAGGACCTTTTACATTATTATAACGATTTAATAATTTTTCATACTCTCCAATTCTATCTGATCCGCCAACCATATGAAGTTCAGTAACACCTTTTTTGTATAAGGATGATGCATGAGCTAAAAAACTTGGTTGCTCAGATGAAGAAATAGCAAAATTCACACCAGGAAAGAAAGATTTAATGTACTTTAGCTTTTCTTTAGGACTTAATGGATTCTTTTTGGGATCATGAGAGTGTGACAGAACGATTAAATGATCTGCGCCGTTCTGTTTTGCGATGGATTTGACTGTTTCCACAAGTTTTGCATGACCTGTGGTTGGAGGATTCATTCTTCCGAATGCAAAAACACACTTTTTTTGTGCTTTTTCAGCTAAAAAATCTTTAAATTTCATTTCCTGCCTCTACAGCAAGGGTTTATTATTTCATGTTTTATTTATAAAACTTTTCAAGTCATCAGAATCTCTTCTAGTATTAATAGCTTCAGCCCTGGGAAACGGATTAGCCTCATTATAATCATTTATGAGTAATCTTTTCGTATTCAAAAGACCCATTATTAATCCATAATTTCTAAATCCTAAAGTATCCAATATGTCGCGAGTTTCTTTTTCTATATTATATGATCTGGCTGTAACGAAAATTATTTGACTTCCTTTTTCTTGTTCCTTGAGTATGGCATCAACATTATTTTCTAGTGGTTGAGGTTTAGTATAATCAAACTTAGGTTGCGATTTCAAAATAGTTCCGTCAATATCACAAAATATTACATTTTTATTATTATAATCGAACCAATCTTCAGCGGTTCCAACATCAATATAATCTCTAACAGCCTTTCTCATAAAAATTTCATTATTATTCAATAAGTGTGTGATCACATCTGAAACAAATATCTCTTTTGAATATTGCTTCACTTTTAGAAAGGCATCTTTATACGACTCAACACTCTGAAATTTATATGCTCCAACACAAAACGTATCAGATACAACATTTTTCTCTATGATATTTGTTATGATATCTTGTTCATTATAAATCACAAAACTCTTAGATGACAGTTTTTTTAAGACATTATGTTCTCGGATATTTGATGTACAAATATAGTTACCATCTGTTATATCATGATTAAAAAAACTATCACAATCTTTAATCAGGAATTCTCCTGTTATATTTCTGTTTTTCAATATTTGATATACAGTATCAGCAGGTCCAAGAGTAGGTTCTTCTAATACAACAATATCAACATTATCACCGAATTCATGTTTTATAAATTTTGTTGCTCTGTATGCATTCTCATGTTCTTTTAATATGCCAACAGTTATTTGATATTTACCATAAAATTGCTTTACGGCATTCATCAGCATCAGTTCGTGTTTATAATCATAAAGTAGATATTTCGGTCTCATGCCTGGAAATCTACTCGACATACCTGCTGCTGGAACAATAATATTCATTTCATTTCTTCCCACAATTTTTTTATTTGTTTCATTAAAAAGTTGTAATCTTTATCATTTTTTCGACAGTGCTCTAAAACCCGAAAAAGCATTAATATTATAAATCCATTATTATTCGAGATGGGAAATCTTGTTACTATTCTATTTTCCAAATCACCGAGTTTAACATCCAATTTCAAGTTATCATTCCGAAGAAACCATTTACAGTTTAAATCTTGTCTCAACTTCGCAATGTCAAAAACATATGAATCATACTCCGTCTGCACACAATCGATTAGAAAAAAATCATCTTCTGTTTTTAGTATATTTTCTAAAGTTAAATCGCCATGATAAACTGAGGTTGGAAGCTTCAGAGGCATTTTCTTCAGAAGTTGTTCTACAGTAAAAGGTAAATCATATTTCACATCAAAATTTTTGATTTTTTTCAGAATTATTTCTGAATAATCTTTCTCTTTGGCACTCGTTGAAAATTCAGATAGAATTTTTTCGAGAAAATTAAAAATACTCTCTATGCCGTGTGACCTGAGATAATTTTTCATATCTAGTCCATGGATATACTCCATATCCAATATATTTTCAGCATGATAATATATCTTAGGAACAGGATAATCTAATTTTAGAAGTTCAGTCATTCTTTCATAATTTCTGTGAATATTGTTAATTTTTCTAACGAATAATCCTTGTTGATTTTTCATCAGAAAAACTTCACTTCCAGAATGACCAGAAAATTTCTTTACTTCTTTATCCATTCTTCATAATCTTCTCTAATCAAAGAATGTGGTGTTCCATTATGTGGACCAGGAGGAAAAGGATTATTCATATCTACATAAAAAAGATTTTCTCCCACTAAATCATGCAATTTTAATTGAGCACTCGTCATATCCTCACCGATCATTTGCACTCCTTGATTATAAAATAAATCTCTGTTCCTATAAACAGTCATTCTTTTATCCATGTTTATAGAAGAGCTAAAAGCAAATTGATCATTACCAAAGTCTCTTGTGGGTACCATTCTACAATGTGGCATATACATTTTAGAGGAATCTATTTTTTCGAATGGTATTCGCAAATTCAATGCATAATCAGTTCTACTTTTAATCACCCAATCATAAACAAAATTATTTTCTTGTTCATGTTCCTTTTTTAACCAACAAGATTTTTCCATGGAGTAAAGTGCTGCAACGGTAAAACGAGCTGGCCATTTATGAGGATTTGGTGTATTTGTGTATATCTGATCAAAATTGTCTTTTAATGCTGGTTCTATCACATAAGAAATTGGATTATAAAGTTTGATAAGTTCTTCAGACTCAGGAAATTCCCAGGTGTGTATAAAGACATCTACATCATAAAAAGATAGCAAGTTCTTTTTATAATATTCATAGCCTTGTTTAAAAGATCTAGCTTGTCCAGAAAAGCAAAGTGCTATTTTCATTTTGTGTACTCATCTCTCAAAATTAAAGTTGAAGCTAATGTTGATTTTGGAGGAGGATCTTTATGGTCAAAAACTGAATGATGTCTATGTTTTTTATTGGACAAAATCCACATTTCATCTTTAATTCTGTCCGAAAAAAAGTGAGGAAAATTATTTTCGCGTCTATAACTTTCCCACCAATTGCTATCTAGAGGTGAGGATAAAGTTTTTATGTAACTAGAATTTGCCCACCAATAATTTCCAGAAAAATGTGGAGAAGGCCATCGAGTGTAATTTGCACCCACGATATCTACATTTTTTTCACTTAAAATATCTAAACAATTGGCGTGATTCTCTAAAACAGACCAATCTAAAAATTTTCTCCAGTGAAAATAGTTGATTAGAACATCATATCCAAAATCGTTGTCATTTTTATCCAAGTGTCTTTTTAAGGAGGTTACTCCTTTGGCATGAAAATATAACACTTCGAAATCATCAGATGCTTCATTACAATCATTCCATATTTTCTGTAAGGTTGATGTTTCTGTTATGAAATTGCCCTTCTTAGAATTGAAATTTTTTAGTTCTTCATCTTTATTCGGTTTTTTGTACCATGTACATTGTACATTACAACGAAGTATTTTTTCTCGATAATTTTTTAAAATTGACAAAAAACAGTCCAGATCTTCTTCTTCACCTACTGCGGTAATATTAATTGTGTCTATTTTTTTATCTAAAGAACAATCTCGTATGGTTTTAAATTGATCTAAGAAAATGGAAATCCAGTGTTTATCATCTGTTAGATATATGTGATAATATGCTTGTATCATTTGTTTACTAATAATCTATTGAACGGTTTTTTACCATTTTTCAGAAAGACCACCATACTATCATGAAAACACACGCCCGTCAAATCGTTACATATTGACAATAATTTATGATCTATATTTCTTCTATCTGATGAATCGATATGCTGATAATTGATGAGATCAGAAATTCTTTTGGAGTATTCGATAAACGAATTTCTATCATAAAGTGATGAACCAAATGATCTATAGTAGCTAGTATGTGTATCTTCGCAAATTAATACACCATCCTTTTTAATATGAGGAAAAACTCTTTCGAATGTTACTATTTGCTGTTGCATTGTATGACCACCATCATCGATCAAAACATCAATTTCTGGATATTTCTGTAAAAAAGAGTCCCAAAATTCATGACTTTCTTGATCACCAATAACTATATCAATATTTTCATCATAAAAAGGCTTATGGTTCATAACTGCAGGATCTACGTCAATACCGATGATTTTAGCTTCTGGTCCTAGAAACTTTCTCCACATTTGTATGCTACCGCCAGACTGAACGCCGATTTCAACCAATGTTATGGGCTTATTGATGTATTTTGAACAATAATTTTCATATACATCGAAATAAGGATCCCATTTATCTGAGCCTAGAGTTAGTTCATTATGAAAAATTTCTCTAATTCTACTCATCATCAATTCTCCTCTATTTTTTGCTCAGGAAAATACTTAACAAAAATGTCTTTATTTTCTGGACGAAGTTTTTTAATTTTTGCTTTCATTTCTGTATGAAAGTTCCACGCCAATGGAATAAAACAAATCGATTGATTCTTATAGTTATCTAAAAGATCCATTCCACGAATCAAAACAGAACTTCCTGGTGTATAAAGTCCCTGCTTTAAAGGATTTTCATCTATGATAAAGTCTGGCGATTCATTACAAAAATTCAATAAAGTATTTCCTTTTGCTGGTGCACCTAATCCGATTACAGGAATTCCAGAACTTCGATACATTTTAATTTTATTTGCAACATATTCGGCAACAGAAATACATTTTTTAGCGTAATCATCATAGGTTTTTTCTGTATATAAGCCTTTTTTATGTTCCATAGAAATCAAGTTTTCTATGACTTTAGGTGCTTTTAAATTTTTAGATATGATAAAAATGTAGCTTGTTCCATGAACAGGCGATTTAACAACATCAATTAAATTTAAGCCAGCTCTTTTACATAGAGCATCAATAGATTTGACATTATAAAAAGATAAATGCTCATGATAAATTGTATCAAACTCTCCGTTCAAGATCATATCCGCTTGTGAGGTTGTCGCAAACATCAAACTATCTTTATGCATGACCTCACGAATATTTTGCAGTAATTTTAGTTGATCAAAATTGTGAGCAAAAGCGTTTTGGCACACGATAACATCGAATTTCTGTTCAAATTCTTTTCCAGTGAAATAGCCACAAACAACTTTATGTCTTTGCGATGATGTTGGATAAAGATTTTCCGCTGGATCAACGCCGAAAGTTTCTGCGCCATGATTCTGAAAATAATTTAATTGACTACCATCATTACAACCAATATCTAGAACAGTTCTCGGCTTTGTTCCATATTTTTCAGCAGCAAATTGTGCAAACCAATCGAAATATTCTAATTGTGATTTCGCTGTGCCCGAAACATACAAATAATCTTTAAACATCAAATCAGGATTGACGCGATGTGTTAGTTGAACATGGTAGCAATGTTCACAGCGAACAATCGCTAAAGGATAAATCTCTTGTATTTCATCTTTGCTTTTTTTATAAGAATTTGCGAGAGGTTGATCCTTCAAATCCAACACAGGAATTAAAGTATCGTGCCCACATGCAATACAATTATCAATTGATTCTACATTAGCCATCTGTCATTCTCCAAATACCAATCACTCACTTGTTTAATTCTCTCAGAAAATGCTACCCTAGGTTCCCATCCAAGACTTCTCATTAATCCACCATCAAGTGCATATCTCAAATCGTGTCCAGGTCTGCTCGAATGGAAATCTACCATTTCATAAATCAATTCTTTTCCTTGTGCATCAGCAACAAGTTTAGCGAGGGTTAGATTGTCAACTTCTTCTTTACCAACGATATTGAATTTCGCACATTTCGCATGACCATAGTCCATGGAAGGAACTGGTTTATTTTTAACCAAAAATAGAAGTGCATCAGCTACATCGGCCGCATGAATATAGAATCGACTTCCAGCTTGTGTTCTAGTGTGATCTGCATGGATAAAGATTTTTTCACCTTTACGAACTCGATCAATACACAGAGGAATAAATTTCTCTGGTGTCTGCCTCTCACCGAAAACATTCATTGTATGAGTGATCATCATTGGAATTTTATATGTGTTTTCATATGCAACACATAGTTCTTCGGCGCCAGCTTTTGATGCGGAGTATGGATTTGTAGAATTGTATCGATCTCGCTCTTTATATGCAACACCTGGAGGTGCAACACCAAAAATTTCATCGGTGCTAAAGTATAAGAAAGTTTCTAGTTGATATGGAAGTTTTCTTGCAAACTCTAGAAGATGAGCGGTACCGATAGTGTTATCAAAAATGAATTCCATCGGATGAGTAATCGACCTATCTACATGTGAAGATGCAGCTAGATGCAAAATTACATCAATATTTCCGTGTTTATGAAGAAAGTTTTGTGTAATAGGATTAATCTCAGCTTTCAAATCATGAAAGACTACATTAACTCTCTTTTGCACTTCTTTATCATAACTTTCCAAAACTTCATGAAGCCGATTTAAATTACCAGAATAATCTAGTCGATCAATCGTGGTAATTTTCCAGTCCGTGACTCGAATCAAAAGATCAATAACATGATGTGCAATAAATCCTGCTCCACCTGTGATTAAAACATGCTTACTCATTGATATATTCTCCTGTGGGGGCGATTACTCCCTCAATTCCTATAGGTTCAACTGTTACCGTTTTATACATATGCAAATTTTTATAGTATGAATGTTCAACATCGATTCCATACTGCAAACAATCATTGAAAATCATTGGAAGCTTTGATTGAAAATAATCGAGAAGGCTTTCATCCATATGCCATAATCTCAATTTAAAAAGTTTATTTACACCAGATTTTTCTTGTGCTTCTTTTGACATCCATGAATCTACTTCATGTGCAAAAACAAAAGCGTTTTCATATTCATCCCGATTTAAAATGAAATTATCATTGAATTTATATCTACCAGATACTTTATAATATCTTTTTGTTCTTGACTTATTTTTTGAATATGAATCTAATGCGATGATGAAGCTTAATGTTTCAGCTATACTTCTTAGTCCAACACCAGAAAATTGCTTTACTTGAGGATTAGAACCTGTATACAAATATTCGACATTCATGCTCTTCAACTCTTCAACATATTCTGATGATGGAACATCATAAGATCCATCAAACATAATTATGCGATTGTTTGGACAAACTTTATTTACAGATTTTATAGTTTCAACTGTCTGTTCGAATCTCTGCACATTATTAAATACAGAAAGCTGTTTTACATTCAAAGCCGAATTAATAAAAAAAACTCCATCAAGCATAATTTTCCTCGATAATTTTTCTCCATTCTGGTACTCTATCATATTGATGGACAATTGTAAAGATTTTTCCTGTTGATGTAGTAACTTTATCATCATTCATTTTAGGTTCAGCCTCAAGAAGAAAAGGTCTGAATTGTTCTATTTTAGATGGATCAGCCGTTGTGCCTAATTGTGCTGCCCATCCATCTTCAGAGTTCATATACTTACAAGTTCGTGTATATGGTGACATTGAAATCATGAAATTGAAGGTGGATTGATCACAAATAGGAATTGGTCTATTGATTGCAGCAGTAAAAATACTAATAACCAAATCTTTCATCTGTTCTGCCCGACCTGCAAGAACACCAACATTATAAATGGTATTATTTTTATAATTCTCGTGAATATATGGACCAAAAGTTTCTAGTAAGTTTCGATTGCCCCAAGGCTCATCTTTATACTTCATACTCTCAGAAGCAAAAACTAAATCTTTATCTCCTAAGTTGTCTTCTAGCCATTCGATAGGATTTTTCTGAAAAATAACATCTTTAACATCAGTTGTGACTACATATCGATAATCATTTCTACATAGATGATCGTAAATATGGGCGAATCTTTCTACATGAACAGGAATTTTTCCTGGCGAATAAATTAAATTTCCTTGATCGTCTTGACCAAATCCAATAACTTTAAATCCAGATTCAATTACTTTTTTTGTAGATTCGTTGTCGCAGTTCATAAGGATGAGAAATTTATCACCCTCAAAACCAGATTTGTTGATGGAATTCACCCAATATTTCAGAGTGTCCCAATTGTAGTTATTTGCACATCCTATAATCAAGTCTTTCATAATATATCTCCTTCATTTTATATAGTATGACTATTGCCCTGGAGTATCCTTTTTATACTTGTTTACCAGGTGTTTTGTTCCCCACTGTCCAGCTCCAGCTACTGGAAGAATATCTGGATTAGGGGACTTCTTTTCTTCACTTACACTTTTATGTAGTTTCACTCCGGTGACTTTCTGGACTAAATTCCAGGCTTCTTTATGCCTTTTATTTTTTACATGATCATCAAAAGCTTTCTTTTGATTTTCATTAGCACTTCTTTTAAATCGAATTAGTTCCATAATACCTATATTACCAGCATATGCAGCTTCATGTAAAACTTCAAATTGTTTGAAAGTGTACATTACTTACTCCAGTTTTTCTGTGCCGTGAAGTTTAAGTGACTGAATTCAAGTCTATCAACTAATTTTACCGCACTACCTTTTAATTTATCAACGGCAACAAAACCTTCTGGATTTGTAATTCGATAACCATCTTCCGTCTGCACGAAGGTGTTTGTTACTTGTTTTATTTGTTGAAGCTTTTTAATAATCATATTTTTAGCATCGACTAATAAATTTTGTAAATTGAAAATTGCAACCAAGTCTGTTGTATTCGATCTATAAAATCTCATCAATTCATTCTTCTCAACCATTCTTTTTTCTTTAGTGTCTTTCTTTTTGGCCGCTAAAATTTCTTTATTTAATTTATCTTCGACCCACTTAATCAATTCAACGGTATGTTTTGTAGTGTCTGTTATTTTTTGGCCTGAACGGATCTTAGAGTTATTAAAAGTTTTAATTTGTGTCTGTATAATATCGGAAGAAGAAATTCTATTTAAAGTCATAGAATTTATTCTGGAGAAAATAGTTCCAGCTTGCGATAATATTGAAGTGATTTGTTTCGTTTCTTCTTTAGTAAATGTTACTGTTCCTGATGCATCAATAAAATATGCATCCCTAAACCAAACATCTTTTGTCTTTTTTAGATTATTAATATCAATATTGAATGATGCTTTCAAAGATTGAATAGTTTTACCTGTATAAGAAGTGTGAAAAACTATTCCCATTTTAGCCATTCTCATAGATGCAGCCAGTTTACTATCGGCCGGTACAGCATAAACAATGGTATTAGGCTGAAACACGAGATATTTTTCACCTCCAATTTCCTTTATCGCACCATCGAGATCATCCTCACCAAACATCATATCACCTTGAAGAATGCCTTCGATACCCAGTTTCGGTAGATATGTGAGAGCAGTCTTTAATTTTTTATTTAAACCCTCGCCAGGATGATTTCGATCAATATCTTCTTCTGTATAATTTAATTTGGCATCAACATTAAAAATGCCTTTAGTGGCAACAAAAAACTTTCCATTCTCCGGATTAATTCCAGAAAATACTGCTGGTGCACCGTCCCATTTCGTTGTGACATTCACTTTTGAATCGGAATTACCAGCTAACATATCTCGAAGAGAGCGTAGAAAATTAATCGCATCTCTAGCACCAGGAACACCTCGATTGAGAACTTCATCTTCGATATGCTCCAGATGAACGTTTTTTCCTTCTTTACTAGATTCGATTATAAATTCTTTGAAGTTCATTTGTTTACCTTTACAGTTGAAGTCCCACTTTGTCCCTAACTCTATCAAAAGCAGCCTTACTTCTAAATGTGTATACGTCATTCTTTACTGTATCTTTGGCTTCTACAGTGGCTTGCATTTTGAATTCTGGAACTCCATCTTTATTAATTCCCATTTTAACGATATTCAAATCTTGAAAACATTCACTCATTATCTCATCGAAATTAAAATCGCTTGAAGAAATGAATTTAATAAAGCCATAAACTAAATTTGTTGTTGTATAGTTAGCTTTACCCTCCTTCAATTTTTTCTTCTCAGATTCTGGAACTTTTGTCGAATCAATAATAAAACGATTTAGAAATTCCACATATGCAGCCGTATTCGATAGAGAGATGTTTCCTAATGGTTTATCTTTATTCGATTCTATTTTTTTGCCATCGGATGCAAAATCGACACCACTAAACATAGTTCTAAGTTCTGATTGTGATATCTCAAAACCTCTAGCTTTATTCGAATCTCCTTTGATTAGATCACCAAAAGCGATAATAACACCTTCAAACATTCCATGAGTTGTTAGATTTTCAATAACTGTTAATTCTTTTTGATTTTTACGAAAGATGGGAGAATCTTTCATTCTCTGTATTCTCTCATAAATCAAACGAGGAGCAAATGTATTTGAACCGCCAGTCAAAGCTTTCGAACTGAAACCGTAATAATGTGCATTATGAACAAAAAAATCAAATATCTCATAGTTCGTTCTAACTGGAAACGTGATATGGTTTATCTGTCTATTTTTTAGAAATTTCATGGCAAAAAAAGGACCTAAAACTTCACCGAATTCAGTCGTGATTACCTTAGGATCAATTTCTTGTTTAGCATTCAAATAAAAATTCTTTAATTGTTGTGATTGAATTTTTCCTTCCATGAAATCTACCAGTCCGAACAAATACATCTTGACAGCAACAGAAACTTTTAGCTCTTCGATTTTACCCTTTACTATCTTCGAATAATCTTTGACGGGAAATATCCAGAATTTATCATTTTGCGTTCTTACTAATTGAGGAATATCAGATTTAGGATGATTTTTGAAAAAATCTGATGGTTGAAACATATAATTATCCCTAAATTATTGTAATTTATTGGATATTTATACTTTCACTCCCTTGAATTTAGAACTAAAATCCCGACGTTCTCTATTTCCAAATGTATTGATTGGCTTATCATCATCAATTCCCGAATCAATCAAGTCTTGTGCATTACTCTCTACATCATACAATCTCATCTTCGTTCTGTCAACTCCAACGACAAACTTTTTGTTGATGCCAGGATCGTTGTATCGATTTTTCAACTGTTTAACCATTATCTGTCCAAGCTGCTGCAATTCTTCTGTGCTGATTAGAGCAAACATAAAGTCTGCCGTTGCAGGAAGACCAAAAGATTCACTAGTATCTTCTAGACCGACATCAGAATTACTATAACCGGATCTGGTTGTTTGCGTAGCTGAAACAATAGGAACAGCGAATTCAACTGCAAGTCCACGAAGTTCTTCAGCAATCGACTTAATGTAAGTGTATGAGTTTACACTGCTTCCCATCTTCAGTCTACTTGAACAACAAATATTCAAATAGTCAATAAAGATAATCTTTGGGCGAAAGTTCTTTTTAAGTTGTAACTCATTCAACAATGATCGAAAATGCAATGCACTAGCTGATGCAGTTGGATATTCTTTAATGATAAGTTTACCATGGGTTTTGCTTTGAAGAGCAGAAAATCTTTTTGAATAGTCTTCTTTGGGAATTACATGCAAATCATTGATACTGATATTCAATAGGTTTGCATCGATTCTTTCTGCAATTTTTTCTTCAGCCATCTCCATTGTGATATAAAGAACATCATGACCCTGAGAAATACACGAT
>Ga0129333_10003769_pt1 | contig 14226 bp, 11 predicted proteins | sample CPB6_08_DNA_FD_94474 | JGI IMG/M metagenome (GOLD analysis project Ga0129333, IMG submission 94474) | Freshwater to marine salinity gradient microbial communities from Chesapeake Bay, USA - CPBay_Sum_0.6_0.8_DNA | ecosystem: Environmental > Aquatic > Marine > Coastal | place: USA: Chesapeake... | reverse complement strand
CTTCGTCGATCAGTGAGCGAACACTCGTCTCGTCGGTCACGTCGCACGGGATTCCGACGACCCCGAGTGATTCGGCGGTCTCGGCCAGGCGCCGTTCGTGTTTGTCGGAGATCACGACACGCGCACCCTCTTCGAGGCACTTGCGAGCAGTGGCCGATCCGATACCGCTACCGGCGGCCGCCGTGATCAACACGCCCTTGCCGTTGAGAAGCCCGTGGCCGGGGACGTAGTCGGGGGTCGAGGCCATGAGTCAGTGCTCCTTCACTTTGGAAGACCGAGAACGCGCTCGCCGAGGACGTTGCGCTGGATCTCGTTCGATCCGCCGTAGATGGTGTCGGATCGGGTGAACAGGAAGAGTTTCTGTTCGAGTGAGAGTTCGTAGGGGAGTTCGTCGCCGATGAGTCCGTGCGGGCCCATGATCTCCATCATGAGTTCACCGAGTTCGCGATGCCAGGTGCCCCAGAAGAGCTTCGAGATGCTCGCTTCGGGTCCGGGGACTCCCTTGGCCGACATGCTGCGCAGCGCGTTCCACTTCATCAGGTGGAGTCCGGTGTGGGCGACCGACAGCTTCTGACGAATCACCGGATCGTCGATACGGCCGTGGTGACGGGCGAGTTCGATGGTGTCGGCGAGTTCACGTTCGAAGCCGACCTGCTGGGCGAGAGTCGAGATGCCGCGTTCGTAGCCGAGTAGAGCCATGGCGATCCGCCAGCCGTCACCGGGTGCACCGACCACGAGACCTGCTTCGGTACGAGCCTCGGTGAAGAACGTCTCGTTGAATTCGCCACCGCCGGTGATCTGACGGATCGGTCGGACCTCGACACCACGTTGATCCATCGGGACCATGAGGAACGTGAGTCCTTGATGGCGCTGCGAGCCGGGTTCGGTGCGCGCTACGACGAAGCACCAGTGGCTCACGTGGGCGAGTGAGGTCCAGACCTTCTGACCGTCGATCACCCATTCGTCGCCGTCGAGACGGGCCTTGGTCTGCACGTTGGCGAGATCGCTGCCGGCGTTGGGCTCGCTGTAGCCCTGGCACCAGCGCTCGTCGCCGCGCAGGATGCCGGGCAGGAAGCGCGCGCATTGCTCAGGGGTTCCGTATTCGATCAGCGTCGGTGCAAGGAGGTTCTCGCCCATGTGATTGGTGCGGGCTGGTGCCTGAGCGCGCACGTACTCCTCGGCCCAGATGATCTGTTGGTCGACGGTCGCGCCACGACCGCCGAACTCGCGCGGCCAGCCGAGTCCGATCCAGCCGGCGGCACCGAGCACCTTCTCCCACTCCACGCGCACGTCGAATCCGATGTCTTCGTCGCCCGGTCCACCGCGTCCGCGCAGTGCGGCGAACTCGCCGGTCACGTTGGCTCGGAGCCAGTCGCGCACGAGCGAGCGGAACTCGTCGTCGTCGGTCGGCAGGGCCGGAAGAGCGGAGGTGTCGAGGGCGGTCATGGGTGGTCGTCCGGCGGACGAGTGAACCTTAGCGAGGCATCGCTCGGGGTTCGGTGGCGGATGGGAGGGGCGTTACGGTCGCCACATGGACTTTGCGATTCCGGCCGACATCCAAGCGACTCTCGATGCCCTCGACGCATTCATCGAGCGGGAGATCGTTCCCCTGCAGGCCGCCGACGACAACGAGCGCTTCTTCGATCATCGTCGTGAGTGGGCTCGCACCGATTTCGACAACGGTGGCGTGCCGCGCGCGGAGTGGGAGGAACTCCTGCGGGAGATGCGCCGTCGGGCCGACGCCGCCGGCTGGTTGCGACTCGCCTTGCCCGAGGAATTCGGTGGTCGCAGCGCGAGCAACCTCGAGATGGCGATCATTCGCGAACACTTGGCCACCAAGGGTCTCGGACTGCACAACGATCTTCAGAACGAGTCGTCGGTGGTCGGCAACTTCCCGACGGTGCTCATGATGCGCGACTTCGGTACCGAAGCCCAGAAGAAGGAGTGGATGCCCGGATTCCTCGACGGCACCAAGCGACTCGCCTTCGGCCTCACCGAACCGAACCACGGCAGTGACGCCACGTTCCTCGAGACCACCGCCGTGCGCGACGGCGACGAATGGGTGATCAACGGAATGAAGCGGTGGAACAGCGGGCTGCATCACGCGACCCACGACATCATCTTCGCCCGGACGTCGGGGGAGCCCGGAAGCCCGATCGGAATCAGCGCCTTCCTCGTGCCCACCGATTCGCCCGGCTTCAACGTGGACTTCTTCTGGTGGACCTTCAACATGCCCACCGATCACGCCGAGGTGTCGATGAAGGACGTTCGGGTGCCCAACACGGCACTCTTCGGTCGCCTCGATCACGGTCTCGATCTCGCCCAGCACTTCGTGCACGAGAACCGCATCCGCCAGGCGGCGTCGTCACTCGGTGCCGCGCAGTTCTGCATCAACGAAGCAGTGGCCTACGCCAACTCGCGTGTCACATGGGGCAAGAAGCTGTCGAGCAATCAGGCGATCCAGTTCCCGTTGATCGAGATGCACACCGAAGCCGCGATGCTCCGTCAACTCATTCGCTACACCGCGTGGCTGATGGACAACTCGGTGAAGAGCGACCGTCCCGATGTGGAGGGTTTCATGGAGTTCACCCACCTGGTCGCGATGTGCAACTACCGCGCCAACCGTCTGGCCTGCGATGCGGCCGACCGCGCCATGCAGACCTGCGGCGGGGTGGGCTACAGCCGGCACATGCCCTTCGAGCACATCTACCGACACCACCGCCGCTACCGGATCACCGAGGGCAGCGAGGAGATCCAGATGCGCAAGGTCGGCCAGAACCTCTTCGGCTTCGGGCGCAAGAAGTAGTCGTTTCCGGTCTGGCCCCGCATCCGGTCGGGCCCCCGACCCAGCTGTGACTTTTCTGACGAACCGTCAGATTCGGGTTGCCAGCATCTGTTAGGTGTGCCTAACATCGCTCGCTATGGGTGCAGCATTCCTCATCACACTCCGTGAAGGCCTCGAGATCTCACTGGTCCTGGCCATCTTGATCTCGTATCTCGTCAAGACCGGTCGCCGGTCCGAGATGGGTGCGGTCTGGCAGGGAACCGGCCTGGCCGCGTTCTTGTGTCTCGTAGTCGGGATCGCGATCTATGCCGCCGTCGGTGGTCTGCACGGCACGGCCAATCAGATCGTGGAGGGTTCCATCGCCACGGCGGCCGCGCTCGTTCTCACGTGGATGATCTTCTGGATGCGCACCAACGCGCGCACCCTCGGTGCCGAACTCCGTGGCAAGGTCGATGCCGCCACCACGGTCACTGCGCTCGCGGTGATCGCCTTCGTGGCGACGGTGCGTGAAGGTCTCGAAACCGTCCTTTTCCTTCTCAGTGCCGAAACCGGTTCGGCCTCGGGCGCGCAGGTCGTGGTCGGTGGAATCGCCGGTCTCGTGGTATCGGCGATCCTCGGCTACGTGATCTACCGCGGCGGCAATCGCCTGAACCTGAAGCGCTTCTTCCAGATCACCGGCGTGTTGCTGATCTTGTTCGCGGCCGGTCTGGTGGGCAAGGCGTTCCACGAGTTCCGCGAGGCGCTCGGCCTCGAGTCGGGCGCGCTCATCGATCCGGTGTGGACCATCGAGTCCGGTGTGTGGGCCAAGGGAACGTTCTACGACTTCATGAAGGGCTTCTTCGGTTGGCACAAGGAGACCGAACTCATCCGGCTCATCGCCTACTTCGCCTACCTCGTGCCGATCATGTATCTCTTCTTGAAGCCCGGTGGTCGACCGGAGGCCGCAACTTCGGCCGGCTCGGCCGACTCGGGTGACTCGAACCGGGAGCAGCTCACCCCGGCCTGAAAGAGCCGCCATCACGGGCCCACCGCTACCGTTGCGGCATGGCCCCGAACCCGTCCGAGTCCGGAACCCCCGTCGACGTCAAGCCGCGTAGTCGCGACGTCACCGATGGCATTCAGAAGGCCGCTGCCCGCGCGATGTTGCGGGCCGTGGGTCTGACCGACGACGACTGGAGCAAACCGCAGGTCGGTGTGGCTTCCTCGTGGAACGAGATCACTCCGTGCAACATGTCGTTGCGCCGCCTCACCGAGGCGGCCAAGGTCGGTGTGCGCGCCGCCGGCGGAGTGCCCCTCGAGTTCGGCACGATCACGGTGAGTGACGGCATCTCGATGGGTCACGAAGGAATGCGCGCGTCACTCGTGAGTCGTGAAGTCATCTGCGACTCGGTCGAGGCCGTGATGCACGCCGAACGTCTCGACGGTCTCGTGGCCACCGGCGGCTGCGACAAGAGCATGCCCGGCATGATGATGGCCATCGCCCGCCTCAACCTGCCGGCGGTGTTCGTCTACAACGGTTCCACCCTGCCCGGTCAGCACAACGGTCAGAACATCGACATCACGACCGTGTTCGAGGCCATCGGCGCTTGCGCGGCGGGCACGATCTCCGAAGACGAACTCACCGCCATCGAGAAAGCCGCGTGTCCGGGCGAAGGCGCGTGCGGTGGAATGTTCACGGCCAACACCATGTCGTCGATCGGTGAGGCCCTCGGGCTCTCGTTGCCCGGTTCGGCGTCGGCTCCGGCCGTCGATCGGAGCCGTGAAGACGATGCGCGTCGGGCCGGCGAAGCAGTGGTGAACATGCTCCGTCTCGGTATCCGTCCGCGCGACATCCTCACCAAGAAGGCCTTCGAGAACGCGATCGCGCTCACCAATGCACTCGGCGGGAGCACGAACGCGGTGCTGCATCTGCTCGCCATCGCCAACGAAGCGGGAGTCGATCTGACTCTCGACGAGTTCAACACCATCGCGGCCCGCGTGCCGCACTTCGCCGACATGAAGCCGGGCGGCAAGTTCCACATGACCGATCTGCATCGCGTGGGTGGAGTGCCGGTGGTGCTCAAGCATCTCCTCGACGCCGGATTGCTTCACGGTGACGTGCTCACGTGCACCGGCAAGACGATGGCCGAGAACCTTGCCGCGATCGATCCGCCGGCACCCGACGGAGTCGTGGTGCACCCGATCGATGCGCCGATCAGTCAGGAAGGCGGCATCGTGGTGCTGAGCGGAACGCTCGCACCGAAGGGTTCGGTGGTGAAGGTCGCCGGCCTCACGCCCGAACAGCGCAAGTTCGAGGGAACGGCGCGGGTGTTCGACGGTGAGGACGGCGCGATGGCGGCGATCATGGCCGGCGAGATCCAGCCCAACACCGTGCTCGTGATCCGTTACGAAGGTCCCAAGGGCGGACCCGGCATGCGCGAGATGCTCGCGATCACCGGCGCGCTGAAGGGTGCGGGTCGCGGGGCCGACTGCGCGCTCATCACCGATGGACGATTCAGTGGTGGCACGTGGGGATTCTGCATCGGTCACGTGGCACCCGAGGCGGTCGATGGCGGACCCATTGCGTTCGTGCGCGACGGCGACCGAATCCGAATCGACGTGTCGAGTCTGGCTCTCGATCTGTTGGTCGACGAGGCCGAGTTGGCTCAGCGTCGCAACGGCTGGAAGCCGAATCCGCCGCGCTACACGAGTGGCGTGTTGGGCAAGTACGCCCGACTCGCCCAGGGCGCCGAAAAGGGCGCCATCACGAATCTCCTCTGACCGGTGTTTTGGTGATGAATTTTCACCGTATGGGTGAAGATTCCGAACCAGAAAATCGCCGGCGGACGAGGGCGCGCCATCCATTCAGGATCGCACCGAGGAAGATCGTCGCCACGATGACGAAGGCGGTGGCGGTTCCGTCGTCGAAGAGCAGATTGCGCAACACCATGCCGATCACGACGGTGCCGATCCACACGCTCACTCCGGCGCCGGCCGAGAGCGGCTGACGACTGATCCGACCGAGCGCCCACGCGATCAGCAGCGCGATCAAGAACGGCGCGGCCGTGGTGAAGACGCCGGAGGCGTCGGTGCCTTCGTCGTGATTTCGCCGTCCGATGGCGACGAACACGATCACGGTCGCGACATCGGCCACGAGAGCCCACAGGGCAATGCGCAGAGTCTTCATGTTCGAATCCTTTCGATGGTGACGACGGCGTTGTAGTCGGGGATGCGGCTCGCGTCGTCGTTGAGGCCGGCGTCGATGAGCACGTTGCCCTCCGGCCAGTGAACCTGGACCGATCGCGAAGGTAGACGCACCAACTTGGCCCGGCCGGTCATGGAGCCCACCGGACTCGTGAGGCGGATCCGTTCGCCATCGGCGACACCCAAATCGGCGGCATCGCCGGCATCGATGTACACCGCGTCGCGCGCCGCTCCGGTCAGCGGGTCGGTCTCGGCGAACACCATCGAATTGAACTGCTTGCCCCGGCGGGTGCTCAGGAAGAACTCGTGGGGTGCGAGCGCAGGTGGCGACACGTCGAGCACCGTGAAGCGGGCCCGGCGATCGGGGAGCGGGAAGTCACCATCGGCGCACAGGTGGCGTCCGCCGTACTGGACGGAATCGCCGGTGGCGGCGAGGTTCTCGATACCGGCGTACATGGGAACGACGCGTGCAATCTCGGCTCGCAGCGAGCGATTGTCGATCCAGTCGAAATGCGTTGCGAGTTCACGGTTCACGCGACCGGCGAGCTCGGCGAAGATCCGCCATTCGGAACGTGCCTCGCCGGGAGGGTCGACGATGGGCGGGCTGAACGCGATCTGACGTTCGGTGGTGGTGCTCGTTCCGCCACCTTCTTGTTCGTAGCGGGTGGCCGCCGGCAACAAGATGACGTCGTCACCGTCGAGGAGCATCTGCGAGGTGAGGACGATGTCCTGATGCACGCGCAGAGGTACGCGCTCCAGAGCCGCGGCCACGCGCGATGGATCGGGCATCACGTCGAGGAAGTTGGAGCCGTCGAGGAACAGAACGTCGAGGTCGTCTCGTTCGGCGGCGAGCACCATCTCGGGTGCGGTGAGCCCCGCATGATGCGGAACCGGGAAACTCCACTCGCGTTCGAGTTCGGCCGCCGATTCCTCTGACACCGTGACCCCACCGGGAAACGCGGTGGAGTACGCGCCCATCTCGGCGCCACCTTGCACCCCGGAATGGCCGCGGATCGGCATGAGGCCCGCACCGTCGCGACCGACGTTGCCGCGCGCGAGGGCGACGTTCACGATGGCCTGCACTCCCTCGACTCCATGGCGGTGCTGAGTGATGCCCATGCTCCAGATCAGAACCGCACTGCGACTGCCGGCGTAGAGATCGGCCAGGGCCGACAGTTGTTGCTCGTCGACCCCGGATTCGGAGAGAAGACGATCGCGGTCGAGTGTGGCGAGGTGCGCGCGGACCTCGGGCCAACCAGTGGTGTGTCGATCGACGAACTCGGTGTCGAGGGCGTCGCGCGCGACGAGTTCGAGGAGGAGAAGATTGGCCAGAGCCACATCGCCCTCGGGTCGCACCGGAACGTGCAGATCGCACAACTTGGTGCCGAACAGGAACGACTCGGGTTTGGACGGAACCCAATACCGATCGAGTCCGGGTTCGAGGTAGGGGTTGATCACCACCACGCGCGCGCCGTTGCGTTTGGCTTCGTAGAGATACTTGGTGAACACCGGTTGGTTGTTGGCGACGTTCGCGCCCCACAACACCACCAGATCGGTTTCGAGTACGTCCTGCAGACTGCACGTACTCGCGGCGACACCGATGGTCGACTTGAGGCCGATGGTCGAAGGCGCATGGCACGTGCGCGCCGCCGAATCGATGTTGGCCACACCCATTGCCCGCGCCGCCTTGCCGGCGACGTAATACGACTCGTTGGTGAGTCCGCGACTCGTGAGATAGATCGCGGTGCGATCACCTCCGGCGGCGCGAATGCGATCGGCGATCGCATCGAGGGCTTCGTCCCACGTGATGCGGTGGAAGCCGCGGTCGCCCCGACGCCGACGCATCGGGTGGGCAAGTCGGCCCATCTCGCGCAACTCGGTGCCCGAGCGATTGCGCAACCACGTCACGTCGTGCAGAACCGAGTGATCGAAGGGTTCGGCGCAGTTGACCTCGAGCAGTTTGAGTCGGGTCGTGCAGAGATGAATTCCGTCGAGAGTCCAGTCGTGGAACCCGGCCACCCCGAGCGCACAACCGTCGCACACGCCTTGCGAGAGGATCTTCCAGGCCTTGCCGGGTGACCGACGAACGTTGACGGCCACCTTGGCCATCTCGGCGAGATGATTCGGTTTGGTGTGCCCGATCCCGTTCGGGGACAGGCTCACCCAACTCTTCGGATTCCAGAGCCGTGGAGCCACGGCCCGATCAGATCTCTTCGTAGTACTCGCGACCGAGGTGCGTGATCTGGTCTTCGCCCATCATCCAGCGCAGCGTGTTCTTCAACTTGGTGAGCTGAATGAAGAGGTCGTGCTCCGGATACAGGCCGGGTGCGACCTGCGGGCTCTTGTAGTAGAAGCTCAGCCACTCCTGAATGCCACCGAGACCGGCGCGCTGGGCGAGATCGCTGAAGAGCACGAGGTCGAGCGCGAGCGGCGCGGCCAGGATCGAGTCACGGCAGAGGAAGTTGACCTTGATCTGCATCGGGTAGCCGAGCCAACCCGTGATGTCGATGTTGTCCCAGCCCTCTTTGTTGTCGCCACGCGGCGGGTAGTAGTTGATCTGCACTTTGTGGAACACGTCGCCGTAGAGGTCGGGGTACTTCGCCGGCTGGAGGATGTCCTCGAGCACACCGAGCTTCGACTCTTCCTTGGTCTTGAAGTTCTCCGGTGCATCGAGCACTTCGCCGTCGCGGTTGCCGAGGATGTTGGTGGAGTACCAACCCGACAGACCGAGCATGCGGGCCTTCAGCATCGGTGCGAGCACGGTCTTCATGAGGGTCTGACCGGTCTTGAAGTCCTTACCCGAGATCGGGATGTCCTTCTCGGTGGCGAACATGCGCAGCGCCGGCGCGTCGACGGCGAGGTTCGGGGCACCGTTGTTGAACGGCACGCCCTCGAGCAACGCGGCGTAGGCGTAGAGCTGACACGGCGACACGGTTTCGTCGTCGGCGTCGATTGCTTTCTCGAACGACTCGAGATCGATGTGAGCGCGGCCCGGTTCGATGAAGATCTCGGTGCTCGCACACCAGATCATCACGAGACGGTCGCACTGCTTCTCTTCGCGGAAGCGGTTGATGTCCTCGCGGATCGCGTTCAGCATGCCGCGCTTCGACGAGATCGGCTTCACGTGTTCGCCGTCGAGGTTGCGGGCGTACTTGCGTTCGAAGGCGGCCTGCATGGGGCGAACCTCACGCAAAGCGTCGCTGATCGCCTCGATGTGCTTGCCGCTCTCGAGCACGCCGGCGCGACTCGCTGACACGTAGGCGTCGTCGGGGTAGACGTCCCAGGCGCCCCACACGATGTCTTCGAGGGCGGCGAGGGGGACGAACTCGTTGATGAGGGGGCTGCGATCCTCGGTGCGCTTGCCGAGCCGGATGGTTCCCATCTGGGTCAGCGAGCCGATCGGCTTGCCGAGGCCGCGCTTGGTGAGTTCGACGCCGGCGATGAGCGTGGAGGCCACGGCACCGAGGCCGACGGTCAGCACGCCGAGGCGGCCGGAGGCCGGGGCGACGGTGGGGGACGGGGGCGTGGACATGTGGTTTCGCCGTTCTTGTCGTGGGCGCCAGACCGGCTGAGCCGGGCGGCCGCTCCGTGTGTGAATGAGCGAGGACAGGCTAGGCGGTGGGCATCGCTCGTAGCATCAACCCGGTGATCGAGGCGACCGAAAGCACCCCGGGTGGGGCCATCCTCATGGACGGCAACCGCCTCCGCGACGAGATCGTGGCCCGTTTGGGGGCCGAAATCGCCGCCGCCGGGTCGCCACCGGTGTGTCTGGCCACGGTTCTGGTGGGCGACGACGGTCCGAGCCAGCGCTACGTGCGCAACAAGCACATCCAGGCGGCCAAGGCCGGCATGGTCTCGCGTAACGAGATCCTTCCCGCCTCGGCCGGGCAGTCGAAGGTCGCCGACGTGGTGGCCGGGCTGGCCGCCGACCCCAGCGTGCACGGCATTCTGGTCCAGAGTCCGCTTCCTCCCGGATACGACGAAGAGGCCGTTCTGCGGCTGATCCCGGGCGACAAGGACGTCGACGGTCTCACCACCGAGTCCATGGGTCGGCTCGTGCGCGGTCTGCCGGGCCTCGTGGGCTGCACTCCGCTCGGAGTCCTGCGCCTCCTCGAGCGCTACGGCATCGCCACTTCGGGCCGCCGGGCCGTGGTGATCGGCCGCTCGATGTTGGTGGGCCTGCCGTTGTCGATCCTGCTGGCCCGCAAGGGGATCGACGCCACCGTGACCATCGCACACAGTCGTAGTGGCGACGTGACCGACCTCTGTCGGGAGGCCGACATCGTGATCGGCGCGGCCGGGGTGCCGCGCATGATCACCGCGGCCCACGTGAAGCCCGGCGCGACGGTGATCGACGTGGGGATCTCGCGCACCGATGCCGGCATCGTGGGCGACGTCGACTTCGAGGCCGTGCAGGCCGTGGCCGGAGCGATCACGCCCATGCCCGGTGGAACCGGACCCATGACCATCGCGTGTCTGCTCGAGAACACGTTGACCGCGGCCCGTCTCCAAGGCGCTTTCCCGGATCAGGCATCCGGGTTGTGAAACCCTTCCATCGGCTGGCAGACTCGTGAGCGATGAGCACGTTCACCGCTACCTCGCTCGTAGTAGTAATCGTGTAGACGCGCTCGCCCATACGAACGCGTCTGATGGCCTCCCAAGTGGGAGGCCCTTTTGTTTCCCCGGCCCGACTACCCACAGGAACTGACATGTCTCAGAAGATCACCGGAGCCCAAGCCCTCATCCGAGCCCTCGAGCTCGAGGGAGTGGACACCATCTTCGGTCTCCCCGGCGGCTGCATCCTGCCCGCCTACGACCCGTTGCTCGACAGCCCGATCCGTCACATCCTCGTTCGTCACGAACAAGGTGCCGGACACATGGCCGAGGGTTACGCGCACGTGACCGGTCGCCCGGGCGTCGCCATGGTCACCTCGGGTCCGGCGGCCACCAACATGGTCACGCCGTTGTGCGACGCCTACATGGACTCGATCCCGATGGTGTGCATCACGGGTCAGGTCCCCACCACGGCGATCGGCACCGACGCCTTCCAGGAATGCGACACCGTCGGAATCACGCGCAGCGTGACCAAGCACAACGAACTCATCATGACGGCCGACGACGTTCCGCTCATGGTTCGTCAGGCGTTCCACATCGCCACCACCGGCCGCCCCGGTCCGGTTCTGCTCGACCTTCCCAAGGACGTTCTGCAGAACTCGATGACCTGGCACTGGCCGTCCGATGAAGAGGTTCTCGACAGCCTGCCCGGCTACCGCCCGACGCAGAAGGGTCATCCGCGCATGATCAAGGAGGCCGCGCGTCTGATCCTGGAAGCGCGTCAGCCCGTTCTGTACGTCGGTGGTGGTGTGCTGAAGGCGCGTGCCGCGTCGGCGTTGCGCGAACTCGCCGAACTCATCGACACGCCGGTCGTGACCACGCTCATGGCCCGTGGCGCGTTCCCCGACGATCACCCGCTCTGCCTCGGCATGCCGGGCATGCACGGAAACGCCACCGCCATCACCGCCATGCAGAAGAGCGATCTGCTCATCAACCTCGGCGCTCGCTTCGACGACCGCATCACCGGCAAGGTGTCGTCGTTCGCACCCGACGCGAAGATCATCCACGTCGACATCGACCCGGCCGAGCAGGGCAAGGTCCGTCGCCCCGACGTCCCGATCGTCGGCGACTGCCGTCTCGTGATCGAGGAGATCATCAAGGCGATCAAGGACATGCTCGCCTCCGGCGAGAAGCAGGCCGACATCGCGCCGTGGAAGAGCCGCGTCAGCGGATGGCGCGAACAGTTCCCGCTCCACTACTCGCCGAGCGAACCCGGTGACGCGCTGAAGCCGCAGTACTGCCTCGAGCAACTGCGCGACAACGCGCCCGAAGGAACGATCCTGTGCTCGGGTGTCGGCCAGCACCAGATGTGGTCGTCGCAGTACTGGAAGTTCAATGAGCCGTACACGTGGGTCAACTCCGGTGGACTCGGAACCATGGGCTTCTCGGTGCCGGCCGCCATCGGCGCCAAGGTCGGTCGTCCTGATCGCACGGTGTGGGCGGTCGACGGTGACGGTTGCTTCCAGATGACCGCGCAAGAACTCGTGACCGCGAGTGTCGAGCGCATTCCCATCAAGGTCGCAGTGCTCAACAACTCGTATCTCGGCATGGTTCGCCAGTGGCAGGAGATGTTCTACGAGGAGCGCTACAGCGAGGTGTATCTCTCGCCCGAATTGCCCGACTTCGTGAAGTGGGCCGAATCGATGGGCTGCGTCGGCATCCGAGTGGAGAGCCCCGAAGAAGTGCAGCCGGCCATCGAGAAGGCCAACAGCATCGACGACCGTTCGGTCGTCGTCGAGTTCCGTGTGGACGCCAGCGAGAAGGTCTTCCCGATGGTTCCAGCCGGATTCAGCAACGACGACGTCCTGCTCCACCCCGATCACTCGGCCAAGAGGGAGTTCCTCCGATGAGCACCACACCGTCCCAACCGGCGCACCACATCCTGTCCGTGCTCGTTCAGAACCGTCCGGGCGTGCTTGCACGCGTGGCGGGACTCTTCGCCCGTCGTGGGTACAACATCTTCAGTCTGGCCGTGGCCCCGACCGAGGATCCGAACCAGTCGCGCATCACGATCGTGGTCGACGTCGAATCGTCACCGCTCGAGCAGATCGTGAAGCAACTGTTCAAGTTGGTCGACGTCGTGAAGATCAGCGAACTCGATCCGCGGCGCTCGGTCGAACGCGAGCTCCTCATGGCCACCGTGCGCGTCCCCGCCGAGGAACGCGGCCAGGTGGTCGAACTGGTCAACATCTTCGAGGGCAAGATCCTTGCCGTCGGGTTCGAGGCCATCACCGTTTCTCTCGAAGGAAGCCCCGACAAGTTGGACGACTTTGAGGAATTGCTCCGCGGTTATGGCATCGTGGAGCTCCAGCGAACCGGCCGTGTGGCCCTACCCAAACTCGACAAAGAGGCGCGCCTGCGGGCCGTCAAAGGAAAGGCAAGTTGATCATGGCAGCGAAGATGTATTACGACGCGGACTGCGATGTCTCGGTGATCAAGGGCCGCAAGGTCGCCATCATCGGATACGGATCGCAGGGTCACGCCCATGCGTTGAACCTCAAGGAGAGCGGCGTCCCGGTGGTCGTCGGTCTGCGTGAGGGTTCGTCGTCGGCCGCCAAGGCGCAGGCCGCCGGACTCGAAGTGAAGTCGATCGCCGATGCCGCCAAGTGGGCCGACGTGATCATGCTCACGATGCCCGACACCGAGCAGAAGGCCACCTACGACGCGCACATCAAGCGCTACATGAAGGCCGGTAAGGCGCTCGCCTTCGCCCACGGTTTCAACATCCGCTTCAAGCGCATCCGTCCGCCCAAGGGCGTCGACGTGATCATGATCGCGCCCAAGGGTCCCGGTCACCTCGTGCGCCGTACGTACACCGAAGGTGGCGGCGTTCCGTGTCTGATCGCGGTCGAGCAGGACGCCACCGGCAATGCGAAGGCCGTGGCCCTGTCGTACGCGTCGGCCATCGGCGGCGGTCGCGCCGGCATCATCGAGACCACGTTCTCCGAGGAGACCGAGACCGATCTCTTCGGTGAGCAGGTCGTGTTGTGCGGTGGACTCACGTCGCTCGTGCAGGCCGGTTTCGAGACTCTCGTCGAGGCTGGATACCAGCCCGAGATGGCGTACTTCGAGTGCTTGCACGAGGTGAAGCTCATCGTCGACCTCATGTACGAGGAGGGCATCGCCGGCATGCGTTACAGCATCAGCGACACCGCCGAGTACGGCGACGTCACCCGCGGACCGCGCGTGGTCACGCCGGCCACCAAGAAGACGATGCAGAAGATCCTGAAGGAGATCCAGTCGGGCAAGTTCGCCAAGGAATGGATCGCCGAGAGCGAGAGCGGCCGGGCCAAGTTCAACGAACTGCGCAAGGCGGGCCAGGAGCATCAGATCGAGGCCGTGGGCAAGAACCTGCGCTCGATGATGCCGTGGATCTCGGCCGGCAAGCAGAAGGTCGCCGAAGCCTCCGGCGGCTGACCCCAAGCCTTTCTTGGGGTTCTGGGTCTAGAAAACAACCAAAAATGGTCAAGTCCTAGACCCAGAACACCAAGGAAATTTCTAATTCCGACTTGGAAGGTCGGGAATTGGTGGTTACAGTGCCCTCCTCGTCGGATCGACCAGGAGGGCACAGCCTTTATGTCAGCAGAGTGGGGTTTCGAGACCAAGCAGATCCATGTCGGGGGCGACCCCGATCCGGCCACGGG
>Ga0129333_10003766_pt1 | contig 14236 bp, 15 predicted proteins | sample CPB6_08_DNA_FD_94474 | JGI IMG/M metagenome (GOLD analysis project Ga0129333, IMG submission 94474) | Freshwater to marine salinity gradient microbial communities from Chesapeake Bay, USA - CPBay_Sum_0.6_0.8_DNA | ecosystem: Environmental > Aquatic > Marine > Coastal | place: USA: Chesapeake... | reverse complement strand
TTCGTTGACGTGGCGGCGGATCGCGTCATCGTCGAAGCCGCTGCGACGGAGTTCGAGAATCGCCCGCTCCAGCTCGCGCTGGGCCTGGCGCCGGAGGAGATCGGGAGGCAGATCCCAGGAGGCCGAGGCCGTCAGGGCGCTGGCCACCTGCTGCCGCACCTGGCGGCGGCGATGCCACTCCAGCTGCCGCTCCAGCTGCCGCCGCACCGCATCCCGGAGGGCGTCGGCCGACTCGAAGCCGCCCAACTCATCGAGGAGGGCGGGCGTCAATTCGGGGAGCTCGTGGGCCTTGACGTCGAGGACGTCGAGTTCGAGCGTCACGTCCTTGCCACGCAGGGCCTCGACGGCGGCCTCGTCCGAGACCCGCACGGTCGCCGTCACGGTCGCGCCCGGCTTGGCCTTGGCCACGAGGGCGGCGAATCCAGGCAGCTCGGCATCGGCCAGCGAGAGCTTCTCGCGCACCAGGATCTCCATCTCGGCGGCCTCCGACAGGAGGGTCTCGCCGTCTCGGAACCGGAGGGTGGCCACGATCAGGTCGCCCGGAGCGGCGGGACCGTTCTTGGGCACGAACCGGCAGCGTTCGCGGAGCACGTTGCCCAGCGCCTCGTCGACGTCGGCGGCGGAGATGTCCCGCGCCGGCCTGCTGATCGAGAGCCCCTTCCACGCGGGGAGATCGAATTCCGGACGGACCTCGATCGAGAACTCGAAGGTCATCGGACCGTCGTCGGGCATGAGCACGGCGGCCGGGTCGAGATCCGGCTCGCTGATCGGCGCCAGCTTCTTCTGCTCCGAGACCTGGGCCATGGCGTCGGTGAGCAGCTTGGAACGAATCTGATCGGAGAGTTCAGTCTTGAAGCGGCTGCTGACGAGCCGGCGCGGAGCCCGCCCGGGGCGAAAGCCCGGCAGCAGCGCCGTGGGCATGAGTTCGCCGATCGCCTCGTCGCGATAGCGATCGATGTCAGCGCGGGGGATCGTGACCTTGACCCGGCGTTGGCAGGTGGAGACGGTGTCGACCGCGACGTCGAGGCTGAGCGGCTGCGGCTGGCCCTCCTCGGTGGTGGCGGGAGCTTCGGGCGTGGCGACGGACGAGTCGGAAGTGGACATGGACGGTTCCGGGCTGGAGCGGGACGGGAAACTGGACCGGCTCGGGATCGGGCCCGCGAAGGGGCCGTGATGCCGGGACTGGAGTTGCGGAGACAGGGGGCAGGAAGCGGGTGATGGGATTCGAACCCACGACAACCACGTTGGCAACGTGGTGCTCTACCAACTGAGCTACACCCGCAGATGCGGCTTCCGGGGCGCGGAAAAGCAGCGGAAAAGGCTCTTTTTCGCGGCCGTCACCAGCCCCGCGATTATAGGGGCGACACCTGCCGCCGCAAGGTCACCCTCTGGGCAATCCGGGATTTCTGCGCGGCACGGGCAAGGGCAAATTGGTTCGTCGCCGGCGGCAGGTAGAATCGGGGGGGAAGGGCCGTTTCGGGTCCGACTTTCCGCTCCTCCGCGCAGCCCCGGGCGACACCTGGGGCCGGCTCGCCATGGATGTTCGATTCGTCATCCGCTCGCCGTCGGGCAAGCGGCGCAATGGGGGCGCACCGCTGCCCGTCCTCGTGGGCCGCGGCGAGGAGGCGAAGATTCGCATCCCCCAGGATTCCGTGAGTCGCAGGCACTGCGAATTCGTGGAACGGGATGGCCGTGTCTGCATCCGTGACCTGGGTTCGACCAACGGCACGCTGCTCGATGGCAAGCGCATCGAAGCGAATGTCGACACGCCGGTGAGTTCGGGCGGGACCGTGACCGTGGGCAACGTGGAGATCCGCGTCGAGTACACCCCGCCACGGGCCGGCTATGACGACCGCACGATCCTCCTCAAGAGCCTGCCCGAGGAGGTGGCGGCCGCCGATCCGGACCGGCCGTCTCGGATCGAAGTCGGAGCGGCCGGCGACGAAACACAGGCCGACGGCGGACCCCCGCCCCACCTCGAGCCAGAGGAAGCGGCCGTCACGGCGCAGGCCGATGATCAACCGACCGAGTTCATGACCAGCGCTCCGGCGGCGGGCGAAGCGGCGGCCGCCGACCCGGAACCTGCCCCGGACACGAACGACTTCGCGTTCCTGTCGGCATCAGCCGCTGCCGAACCCGCGGGCAAGAAGGCCGAGCCCGCGCCGGAGGCCGACGCGGTCGTCGCGCCTGCGCAGCCGGCCGCCAAAGCCCCGGGAAAACCTGCCGAAAAAGCGGCCCCGAAGCCAGCCGCCAAAGTGCCCGCGAAGCCGGCCGCCACGTCGTCCGCAACGAAACCGGTGGTGAAACCGGCCCCCCAGGCTTCTCCCCAGCAACCGGCTGCGGATGCTGCGGGTGACTTCGGCTTCCTCGACGGAGCCGGCGCGGCGCCCGTCGAGGAGTTGCCCGGCTGGCCGGCCGCCGCCGAGGAGCCGCCAGCGGTCGACGAGGATGACCTCAACGATTTCTTCAAGAGCCTCTCATGACGACCGAGCCCGGACAGCAACCCGCCCCGGCAAAGCGGGTCACCGTGCTCGACATGGCGGCGGCGCGGCGCGCCGGCCGGCCCGTCACCATGGTCACCGCCTACGATTGGCCCACGGCACGGCTGGCCGACGCGTCCGGCGTCGACTGCGTGCTCGTCGGTGACAGTGTGGCCATGGTGGTGGCCGGCCGCTCGTCGACGATCCCGGCCACGCTCGACCAGATGATCTACCACGGTGAGATCGTCTCCCGGGCGGTGACGCGGGCGCTGGTGGTCGTGGATCTGCCGTTCCCGCTGCAGCACCTCGGGGTGCGCACGGCCATCGAGGCCTGCAGCCGGATCCTCAAGGAGACGGGCTGTCAGGCGGTGAAGCTCGAAGGCACGGCCGGCCAGGCCGACGTGATCTCGGGGCTCGTGGCCGCCGGCATTCCGGTGATGGGGCATGTCGGCCTGCGGCCACAGGCGGTGCATCAACTCGGCGGCTATCGGCTGCAGCGTGACATCGACGCCCTGCTGGCCGACGCCCGAGCCGCGGCCGCTGCCGGCGCCTTCGCGGTGGTGCTCGAGTGCGTGCCGCGCACCACGGCGGCAGCGATCACGGCGGCCCTCGACGTGCCCACCATCGGCATCGGCGCCGGCCCCGAGTGCGCCGGCCAGGTGCTCGTGCTGCACGACCTCGTCGGCCTGTCATTCGACCGGGTTCCACGGTTCGTCCGCAGATATGCGGACGCCGGAGCGACGATCGCCCAGGCGCTCGAGCGCTGGCGGCAGGACGTCGAACGCGGCGACTTTCCCGGCCCTGCCGAGACGCTCGGCTAGAGCACATTCCGAAGAGGCGTAGCGGCGCCCTGGTAAACAGGAAAGACAAGGGGAGGGGGACGGCGAACGCTTCCCGAGCGAGCGGCCGCTGCGGCCGGAGCGAGGAGACTTTTGCCGTCCCCCGAGCCGGTGCTACACCAATGTCGGATGCGCTGTAGGCGGTAGCAACTGCCGCCGGAACTTCTGCGGGAAGGCGCACGAGTCTGCGCGTCGCGGCGCGGTGGATCATCGCCGCGGCCCCGATGTCCCCGCCCCGATGGTCAGGGGATCACGACTTCGTCGGAGATCACGACCGGTCGGCTACTCGTCACGCCAGCCGGCGTGGGCAGGGCGGCACCGGCCGCCGGACCGGGTGAGCCGCCGGGGCCGGCCGGAACGGCCATGCCCGCGGGCATGCCGCCCTCGATCGTGCCCCCGGCGCACTGGTCGCAGTTCGCCGCCTGCTGACAGGGCTGCTGCTGGCCGCAGACACGGCCCGGGGCCGCGGCCGGCGCGGCCCCTGGGGGCGTGAACCCCGGAGGCAGATGGCCGAAGCAACGCTCGTACTTCCAGACCTCGAGGGCGATGTAACGCTCGTTCAACGACTTACAGCCACCGCTCGTGGCCAGCACCGCCAGAGCCGCACACATCAGTGCCCGGCTGCATCCCATCGTCGTACGCATCGCTCCGTCTCCTGCCCGGCAGACCGTGGACGGCTTCCATCCGCCACCCGTCAACCGTGCGGGCCGCCTGGAAGCCACGCAACCCTACAACACATCGTGGGCGCGGCAACCGCCGCCGGGAGACGACTGGCGTTCGCGGCCATGCTCCCTGGAAACATGTGCCGGTCGTGACGTTGGCACGGGGCGGACGACTGCCGGAGCTGCCGCAGGCTCAGCCCTTGCGGTGGCGAATCCGGGCCCGCATCCGGCGCTTCTTCTGGCCGAGTTTGCGGCGGCCTTTGCCGGTTTTCTTGACGCCCATGCCTGGTTCCTCTCGTCGGGCCGCCGCGTTCAGGGCGGGGGTGAATGTCGAGGTTGTAAGATGACGGGCCGTTCCTTTCAAGCGTCCCGATCCGGGCCGGCCCTGCATGATCGTCTTCTTCCCCACCTACGCGCGCCGGGTGCCGGGCGGTTGGTCCGCCGCCGTGGCCGGCATGGTCGTGCGGCCGCTGCCCGAACGGAGCCGGCGCCGTGTGCTCGCGGTGGCCGTCTTGCGGCGGCTCCTGGAACTCGAGGATGAGCAACTGGCGTCGGAGGTGTTTCGCCGCCGGGCCGAATCGTTCCTCTTCCAGCGGGTGGCGGGCCGGCGGGTGACGATCACGCTCGGGGGACGGCGCTTCGCCGCCGGCCAGTCGGATCGCAGCGGGCACTTTCGTGCCGAACTCGACCTCGACGAGGAATTCGTGGCCGGCCTGGCGCCGCCCGGCCGCGACCGACGGCTGGCCTACGCGGCCGTGCTTGACGACGGCGACGAGGACGCGTTGCCGGAGCCGCCCGCAGGCGCGGTGCACCTCGTCGATGCGGACGGCATGTCGGTGATCTCGGACATCGACGACACGGTGAAGGTCAGCAACGTGGCCAACCGCCGCGAACTGCTCCGCAACACGCTGCTCCGGGAATTCGCCGCCGTCCCCGGCATGCCGGACGCTTACCGGCGCTGGCACGAGGCCGGGGCCACGTTTCACTACGTGTCGGCGAGCCCCTGGCAACTGTCCGAATCGCTGTGCACGTTCCTCACCGCCGCCGGGCTGCCCGCGGGGTCCATGCACCTCAAGCTGTTCCGCCTCAAGGACTCGACGCCGCTCGGTCGGCTGCCCTCCCGGAAGCGGTCGAAGCGCCGCACCATCGAGCAGATCATGGGCGATTTCCCCCAGCGCCGCTTCCTGCTGGTGGGCGATTCCGGCGAACGCGATCCGGAGGTCTATGCGTCGGTCGCCCGGCGGCGGCCGGCGCAGGTGGCCGGAATCCTCATCCGCCAGGTGGAATCACGGGCCTCGCGCAGCAAGGTCCGCACCAGGCTCGAACGCCTGGCCCGGCGGCTGCCCGAGGGCATGCTGCGGGTGTTCACGGCCGCGGACGAACTCGACGCCACGCCGGCATCCTGACGGGCGTGCCGTCACCAGGGGCTGTCGAAGGCGTTCTGGTAGTGCTCGACCGTCGGTCGCGCCGACCGCGGCGCCCCCGGAGCCGGAAACGTCACCGCCACCACGTCGAGTCGTGCGCTACAGTCTTCAAGGCGATGACGGCGGATGTAGGCGCTGGCCAGTTCGGCGATGCGCCGCTGCTTCGCGGGCCCCACCGTCTCCGCCGGGTGCCCGTGATCCGATTCGGTCCGCGACCGGACCTCGATGAACACCACCGTGCGCCCGTCGAGGGCCACGACGTCGATGTCGCCGCGCAACACCCGCTCGCGGCGGCCCACGATCCGATACCCCAGGCCGCGCAGGTAGCGGACGGCCTCGTCTTCACCGCGCCGGCCGAGTTCGTCGCGGGCTGAGGGCATGGCCGCGGATCGGCTCAGGCCTTGGCGGCCGCGGGCTTCTTCGCCGACTTCTTGGCCGGCTTCGCAGCCGCGGAATCATTCCCCACGTCATCCCGCTTCTCACGCAGCCGGGTCGACTTCCCGGCCCGGTCGCGGAGGTAGTAGAGCTTGGCACGCTTGGAGACACCCGACCGCTTGACCTCGATCTTGGCGATCTTGGGCGAGTGCAGGGGGAACTTCCGTTCCACGCCCTCGCCGGCCACGATCCGCCGCACGGTGAACATTTCCCGGCTCCCGGCACCGCTGCGGGCGATGACGACGCCGTTGAAGATCTGCACCCGCTCCTTCTCACCCTCGAGGATGCGGGTGTGGACGTCGACCGTGTCGCCGATGGAGAAGGTGGGCAATTCGGCCTTGAGGCTTCCGGCCTCGACGGCGGCAAGGATTTTCCGGCTCATGATGCGCTCCTCTGGAACGGGGTCTGGTTGGCGGATTCCCGACGGCGGGTGGCGGCGAGCGACTGCTCGCGGCGCCAGTTCGCGATCCGGCCGTGGTCTCCCGAGAGTAGCACCTCGGGCACGGCGAGGCCGCGGAACTCCCGCGGCCTGGTGTATTGGGGGCCCTCGACGAGCCTGTCGACGCCGGAGAACGAATCCTCGCCCGCGCTGGATTCGTGGCCGAGCACGCCGGGCAGCAGCCGGGCCATGGCGTCCACGACCACCATCGCCGCCACTTCCCCGCCGGAGAGCACGTAGTCGCCGATCGAGATCTCGTCGGCGGCGAGCGTTTCCCGAATCCTGGCGTCGAAGCCTTCGTAGCGGCCGCAGACGAGGACGATGCGGTCGAGCGTCGCCAACTGCTCGACGAGCGCCTGGTCGAGCCGCCGACCTCCCGGTGTGAGCATGACGACGCGGCCGGCCCCGGCCTCCGCCTGCACGGCTTCCACGCAGGCCACCACCGGCCCGGGCATGAGCAGCATCCCCGGACCGCCGCCATAGGGCCTGTCGTCGACCTGGCGGTGCGGACCCTCGGCGAACTCGCGGATGTCGCGCACGCGAACGTCCACGAGTCCTGCGGCGCGAGCCGCACCGAGCAGGCTTCCCTCGAGGAAGCCCGTGAACATGCTCGGGAACAGCGTGAGGATGTCGATCCGCATGGCTCGTGCAGTCGATCGTGTCGCCGGAGATGGGCCGCGCCAGATCGGGGCGACGACGTCACCCGGCACCACGGCCGTGGGATCACTCCGGCTGGGGCTCTGCGGCGGGTTCGGCGGGCGCATCGGCAGACACCTCGACCGCCGTCGCTTCCGCGGCGGGCGGCGCCTCGGCGGCGGCAGTTTCCGCAGCAGGCTCGGCCACGGCGTCGGCGGCCGGCTCGGCCTTGACCTCGGGAACGAAGGCGGGCGGTCCCGGATCGGGAACAACCTTCGGCAGCGAGAGCCGGGCCCGGGCCTGCTCCATCTCCTTGAGACGGGTGCCCTTCGAGCCGTACTTCTTGATCAACACGCGGACGGCATCGCTGGGCTGGGCGCCCACGGACATCCAGTAGTCGACCCGGGCGCCGTCGAGGGTGCAGCGGGCGTCGGTGTCGGGCACGTGCGGGTCGTAGGTGCCGATTTCCTCGATCACACGACCGTCCCGCGGGCTGCGCCGGTCGGTGGCGCAAATCCGGTAATACTCGCGGTTCTTCCGCCCCATCCGCTTCATTCGCAGTACCACGGCCACGGTCGGTGCTCTCCAAGAATTGATTGTTCGGGTGTTCGATTCGAGCCCCTTATCGTATCCGACCGGGGCCGGAACCCAAGGGGGCCGTCGGGAGGCCGGTTTTTCGGTCTCGATCGGGGCCGCAGGGTCGAGCGTGCCCGGGCCGCCGGCGGGTCAGTCCCGGCCCTGGCGGCGCCGGCGTCGCTCCTCCTTCTCGCGCTGCTTTTTGAGCTTGCGCCGCTCGTCGGCGGTGAGCCGCTTGCCCGTGTCGCCCTTCGGCTTGGCGAGCCGGGCGGCGGGGTTCGTCAGCTGCGACTGCAGCCGCTGCACGTGCTGCATCCGCTCACGCATGCCGAGCCCGGCCATGCCCTTCATCATCGCGCTCATGCCGTCGAACTGCTTGACGAGATCGCCAACCTCGTGGGCCTCGACGCCCGCTCCGGCGGCGATCCGCCGCCGGCGCGACTGGTCGACGAGCCGCGACGGGTCGCGCCGTTCCGCGGGCGTCATCGCATCGATGATCCCGAACAGGCGGTTCATGTCCTTGTCCAGATCCGTTCCGCCCAGCATCTCCTGCATGCCGCCCATGCCGGGAATCATGCCCAGCACCTTGCCCAGGGGGCCGAGGCGGCGGGTCTGGGTGAGCATCTTCTTGAAGTCCTCGAGCGTGAACTCGCCGGCCTTGAGCCGCTCCTCCTGACGCTGCATCTCGTCCTGGTCGAACTTGCGCTGCGCCTCCTCGACGAGCGAGAGCACGTCGCCCATGCCGAGGATCCGGCCCGCCAGCCGCTCGGGATGAAAGTCCTCCAGGGCCTCGATCTGCTCGCCGGTGCCGATGAACTTGATGGGCACGCCCGTCACGCTCTTCACCGACAGGGCGGCGCCGCCGCGGGCATCGCCATCGAGCTTGGTCATGATCACGCCATCGATCTCGAGGGCGTCGTTGAAGGCCTTGGCGCTGCGCACGGCGTCCTGGCCGGTCATGGCATCGACGACCAGGTACACCTGGTCGGGGCCCACCGAGCGGTCGATCGTGGCCAGCTCGCGCATCAATTCGGCGTCGATCGCCAGCCGGCCGGCGGTATCGAGGATCACGACCGACGCGCCCTCCCGGCGGGCCCGAGCCACGCCGGCGTTGCACACGGCCACGGGATCGGTGCCGCCCTCCGGCAGGTGCACCGGCACGTCGAGTTGCCGTCCCAGCACGGCCAGCTGTTCGATGGCAGCCGGCCGCTGCAGGTCGGCCGCCACCAGCATCACGCCGCGGCCCTGGTCCTTGATGCGGCGGGCCAGCTTGGCGCAGGAGGTGGTCTTTCCCGAGCCCTGCAGGCCGCAGAGCATGAGCACCGTGGTCCGGCCGGCTTCCAGGTGGAGGGAGTGGTCCACGGGGCCCATCAGGGCCACGAGTTCGCGATGCACGATGCCGACGAGTTGCTGGGCCGGGTCGAGCGACTCGAGCACCCGGGCTCCCACGGCGTCGGCCGCCACGCGGGACAGGAAGGCATCGGCCACCTCGTAGGCGACGTCGGCCTCGAGGAGCGCCGTGCGTACGGCGGCCAGGCCCTCCCGCATGTTGGCTTCGCTGAGCCTGCCGCGGCCGCGCAGCGAGTTGAGGGCCGAAGAGAGCGAGGCGGTGAGCGACTCGAACATGGCTGATCCGGGGCGACAGGGGAGCCCCGGAGTATAGCGTCGCGGGCCGGCGCCTCTCCTCCCGGTGACGAGCCGCCCGAATCGGGAGCGTCACACGACGTGCCGCTTTCCCGACGCGTGGCCGGCAGGGCGGCGCGTCACCGGAAGGAGAGCATCCGCGCGGCCCGGCGGCCGCACGTCGCCGAACTCAGCTGAACGTGCCCGGTTCGCCTGCGGGAACGGAGACCGGCGACGACATCACCGGTCCGCCCTCCTGGCAGCACGGGGCAGGTCCGCAGGCCGGTTCGCAGGCGGGCGGCGCATGGCAGGGATCCGTCTGGTTGCGGCACGGGGACCGGAACTCCATGAATGACGGCCGCCGGCAGTTGCCGCCGCCACCGAAGCAGCTGCTGCATCCCGGCGCGGCCACCAGGCCGGACAGGGCGATCACCAGACACAGGGAACGCGACATGGACATGATGGGCTTCTCCACCGCGAACGAAGGGGCCGAAAAGTCACTCGACAAGCGTGTGTGCAGCGTCGTCTCGTGACGACGCAACCGAAACGTACCTCACGTTTCCCGGCGCAGGGGCGGAGGGGTGGAGGTTTTTTGGCGGGCGCGACGGGCTGCGCCGGTGCTGACGATTGTGCGGGCGGTGGGACCGCGTCGCGGCCGGGCGGCACGTGCTAGAGTTCGGCGTTGGCGTCGTGATCCCGACGCGAGACGTTGTTTTCCCGGCCCGCTTGCCATGCCCGTTCACTCTCAAAGCGCCGCCCGCCCGCGTGCCGCGAAGCACCGGCTCCTCGGAGTCCTCGTGCTGCTCGGGGCCGGAGTGTTCGCGGCAGCGGCCGCGCCGGGCCACGACATGCCTTCGCCGGGATCGCGGGCTCTGGGCCGCGCTTTGGCCGTGCCGGGTGCCGGTTGCGGGTCGGACGTCTGGCTGGTGAGCACGCGGCGGCTGCCCGCCATCTGTGCCCTGCCCACGGCTCCGGACCTCCACGTGGAGCGGCGCGTTTGCGGCCGCTGGGAACGTTCGGACTTGGCCGACCTGCTCGGTGACGACTCCCGCCCCCTGCTGATCTTCATCCATGGGAACCGCTATGACGCCTGTGACGCCAAGTCGCAGGGCGTGCTCCTGGCCCGGCACGTGGCGGCCTGCTGCCCCGACGCCCCGACGCCGCAGACGCTGATTTTTTCCTGGCCCAGCGACCAGCAAGGCATCCTCCTCAAGGACGGTCGGGCCAAGTACGAACGGGCCTTCGTCGACGCGCACTACCTGGCCTGGCTGCTCGGACAGGTGGCGCCGGAACGCCCGCTGGCCATCGTCGGGTACAGCTTCGGCGCCCTGATCGCATCCGAGGCAGTCGAGGATCTGGCTGCGGCGAACCGCCAGGGACGGACCGACATCCAGCCCTGGAGCGGGCGGCCCGGTCGCACGCATCTCGTGTTCGTCGCCCCGGCCGTGCGCTGCGACGCCCTCGCGCCGCGCGGTCCGTATCGGGAAGTGCTCGATGGCCTCGAGAAATTCACGCTCGTCATCAATTCCCGCGACGACGCGCTGCGATTCTTCCACCTGCTCGACAAGGGGATGCGGGCCGACGCCCTGGGCTACGTGGGCATGCCGCGTCGCTGGCTGGACGCGGAGATCGAGTATTCGGCCACGGACGCCGCCAGCATCGTGGGCCGCAACCACGGCCTGCCGCTCTACCTGGCCTCGCCGCTGCTGACGCGACGCATCGCCCAGGGCGCGGTCGAGGGACTGGCCGATCAGTGACGCCGACCGGCGTTCGCCCGGGCGGAGTGTTCGCCGGTCGACGAAGAAATCGCCCCCCGGCCTGCTACGCGGCGCTCAGGCAGGGCTGCGCCTTCAGGCGCGCCTCGACCATGAGCCGGGCCACGTCAGGCATGGTGGAGCGGGCCGACCAGCCCAGGCCGGCCCGAGCCCGGGCGGTGTCGGCCCGCGAGCAGGCGATGTCACCCGGCCGCAGCAGCCGCGCGTCGCGGGTCACGTGCCGCCGCCAGTCGAGCCCGAGGGCCGCGAAGGCGGCGTCCACGAATTCCTCGAGGCTGTGCGTGCTGCCGGTGGCGATGACGAAGTCTTCCGGAGTGCCGAGCTGCAGCATGCGGTGCATCGCCACGACGTACTCCGGCGCCCAGCCCCAGTCGCGCCGCACGGAGAGGTCGCCGAGGGCGAGTGTCTCCCGCGATCCGGCGGCGATCCGGCAGGCCGTGGCCACGATCTTCTGCGTCACGAACTGCTCGGGCCGCAGCGGGCTCTCGTGATTGAAGAGGATACCGGTCACCGCGGGGATGCCATACACCTCGCGATACAGGGCCACCTGGAGGAACGCCGCCGCCTTGGCGGCTCCATACGGGTTGCGGGGTCGCAGGGCGGTGCGTTCTCCGGCCGGCGCGCCGCCGGTGTCGCCGAAGATCTCCGCACTGCCGGCATTCCACAGGCGGATCGGCCGGTCACTCGAGCGCACGGCTTCCAGCAGGTGCACGGTGGCGATGGCGATGCTCTCGAAGGTCTCGACGGGCACCTGGAGCGAGCGGCCCACCGACGACTGTCCGGCGAGGTTGTAGATCTCGTCCGGGGCGGCCCGCGTGACGGCCTCGAGGGTGGAGCGGAAGTCGGTCGGCTGCATCGGCAGCAGCGTGACGCGATCACGGATCCCGAGCCGCTCGAGGCCCGCGAAGGGATTGCCCTGCACGTCGCGGCTCGTGCCCGTGACCGCGTAGCCGAGCCCGAGCAGATGCGCCGCCAGGTAGGCGCCGTCCTGTCCACCGATGCCGCAGATGAGCGCGGTGCGCTGGCGCGGCGACTGGACTGGGGCGTTGGCTTCGGGCATGGGGCCAACGGTAGCATTCGAGCGGCCGCCCCGGAACGGCAAAACGCCCGCTGCTCAGCCCCCGGGGCCGGCCTGGTCGGCGAACCATGCGGCCGTGCGGTCGATCCCGTCCCGTAAGGACACGCGCGCCCGCCACCCCAGGACCGAGCCGGCACGCGTGGCGTCGACCAGGCTCGAGCGCAGATCGCCGGGCCGCGCCGGGCCATGCACCGGCGCCGGCAGCCGGCTCGTCGAGCCCCGGCGTGCCAGCAGTGTCGACACCGCGTCGCGGAGTCGGGCTTCGAGCGTCACGACGTCGGTGCCCAGGCCCGTGCCGATGTTGAGGCTCGTCAGCGTGCCGGGCCCGAGGTGAGGGGAGTCGGCCGTCAGCGCCAACAGGTTGGCCCGCGCGACGTCGGGGCCGAACACGTAGTCCCGCAGGTAAAGCCCGTCACCGTTGATCGAGGCCGGCTCGCCGCGCAGCAGCCGGCGGCAGAAGATCGCCACCACCCCCGCCTCGCCGTGCGGGTTCTGTCGCGGTCCGTACACGTTGGAGTAGCGGAGCGCCACGGCCGTGAATCCGTGCTGGGCCGCGTAGAACCGCAGGTAGCGCTCGCCCAGCCATTTCGTGATGCCGTATGGGCTGACGGGGTCTGCCGGCGTGGTCTCGGGTGCCGGCGCCGAGACGTCGCCGTAGAGGACGCCCCCGCTGGAGGCGAACACGAACCGCCGACAGCCGTGGGCCAGGGCCGCGTCGAGCACGTTGATGAGCCCGATGCAATTGACCTGCGCGTCGAACAGCGGCTCGCGGACCGAGCGGCTCACCGACATCTGCGCGGCCTGATGGCAGACGGCGTCAGGCCGCTCTGCGGCGAAGGCCTGACGCACCGCCGCCGCATCGACGATGTCGCCCACGTGGAGTGGCACCCCGGCGGGCACGTTGGACCGGCTGCCGCTCGACAGGTCGTCGAGCACGGCGGCCTCGTGACCCGCCTCGATCAGGGCGTCGACAACGTGGCTGCCGATGAACCCCGCGCCTCCCGTGACGAGCACCTTCATGGCGATGGGGCGGCGGACCGCGGCGGCGACCGAGTCGGGGTGTGCGCGGCCGACGGCCGCACGATTTCGCTAGCATACCGTGGGCCCGTCCGTGGCTCCGAGTCGGGCCGGGGCGGCATGAAAATTGACCGGCTGGCGGCCCGCCGTATGCTCGGTAGTGTGAATCAATCCGACGTGAAAATCCTTCGGTCTCCAGATGCCGGCGCCGCGGATCGCTCGGCCCCGGCACAAGGCCTGCGCGCCGAGCGACCGGGGTTCAGCCTCGTGGAATTGCTCGTGGTCATCGGCATCATCGGGCTGCTCGTGGGGCTCACGCTCCCTGCGCTGCAGAGCTTTCGCGAATCGGCCCGCCGCACGCAATGTGCGGCCAACGTCCACTCCATGGGCGTGGCCCTGTCGGCCTACGAAGCGGCGCGGCGCTGTTTTCCGCCGGGCGATGACGCCTACAGCGGCCGTGGCCATGCCTGGTCGTCGTTCATTCTTCCGTACCTCGACGGCGACGCGATCGCGAGGCGCATCAATTACGCCCAGCCCTGGAATGCTCCGGGCGGCAATGCCGAGATCGCCGATCTCGTGCTGGGCACGTATGTCTGTCCGTCCGGGATCCGCACGTTTCCCGGAAAACAGGATTACGGCGGGATCCTCGGCGCGGCCGTCACGCTCCAGGACGACGGCGCATTGCCCAGGGGATGGGAGCACAGCGGAGTCCTCTACGCCACCGACGCCGGGCATCGCACGGGCGTGAAGGCATCTCAGATCAGCGACGGCCTCTCCCACACGCTCGTCGTCTCCGAGGGTGTCGATCGCGGATTTCCTGCCATGGACAACGAATCTCCGATCGGGAACGCTCGGTGGGCCTGCGGGACCAACTGTTTTCTGCTCAGTTCCCGGCTCATCAACACCCCGGATGTCGACGGGTTCACAAGCCACCACCGGGGCGGCGTGCAGAGCCTCTACGCCAACGGGCGGGTGGCTTTCATGGTCGATGACACCGACCCGGCCGTTTTGATCGCAATTTGCACGAAGGCCGGCGGGGAATCGGTCGACAGCCTACCGTGAAAACGGACTTTTCCGGCCCTTTCGCCCATATTTCCAGCGCAGATTACCCAGATTTTGGAAAAGACTTGATCCCCACGGACCGATCGGTACGATTACGAGATCGTCAGGCGAAGGGGCACGCCGCCGGTTTCGATCACTTTGCCAGGAGTTGTGCGTCATGATTCATCGTCTGTCTTTTACGACCGTGGCA
>Ga0129333_10003765_pt1 | contig 14239 bp, 15 predicted proteins | sample CPB6_08_DNA_FD_94474 | JGI IMG/M metagenome (GOLD analysis project Ga0129333, IMG submission 94474) | Freshwater to marine salinity gradient microbial communities from Chesapeake Bay, USA - CPBay_Sum_0.6_0.8_DNA | ecosystem: Environmental > Aquatic > Marine > Coastal | place: USA: Chesapeake... | reverse complement strand
GAAATTTATCTTGCGCATCAAGTAACTTCTGGCGATATCTCAAACACCTACGTTACACTCTCTGATAATATCAACGGAGTTGCAAGAGTTCTTCCAGTTAGCGCAGGGTCTTTAAGTTCAACGAACTCACAAGGCTTTAACATCTTTGATATTAACTATCAAATTCGCCTAAACGATTTTTATAATCTATTGTCAAGTTCATACACTTACTATGTGATTGCGCGTGAACATCTTGCAATGCTTGACATGATCGTCACTGGTGAAGTGCCATTTAGTTACAATAAGAAAATTAATCAAGTGAAGATTTTCATGGACTGGACAGGTCGAGTGAAAGCAGGAGACTATATTGTTTTCCAAGCAACTCGAATCGTAGATCCAACCACCTATACAAAAGTTTTTGATGATAGTTTTCTAAAAGCATACACCACAGCATTGTTTAAAATGCAATGGGGAAATAACTTATCAAAGTATACAAACTACACGCTTCCAGGTGGACTCGTTGTAAACGGAGAAAAAATCTATACAGACGCAGTCGCAGAAATTGAATTGCTGCACACAAAACTGCGAGAAGAATACGAAATGCCACCACAAATGCTTGTTGGGTGATGCATGGGAACTTCAGTTTATTTTAACAATCAAAATGCCTCAAGGGAACAAATTCTCATTGAGGACATGATCATTGAGTCAATCAAGAATCATGGCATTGACATTTATTATATTCCGCGCGACTCACAGTCAAGTCTTGATGAATTGTTTGGCGATGACCCTGTCAAGTCATTTACACAAGCCTATCCAATGGAAGCCTACCTTGAGTCATCGAATGACTTTGAGGGCAATTCAGAATTCTTTAGCAAGTTTGGTCTTGAGATTCAAAAGTCTGCTCGCATGGCAATTGCAAGAAGAACCTTTGAGCAGAATCTGCCTACTGATCTAAGAAATCTTCCAAAGGAAGGAGACTTAATTTGGATGCCTGTTCAACAAAAATTGTTAGAGATTCGTCGAGTTGAAGAAGAAAAGAATTTCTTCCAAGCAGGCAAACTTGCACCATACATGTTTGGAATCAATATTGAAACATTTAAGTACAATGGTGAAATAATTGATACTGGCATTGAAGCAATTGACAAAGTGTGCGATAATAATGCATACTCTGTTGAGTATACAATGACAGCTGGTGGCACTGGGTCATTTAATGCCAGCGAAATTGTTTATCAAGGTGCATCATTGGCTGCAGCGACAGCAAAAGGTTATGTCACAAGCTGGGACAAACCAACAAGACTTCTTCGAATTCGTAACATCAAAGGTGAGTTTGGAGCAGGGACATTAGTTCGTGGCGTAACAAGTGGTGCAGCATGGACATTATCCAGCGGTAACACTCAAGAAAACGCAACAGATCCATACGAAGATAATGTAAGAATTGAGTCAGAGGCAGATAGTATTCTTGACTTTACTGAAACAAATCCATTTGGTGAGCCATAATGCTATCAAATATTCATTTCTATCATAGAATCATTCGCAAGTTGGTTGTTGGATTTGGAACTCTGTTCAACAACATTCAACTCAAAAGATATAATAAAGCAGGAACAGTTGAAATTGAAAGAATTATTGTTCCACTTGCTTATGCCACAAAAGAAAAATTCTATAGTCGTATTACGCAAGATCCAACTCTAGCCAAAGAAGTTCAAATGACTCTTCCTCGAATGAGTTTTGAGTTGACTTCAATTGACTATGATCCTTTGCGCAAACAAAGTCAATACAATCTTCAATTCGCTGCTGGTGATAATGGATCAACAGTAAAAACTGTACAGATTACTCCATACAATTTTACTTTTACATTGTACATCTATGCGCGCAACACAGAAGATGGCACGCAAATTGTTGAACAAATCCTACCATACTTCAAACCAGATTATACAGTGAAGATGGATCTAGTCAGTATCTCAACTCTTAAAACAGACGTTCCGATTATTCTTGATTCAATTAATTATGATGCTGAAGCAATTGGTCCATCAGAAGAATTGAGAACACTAGTATGGACATTAACGTTCACAATGAAAGCATGGATGTACGGACCAATAACTGCAAATGCCAAAATTATTCGCACAGCAACTGCAAATACATTTGACAGCACATATTATGGGTCAGTAGATCGAAAAATGAATTTAACAAATGGTAGCGGTGATTATAAGGTTGGCGAGTTGGTTTATGAGGGTGTAAATGAAACATCAGCAAACGCGAGCGCATTTGTAAAAGCCTGGAACAATACTGCGAATCAAATTGTTGTCACAGACGTTTCTGGAGTATTTGTGGTAAACACATATATTCGTGGAGCAGTAACAAATACGTCATATAAAATCTCAACGTTTGATATTAGTGACAATCAACTTGTAAATCTAACAGTCACACCAAACCCAACTACTGCAAATATAAACACTGCATTTGGATTTAATGAGACAACTGAATATTATCCGAATATTTCATGAGTGAAGTAGATAAAAATTTAGCAGAGATATTAAACACTGATTATGTGCCTGTTGTGAGAGAAAATGACAAGCCAGTAACGGTGCATCAATCAAATAACGAGAATCCAGATGCGGATTATTCTCGTGCAAATTATTATAATCTAATTGAGAAAGGTAATGAAGCACTGGATGGGATTCTAGAAGTTGCAAAAGAATCACAACATCCAAGAGCATACGAAGTCGCTGCAAATATGATTAAAAATCTCTCTGATGTCACAGAGAAACTTATGATTCTTCAAAAGCAGCAGTTAGATTTAAAACCAAAAGAAGTTGCTCCAACAAATATCAGCGTAGACAAAGCAGTGTTCGTTGGTTCAACTGCAGATTTATTAAAGAAACTCAAGAATGAATCTGCAGAATAGAATTAAAAATTATTTGGGCAATCCCAAATTAAAACGCATCAATATGCCAATGCAGCTCACGGAAGATCAAGTCCGTGAATTTGTTCGCTGCGCGCAAGATCCAATTTACTTTATCGAAAACTATGTCAAGATCATCACACTTGATAAAGGTTTTGTTCAGATTTCTTTATATCCATTTCAGCGACAAGCAATTACAGACATTAACGACAATCGTCGCGTGATTGTAAAAGCAGGTCGTCAAGTGGGTAAGACCACGATGGTTGTTGGATATATTCTCTGGTACATTCTTTTTAACGAAGATAAGTTTGTCGCGATCCTTGCTAACAAAGCACCAACGGCTCGTGAGATCCTGAATAGGATCAAAATTGCATATGAATCATTACCTCTGTGGTTACAGCAAGGCGTTCGTGTATGGAACAAAGGTGACATTGAGTTAGAAAACAATTGTCGAGTGTTAGCATCCTCCACCGCATCCTCTGCGATTCGTGGTTACTCTATCTCATTGTTGTATCTCGACGAGTTTGCATTCGTTCCAAGTAATATTGCAGACGAATTCTTCACCTCTGTTTACCCAACGATTTCTTCTGGTACGCAGTCTAAAATTTTAATTTCTTCAACGCCAAACGGAATGAATCACTATTATCGTATGTGGACCGAATCAGTTGAAGGATTGAATGGATTTAAGTATATTGAAGCCAACTGGCGACAGGTTCCAGGTCGAGATCAGAAATGGGCAGACGAACAACGTCGAGTCCTCGGTGAAGAAAAGTTTTTGCAAGAAATGGAATGCGAGTTCATGGGCTCGGCAGGAACTTTGTTGTCTGCTGCGGCTCTCAAATCTCTCGCCTTTGTAAAGCCAATACATCTTTCTGATAACGGAATTAAGGTTTATGAACAACCAGTTGAAGGACATAATTATGCGATGGTCGTTGATACCTCTCGTGGAAAGGGATTAGACTATTCTGCGTTTAGTGTTCTTGATATTACACAGATTCCATATCGGCAAGTCTGCACTTACAAAGATAACAATATTAGCCCCCTTGTTTATCCGTCAATTCTTAAAAAGATTGGCACTTATTATAATCAAGCATATGTTTTGGTTGAGATTAACGACAACGGTCAACAGGTTGTTGACTCATTGTTTGAGGATTATGAGTATGAAAATATCCTTGCCACGGTTGATATGAAGGGTAAGATTGCGCTTACATGGGGATATGGAAACAAATCTCAACGTGGAATTCGAACAACAAAATCGGTTAAACGGCTCGGATGTTCAATCTTAAAAAATCTAATCGAAAATCAGAAACTTTTTGTACAGGATTTTGATACGATCTCTGAACTCTCAACCTTTATTGCAAAGGGTGGAAGTTTCGAAGCTGAAGAAGGAAGCCACGACGATCTCGTCATGTCACTTGTTTTGTTTTCGTGGATGACAAATCAGTCGTTTTTTGCTGACCTAAGTAATACAAACATTCGTGAGAGATTATATCACGAACAAATGAGGCAAATTGAAGAAGAATCTTTACCAACTCCAATCGCAGGGCATGAAGAAATTGATCACGGAGAGCAGAGATTTGTTGAGGGTGGTGCTGTTTGGACCTTTGTAAACCGTTAAAAACCCCAATTTACTAAATAAACCGTAGAATTTCTATCTCTCCAAAACAGGAGTATAAACATGGCATTTTTAGTTTCTCCAGGAGTTAACACTTCTGAAATTGATCTCACAACTTCTGTGCCAGCGGTCGGCACTTCAACTGGTGCGACGGTTGGCTTATTTCGCTGGGGTCCAGCAAATAGTGTAGTTCAGGTTTCAAGCGAAAGCGGTCTCGTTGAAAATTTCTTCACACCAGACTCAGATACTGCAGTTTCATTTTTATCTGCAGCAAATTTCCTCGCATATGGAAATGATCTTCGCGTTGTTCGCGCTCTTTTAAATAATGCAAATAATGCATTAACAACTGGAAGCGCAAACGTAAGCATTCCAAATGACGAATATTACTTCAACACATATGGTACTAGTGCCCCAAATGCCAGCGTATCATTCACAGCACGTTTCCCTGGAACACTTGGAAATTCGCTAAAGGTTTCAGTTTGCGCAAACTCAGCAACGGCAAACTTCAACGCATGGGCGTACAACAGTTTGTTTGATGGTCCTCCAGGAACATCAACATATGCAAAGAAGGTTACTGGACGATCAGTTGCTAACGACGAAATGCACATTGTTGTTGTTGACGAAGATGGTAGACTCAGTGGTGTAGCAAACACCGTTCTTGAGCGTTTTGCAAATCTCTCAAAAGCATCTGACGCAAAGGGAGATTCAGGCGAGTCAATCTACTACAAAGAAGTTCTATATCGTAACTCAAAGTATATTCACTGGCTTGGACATCCAGACGCAACGAATGCAACGACAAATGGTAACACATGGGGTGTTACAGTTGCAACTGCAAATGCAAGAGGCACTGGCGTGTTCTATACTCCAGGTTGGGATGCAACAACATTCTCACTCGTAAACGGTGCAGATGGTTCTGCAACAGCTTCTTCTTACACAAATGCAATTGATTTATTGGCTAACAAGGAAGTTAATGATATCTCCTTGCTATTTGCTGGAGATTGCGGAGATTCTGCAGGATTGAGCGTGTCTGATCAATTGGTTGTCGCTAACAAGTATCTTGCTGTTGCAGATGCTCGTAAAGACTGCGTAGCATTCGTATCGCCAGCAAATGCAAATGTAGTTGGCGCTCAAGCCTCTGCAGATGCAATTGTAAACTACAGAAATGCTCTAACATCCGCAACATCATATGGTGTGATGGACTCTGGTTGGAAGTATCAATACGATAAGTACAACGATGCATATCGTTATGTTCCGCTCAATGCTGATGTTGCTGGTCTTTGTGTTCGTACAGACCTACAACGCGATCCATGGTTCTCACCAGCTGGTCTAAATCGTGGTCAAATCCGTAATGTTGTTCGTCTAGCATTTAATCCAACATCTAGCGAACGCGATACTCTATACAAGGGCGGCGTAAACCCAGTTGTTTCGTTCCCAGGTGAAGGTGTGGTGTTGTTTGGCGACAAGACTCTACAGGGTCGCCCAAGTGCATTTGATCGCATCAATGTACGTCGATTGTTTATCGTTCTTGAGAAAGCAATTTCTCGCGCTGCACGCTCAAGCCTCTTTGAATTCAACGATGAATTTACAAGAGCACAGTTCGTGGCACTTGTTGAACCATTCTTGAGAGACGTCCAAGGTCGTCGCGGTATTTACGACTTCCGTGTTGTTTGTGACGAAACAAATAATACGCCAGCAGTTGTAGATCGCAATGAGTTTATCGGCGACATCTATATCAAGCCAGCAAGAAGCGTAAACTTCATTCAGTTGAACTTCGTTGCTGTTCGCAGCGGCGTTGCCTTCGACGAAATTGTAGGACGTTTCTAATAAATAGACTAGAATAAAGTCAGGAGAATACAATGGCTTTTAATGTATCTGAATTTCGTTCACAAATGCAGTTTGATGGCGCACGCGCTAATCTGTTTGAAGTTGAAATGAATTTTCCATCATTCGCCCTTCCAGGCAATGCTGCAAGAAAATTGCGATTCCTATGTAAAACAGCACAAATCCCAGGATCAACAGTCGGTGTTGTTCCTGTTCAATACTTCGGTCGTGAAGTAAAGTTTGTTGGCAATCGCACTTTTGCTGATTGGACAGTAAACATTCTAAACGACGAAGACTTTGTTGTGCGTAATGCCTTCGAACGCTGGATGAATGGTATTAACTCTCATAGATTTAATACTCGTTCAGCTGGCGCAGCAAATCCAATTTCTTATGGAACTGATGCTGTCGTCAAACACTATGGTAAAACAGGCGCAGTGATTAAAGATTACAAGTTTATTGGCATGTTCCCAAATGACCTCGCTCCAATCGACCTAGATTGGGGTAACAATGATGCTATCGAAGAATATTCAGTGACTTTTGCATATCAATGGTGGGAAGCAGCCGCAGCAAGCGTGATTTAATTTTGATGCTTTCTTTTATCATGGAGTCAATTTATGGCAACAATTAGCCTATTCGGTTGGGAAATCGTCCGTAGAAAAGAGTCTGCGGACGTCCAACCTGCCATTACAGCCCCAACCACCGATGACGGTGCAATCTCCATTTCGGCTGGTGGGTATTTCGGCACTTATCTTGATCTAGAACAAGCCTATAAATCAGAAAACGATCTGATCACTCGCTATCGCGAGATGGCAATGCAACCAGAACTTGAATCTGCAATTGATGATATTATCAACGAAGCTGTTGTGCACGACGTGACAGGTAAATCTGTCACGATTATTCTTGATGATCTGGAACAACCAGACAATATTAAAGATATGATTCGTGTAGAATTTGATAACGTTTTGAGAATGTTAAACTTCAGCAACGAAGGGCATGACATTTTCCGTCGTTGGTATATTGATGGTCGTCTGTACTATCAAGTTTTGATTGATCAAAAACAAGCAAGACTTGGCATTCAATCACTTGTATACATCGATCCTCGTAAGATTAAAAAGGTGCGCAACGTTCTTAAGAAAAAAGATCCACGCACTGGTGTTGAAGTCATCACTGGAACACAAGAGTTCTATGTGTATAATGACAAAGCAACAACTCTTGGACAAACGACAATTGCATCTCCAACAGATGCTGGAATTAAAATTTCTACAGACGCAATCGTGAACATTAATTCAGGATTGATGGATCCAAAGAAACAGTTTGTTCTATCACATCTTCATAAAGCAATTAAGCCACTCAATCAGCTTCGCATGATTGAAGACGCTGTTGTAATTTATCGTTTATCTAGAGCACCAGAACGTCGTGTGTTCTATATCGATGTTGGCAACATGCCAAAGATCAAATCAGAACAATACTTGCGCGACATTATGACAAAATTCCGTAACAAGGTTGTATATGACTCTGTTACAGGTGAAGTCAAAGACGATCGTAAGTTTATGTCAATGATGGAAGATTTCTGGATTCCTCGCCGTGGTGAGGGTAAGTCAACAGAAATTACCACACTTCCTTCTGGACAAAATCTTGGTGAATTACAAGACGTTAAGTATTTTGAACAAAAACTCTACAAATCACTTAATGTTCCAATCTCAAGACTCGAATCACAAAGTGGATTTACACTTGGTCGCGCTGCAGAAATCACTCGCGATGAATTGAAGTTTAATAAGTTTGTTGAACGTCTTCGTGCAAAGTTCACACTTTTGTTTGATGAGTTGATGGAACGTCAACTTGCACTTAAAGGTATCTGCTCTGTTGAAGAATGGCAAGAACTAAAAGAAAAGATTCACTATGACTTCCTCAAAGACAACAATTTCTCTGAGTTGAAGGAATCAGAACTTATGACCTCTCGCTTACAACTCATGCAACTTATTGATCCATATGTTGGAGTTTACTTTTCTAAGGCATGGATTAAAAAGAAAGTCTTGCATCTTAATGAAGATGAAGTTGAGAAGATGGAAGAAGAAATTGCAGAAGAGGGTTCAGATGAACCTCAAATGCCAGCGGTTGCTCCAGGCGCATTGGCACCTGTACAACAACCAGTTGCAGCTGCTCCTGCAGCAAACGATATCAATAGTATGTTTAAATCACAGTTATCTAAATAATTGGAGTAGTTATGGAAACAGTTGATCTTGTAACAGCAGTAATCAGTGGCGATAAAGATGGTGCATCAGCAGCATTTAATGCCATGATTGCAGGGAAGGTAAGTGACGCTCTTGAACTCAAGAAAGTTGAACTTGCCACAACATTACTTTCACCAGAAGAAGCAGTAGATGAACCTACAGAATCTGAGACAGAAGTTGACGGAACAGCAACAGAGTCAGATGAATCAAGCGCCGAGTCCACAGAGACCAGCGCAGAGTAATGCTGCAAATGTTGCACGTCTAGTAAGGAAGGGACTACTTCCTTCTGCGGACTTGCCAACTTTAAAAATGGCGATGATCAATCATCAGCGCAAGGGAGATATTGCAAAACTTCCAAAGAATCAGCGCGATGTGTTGCAAAGATATAATGCTGCGCTCTCAAGCGCAGCCTATGGATCACAGAGCTCTATGCTTGCTGTTTCTCGTAATGTTCGCAAAGAAGAAACAGAGCACGTAATTGAAGCAGCATCATTAAATGGTGGTGATCCACCAATGATGCTTGTTCTAAAGAGAACAGGTGTTCGCATTTTTCCAGACGGCAAACGTGTTGCATTATATAAGAACGACAAGATTGGTTTATCTTTCACGATTCCATATAGCAGCGTTGGTCCAGAACAAGAACTTGTTGGAGTTTCTGAAGAAACTGAAGAAATCATGGAAAGCCTTGAACAAGTTGCAGCATTCGCACAACAAGATAATGTAACATCAAACGCAAAACATTTTAAGTTTGCCGACGGCAGCAAGTTAAAAGTCAGTCATGGTGCAGCAAAAGCCATTCATATGGTTCATGGTGCATTGAATGATGAGAATAAAAAGAAATTTGCTGATATGCTTACAACTCCAAAAGGATTTACTAAAGCAGCGCATTTTGCATTAAGTAAAGTTAATTTTACAATTGGTGGGAAATGAGCACAGTACTAGAAGTTGTAAAGGAAATTATTGCTGAAGCAAACGTCCAAAAAATGGGACGTAAAAAACTCGTTCGCGCACGTGTTCGTGGCGGTAAAGTACAACGCCGTAAAGTTGTTTCAGCAGTCAAAGGTTATACAATTCGCAGTGGTAAACTTACGCGCATGACTTCTTCTGAAAGAATGAGAAGAAGAATCTCGCAACGTAAGGCAAAAATCAAGCGTAAAGCAAAACTTGCACGTGCTTTAATTAAAAGAAAGCGTTCAATTAGAAAACGCAAATCATTGGGGTTGAAGTAAATGAAACTAATTAGAGAAACAGTTGAAGAAGTAAAGTTGATCACCGAAGAAAAGAACGGTGTCAAAACTCTTTACATTCAAGGTCCATTTCTTGTTGCAGAAATGAAGAATAAAAACGGTCGTATGTATAAGACTGAGACTCTTACAAAAGAAGTCGATCGTTACAATGAAGAGTATGTGTCGAAGAATCGCGCATTTGGTGAATTGGGACATCCAGATTCACCATCAATCAACCTCGATCGTGTATCACATCTTATTACCAACCTAAAACAAGAGGGTAATATTTTTGTTGGTAAAGCAAAAATTCTTGAAACACCAATGGGTAAAATCGCCAAGTCTCTTATGGAAGGCGGTGCAACTCTTGGTGTGTCATCACGCGGCATGGGATCTCTAAAGGAGATCAACGGTGTTAACGTGGTTCAAGACGATTATTATCTAGCCACAGCGGCAGATATTGTGGCGGATCCGTCCGCACCTGGTGCTTTTGTTCAAGGTATTATGGAAGGAAAGGAGTGGGTTTGGGATAATGGTGTTGTCAAAGAGATCGATGTCAACGCATATTACGAACAAATCAAGCGAGCAAAGCAAAAACAGATTGACGAAGTTTCATTGAAGATCTTTGAAAACTTCTTGTCAAAACTTTAAATTTTATAAATAATATTACTTCTTTAGGAGTTTACTACAATGGCAAAAACATTATCAGAATCTGCTGCTGAAATTCTAAAAGCATCTATTAGCGGTGCCGCAAAAGAAGCAGCTGCAAAATTACCAGCCGAACAAGAAGATCTTGGCGGCGCAACAGAAACAGATCCAGCTGGCGGTGCAGTTGGAAAGAAAGCTGCTGCAGGCGTATCGCAGGCTGCAAAGCCAGTAGCAAAGGGCGACGCAAAGGCTGCAAAGACTCACGCAATGGAAGAAACAGAGGCTTCTGAAGAAGCTGAAGTCGTTGCTGAAGAAGCAGCAGAAGAAGTCGAAGCAACTGAAGAAGTTGAGATCTCAGAAGAAGATCTTGCAGAAGCCAAGAAAGAAATGATGAAGGGCATGGTTGCCAAGCATAAGGGATCAATGAAGGAAGATGTTGATGCGCTATTCAATGGCGAATCTCTTTCTGAAGAGTTCCGCACAAAGGCAACAACGATTTTCGAAGCTGCCGTTCAGTCACGTGTTGAGAAGATTGTTGAAGATGTTATTTCTGACAACGATCAAGTTCTCTCCGAAGCATACGAAGAAATTAAGAATGAACTCTCAACTCAAGTTGATGAGTATCTTAACTATGTCGTTGAGCAATGGATGACTGAAAATGCAGTTGCTGTTGAAACAGGTCTTCGTGCAGAATTGACACAAGACTTCATCAATGGACTCAAGAATCTATTCGCAGAACACTACATCGAAATCCCAGACGAGAAAGTTGATGTAGCAGAAGAACTTGCAGTTCGCGTTGCCGATCTTGAAGAGCAAGCTGCTGCAGTTGCTGCAGAGAAGGCTGCTCTTGTTGAGCAACTTAATGTTGCAAAGAAAAATGAAGCAATTCGCAAGATTTGTGAAGGTCTAACCGAAGTACAAATCGAGAAAATGAAATCGCTCGCAGAGGGCGTGGAGTTCACCACAGAGGGTGAGTTTAATAATAAGCTCGCAGTTATTCGCGAGAACTACTTCCCAGTTAATAAAGTGATTAGTGAGGTAAAGGTTGCCGAGGAGACGTCTGAGCCACAACCTGAAGTAGATACAAATTCTGTCATGAGTCGATATGTAAGTGCAATTTCAAAGTCACTCCCAAAGTGATATCTTAACCTAGAACGGAGAAATCTATCATGTATCTAACAGAAACACATGCAAAGAAGTGGGCTCCAGTTCTTGATCACCCAGAACTCCCAAAGATCAGCGATCCATACAAGCGCGCTGTTACTGCCCTAGTTCTCGAGAACCAAGAACGAGCCATGCAAGAAGAAGCCCAGAATATGGGTCGTTTGTTTGAAGCAACACCAGTAAACGTTGCTCCAACATCACCATCTTCAGGCAATCTACAAGGCTTCGACCCAATCCTAATCGGATTAGTTCGTCGCGCTCTACCAAACCTAATGGCATACGACATCTGCGGTGTGCAGCCAATGACAGGTCCAACAGGACTTATCTTTGCAATGCGCTCACGCTATGGCGCACCAAACGGCACAGAAGCATTCTTCAACGAAGCAAACACAATGTTCGCAGGAACAGGAACTGCTGCAACTGTTGAGCCAACATTGTCTTCAAACGTTGCAGCATGGACAACAGGAAATACTGGTGTTGCAATTGCTACAGCAACTGCTGAAACACTTAACATGGCAAATATGGCGTTCTCAATCGAGCGCGTATCTGTCACTGCTAAGACACGCGGTCTACAAGCATCCTACACAATGGAACTTGCACAAGACCTCAAGGCAATTCACGGTCTCGACGCAGAAACAGAATTGACAAACATCTTGTCAACAGAAATTCTTGCTGAAATCAACCGCGAAGTTGTTCGTACAGTCTATGCAACAGCAAATGTTGGCGTGCTCGGCGGATCAACTTCAATCTTCGATCTAAACCGTACAGACTCAACAAACGTTGCTGCTGGTCTCGGAACTTCAGGTCGCTGGCAGGTTGAGAAGTACAAGTCACTTCTATTCCGCATCGAACAAGCTGCAAACAAGATTGCTAAGGACACACGTCGTGGTAAGGGCAACCTCCTCATCGTTTCAACCGATGTTGCATCAGCTCTTGCAATGACTGGTCTTCTTGACTATAATTCAGCACTATCAAACAACACAAACCTAACTGTTGATGACACTGGCAACACCTTCGCAGGTACGCTATTCGGACGCTTGAAGGTCTATGTTGATCCATACTCTGTTGCTGGAACTGACTACTGCGTAGTTGGATACAAGGGAACGTCACCATATGACGCTGGCTTGTTCTACTGCCCATACGTTCCACTCCAGATGGTTCGTGCAATCGATCCAGACAACTATCAACCAAAGGTTGGATTCAAGACACGCTACGGCATGGTCTCAAATCCATTCGCTGATGGTTCAGCTGGAGCACTAGCAGGTGCTATTACGACGAATACAAATGTCTACTATCGCAAGTTTGCAATTTTGGGCATTAATCAGTAATAGTTGTTAGTAGTTATTGCCAACTGTATAAAAACAATAAGGCAAAGAACTGGGGGGAGTCGAAAGACTCCCCCTTTTTTATTTCCCTAAATAAATATAAGTGGAGAAATAAATGACAGCACTTACAAGAAACCCAATCAACACAAGTTTATTGCAAAGCACCAAGTTTCGTTTGGTGTTTGATCGTTTGCCTGCAGTGACTTACTTCTGCCAGACTGCAAATCTTCCTGGAGTTTCCGTTACAGAAATTCCAAGATACACACCATTTGTTGAATTGTATCATCCAGGAGAGAAATTAATGTATGATACATTCAACATTACATTTCTTGTAGATGAGGATTTGCGTGGGTGGAGAGAGATTCATGATTGGATGCGCGGAATGACATTCCCAACCAATTTTGATGAGTATAAAAATCTGTCAAGAAGATTTCCAGGGACAACGCTACCAACGTTCTCAAAGAACATTCCTGCATACTCTGATGCAATTCTTACAATCTTCTCAAATCAAAACAACCCACAATTTCGCGTGAAGTTGATTGATATGTTTCCTGTGAATCTTGGGACAATTGGTTTTAATGTAAGTGATTCTGCAGAGAATACAATCACAAGCGATGCCACGTTTCGCTTCTCTTACTACGACATAGATATTATTTAAAGTATCCCAATCAAACCAGACATACTGGATTATACAGCAGAGTCAACCAAGAAACAACTCTTGGTAGTAGTTGCCTTTTTCATTGAGATGTAGTAAATTATACGCATTCCCACTAACATATTTTGCGTATGAAAATAGAAACACCACCCCTTGAAGAATTGATGTTGCAATGGGAGAAAGACTCCAATGTTGACACAACAGAGCCAGGAAAAGAAATCCTTCGCATTCCATTACTTCACAACAAGTATAACAAATACTTGTCCTTGCACAATTTGTCTGCAAGGCGAGTTGCTCTTGAGTATGATCGAATCAAAAAACTCAAGTGGATGTACTACACAGGCAAACTTGACCAAGAAGAGTTAGACAAACTTGGTTGGGAACCATTTCGATTTACTTTGAAATCAGACATCTCTGTTTATCTTGACGGCGATGATGATCTAAACAAACTCAAGCGCAAGAAAGCCTATCACGAAGAGGCTGCAAACTTTTGTACTAATGTCATGAAGGAATTGAACAATCGTACATGGCAGTTGAAAGAGTACATGGGCTGGGAGAAATTCATTCAGGGTTCTCGATGATTGAGCATGTCGTTGTTGAAAAAATAGATAATATCTATGTTCAGGTTCATGCTGAAGATTCTATTCTTCAGGAGATGTCTGAGTTCTTCACCTTTTCG
>Ga0129333_10003763_pt1 | contig 14241 bp, 25 predicted proteins | sample CPB6_08_DNA_FD_94474 | JGI IMG/M metagenome (GOLD analysis project Ga0129333, IMG submission 94474) | Freshwater to marine salinity gradient microbial communities from Chesapeake Bay, USA - CPBay_Sum_0.6_0.8_DNA | ecosystem: Environmental > Aquatic > Marine > Coastal | place: USA: Chesapeake... | reverse complement strand
GTTCACGGATGCCGTCGATGTCCACAGGGGGAGCACCGATGAATGCGATGATGAAACACGTTGCTGCAGCGAGCAGCGTAGGAATCATCAGCACACCGAACCAACCCACATAAAGGCGGTTGTCCGTTGAAGTAACCCACTGGCAAAAACTTTCCCAGGGGGACGTAGATCGTTGTTGAGCGATTGATGCAGTCATTTTAGTTTCTAGAGTAGTAAGACCATCAGGGAAATGGTGGAGTTACTATGCTCCCGCCACCCTCAGGCGGGATATGAGAGACGGATTGGTAACCCTGCCTAGTCTCGGTCAAGCGGCAGGGGTTGACAACAGTTACAAATCTTAGAGATTCGTAACATTTGTTTACCTATTTATCATACTACTGAGATGGAGGACTGTCAAGCGTCTCGTAGTTGAATGTGCCACTTAAATACTGGTACATGCTTGGCATCTTCTGGGCAAGATCCTTGCGTCGCTCATAGGTGGTTGCCCACATCTGGACTTCTTTCTCACTGACCAGATTGGGATAACCAAAGTATTCGTAATGCCTCTTGTTGATATTAGTGAAACCAGACCCAGCAAGAATGTATGCGATTGGCATATGCCCCGTAGGAATTGGCTCACCCGATGTCATGATGTGCCTCACAGATTCGTGAGTGCCTACCTGAAGATACTCAACACTATCAGTTACATCTCTCCAATAAGGAGTGTCTCTTCGGGAAGAATAGTAGTAGTGTGCTTCAACAAACTCTCTCCAACCATCCATATGCTCTGCAAGGTTGTAGTTGTATCTATCCCTAGCAAACTGTCCAGGCAGATGCTCCTCGCGAAGGATGTCCATGAGAGCAAGGATGCCATGATGAGTATTAAACAATGACGTGGATTCCAATGGCTCGATGAAACCATATGAAAGACCAATAGCAACAGTGTTTCCTACCCAAGCATTCTCATGTCTACCATTTCTAAACTTAATTACCTTAGGGTCTTCGTATCCAAACTCTTTCTTAGCATCTTCCAGTTTCTGATGCTTGGATGAGAATACATACCCTCTGCTAATAAAATCCCATGTGGGGATAGTCCACTGCCACCCAGAAGACATTGCCTTAGCATTAGTATAGGGAAGCATTTGAGATTCCTTATCTTCATAAGGACGCTTCACCACCAGAGCAGTGTCATTTAAAATGGTGTCAAAAGGAATCCAGGGAGACTCAAGGAGAGCAGTTGATTGTCCAGTGCAATCAATAAACAGGTCACCAAAGATATCACTACCATGTGTCATTACAAGTTTATCAATGTGCTTACCCTTTCGGACAACACGCTTCACCATGTCTTGAATGTGTGTGGCCTTGTTACAAAAAGTCTCGCGGAGAAATTCTGCAAAGGCAGTTGCATTGATATGAAATGAGCGGTCCTTAGAAAGTTTATAAGGAGCAATCAACTCATGGTCCAATGGTAACTTACCCTCTTCTGCCACCGTTACAAACGGCATAAACATATCAGCAAAAGGTGGGCAGATGTCTGGGTAGAATGCTTTGCCTAGCATCCACTGATGATACTGAATATCACCACAGACAGACTGACCATTTGGGTAATGGAATACTTGTCCTTCAGATACAAACCCCTCAAATCTAGAAGACGATTTGTATGTTGCTCTCGCTGCAGGGAGAAAAACATCATCAGTAATCCCCATGTATTTGAGATACTGATTTAGGTGTGGAGTTGTAGACTCTCCGACCCCGATCGATTCTCCTCCAGTGATGATAGTTACATCCCAGTTGGGGAAGGTTTTACAAAACGCAGCAGCGGTCATCCAACCAGATGACCCACCACCAACAATCACGATTCTCATTTAGTCAACTCCTTCCACTTTTCATACTCTTTAAATAAATCTTCAGAAACATACTTGAAGATGTCCCCGCCAAACGCAGCACACTTTTCTTGAAGTGCTTCTTTGTCATGTGGAAGTTTATCTCCAAACAAACCATTGCTCACATAGTAGTGGCAAAACTCGTAAATGTCTCTATCGATGTCATACTTGTCAAGGATGAAGCATGTGACACACAATTGTCTCTCGTGCATCTTACCATCTTCGTAGCGCCAATCATCTATCATCTTCGACCATCCGAATTGCTTTGGCTGTTTCTGTGTTTCTCATGTTGCAGATGTTAAGTAAAAACTCTGCCTTATATCTAGACAACCCAGTATACTTTTTTAATGGCACCCAGGTATCCTTTACTCTACACTCTAATCTATACACAGTATCGCACGAATGCTTCACTGATATTTAGAGAGGGGACCGCAGTCCCCTTATATTCAAACTTCTACCGTAATCAGTCGGGAAGCATAATCATGTGCATAAGATGTACGAGCACCATGATGCCCCCAACCAATCCAACTATACGCATAGTTCATGTAACGATCGATAGACTTACCAGGAGTTTTCAGGTTGTCTTGGATGCGTTGCCACTGAACTTCATTTGTTAGATAACGAAGTTGCGTATGAAGTGATGATGGATTCCCATCATACTTCTTTGCAAAATCACCCAATCCATAATAACGATTAGTAGATGTCCATTGAATCAAACCATACCCACCCCAACGGCAGGCATTATATGAGATTCTGCTACCACCTTCACAAATATTAGCGTGGAAATTACTTTCTTGCTTGATATTTCCCATGATAGTAGCTAGGGCGTTTCTATCTCGAATACCCTGCTCTTGGAAAAATGCCAAGGCAGTGTTTTCATTCTCATTGCACCCTTTACAAATTAGCCTTTTCTCTTTTGGCTTTGGTTCTGCAACTTCCTTGGTTGCTGTCTTTCCAAGGTCAAACTCTTTGATAATAGCAAAGGGTTTGGTGTTAGGAAGCAAGTCTTGACCAACCACTAGGGGAGGGGGAGGACCTTGCATCTCATAATTTTGGAATGGCAGTAGTGCCGTAGACGGTGCAGCGATTCCTACTAGAGAAGCCGCTACAAATGTAAATGTGTTTGGCATTAAAATTAATTGAACTCAGCATCCCAATAGAAGGGGGGTATACCACATCTCTCGATGGGCACCTTCCTGGGCTCTAATTGTCACATCACTTTCTCATAATAAAAAACCCGCCCCGTAGGGTGGGTTTTAAATAGTAACAGAATTATTTATTCGTGTCAAGACTTCCAGAGTTCGCCCTCTGCCTTGCGGCGGCGAGCAAGACCTGCTTCAACATGACTACCTGGGTTTCTATACATGAAGAGAGCATCGGGCACATTAGTCCAATCTTTTTCTTTCAAGCGTTTAGTAATAGTATTAAAGTTAGAACCACCGTAGAAACCAGCACCAAGATTATAAGCGAAGCTGAGCAGAGCGCCTCTTTGTCCATCACTCATCTCTCCCCAAAATGGAATCTTACACAACGAAGGTATAAAGTGCTTACGGCATTCGTCAACGAGTAAGGCATCTGCCTCATCTTGACTAATCTTGTCTCCCAGTTTGAAGGGGTTTCCGTTTTTGTCTCTTGTGGACCCCCATCCGATTGTGATTGGGGGTCCTCCAGAAAGAGGGTCAGGATAAGCCTCCAACCTACAGCCTTCAAATTCCTTAATTAATTTGAGTCCGCAAGGTGGCACATCATTTGGAGCAGTATTTGAAGCACCAGCACCCCAAGCAGGGGCAGGTGCAGGAGCGGAAGCGGCAGCAGCAGGAGCACTGCTACCGCCAGTTACTTTGGGAGTTCTTGATCAAAGATACGTCCCCATCCATCGTTACCACCTGGGCACCAACGTGCTTTCAATTCGGACTTCTTATACACAGCACCCTTACCATGCATAACATCAGAAGAGTAACCATCGTTGAGATCACCATATGGATCATTAACAATATAATCTTCACCCTTCTTGCCAATGACTACACACATGTGACCACCGCGAGGAGCACTAATAGGACCACGGTGGAGAATACCGATAACCACGGGCTTACCAGCAGCAAGCTGTTTGTCAAGATCAGCAAAGGTAAGGTTGTAGGAAAAATGGGACTTGACGCCATACTTCTCCAAAACTTTGGTCTGAACAGCATGGTCAGTAGTGTCACCAATCTTAAAGACTTCCTTGACATAAGCATCATCACCTTTAGGTCCTGCGGGGAGTGCATTTGGCTTGAAGTACGCTAGGCACATAGCACAGGAAGATGAGTTACAAGTGCGCTCAGCATTTGTATAGTTATCTGTCTGTGGGTAGTAAGGCACCTTGAGGGGATTCGTAATACCAGCAACACCTGGGGCAGGTTTCCTAAACAGTTTAACCCACTCAGAGTCATCGTCAAGGTATTCTTTTGGAAGATTATCCTCTAACCACTGCACTGCGGCGACGTGGGAAGGATTCTCGTGCTTATAGAATCTGAAAAAATTATGGAGATCTACTTCCATGGCGTGAACGTAAAGAAGGGTCCTCTGTATTTAGGACCCTGAGCATTTTCACACGTCGTTTCGTGCATGAGTTTTTAAGTATTCCAAGACAGTATCTGGGTCACTGACTTCATAAGGGTCAACAGGACAGTTGCCCACCTTGCCAGGCTCCTCAAACATCATCTCAATCTCTCCGTCATTCACCACCATAGCATAACGCCAGGAGCGATAACCGAAACCTAGGTTTACCTTAGCGACAGACATACCCATGCTGTAAGTAAAATCACCGCTGCCATCAGGAATGGGTCGAACATTTTTGATATCTTGAGATTTGAACCAGGAATTCATAACGAAGGCGTCATTAACAGACAGACACCATACTTCATCAATACCGAGTGCTTGAAACTCTTCAAACTTCTCATCGTAACCAGGCAGTTGATAGTTACTACAGGTAGGAGTGAATGCTCCAGGGAGGGAGAATACAACTACACGCTTACCATCAAAGATTTCTGAGGTGGTAAGGTTATACCAATCATAGTCCCCATTATAGCAGGGGCGACGGTCTTTAAATGTTACTTGAGGGACTCGGGTCATGTTTTTGTTTCAATTCAGGGTTTGCATTACAAATTAGTCTTTCTTTGACAGGTTTAATAACAATAAACTTATCATTCTTTAGGGTGCCTGCAATCTTAACTTCCAATTCGGCGTCGTGACTCCAGACACCACTCTCAACCAACTCTTGAAGGGCAAGGTTGAATTGCCCTAGCATATTAGCACTCACAGATTCTCTTCCTGCTCGGTAAGAATAACACAGTCGCTAGTAGGATAAGCAGTGCAGGTCAGAATCCAACCATCTGCTACCTGCTCGTCATCGAGGAATGATTGCTCCTCGTTGTCTACGGTGCCAGAGATGAGTTTTCCCGCACAAGCAGAGCAAGCGCCTGCTTTGCACGACGCAGGGAGGTCAACACCTGCTTCTTCTGCTGCTTCAAGAATGTATTGATCATCAGGGCACTGAATAACAATTTCAGTGCCATCGGGGGATTGAAGAGTAACGTTGTATGTAGTCATCAATAAGTTTCGCAAATTTTCTCTACGGATGCTGCCAACAGTACGAAGAAAGCAACCGTTGTCATTGTAAACAGTAGTGCGGTCATAGTCAATCAATTGTCAGAGAATGCCAGGAATAATTTGACCAGTGGTGAGATAAGCACCAACACCAGCAACGAAACCAAGCATTGCCAGACGTGCGTTGAGGATCTCTGCCTCAGGGGTGAATCCGAATTTCATAGTTGTTCTCCTATCAGAAAATTCCAAAGAAAAGTTTGCCAGTGGCGAGGTAAGATACAGCACCAAAGATGATGCCCATCATTGCCCAACGACCATTATACATCTCAGTCATTTGCATCGGGGTCAGGAGACCTTTACGGTTATACTCTTGGTAAACCATCTCTGGTTCCTTCGCCCACATGTTTTGTTGACCATATTCGTTTGAGGTGACAGTCATGTTAGGTTGTTAAGTTTTGTGACAGACTTTACTATATAGGTTTCCTTAAGGTTTGTCAAGTGTTGAATGTTATGACATCGCCACCTGCAGCGCCAGAAAGGTAAGATCCGTTACCATATAGATTCCAGTCCACAGGACCAGCAGCAACAGCACCACTGAAACTGATGGTGTCATACCCACCAGCACCATTATCACCAGCAAGAGCACCCCAATACTGGGTAGAATCACTCACTTCTGGGGTAGGTTCAACATAGTCCTTGGCAATACGCTGAAGACCAAGGAAGTGACGCCACAGTTCACTTAGAGTATTATCATTGAAGTCTGGGTCATCCAGAGCAGATTTAAATGCCACGCGGGCGGCGTCACATGCTGCCTGAAGGTCTTGTTTAATTGTCATCATCATCTCCTTTAATGTAGCAGGGGACCGTATCTGGGTCCAACCATTTTGTGTATTCAAAGTCTTCGATGGCAGTCATAAACTGCATCTGATTGTCGCATAGATACATGTCACGATAGCGACCTGTATATGAGTCTGCTTTTTGGATACGGAAGTCGGGTTTACCATTGATTTCAAGGGTGCCTGCTTCCACATATCGGTAGGGGAATCGGGTGCTAATGACCTTAACTGCCAAATTCGTCTCTCCAACGTTGACTCAGGTATTCTAGCACATCCTGACGCCACTCCATCAACTCGTTGTAGCACTTTTGATTGTGGGCGCACTGGCGCAACTCTTGGTCTGGTTTGTGGACTGATTCAATAAAGAGTCCTAGAGCGTCTCTACGCTTGATTTGTTTTTCGTCTGTCATGTGTAGGAAAACCAACCAGTAATTATAACTTTTTCAGATTGCTCGCTCACCCTACCCCTATGGTGATGCGTCCAATCTGCTGGCCAAATGACGGTGTAACCTTTCTGTGCTGGCACATACTTGTTCTGATGATACCATTCAGTGCCGCCATCAGGCACATCATTTAAGTATGTCATAAAGACTAAGTGTCTATAAACATTGCCTGGTAATGCATTAGACCTTTCAGTATGCCATTGTTTAAATCCCCCGTTAGGTGGATACCATTGCATACTTAAAGGTTCGACTACAGAAAATCGAGAGGTCTCACAAAAAGGAAACCTCTCGATATACTTATTCAATACACCTTGCAATGCCCCCATATAGTTTTGAATATGAGGTAACGATAATTGAAAGGGGATGTGTAAGTCAATTGACTCTTTGTAGTCTCGGTCCACTACCACATCCCCATGCCTCAGCACTTGACCCTCATGGGTATGGAGGATCTGTTGACTATGCCAGAATTGAAATAGACCATCTACTACAGAGTCATCAATAAAATCCCCCCAGATAAAATCTGAAATGGGGGATGCGATTCTTCCTTTGTATACTGTTATTTCTTCTTGCATAATCGAAGGGGGGTTATCCCGACCAGGGTGAGTTTTGTGCCATCCCAAGGCAGGGTCATTTGACTCCACCAGGGTAAGATTTACGTCGTTTCCAGGACGCCATCAGCAATCATGCTATCTATTAGAATCGAATAATCTTCTTCAACATCAATACCCCAGAAATGAATTCCACGTTTATCACTATAGAAGCGACAAAGTTGGGTGAAGAGTGATGGATACTCTGTGTCAAGGGCGACGATACCATTGACAGCATCCTTAAGAACCTGGAGCCTATCTCCGAAACGATCTCTAACAGTCATGACTGCTCTCCTATTTTGTTTTTTACCCCACAAGGGGGAGTGGGAAGTATCGGATTCGAACCAATGACTTACTGCTTGTAAGGCAGCCACTCTACCGCTGAGTTAACCTCCCACGACGATCCAGGTAGGATTCGAACCTACGACCGACTGCTTAGAAGGCAGTTGCTCTAATCCTCTGAGCTACTGGACCAGAAAAGTTAACCCTCTACTTCTTCATCAAATAGTGTGCGTCTTACAGTGCATACTTTACCACGCATGTTGTATGAAATAATGCTACGTCTAATGTCCGATGTATTCTCTTTTGCTTCGTGACCGATTGTAGATGGAAAGATAATCATGTCGCCTTCCTTTACTGGTGGACAAAAGGATTCCAGTCTTCCACTCCAAGGGTTAAGGAATGGAGAATAGAATGTTGTTGCAGTATGAACCTCAGGGTCATACTCAAGATAGATTACAGAGGACCAACCACTGTGTCCATGATTATGTATACCGTGCTTGTTGCCCTTGTATGCGGATTGAAACCACATGTCTGTAAACTCTATCTTCATACCATTAGTAAACTCCCTAAGGTATGGTGTGATGATGTCGATAACTACATCTGCATATGGGGGCAGTGGGTCAGTCCTTTCTTTATGAAAGAAGTCCGTGTATACCTCCCCATTACTTTCTAGGTGAGTATCGTCTAAGTCTGGTAGACAATCTAGTATTCTTTTTTTGTTTGTCTCCCAATCATCAATGCTATAGTGGATGATTGGGACAGAAAACATACTGTGCAGTGTCATAGGCATTCTTGAGTTTCACGAATCTTACTGGCAATTGCTTCGGCATTTGCTAGGTTTCCCTGCTCAATGTCGATATGCAACTGGTCAATAAGAAATTCAATCATCTGATTCAGAAATTCATAGTCTTCTGAATAGTTGTCACCTTCTTGAAAGTCCAACTCAATCCCCCTCGACTACCTTGTAAGTATATAGGATCAAGATGGGAGTGTCAACCCTTAAAATTGCGGATAAACCACTCAGCATCCACTACCACAAGTGGTTTCTTTCTATTCTTCTTCATGAAGAGGATTGGAGTGTGGTCTCCAGCGTTGGCACATGCCTGGTCATACGCTTCGTATACATTAAGTCTCTCAACATTCTTACATTCAATACTGAAAGGAAACTTACTTCTGGCATCTCTAGCCATGATAAGGTCTTCCCCGCCAGCACCCATGCTTCGTGACTCTATATCTTCTGGATGAATATGACGATGCTCAATGAGCATATCTCTCACCCACTGTTGGAATCTTCTTCCTTTTCCTTTTGCACTTTGAGGTTTCATTAATCTGCATATCCATCATCGTCGTCATCAAAACGATATCCAAATCGTTTGTCTTCCGACCTCTGAAGATATTTAGTAGGGTCTTCTTTGATGGCATCCTCAAGACTCTCTGCTAATAATTTGAGGTTGTGCGCAATCAGTTTTACCTTTTCGTAATTCATGATGGCTCCAATAAAAAAGAGGGGAGTTACCCCTCTATCTATATCAACCTCTCATTGCCATTGAGAGTTGTGCTTGTTGCAACTTTCGTTGCTTAATAATTTGCTGACGGATTACATCTAACCAGTTCATTTTGCTACCTCCTGATTTTTGCAGGGGCGGTAGGGGGTGCCACGGTATACATTATTAGGATGTGCTGGTGCATGTGTTTCAGAATACCAGTGCTGATATTCTTGCTTAGGTGTATCAGTATCATACTTTACACCACGGTAAGTTGCGATTGACATTAGGGTTCTCCTTAGTTGGTTAAGTTAAAGAGCGTTCCTTCAGTCGGCTTTTGCGTCTTGGAAACAACCTTTCTTGGTCACTTGTTTAATTTCATATACAAGCTCATTTTTCTGCTTGGCATCAATCATTTCGCTAGCATTAACTCTAGCAACCAACAGTTGTGCCTGTAAGCAAGATAAGAAGATTGCTTCCATAGATGAACGTCCCGTTCCGAGTCGGCTTACTTCCGTCGCTTGTGCGATGAACGTATGAGTATTATAGCATACTCACCTATATTTAATCATTTTCTTCTGTATCTTATGATACCATCTTTACTTATCTTTAGAATTCCTTTGTCTTTCTTCAATTCCGTCCTCAACCGTTTGAGATAACTCAAGTGGTCCCTGATACCAGTTCTCAGGTCTTTCAGCGAGCCAATCACTTTCTCCTGAGTCTCTGACCCATGGTGCTCTGATTCTAATTTCGTCCAATCCCTCAACCTCCGATGGTTTCGATGTGATGATGGGAGCCTGAGTTTCTTTTTCTTCTTCATTCCACTGCTCCACAATTTCTTTTGCTTGTCGGTCAACGTCATCCATAGTCACTTGGACTTTCGTATCCCAATACCATTTCTCTATGAAAGAAAACAGATACTCAAGAATCATATTCCAAGGTGGTGCTTGCTTTGCTATCCACCTTTTGATTCTTTGAATATCTGTCTCTTTCTCTTTATCTAAAACGACTTCAAACTTAAAGTTTAAATCCTGAGAAGGTAGTTGCTCCGACATCCTGTTTGATACCCCCAACGATGTAAGATTCAATCTCTGTTTCTTGAGGTGCGTTTTGCTGCCCTTTGCTATTTAGCCAGTGCTCAGTCCAGGGGAGAGGATTAGTCTTCGCTGGAATATCAAACACAGGGTCAATACCAATAGACTTCATACGACGGTTTGCAATCCATTCCACATACTGCGATAGCAGTCTCTCATTCAAACCAATCATACTGCCATTGGAGAAGAGATAGTTTGCCCACTCCTTCTCTTGGTTCACAGCATCAATAAACATCTGCTTCACAGTCTCTTTCTCCTGCTCAGCGATCAGTTTCATATCAGGGTCATCACCATCTGCCCACTTCTTCAGAATCTTTTGGGTAAGAACAAGATGCTGTGATTCGTCTCTTGCGATAAGAGAGATGATTTTAGCACTGCCCTCCATAAGTTTGAGCTCACCGAATGCAAAAGAGCAAGCAAAAGAAACGTAGAAGCGAATACCTTCAAGGATGTTAACATTAGCAATTGCAAGATATAGTTTACGCTTAATATCTTTCAGGGTTTCTTGAGCAGCATCAACACCCTCAAGGGCATGTTGCCACTGGTTACCAGCAGACCACTCATTAACAGCATCTAAAAATTCATTATATGCAGAGCATACACTCCTGGCACGAGCAAGAATCCTTTCGTCATCAAGCACTGAGTCGAATACTTCAGTAGGGTTTGCATACACATTCTTGATGATGTGGGTGTAGGAGCGAGAGTGAATCTGCTCCATGAATTCCCAAACACCCATGGCACCTTCCAACTCAGGGAGGGAGCAGTAAGGAGAGAATGCCATGCCAGGTCCACGACCTTGCACAGAGTCTAGAAGAATTTGGTATTTAAGATTGGATGTGTAGATATGTTTTTGTTGCTCACTAAGAGTCTTGTAGTCTGCTCGGTCTTTCTGAAGGGAAACTTCTTCGGGTCTCCAGAAATAACCAAGTTGAGTCTGAGTCAGTTTGTCAAAGTCAGGATACTTATACTCATCATATCTCTGCATTCCAAGAGGTGCTCCGAAAAACATAGGTTGTTTTTTAGTGTCAACCTTCTTCTCGTTAAATACCGTTACTCCCATTCTTCCTCCTTAGGATTTGCGTAAGTGCCAAAGTTACTAATGTAATATAAAAATGAATTAATCCTTGGGGCAATACCAAAGGATTCACAAACATCGAGCCAAGACCTGAAGTCTTCCTGCAGGTCTTCACCCAATTCTATTTCAACTTTCCTAGACATTACAAGCGTCACATGCTTCTTCTTCAGTGGTAAGAAGTTCCTCAATCATAGCATCGATATCAACAGCACGCTTGATGTTTTCTTCCACGTCAGGATCTTTCTTTGCATCGTATGTATTCTGGTAGTAAGAAGTCTTCCACCCATACTTGTATGTAGTAAGGAAGTCTGTCGCCATTACTGAAGTAGGAACTTCAGCATTCTCATAATTCTCTGGGTTGTAACTCCAGTTTCCAGAAATCGCTTGATCAAAGAACTTCTGCATAACTGCAACAATATTAATATAACCAGTATTCCCAGGCATATCCCAAAGCAACGTATAGTTGTTTTTAAGAGTTTGATACTGGGGGACAATCTGCTTGAGAGGACCCTTCTTCGACTTCTTAACGGACAAGTAATCGCGAGGTGGTTCGATTCCATTGGTTGCATTTGACACAACGGAACTGCTCTCCGAAGGCATCTGTGCGGACAGTGTGCTGTGTCGGAGACCGTGCTCCAGGATAGATGCCCTAAGACCTTCCCAATCATACTTATATTCAGGTGCTACTAATTCATCAACGTCCTTCTTGTATGTATCGATAGGCATAATGCCATCAGAATACTTAGTGCGATTGAAGGCATCACATGCACCCTTTTCTTTAGCAATCTCATTGGATGCTCGGAGAAGGTAGTATTGAAATGCTTCAGTCAGGTCATGCACCAGGGTAAGTGCTGCAGGGTCATCATAGTGCTCCCCATGCTTCGCCAGGTAGTGTGCCAGACCGATGAATCCAATGCCCAGGGAGCGCCTTGCAAGGGTGCTACGGCGGGCGGCAGCAACGGGATAGTCCTGATAATCAATCAACTCCTCCAGACCCCTCACAGCGAGGTCACAGAGACCTTCCATCTCGTCAAGAGACTTCAGTTTGCCTACGTTGATAGCAGACAGGATGCATAGTGCAATCTCACCATCAGCATCATCGATATGATTGATGGGGTCTGTAGGAAGAGTAATCTCTTGACACAGGTTGGACATGTAAACTTTGTCCTTGAATGATGAGTGAGAATTACAATGGTCAATATTCATGATGTAAATACGACCTGTCTCTGCTCTCTCCTTAAGAAGGTCGAGGATGAGTTCTTGAGCACTAATAGACTTCTTGGGGATGGTTGGGTCTGCTTCGTATTTGGTGTACAGAGAATCAAAATCATCAGTACCAAAAGCGGCGTAAAGACCAGGGACATCATGAGGGCTGAAAAGATGCATAGATTCATTCTTGATGAATCGTTCGTAGAAGAGCTTGCTTGTTTGTATGCTGTAATCAAGTTTCCTAACACGGTTGTCCTCAGTTCCTTTGTTGTTTTTTAATACGAGAATATCTTCTATTTCCTGATGCCAGATTGGAAAGTGTACCGTAGCCGATCCACCTCGGATGCCATTTTGAGTGCAGCATCGGACAGTTGCCTCAAATTTCTTGAGGAACGGCACAACGCCAGTATGGGCAACCTCTCCGCCTCTAATTTTACTGTTGATACCACGGATTCGACCTGCGTTGATACCGATGCCTGCCCTTTGAGCAACATACTGACCAATAGCCATGTCACTGCTAAAGATGCTGTCGAGGGTGTCATCAATATCAACAAGAACACAGCTTGCAAATTGTCTGAGAGGCGTTCTAACTCCTGCCATGACGGGAGTTGGAATGTTGATTTTGTGCTTGCTGATTGCGTCATAGTACCTCTTTACATATGAGAGTCGTGTTTCCTTAGGATAGTCACGAAACAGCGTTGCCGCAATCATGATATACATTTGTTGTGGAGTTTCATAAATCTCACCACTGCTTCTATCTTGCACGAGGTACTTGTCAACGACTTGACGTAGACCTGCATAAGTGAAGAGATAGTCACGATCATTATCAATGAAACTATCAATGGTCTCCCACTCCTCAGGAGAATACTTGTCCATGATTTCACTGTCATATACACTCCCAACACAACATTCAGTTACATGGTCAAACAGGAATGGACGATAGTCTGGGTGACCACCATACACAGACTTACGAAGACCAAACAGCAGCAGACGTGCTGCTACAAATTGATAATTAGGAGCATCAAGACTAATCAAATCATTAGCAGAGCGAATCAGAATCTCTTGGATGTCGCTCGTCTTAATACCATCAAAGAATTGCAGATTAGCATTCATCTCTACCTGCGATTCAGATACGCCTGCAAGACCTCTGCAAGCGTGCTCAACCATCGTATGAATCTTATCGAGGTTGAGAGTCTCAACCGACCCATTACGCTTTACTACACTAATCTCACTCATACTTTTTTCCAGTTTGTAAACTTAACTTGTGCTTCTAATCCTTGGAAGGTGTTGCATTCTATCACACGATTTACATTGCGTCCAGCAAGCACCATGTCGTTAATATCTTTCTCTTTAATTTGAGAATCCCAAATGACTACCTTATGACCTCGTTGTATGGTCTTTGCGATACGTTCGACAATTTGTTTATTTCGTGGTTCGTTATCGTATATCCAAACAGAATCGCTAATACCCCAGTTGTTAATATCAAGGTCAGCTCCACACATAGCAACCGAGTTGCGAATGAAGAGCGAGTCCAGCGGTCCTTCAGTGACATAAACTGTTTGGTTGGTGTCGATTGAGTCAAGTCCATAAATCTTTGGAGAGTCCTGATTGAATAAAATTGTTATGTAACGTAGCGTTGCATTTGCAGCCAGAGATCTACCCTGGATGCCAAACCAATTACCGTCCTTGTCAATGAATGGGATAATAATTCTAGGTCGGTCATTCTGTAGATTCTCAAAAGTATTTGGGACTTTGGTATTTACCCAGCGTTTAAACCTGTCGGT
>Ga0129333_10003762_pt1 | contig 14242 bp, 9 predicted proteins | sample CPB6_08_DNA_FD_94474 | JGI IMG/M metagenome (GOLD analysis project Ga0129333, IMG submission 94474) | Freshwater to marine salinity gradient microbial communities from Chesapeake Bay, USA - CPBay_Sum_0.6_0.8_DNA | ecosystem: Environmental > Aquatic > Marine > Coastal | place: USA: Chesapeake Bay... | reverse complement strand
CATAAAAATAAGTTAATAATACAACTTTTATATCCCATTTTGAGTACATAATTCCCTATTCTCTCTCTTTTTTATTTCCTTTATTTTTTCTTAACAATTTTATTAATTATGTACTCTTTTTTTTATTTATATATAAATAATATTAAATTATTATATTATAGAATATGGCAACTTTAAGTACATCGGGATCACCAAAAACAGCACAACCAAAAACAGCACAACCAAAAACAGAACAACAAGATACAGATATAGATATTAATATTGATATGCGTGTAAATTTAGGAAGCGGAGATTTAAATGGAAAAAAGTATTATTCAAGTATATTAATGAAACCAGACGAGTGGGCTAATGTAACAAGTTATATAAAAGAAAATTTAAAAATTTTATTTGATAATGATATTAAATCCATGTTGGTTGAATATAAATATGATTATAAATTATTCAAAGCTAAATTAAGTATCTTATTATCTAAATCATCAAATAATACATGTCAATTATTACATAAGTTATTAAATGAAGCATCTAATTATTTAACTGACGAACAATTTATAAGAGATTTACTAACTAATGCATTAAATGATTTAGTACATGATCATCATAATGCTGGTAGGACTGCTGCTACGCATTTTGTAAAATGTTTTAAATACGAAGGAGGACAACTACAACCTCCTTTTGATAAGTTTAAAACTAATCCAGATGCTATTGCTCTTTCAATAGAAGCATATCAAGAACATACTCATTCCAATACTGAACCACAACATGAAACACATACAGATAAACGAAATAAAACACATGATTGTATAACAGGTATTCTACCGCCACTTTTTGATGTATTTGATACAGGTGTTGTTGGTTGTGCAAGAAAATTTATGGAACAAGTTCGTACATTAAAAGTTTTTGCAAGTATTTGTGATCCACAAGGTCAAGGTCCTGATGTAGGAGAATATCCTGATTTTGATATATTGTTTGAAATTGTATTATATAATATGAGTTTATTATTAACTACAAGTTTATTTAGAACATTTAATGAGCATGGAATTTTTCTATGTGCATCTTTGCCAAAAAAAAAATCAGAACCGGGGAAAAAAAGAGAAGATTGGTTAAAAGACCCGTCAAATTATGTTTTACGTGTAATGCGTTATATAAAAGCAAATTCAAAATTATATGTATCTGATGACATTAATATACTTGTTGGTGGTGGAGGAAAATGCCCATTTAGTGTTCCAGGAATAGCAAAAGATTTGTCTAATACATTACCTGTTTATTTAAAAAAAAGCTTTATTTTTGAATGGAATAAAATGTCAAATATTTGGCGTAGTTTATTAAGTGATCCTGATCAAAAAATCAGTTTGTTAGATTTCATTGAAAAATTAGAAGAAAATGATAAATTATATCTAAATATAATTTCAATATTACGTGATTTATATTATGCAAATAAAATGCATGGTGATAGTGGGCAACTAACACTGGCATTATTTTTGTCAGAATTAGATGAATATTTTAAATATAATGAAAAATCAAAAAGTTATGAATTTGTTGACAATATAATGTACAAAAATAAAGTTTCCGCACGTTCAAAAGATACTTGGGCTGCTGCTATAATGACCATATTAAAAGGTCCTATAACAATAGGTACTGATGATCCTAAATTTCAATATACAACAACTAATCCATATGCAAAGTTTGATGGTATAGATAAATTTGCTTCATGGCCATTAGTTTCTTCAAATGGTGCTTTATTAGTGTTAGATGAAGAGGCTAGCGTAAAAAAAGATAAGGAGGATGAAATTAAAAGAAAGAAAGAAGAAGATGAGCTTAAAAAAAAAATTGAGCTTGAAAAAGAACAAGAAAAAGCACAAGAAAAACAAATAATAAGATGGAACACCCTAACAACCAAAAAAGTATTAAACGAACTTAAAACAACAGAAGAAGAAAATTTTGGACTTAAAAAAGAAATTGACGAACTTAATACATCTTTTCATAATGTACAAAAAGCACTTGAAGAACAAAAAACAACTCTTGAACAACAAAAAACAACTACTGATAATGACCGTGTAAAAATAAAAAAGCTTCAAGATAATATTTCTGCTGCGAAGAAGGTAATAGAACAGTTTTCTAAGCATACACCTGCTTTGCTCTTGCGAAAGCGCACTCACCTTGGGAATTATAAGCAATTAAACGAGGGACTATTAAATGCAGTCTCACAACTGAAAAATGGTGATTATGATAATAATTTTTTAACAATATTAGAAAAAACAATAGACGATGCATCCACACATGCAGTAGAAAAAGATACAGGAGCAGAAGAAGAAGGAGCAGCAGGAGCAGCAGTATCAGAAGCAGCAGCAGAAGCAGCAGAAGAAGAAGAAGCAGGAGCAGCCAAAAAACCAAAACCAAAACCAGGACCAGGACCAGGATTAGGTGGTGGAAAAAAAAACTTTACCTATGAATATTTAAGTGATAGTAGTTATGACAGTGATACAAGTGAAAAATCACATGAAAATATCTTTTATAATTATTTGATGAAAAATGAATTAAAAGGAGGTTTAGTATCATTTAATGAAGGAGATCAATATTATAAAGCAACCAGTGAAGAAATTGAAAGTACTCTTAAATCTACAAAAGTTCATAATAAAAGTATCGAAGAATTATTAAAATTTTCAAAGTTTGCACAAGCTCAGTTAACGCAAGCTAGTTTTGATAAATTTATTAGTATAGATGAAATTGTTAAAAGAGCAGAACAACTTGCTAAGTATGATAAGGATATTCTTTCACATATAAAAAGTAAAAATATGGTATTAAAAGAATTAGAAAAAAGAAAAAAAGACACGGAACAAATATATGGACTATATAAAAGGGATAAAAGTAACAAAACATCTAGTATGTTTAGTAGAGAACGAGAAGAAGCAATTAAAAAAATTGAAGAACCTGAAAAAACTAAAATTGAGATGGTCTTTTCAGAAATTAGTGAAAAACATTTTGAAATGGATAAAGATAATACAAAATATGCTCCCCGTGATATATTTACTGAATATCAAATAGAAGAAACAGAACCTAAAAAATTTGAAAAAAAAATAGATGAAAAACTTAAAGCATTGGAAGGATTGCAAGGATTGCAAGGAGCAAGTACTAGCTATGTAGATAAATTTAGAAAGGTGACTATACCACAATTACCAACAATTAAATATAATAAAGAATGGAATACATTAATAGAATTATTAAAAGATCAAATGCAAACTATTATACCACCATCAATGGAAGTTGATAGCGAATTCGCATTTTTATCTAGTTTAAAAGAAAACATAACACACGCATTAGTAAATTTAATTCATAGTGCAGCATCAAATGTAAGTTTAGCTCAATTAGAACCAATATATAATTCTGTGCTAATATTTATGCAGCATGTATCGCCGATAATTCATAAAACAGGCAGGGATAGTGCAAGTAAAAAATATTATTATGAGTTAAGTTTGTGCTTAAACAAACAAATTATAAAATTTATTGTTGTAGATGATGAAAAAGCAGATAATATGGTGGATGATGGGGAAAGTGAGGAAGCACCACAAGCACAAGCACAAGCAGCACCAGCAGCAACACAACAAATTGCTAGTAATGACAATATATTTAATCCTTTTAAAAAGTTTGATCTAAGTATAAATAATGATGAAATAAAAACTTTTTTTGAAAAAACAAAAATAAAACATCTAAATAAATTATTTGAATTAACAGCAACTACAACAGCATTTTTTATGATATATTCACTAAATATTATTCGATTACTATATAGTAATATTGAACATGATTTTATAAATATGGACATAAATGATTATGAAATTATGATTATTAATGCAAAAGAGTTATTATCATCATATTTATATAATAGTTATAATTATAATGAGGGGGAGGGGAATACTGTTGCAGCATTTGACTCATTACAAGAATTAGCTGGAAAATTAAATACATCAGATGAAAGTACCGCATTCAAAATATTATATTTTAACATATTAAAAAAAAATTCATTTTCAGATTTAGCACAGGAACAAACCAAACACAACAAGACTTTAAGAACATTTAGTATGAAAATCTCTTCTATCATTAAAAAAGCTTCACAATTGAAAAAATTTTTGGAAGATGGCTTAATAAAAGTAGAAGAACTAATCAAAAGTTATAATTATATTAGTACAAATTCAATATATGAATTTGAAAAACAAGATAATGAAGGTGCCTTCAAATTATATATTGATGATACGATAAAAAAATTACAAAAAATTAAAATTGAAATATTGATTGAAATTGAATTATTAATAATATTGTTAAATAAATTAAAAAAGAAATCATATGAATTAGTATATGGATTATTAACAACACCATCAAACACACAAGCAAGTTTTGATAATTGTATTGATGATCTTTATGAATTAAATAACTTAATAAATATGTCTAGTGATGAGCTTAGTGATAATATTATATTAAAGAAAATTGAAGCTATTAAACAAAAAAATAAATTAGCTGGTAAAGTATGTGATATATTATATCATACGAAATATAAAAAAACCAAAAACCCTATTGCTAATCTTGATTATGTAGTATATGATGTAGATACACTTAACGATAACAAAGAAGTATCTGAATTCATGTCAAACTATATTACTAAAACATATAAAGATAACCAAAGAAGTGTTAAATTGTATTATGGGTCATTATATAATACTAATAAGATAATAAAAGAATGGCATATTAAAAATTTAAGTTTATATATAGAATTAAGAAATGAAGTAATAAAAGCACGATTATATGATATTACTATGTTAGAAACAATATTTTATGCTGTATTTAATGTATTTAATGTATTTAAAAAAGAAACTAAAAAAGAAATAGCCGAAATAGCCAAAAAAGCTTTTAATGACGCATTATCAGATTTAATTAACGCAATAATCGAAGATTTAAAAATGAAAGATATTCCTGATATTTTATACCAAAACTTTTTAGAAATAAAAAAAATTGGGTTAAAATTAAGAAATCTAATTCAAAAAGAAGGTATATCAATTTCGGAGCCGCTGAATAACAAAATTGAAATAATGAATAAAATGATTGAAAAATTCCCAAAACCATCAGACGGAGGCGTTCACATGATAGTGACAGAAGAGACAAAAGAAGTAGACGGAGACTCTCACATGGGAGAAGCGGATGGAGAAGCGGATGGAGAAGAAGCACAATTAATTAAAAATATTGAGCACTTTCTATCTATTATAAATATAGAACTAAAAGTATTAAATCCATTAAAACAATTAGACATATTTAAAGAAGCGTGTAAGATTTATGATAAAAATCTTACAGAAAAAGAAAAAAATGAATTATATAAAGCAAACCAAAATAAGGGTGATAAAATCCTCCAAGATAAAGTAAAAAAACTCAAAGAAAAAGAAAAAAAAATAAATGCCGCTAGAAAAAAAATAGATAGATTTAAAAAATTTGAAATTTTTAAAGATGATATTGATGAATATCCTAATAAAAATGATTTGTTTAGAATATTTATGAAAGAAAAAATGGAATATTTAAATATATTATTTGAAATATTATGTAATAATAAAAATATTTCATCATTAATAAAATCGCTTAAAAAAGAAGATGATATAACTGATCTTGGAATATATTTAGATTTTGGTTCGGAAAATATATTAGATAAAGATAGCGGTACATTTGTTGATAATAGCGATTAGTATCCAAGTACTGATCAATAAAAATATAAAGTATGTTTAAATATGCTTATAGATTTGGTAACTAATAATAAATATTGTATAAATATTATATAAATATTATATATTTTATTTATAATAGATAAGTTCGTCAGAAATGTCAACTCGGCCATCAACTCAGCATCAATCGTCAGAATTTGAAAAACGGCATGGTTTTTCTTATAGAATTGGTGTTAATAATGAATATAACTTAAAAGATAGTTTAGAAATTGATAATAGTCTAGCAAATTTATTAGAACAAAAATTACAAGATTTATATCAATTAAAAAAAGCAATAAAAGGTAAACCATCACATGATATACAAAAATATGAAAAATTATTTGAACATTTGGATACAAACAATGACACCCTAATATCTAAAATTGAATTTTGGAAATTTTATGTTAAAGTAGTAAAATTAAATAAATATTTAAAAGAAAAATATCCACAATTAAATTTAAGTATTAAAGATAGTATTGAAAAAGCAGCATTAAATCCACCACCACCACCACCACCACTGGCACCATCACAACCACCTCCACCACTAGCACAACAAACACCTTCACCACAACTATCACCATCACCATCACCATCACTATCACCACCACCATCACCACCATCACCACCATCACCACCACCACCACCATCACCACCAGCACCAGCACCAGCAGAAGAAGAAATAAATAAACTACGTGAATATATTGATTTACATGATTATATAAAAACTTTTAATGATCTATTTAATGTAAATTTATTTGATGAGACAATAGTTGAAACTAAAACTAAAGATAAGTTAATAAAATTATATGGTATGTTAGATGAGAATTTTGATAACGAATTAAACATAGACGAAATTATTAATGGTTTAAAAATTAACGCCTCAGCCACAGAACCCAAAGAAAATGAAGAAATTTTAAAAAAAATAATAGAAATTTTTGATTTATTAGTAAAAAAAATATCAATAATGATTGAATTAGCAAATATCAAAAGTAAACTTCAACATGAATATGAAGCCGATGATAACTATGATTTTGATACGCAAAAAAATCATTTAAAATATCTTTTTCATTCATTAGAAATTTCAGAAAAATTTTTGTTAAAATTAAAAAGTGAAAAATATGATGCAATTAATTTACAAAATGATATTCGTCTATTATTAGATATTCATCACTGTATAAGTATAGAAGATGAAAGGCCTATAAAGCGGATGACTGGGTGCTACAAAGCAATTCAGACGGGGGTAAGCACAGGCATGGAGACAGATAGCGGCGAAACAACAGAGACAGATAGCGGCGAGACAACAGAGACTAATGTTATACTAAGTGTAAAATATGACCAAGATATGCCAATAGACAAAACAAATAAAAGCGGTTTAAATAGTATTAATAATTTATTAAAATTATTAGATGAATTACAATCATTCATTTATATTTTTTTAAAAAATGAAATAAATTTAATTCATGTATTAAAAGAAAGTAAATTGCAATTATTAAAAACAAAAGAAAAATTAGAAATTTTAAAAATAAAAATTTTCAATTTATATATAAAAGATTCGCAATTATCAATAGAATGCCCCCAACCAGCAGCACTAGCAGGACAATCAGCATCACCAACACCAGCAGGTTCGCCAACACAATCAAGAGAAGGATCATTAGTACCATTAGTACCATTACGACAATCAGCATCACCAACACCAGGATCACAAGAACAATCAAGTAAATCAACGCCTAACAGAGAAGAAAAAAGAGGTGGAAGAAAGAAAAAGAAATCTATGGAATTTAAATTTTGAGTACATAATTTTATTTTTTTATAATTTTTTAAAACTTTTATAAATTTGACATTTTTGAAGAATTATGTACTCAAAATTAATATACTTAATACACTTATATATTTATGTGCGACATTTAATAGATGAGAATATGATAAAATATAAATATATTTGTAGTCGTTTTATTGTTGATAAAAATGTTAAAATTTATAAAAAAGAGAGTTCAAATAAATTATATTGTAAAAATAAAATTAATACTAAAAATGGTAAGAAAACATGCATGATAGCACTTAATAATTATATAAAAAAAAGAAAAAAAATAATGTTATTAAAACATAAAAAAAAACAAGTTCCTAAAAAATCTTCTAAAATGAAAACTAATTCGCCGCAAAATAATAAGAAAAAAACTAGAAATACTTTACGAGGTAAAAAATATAATATAATAAAAGGTGGAGGAATAGCATTTATAGAAGAAATAACAGATAGAAAAATTTCAGCATTAATGGTAGATGAAAATACTAGTGGAGAGTTAGGACATTTTTCTTTAAATACTATAAGACCACATGAATTATCTGTAAGTATAGATTTAAATCATCAGGGTAAGGGTTATGCTAACGAACTTTTAAAAACATTTTATAATATTGTAAATACAAGACATCGTGGTTATGATGTAAATGGTAATAATATATATGTTTTTGAAAATGAAACAGGATATGTAACAATATTGAACGATTCTGATATGTTAGCAATAGATGCAGATGCTAGTGCAAATTCGAGAGGTAACTCTTTTTGGGATCATATAGGTATGAAACCAAATAGACATTATGATAGACAAAATAAAAATTATGAATCACGCGGTTATGAAAAAACTATACCTTTAAAAGAGTTATTAACTAGAATAAAAAAAATTCAATAATTATATATATACTTAAATATATCTCAACTATATCTATATGTATTCCATATCACATCATGATTAATTATGATTATATACAACATATCAAGTATATAGATTATAATTGTATTAAAGGTTTTCAATATGAAAAATATGTATTAAAAAAATTACACGATTACTTTGATATCGATGAGATATATTTATGGAAAGATGTCCCAGACCATTTATTAATTAATTCTGGAATAATTCTAAGCAATGACCTTATTTCTGTTAAAGATAAATATAAAACAAATAAATATTATAGAAATTATAATGTATTGCTTGATACTGGTATAGATATTATTTTTAAAACAGTAGATAATTATATCTACCTTGTTCAATGCAAAGCATATAACTCTATAATATCACAGAAACATCTGTCGGGTTTTTTTAGAATATTACTAGATAGCTATGTAATAAATACTAAAAAAAACAAAAATAACATTAGAGGTCTAATAGTTCATACCAGCTCTATATCAGATTTAATTAAAGAAAGCTATTGTTATAAAGAAAATATAGTAAACGATATCCATATTCCATTTTATTCTAAAAATCCTAAAAATAAACTAATGAAATACAAACGTATAAGCATAATTTTTATGATAAACTTTAACTGCATTATGCTTTATATCATGTATATTATAACTATTTATGTTAATAAATTATGATTTTTTCTCTTTCGTTTTTCTACTTTGCTTTACCCTTTTCTTTTTGCTTTTTGAGATTGGCTATATCCTTTTCTTTTTGCTTTTTGAGCTTGGCTTTACCCTTTTCTTTTTGCTTTTTGAGCTTTGCTTTATCCTTTTCTTTTTGCTTTTTGAGCTTTGCTTTATCCTTTTCTTTTTGCTTTTTGAGCTTTGCTTTAATATCGTCGATTGAATTACTAAGCATTGTAATTTTAACATCATTTTTAACCTTGTCTTTCTTTAATAATTTAAGCTTTTCTTTAATATTATTAATTTTATTTAAATATTTATTCATGTTTTTACCTCCCCCTCGTCGTGTTGATTCTGCTGGCGATGATAGTAAAGATGTTATATCAATTATAATATTACGTAATCCAAAAATATCTGAATTTAAAGTTCTTGTTAGTACATATTGAATTGTTTCTACAAGTTCAATGTGTTGCTTAGCAATATTTGTTAATGTATTTGCAACATTGACAAAACATCCTGCATCGTCCATTGCTGTCCTTAAACCCATAAAATCATCATCCATAATAGCATTGGAACTTTGGCTTCTGCCACTTACAAGCTGATACATTGCGCGTATCATTAGTTGAGATACAACTCCAATAACGTTTCTTTCACCATATTTTATTTGATTATTGATATAATCAGTATATTCAAAAAAAATACGTTTTTTGACTGTGCTCATGAATGCGTTAATAGTAATATGAAATTGTGAAACTTGATAATTATTCATATTACTTTGACAATGTGAATAAAAAATACTCCAATGTATTAAATTAGTAAATTCAAATAGTACAGAATATATTACATTACCATTTTTAATATTACATCTTAGTAATATATAACAAATTAACATCCCATTAGAATGATGATAAATAGGCATTTTTATATAAATAGGGTTTGGAGGATTTTGAAGAGAAAATCTAACAGAATTTCTCGGATCAGGGTGTTTATAAGAAGATGGCGCAAAATGGTTCCATATATGCCAAAAAAACTCAACATGTTCAGGTACCATGCGCGATTGCATGGCTCTTTCACCTGTGTTATCACTAACAGTAGCAAATCGTCTGATAACACCACCTATCATAAGTTTTTTCTTATTCGAAATGGATTTATTCTTATATTTTTTTTTTATCCCATTTGATGGCCTTGGTGCTCTATGTGATGTTGCATTAGATATATGTGTATATTTTGGAGAGCTGTCATCATTAAATTCCATAGAGCTAAGTGGGGTATTACTAGGCTCAGTAAATTGTAATGATTGTAGTTGCTCTTCTCTTTCTTGCCGAGAGCGTAGCTGAGATGTAGATAGTTCGAAATCCACAGGAATGTTTTTATATGCCAATTTTTCTATATTATCTACATCACTTTTAGATATTTTCACTTCATTGTAAGGATTATTTACCTTACATAAAAAATTATAACATGGTTCTAATTCTTCATATTGTTGCTTTTCATTAATTAAAACATCACCATTTTCTTGACAAATAGTATAAAAATAATCCTGATCTTCGGTAAGTTTATATTTGCACGAATATAGTGCTTCGTCGATAGGATTATTTATTTTTATAAATTCAAGATATGGTGAACCACCATAATTTGTTTCTTGCTTGGTGTCTTCAACCTTGGTGTCTTCAACACCTAAATTCAATCTGCTCATTATATTTATCTATTTAAACAAAATTATTAATATAATAATATAATTCACCAGGAATACCATTATTTTTATTTATTATAAAATCAGTATAATTTTTATATATACATAAAATATCCTCACCAATTAATGTAATGAATATTACATATATAATTATAAATATAATGCTAAATATAATATCTTTATAATTAATTTTATAGCGATATATCATAAGTAATGGTGGTATTTTTAATAAACTATTAATAGTTATATAATATACTATTAATGTATGTTTGTTGTAATTGTATGAAATATTGCCAATATTTATTATATAAAAGCCTGTTGCTATACAAAGTAATATTATTGGATTATAAGGAAATATCTTAGCAATATATAAATAACTATATATTACTATCCAAATAGATAAAAAATATAAAGCAGGTATATATCCTTTATTCATATTTACTGTTAACTTCTATCTATTAATAATCATTATAATCGTCATAGTAGCTATCATAGTAATCAATAAGTTCATCATAATAACGTTTTTCTTCATCTGATAATTCATTATATCCATCTTCTTCGTATTCGCCATTAATATCATCGGTATATCCTTCTTCGTTATTAGATAGAATGTATAGATATTCATTCATCATTTCATGTAAGCCTCCTGTATAGAAATATGTATCTTGACATTTTTCTTCCGCAGTCCAACCATATTCAGATGACATTTTGATGTAATAAAATTATAAATATTGTGTAATCAATTTTTTATAAAATCTATAATAAAGTATTATATTTAATTTACTCGGAAATATGAATATCATACTTTTTAGATTTGCAAAGTTCCAATATAGAAACCATTGGATATTCATGCCAATTAATCATATCATCAATAGATATATCAATTGATTTATTGAATGTATTATCTTTATTTTGAAACATAAAAATATGTAGGACATTGTGATAATCAATTTTTAATCTAAAATAGTAAAATTTAATATGCAAGCATCATGAGGAGAAAGTCGAAACTATCAGCTACTTGATATTCTTTATATACTCCTTCAATGTACCATAGCTCTATTTCAAGGTCACTATCAAACTTTACATAGTAATGTCTACTATAATCGCGGTTATATAGAGATATAGTATTTCCAGAAACACAACCTGTAATTTGCATGTTGTTATCAGTTAATTTTGCTACATGTGTTTTGAACTGATTTATAATATCATTACTTACTCCTGACCAGTCACTATAACATTCCCTAAATATATCCTTTACATTGTTGTCTAAATCTTTGTTATATTTGTAAACTTTAATCTGCTTGTTTTCGTTGTTGATAAGAAGATCAAAGTTGCTGTGGTTCATGATAGTGGTATAATATTATTAGTATTAATCTATCAATTTTTAATATTAATAAAAAAAATTTAATTTAATTAGAATTATATAATGAGTTATGAAACCAATATATGGGAAACAGGTGTAAACAATGAAGGTAATGGAACAGATAACAATCAATTTTATATATCTGATTCTGTAAAAAGATTAACTATACAAAGAGGGACAGGCAATATTGGCGTAGGTACTGATGCTCCATCACAATTACTAGATGTAAGTGGTAATATTAGTTTATCAGGTAATATTTATTTATCAAATACAGGTACTATTTATAAAAATGGTATAGAATATGCTGGGGGTGGCGATGGTGGAACGTCAACAGTATGGCAAGAAAATGGAACAAAAATATATTATAATGCTGGTAATGTTGGCATAAATACGAGCGAACCAACAGAAACATTAGAAGTCGTTGGTAATATATTAGCAAATAATGTAACAATAAAAGGTACAATTGATAATGGCTCAGGTGCTATTAAACTAAATTGTGAAAATAACTCACATAGCGTATCTATAAAAGGGCCACCACATTCTGCGAATCAAAGCTACACATTAACACTTCCATCAACAACACCACAGGAAAGTAAAGTGCTTTCAACAGATTCTTCTGGTAATTTATCTTGGGTTGACTATGAAAGTAATTCAATATTATCATATGGTATGACTGTACAAACGAAACATCTAACATATACTAAAATGGATGTAAAAAATAATACAGGATGGGATGCTATAAACGATAGTTTAACAGATGGTTTTGTAATAGCGATTACTCCAACAAATACAGCAAGTAAAATATTAGTTAATATGATAGTACAAATTGGTTTAAATAGTACGACAGATAGCAGATGGTGGGGTATCAAATTATATAGAAAAATAGGTACTGGTGCTTGGACGGAGGTGACGGGAGCAAATGGAACTGAAACAGGAGATGGTGCTTCTACTTCTGGAACACCTGTATGGATATCTAATAATTTTGGAGCAGGAGCAGAATATAAACAATTAATAACAAGTGCCTCTGGAACTTATTTAGATTATCCAAATACGACAGAAATAGTATATTATACCGCATACTGGAACGCAAGAATTGGCGATGGAGAATCTAACCCCTCAGGAAATATGTGTATAAATAGGTCATTCTGGCAAGAAGACGTTTACAGACCTGCACCATCTTCAAGTTGGACTGCTGCGGAAATATGGCAGTCGGGTACACCATATGTTCCGCCTCCAAGCGGAGAGATTACTATTGCTAATAATAATGTTGGTATATCAAATACAAATCCCTTGTATAAAACACATATTAAAATGTTATACGACCAAATAGCATCGGGATTACATTTAGATGCGAGTGATAATGGTACTGGAAATCAATATACTTTAACTACATATCCATATGTTGTTGGAGCAGGAGCAGTAGGGTGGAGATATAGAGTTCAAAACGCAGGAACTTCAACAACTGCTTTACAATTTAATCATATAGGAGATGCTTTATTTGGTGGTATAATTGAAAATAGTAGATTTAAAGTATATAATTCAAATACTGCTATTATTCGTGCTAATTCTGCGAGTGAGGGACTTAACTCGTATCTAAAATTAGCAACACCATTTGTTGGTGATATGAATAATAAATGTAATGTTGTATTACAGGCAATTGCTAAATCATCTTTTAGTAGAGCCGATTTTGTCATTGGAGTTGGTAATATAGCAGATAATTCAACTGCTTATGAACCTAATGATACATATTCGCAACGATTAAGGATTTATTATAATAGTTATACAGAATTATTTGGTACTGGTTCAACACCATCATCGAATTTTATTTATTTTGGCGGTTCTTCTAGCGCTCTAAACAGTGGAACAAATATATTTTTTAGTAATTGCTGTTTGAGGGTAAATGGGTCAATTGTAGCGACATCTTGGATTGCAACATCATCAAGTATTAAAATTAAAAAAAATATTGAAGAGTTAGATGATAGGGAATGTTTAAATAAATTGTTATTATTGAAACCGTGTAAATACAGATATATTGATGATACTAAAAACTTTGACCCTAATAAAAAAGTGTATGGTTTTATTGCAGAAGAAGT
>Ga0129333_10003761_pt1 | contig 14242 bp, 21 predicted proteins | sample CPB6_08_DNA_FD_94474 | JGI IMG/M metagenome (GOLD analysis project Ga0129333, IMG submission 94474) | Freshwater to marine salinity gradient microbial communities from Chesapeake Bay, USA - CPBay_Sum_0.6_0.8_DNA | ecosystem: Environmental > Aquatic > Marine > Coastal | place: USA: Chesapeake... | reverse complement strand
CTGGTGATAACGTACCAGCTCTTCTCATTCAAAATCCGCGTCAGCTCGATTGCAGCCGATGCGGATTTCCCACGTTTACCAGCCGCAGTTTCCAATTCCTCTACAAGATTTAGCCAGGGACGCAGAAAGCTATTTGATTTCTGTTCTCGTAAGCACCGCCTACTTGATAACCGTTTTGGCAAAATGGTCCTTTGCCTCTGAGATAATTCCAGAGCGAGCGCACGCCTAGAATATCGTCGGCCTGTAGTCGATCAAAGGAGTAGACGTTATTCATGATCCCTTGCGGCTGATTGATTGGCTGTTGAAACCCAGGCTCAGTGTATGTATCGGCCAAGCCGACAAAATGTCCCATCTCATGCAGGATCACGCGATAGGCGTATGGATCGTACTGATTGACGTATTGCCCTGAGAGGACCATTTGCTTTTGTTCAGGCAGGGCATAGCTTCGGGTGACCGAGGCATCGACGATGATCGTATGCGAGCCTGTAGGCCCAATTCTGACCTCTGGAACGCGGTAGGGATATTCCGAGGGATCGAGGGCAGAGGTCCACTCTCTGAGCGCCCTTGCGATATTTTGCCGCATCGCTTGATCCTGCTCATAGCTCGGATAGATTCCCCGATACTGAAGCGAGAAGTCGATTGTCCCGCCAGCATTATACACTTGGGTTAGGACTGAAAAGGCATTGATCCGAGGCTTGCCAAAGCTCCAGGTAGCATATTTTGTTTCGCTGACATCCGAAGAGCCGCAACCGAGCATGATAAGAAGCAGGGGAATAAACCTTTTCATACCACTCCAAATTTTTGAAAATTGATCAGCACATCATCGAGGGATCTTGCGATGAAAGCCACTCCACCTGCATCGACGATGCTTTGCAGGAATGCTTCCTGACTATCGCTGATTTTTCCCTTTGGTTTTTTTACTTCGATAGCGATGAATCGGCCATTTATAACGCCTAAAATATCGGCAGCTCCCTTTGCATGATGCCTGCCATTGAGCGTCCGCATGATTCCTCGGGTCGGATCGAATATGCCCATCGTATTATTTTTCCAAAAGCGAGCATTGGGCATATAGGCTAGATAGTCGAGAATCATAGTCTCGATTTGCTTTTCATTGATAACTGAGGATTGTTGTTTCTTCAAGGATTCATCCCGATTTGTCGCATGTAGTATTTTTCAGATATTCTGGATTGTCTATAGCTATCATCATATCGAGCAAATAGCAGTTTAAGCTTTTTCCTTAGACCGATCCCTAATGAAAATAGCTCAGCATCTCCATTTCCTGAAATGATCCATATAGCAATTGGCCTGCCCGATGGTCGGCAGAATAGGATGGAATTTTTTGGCGAGTTCTCTTTACAAATATCGAGAGCTTCTCGCTCGAGCGAAACAATCATAGTCAACATAAAAATACCTGCTAAGATTTTTATAATCCTAGCAGGCCATTTATATCCCGTCTATCTCCAAGTCACCTCAGAAAGGTATATCGGATAAATCCGGTGCCCTATCAAAAGTGGAATCATCAATCCTTGGCGGCTCAGACTGGGCATACTGATTATGTTCTTCGACGGGTGCTTTATCCAGGAATAAAAGATTGTGAACAATTATTTCAGTTGTATATCTTTTCTGTCCAGACTGCTTATCCTCCCATGAGCGAGTCTGTAACTCGCCCTCTACGAAGAGCTTTCTGCCTTTCTTGATCCATGATCCAATTTTATCATTTTTGGGCCAGTAGACACAGTTATGCCATTCGACTTTTTCGACCTTTTCGTTCGAAGCATTCATATAGCTTTTGCTGGTAGCTATACTGAATGATACGACCTGCTTGCCTGTCTGGGTATATTTGATCTGACCATCGGCTCCAGTATTGCCGATCAATTGAACCTTGTTAAGCATATTATTGATCCTCTATCCATTCCTTGACCATTACTTTATAGCTAAACAGAGCTTGAAGCGATGATTCATTCATTTTTGATGGGTCGATTCCCTTGGCTTTGAATTCCTTCCAAAGCGCTTCCCTTTTTTCATTTGATAGTCCTGTGATGAGTCCTCTAAGATCAGATAGCAGGCGCTCCCTGACTTCTGCCACATCCTTGGGATGCTTAAGATCACGGACAGCAGAGGACTTTGGCTCAGAGGGATTTGGCTGCACGACTCGTTCAGCTGGTTTTCCCGCTTCTATTTCTTCTATGTCTGGTTCTTCGCCGTATACATTCAGTATAGCAAGCTGAGTATATCGACGGCCATATGTTATGGCTCCGCCAATATCTTTCGGATCAAGGCTTTTGGCATTGATGCTGAAACCTTTCATCTCAAGGGAATCGCCAGAAGTATGATAGAGGGTCGGATATAGAGTCACGAGCTTATCTGAAATGGTTATATCGGTGATAAGCACAAGGCCATTGTTGGCCAAAGCTTTACGGGTTCCCTGGATAACGCTATCAAGGTTGGCGTAATTGAATTTTGTATTTCCGTAAGAAATTTTCTTATCGGCAAGGATCTGTTCAAATTCAAGCGTGGCTTTGACCAGGGAAGCTATGATTGGTTTATTGTCCATTTTCTTTTTTCCAACGAAGTGAGGTTGATTGTTCGATAGTAGCTATCCTTTGGACCTTTTCATCGCCATCGCGTAGGGCCTCTTTAATAGCTTTCTTATCGAACTCATGGGTAGAGCGAATGAATTTATCGAAGATATAGATATCCTCATTCGTCGGGTCTTCTCTAAGTAATTTGACTTTTTCATGGAACATGATTGCCACAGAATTGGCTTTGCCCTTGAGCTTCGTGAAATGATTCAGCTGCATAATATCTATCATTCTGGCCTCTAAATTCTCGGCCATGATTTTATATGCCTTGGACTTCTTCGCAGCTTTGGCCGCTTCATTTTTCCAGAAGTCAGTTTCAAGCTCTAGCCTTTGCAGGACATAGTAGTAGGCATCCACCTTTTCCTGCATATCGTCCATTGCATCGAGCTGGCTTGATAATAGAGGGCCGTCCTCTTCATCCAACTCGTTGAGCCTTTGCAGGGCTTGATAGAGGGTCACTTTTTTTTCTTCATCCATTTTTCATCTCCAAGTATTATTGATGATTCTTTTGCCTTGAAGCCGAAAGATAGGTGGGCTAAAGGAAATAATCAAGGATAATTTTTATTTTTAGCCTTGGACAAATTGGGATAGAAATGGAGGATAGATAGATAGAGATGATCAGCATTCTGAGGGAAACCGATACAGAGTATGGAAGTGTGAAGCTGGTTCGAGTTGGATGGAATTATCATATCATTCTATGGGATCAAGCAAATCAGTTGGTGAAGACAATTCTACCAAGTGATCGAGTCGTTAAAGAATGGCGAGAAGCAAAAGATTTTAATGAGGGATCAATTCGCTATGTTTCACGAGGCCGGAAAAAAGAGACAGCAATATTCTACTACAGCCTTATCATCCGAGCAGTTAAGGAGTCTCTATCCTCTGGGAGCGATCTGCAAAGTGTTCTTATCAAACACCAGCACTACCGCAATCGGAAGAGTGATCAAAATTCTGACTGCTGATGTTAGATTTGTCCAGTATTGGGATGCTTCGCTAGAGCGATTTCTCAGACGACAATTTTTCGTGCATCACATGGAGGAAGGCTCGGACGAGGATGCTTCCTATCTGAAGCAAGTAGCAATTTATCATAACAAAAAGCTGGAACATTTAGCCCAAAGGTAGGGCTTGGCGATTACATCTTGTTGATATATAAGGGGGAAATCTTTTCCAAAAAATTATGGCCGCTGAGCTACGAACTCACACGGCCTGCAAAAAACATTTGGTGATGAATATATGCCTGAAAATGCCTCTGAAAATCAAGCCCAAAGCAAAGCCCATAAAGCTTTCATCGAATATTTTTCTAATCAAGTTCCAGGCAGTATTGATCTGCATGTGACAGATGGCCCTATCCTGATGCGAATCATTGATCATTTTGATGAGATACCAGGAGTGGGCTTCCTACTGAAATATACCGCACACATTCTGAGAGTATCGGCAGGTCGGATCAATCGACCGCAATGGCACAGTCGCGCTTCTATCATGGACCTCATGAAGATGAGCGGAAATAATTTATCTCGCTACGAATCTAAGTGGGAAGCCGATGGCTGGATCATCAAACACGAAATCAAGGGCAAAGGTGCGTATAGACTTTTTGGGATACGCTTCAATGATCTAAGAATGAAAGCCACCCTTCCCCAGATTGGGGGTAGCACCCAGATCCAAAATGGATCTAGCACCCCGATTCAAATTGAATCTAGCACCCCCATTCAAATTGAATCTAGCACCCCCATTCAAATTGAATCTAGCACCCCCATTCAAATTGAATCCCCAAATCAAACAATCTTAATCAAACAAAATGAATCAAACGAAAAGAATGTTGTTGTTGAAGAGAGAGCAACAACAACATGGGCAAAGTGGGATAGAAATATTGTCTCTTTAGCAAGGCGATTCGAGCCATGGTACTCAATGGGCTCAAAGAATAGCTATGACTGGAATGGAGCTAATCAAGCAGCTACTCGGATCTATGAGAAAGGCCCTGAATATGTCGAAAGGTTCGCTAGCCATCTTAGGGAGCATTATCCTCGCCAGAAATTCTTCGTAGGCAAGGATATGTGGCGAGATATCGAAGCAGAGATGAATCGGCAGTCAGAGCCAAAGTACGAGAACATAGAGATATATCAAAATTCCATAGAGGAAGAGCAATGGCCTCCTGGTGGGAAGAGCCTTGATGATATACCATTTTAGATAGTGAGGATTGGCATTGAAAAAATTCAACATGAAATCTGTTAGAGGTCTTGGTGGTCAATTTGATCTTTGGATTCCACCCCATGAAATCTATCAAGCTCTTATCGCTTGGAGGGAGTCAATCGAGGAATTTAAAACGGCAGTCGCAATTGTCGATTTTATTTATCGAGGCTGCCAAGGATATATCGACAGACCATTTCCAGTGACAAGAGAAGAACTTTGCGATGAATTAAATTTTCATAGCGAAATTTTTGAACAGCACGAGAACTCTTGGAGAAAAGATGGACTGTTTACTATTGACTTTCTAGGCATTCAAAGCTACGGCGTTTTAGGACAGCAATTTGACTCAATCCGATCAAAATATATGGATGATTGCCCATACTGATGTGCCAATTTCAGGAGTAGGGGAATTTCCCCCGATTCCTTTTCATCCATTGCGCCCGATAGCCCATGGTGAGCCCCTTTGTCGGATGCTCAACCCGATCAAAGGCATGGCGAAGAGTCTCATAGTAGGATTGTCCCCCAATGAAGCAAATACTGGCTTTGCTCACCCCTAAGATAAGGGCCTGGGCTTTGATCATGTCGGATGAAGCGGAGCCTCTGGAACCCATTTTGAGGTCGTATGGAGCTATTTCCTGAGATGAAGGAATCAGCCCATGCTTGGCCGATAGGATGTAGATTCGAGATAGGGGCATGACCGAGCGCGCCCATGTCAGGTTGGAGATGAAAGCGGTCCCCGTATAAAGCAGGTAAGCGGGCCTTGGGCTGCCCGCCTTTCGATCACCGCATGATAGAACAACAATCCATGTCACCTTGATGCCTCTGCTTAGATGCGTCTACTCAATCATGATCGCATTACTGAGCTTTCTCTGGGAAGCCTGATTTTTGAAGCATTTGTTCGCATTCAAGCTTGGTTCGACTCCATCCATAAGTAACTGCACCGCCTGGAGCATGAGTTATATAAGAGACTTGACACCATACAGCAAAACGATCCGACCATTCTAAACTCGTAGTCTGAGAACTAACTACATTTCGATTGGCATCATAAGAAATTTGGAAAACCTTCCTAGTTTTATTTTTCACATCAGTCACTTGCTGAGAAGTACCATAAATTGAAGTGTATAATGCTATTTGATCTTCCTTTAACCATCGCTCTTCGAGAGTTTCGATAGAATCTTGTTTCAGGGTTTCAATTTCTTTTCTCAGAGCATCTATTTCTGCCTGCCAATCCCTTTGCTCAGAGGCAGGGGCAGGATCAGAAGCAGGGGCAGGATCAGAAGCAGGGGCAGGATCAGAAGCAGAAGCAGCCTCAGAAGCGGGAACTTGCTCAATCACTCTTACTTCCTTACCGCACGCGATCAAAGTCATGGATGCTAGAATCAGGCTAATCATTTTCATTTTCGTACTCCTTGATTGTTATAATTTCTTATCGGACTATCTCGAAAAATCTTTAGCTAAAAGTTACTTTGAATCTCAATCATGTTTATGCGGAGTGAATTTTGTGGTTTTCGATTTTTTCCCATACCTCTGAAGATGTTCATTGCTCGACGATAGCTGAGAATAGCCGTAATCTGCTGTTACGTCTTTTTTCGATTGTTCAACTTCATTACCTTTTCCAGCGTGAATCAAATGGCTCTCCATCATTTTCAAGTGCTTATCTCGAACTTTCTTATGTATTTCTGCCTTGGATTTATTTCCAAGATTCTTATGAAACATATATGAAGAATGATGCTTTGCTGCGTGGTCTGCATGATGGGAGTAGGCTGATTCAGATCCATGCTTTGGATTTTTGGTTTGACTTTTCATTTTCGTACTCCTTGATTGTTATAATTCCTTATCGGAGTTTTTTCGGAAAACATGAGGAAAAAATAACTTTCCTGATTCCCTACTGGGATCACAAGGTTAGAAGCCTACTTTTCAGGGAATTAAAAATGCCAGGAAAATACCAATGATTTCACCATCCAAAAAAGCCCAATGATATCGTCGTTTATCTCTTTATATATAGGGCAAAAAAAGTGCGTTCCCGTCTGCTTTTCCCCTAAAGGTTTTCTAGGATTGTCCGATAAGGGATTATAAGTGGCAGAGATTGGCCACAAAATAAAACCCTGAATGGAGAATTTGTTATGACAAAGAAAACAGAGAAAAAAGTTAAAGCGGAAAAAGTGGAAAAAGCGCCCAAAGTGGAAAAAGCGCCCAAAGCCTCAGCCATCGGCAAGATCAAGGAATATTACGAAGTATCAGAAATTCTGCCAATGATCACCAGCAAGGCAGCAAGGGAAAAAACCCTCGATAAGCTTTTCGAGGACATTACCGATGAAAATGGTCAGTATGTTCTGGCTGAAATTTATAACAGATTGAATGAAAATGCCCTGACCATGGCAATCGTTCAAGCTTCGATCAAAGCAGCATCGGAGCTGGAAAAACCATCCGTTATCAAAACATCATTCATCCTGAATGAAGCAAAAGAGCGAGTCAGCATCAAGGATGTTTACCGGATCGCTTACGCAAAGCTTGGCTATGAGATAACAAATAAGGATTTCAATACCCACCAAGCTATCGAGGAATTAAAATTCTTCGTACGAATCTATCGCGATGATGGTGAATCTGTTGAACCCCACTTTAAATCGACCGTTGACTGAAAATAAATATAGGCCATGGATGGCTTCTTTACTTAAGAGGTGAAAAATGATTAGCAATAAATTTGATTTCGAGCGCATGTTCTATTGGTTTTTACTGCTCCTGATATCATCCTTTACATGGATCGGAGCTTGGGTTGTGATCAAAAAAATCATGGCTCTTATCTCAGGCTAGGCAAAGCAGCAAATAGCTCGGCTCGAACCTCTGCTCTGAAAAATCTACCGCTCAGAGCAGAGGTACGTGTCATAGCACTATCATGCTTCACCCCTCTGAGCTTCACGCAGTAATGCTCCGCGTCTATCACCACAGCAATATCCTCGGTATCCAGAATGCTCTTAAGAGAATTCAGGATATCTCGCGTCAATCGCTCTTGGACTTGGGGGCGCCTGGAAAAATGGTCCACAATCCGATTGAATTTCGATAGGCCCAAAACCTTTTTCTGAGGGATGTAGGCAATATGGCATCGTCCCACGATCGGGACAAGGTGATGCTCGCAGACTGAATGGCAGGTGATGCCCGCCTCGATCAGCATTTCATCATAGGCAAACTCATTCTCAACGACTGTTATTTTGGGGAATGTCCTATCATCCAGCCCAGAGAAAAGCTCGTCCACATACATTTTTGCGACTCTCAGAGGGGTATCCTTGAGGCTATCATTCCTAAGATCAAGGCCAAGCTCAATCATGATTCCCCTGACATGGTCCGCAATTTTCTCTATCTTGCTCATGGAACTCCCAACACTTTGTGAAGCTGAATTGATAGTCGGTAATCAGGATATTTTAATATCACGTCCCTGGCCTGAGTTACATTTTCATCAAAATCATAACCATGGATCGGTTGAATGAATCTGTTCTTGGCTGGAAATGATGAAAACATCTCTGGCGATGCGCCTTTTAAAAATGGGTATAGAAGTTTCAAGTCTGTTGCCGCTCTCAGCTTCGTCTCTGCCAAAGGCTGCTTAGGCGAACAGCTTATATGGTCGATGAATTCAGAATACTCAGCTATGTCGCGACTGCCATTTGTTTCAAGGTGAAGCCTAAACCCGGCATCGACCAAATCAGAACAAAGCTCACGATCAAGCTGTATCGTCGGCTCACCGCCGCTAATCACGATCACATCGGCGTAATTGTTCGTGTTCACCGCACGAATCCGCTCCAGTATTTCCTCTGATGACATGCGAGTCCCGCCATAGAAGTCAGTATCGCAAAACCAGCAAACCGCGCTTGGCTTATCCTCAAGCCGCCCCGTCCAGCGATTGCATCCGGCAAAGCGCAAAAATATGACAGATAGCCCAGTCTGACTTCCCTCGCCCTGAATCGTCGGGCCGAATATTTCCTTGATCCGATATCTGCTCATACTTCCGCCTCAGCCTTGCAGTTTGGAGTTTCCCAGATAACGACTTTCCAGACCTCAACTCCAGTTCCTGCTAATAAATCAGAACGACATAGACTCAAGAGAAACCATGCCATGTTTTCAGCCGTTGGATTATCCTTCATCGTGAATACTGGTTTGTTCGATGGAATGTATCCCTTAAGCCAGCCCAGGATCGAGTTATCGTCTTCACATAGAATCGTCGTATGATCCCAGTGCTCATCAATCCAGGAACCAATCCGGCTCTTTAAAACCGAAAAGTCGATCACCCGTCCAAGCTCATCGAGTTCATCCGCTCGAGCATGGATTTCCACTTTATAGCGATGCCCGTGCATGTTGGCACATTTGCTCTCATGGTTCATCACTCGATGAGCAGCATCAAACTCTAAAACTCGCATGATTGAAGTTGTCATTTTCATACCTCATACACCGTTGGATCCAATACGCCAGACTCGCGAAAAGCTTCCTTACGCTCATAGCAGGTTCCGCACTTCCCGCAATGAATCTCGCCGCCATTGTAGCAGCTATAGGTATGTTCCCATGGCACCCCTAGCTCATGCCCAATGGAAGCAATATCGGTTTTGCTCATTTTGGAGAATGGAGATATCAGTTGAATCCCTGCATAAGTCCCCTGAACAATCGCCTTGCGCATCGGCTCTATGAAGCTTTCGCGGCAATCGGGATAGATCGCATGGTCCCCAAAATGATTCGCAATCCAGATGCTCGATAGGTCCCAACTCTCAGCCAGCCCAGCAGCGATGGAAAGCATGATGCCATTGCGAAATGGAACGACTGTGCGCTTCATCGAGGGATCAGCATAGTGCCCCTCTGGAATATCGCCGCCAGTCTTGAGCAAATCCGATCTGAAGTGATTGGCAATCACATCCAATGGAATGACCGTGTGCTCGATATCAAGAGCAGAGGAAATCAACTTAGCTGCTCTCTGCTCCCTCTGGTTATGCTTGCTTCCATAGTCGAATGAAATAGCTTTGATCGGCTCATAACTCTTGGACCGAGCCATGTATAGGACTGTCGTCGAATCCATTCCACCAGAAAGCAGTACAAGATTACCCGCCATGATTTCTCCAATAGGTGAAAGCTTCAAGCATGCCCCGAAGCTGATATTCGTTCGATACTGCTATAAAGAATTTGCTCTTGAGCTTGAGCTGAACATCTATCAGGTATTTCGTCCAAGCTCGATAAGGAATGCACTGAACCGCGGACTGGTTTCGACCATCATTCACCCACTCTTTAGGATCGCGCAGTTGTTCCAGCGTATATCCATAGATTCGTAATTGTTTTTTATGATCTTCAGTCAAGTATGGCATATCAGGTTTACCAAACTTTTTTAACCATCTGCCATTTCGATCATATAATGAGATATTCCCGAATCGAACGCCGCTGCTCCAAGAGCTTGAGTCATATGAGTATGGCCGGAAATAGCCGATAAAATCATGATTGCCGAACCCAAGCAAATGTACGCGCCTACTACCAATATGCTTCATGATTCCCTTGACGAAAGCCTTGTTCCCCTTTGTCTGAACAAGTCCGCCAATTCCGACTACATCTGAGGTTTTGTAGTATTCATCCAGAGCCGATAGGACTTCGCCTCGGGTAAATACAGGGATAGGGGAAAGCCCTGACTGGAGCATACTTTGATAATTTGTCATCGACTTATGAGCATCCCCGACAACATCCAAAGCAAAGTAGCGCCAGGGTTTGATCGGAAGGCTGCGAATGAATCCTGAATACTGATCAAGCTCAATCGTCTTGCCTGCCTTCCATGCGGTGAAAGCTCCCGAGTCGAGCAGGAATCGAGTCATATGGCTATGAGCTTTCAGGAGTTCCACTATCTGAGGACTCATGTAGGGATAGGCCACAAGGATATTAAGTTTGACCTCAGTATCATCCAAGCGTCACCTCTAGGCCGCAGTCCTTTACAAACTCCCTCAAAGCCGCTTTCACTTCATCGGCATCGTCTTTATGGCATTTGATTTTAAAGGTCGCTTCATCCAGCCCGGTCATGCTGTCATCATGGTCATCGACCTTATCAAGGTCTGATTGCCAACTCATGTCATCAAGCTCAAAGCCGATTTCTTCTATCGCAAAATTCTCTTCACGCAGGTATTGCAAAGTTCTTCCGAGAACTTCCTCGTCCCATGTTGCAAGCTCAGCGGTGCGGTTATCAGCTAAAGCATAGGCAGAGGCTTCAAAGTTTGATAACTCCGATCTAACTACATTAACGCTGGACCATCCTAGCTCCTTGATAGCTTGTAGGGTTCCATTGCCTGCCAGTACAATACCTCTACCATCTACAACAATGGGCTTTTGTTGTCCGAACTTTTTGAGGCTGCCTTTGATTGCTTCTAAATTTTTGGGGTTATGCTTGCGAGCATTGTTAGGATCAAAACTAAGTGAATCAACTGGAACCGTTTCAACTTTCATTTCTTAATATCCTATACCTAGTCGAAAATACTATAGAAGTAACATAAGGAGTCTAATAAAGGTATGACAAGCAAAAAACGACTACCAGGGCCAGGGGTCCCAACGAAGTATAGGCCAGAGTATTGTGAAAAGGTCATAGAACTCATGTCGGATGGGCGATCTATAGCAAAGGTATGTGCCCATTTCAAAGTAAGTCGAGACACTATAAATAAATGGGCTCAAAAGCATCCAGAGTTTGCAGAGGCTCTGGCTATTGCCAAGGAAGCTTCGCAAAAATGGTTTGAAGAGTTAGCCCTGAATATAGCAACCGGAGCGAATAAGCTAGCCAATGACAATAAAGGAAATCCATCGCATTATCGCTTTGCCAATGCTCCAATGCTCATGTTCCTAATGTCCAGACGATTCCCTGATTACTATGCGAAGAAGGAAACTGTCCTTGAGAGTGGAGCGCAAAATAAAATTGATACTATTAGATCGCTATCTCGTGAAGAACGCTTGGCGATGATAGGAAAGTATAAACGCATCATTGATGAATTGGCGGAATATGATTTAGAACTCGAACGACAGACCGATGCAGAAATAGATACCATAGATATAGTGAGTTCAAATAATGTCGAAAATGATGAGGGATGAAATTGAATTTCTTACTGCGCTTCGGGGGCATGTCCTATCCGAAAGTCGAAAAAACCTCTTAGCTTTTATTTGTGCCATGAATAAGTCGTACAAAATCAATTGGCATAACAAAGCTATCTGCTCCCGCCTATCGAGACTTGCGTATGAGAAGCAAAAGAATATCATGATTTTTCTACCGCCTCAGACGGGCAAATCGGAAATAGTCAGTAGAACATTTCCAGCTTGGTTACTTGGTATAAATCCAAACCTACGAATCATACTGGCCTCATATTCAGCCGACCTTGCTACCGGATTTTGTCGAGATGTTCAGAAAATACTATTATCGCCAGACTATGAGGAAATTTTTCCAAATACACAAATAAACGACAAAAGAGTAATCGGCTCGCATGGATGGAAAAGAACCGCCAACTTTTTTGAAGTGATTGATACCAAGGGATATATGTTCGCAGTAGGCATCGGCGGGTCAACTACTGGGAAAGCAGCCGATATACTTATCATTGACGACCCATTTAAAGATATGCAGCAAGCCTATTCTCAATCACAAAGGGCCAGAGTCAGGGAATGGTATAACTCCGTTGCTCAGACAAGGCTTAGCCTGAATGGGCATATTATCCTGATGCATACTCGCTGGCATGAAAACGATCTAGCTGGATCGCTTCTGGAGGATAGCAAAGCCGATCCGAAGCAAGCCCAGTGGGAAGTCATTTCAATGCCTGCCATCGGAAATGAAAACTCACCCTACAGATACCATGCGGATAAAAGAAAAGATGGCGAGCCACTATGGCCTTCATTCAAGGGTGATAGCGAACACCTCGATAAAATCCGGCGCTCAGTTGGAGAAAAGGTTTGGTCAGCTCTATATCAGCAAATGCCGACCATAGAGGGCGGGAACATCATCAAAGAGCAGTGGATACAGTTATACTCAGTGCTTCCATTCTCTTTAGAGCAGATACCGTCAAACAGACTCGTACAGAGTTGGGATTTAACTTTCAAGGAAACTGGAACCAGCTATGTCGTCGGAGTTACTATAGTAAATTGGCAGGCCAGCTTTTACATCATAGACTTCTACAGGGGCAAAGCCGATATCATCAAGTCAATAGAAGCAATCAAAGCAATGACTGCTAAGTATCCTTTGAGCACAGTCTTGATCGAGGACAAGGCTAATGGTCCGGCTGTTATCAGTATGCTCAAAAATCAAATTAGCCGCATCATAGCTATCAAGCCAGATGCGAGCAAAGATGAACGGCTTCATGTTGTAGCGCCTTTATTTGAAGCTAAAAATGTTTACCTGCCAGCTAATGCTCCATGGACCAAAACAGTCATAAACGAGCTGCAAAGCTTTCCAAATGCTGCCAACGACGATATAGTCGATGCTGTGAGTCAAGGTTTACAACATTGGAATAAGTTATCAGGTCTACGTCGCCTGGAAGCTATGGGGAATATATGAACTGGCTAGATAGGTTGCTTGGAACATCTGACAAGAAAACAGAAAAACCAAAGGTAAATCGTGACGGCTGGTCCAATGTCCTGACCGGCATCGGCACGAAGCTTGATAAGCAAAGCTATGCTCGACCTCTTTGGGTGGGTTTAGATCGTGGAACATGTGAAGCGATATTTGCTAGCGATGATATCGGATCGAAGATTGCTTCTATCATTCCCAATGATGGAACGCGTGAGGGAATCGAGTGGATCATTCCAGGCGGTGAAGACCCAGAGCTAATCAAGTGGCTAAATGATGAGTTTGATCGCTTGGAGGTCATGAAAAAATTCAACTGGGCTTGGACTCTTGCAAGGGTGTATGGGGGAGCTGTAATATACCTATCTATTGATGACGGCAAGGAAACCTGGGAGCCAGTAGACTGGACCAATATAAACAGGATAGAATCCCTTACCGTCTTTGATCGGTGGCAGCTGACCATCCAATCGACCGATATCGTGACTGATCTTAAAGATCCCAATTTCGGCCTACCTACCTACTACTCCTTCCAAAGCGGGACTAGCTATACAACAGATATGCCCGTGTCACAAATCCACTACTCGCGAATTCTTAGGTTTGATGGTCAGCAGCTACCTATCAGGCTTTATAAGCAGAACGGCTACTGGAATGATTCGATATATTCAAAGCTATACAAGTCAATCAGGAACTATTCAACATCGTATGACAACGTCGCCAATTTGATGACTGACTTCAATCAGCCTGTTTTCAAAGTTGAGGGCTTGGCCGAAGCGCTGGCCATGGACCAGGACCAACTGGTCATGAAAAAAATCGAAACTGTTCAGCTTAGCCGATCAATCGCCAGGGCTGTCATCCTCGATAAGCAGGATGACTTTGAGCAGATAGGCGCATCCGTTGGCGGGATGGCTGAGCTTTTGCGAATGACTACCGATAGGCT
>Ga0129333_10003760_pt1 | contig 14243 bp, 26 predicted proteins | sample CPB6_08_DNA_FD_94474 | JGI IMG/M metagenome (GOLD analysis project Ga0129333, IMG submission 94474) | Freshwater to marine salinity gradient microbial communities from Chesapeake Bay, USA - CPBay_Sum_0.6_0.8_DNA | ecosystem: Environmental > Aquatic > Marine > Coastal | place: USA: Chesapeake... | reverse complement strand
AGAAGTATGAGGGAAATCCATCATCACTTTATACGCAACTTCGTTATCTAACAAATGAAGTTCAGTGGCAGCGAATCTCAGACAGGATGAAAACTCCTGGTAAATCTATTGATCACTACATGGACTATGCGTACAGTTGGATTGGTTGGGGTATTCATGGTGCTCGTACACATTATGCACATGACTATGCCAACAGAATGATCACGGTAGAGGTTTAATACAATAGAATAAAGGGGGTTGACAACGCTCAACCCCTAGTCTATAATAATTTCATAAATGCGAGTATGGTGTAGTGGTAACACGTCATCCTTCCAAGTTGAAATCAGGGGTTCGAATCCCCTTACTCGCTTACTAAATATAGCATTTATAAAGTCCAATGTTAACTATAAGATGTAAGAACTGTAATTCTTTATTGCAGTCACACCCATCCCAGACAAGATGCTGTGGATGTGATAACTTAACAACTGTAAAGGGAGAGACTATCACTGCCCTAGACTTGACAAAGGTGGTGATAGAAAGTAATATACTAAAGAAGGAAAGCAAAGATGTCCTTACAAGAGAGGATCTTGCGTTCCAAGAACAAAGAAAAAATCGTAAAGTTAGAAAACTGGAGTTTGAAATTAAATGAGCTGGGAATCCCCAAACCTGTCTAAAGGAGATGTTGAATTGCTAACAATTGCATTAGATGAATATCTCTATGTTTCAAATCTGGAAATACTTGAAAGACCAACTATGGAAAGACTTTTGCATAGGCTTGAGGATTATTTGGCAAAGTCTTAATCATTAAGAAATAGTTAGATGAGTATATAGTGTACATCATCTAACTAGGTATGGACAATCATACATATGAAAATTGGGTGAAAATTAAAGAGACATTTGAAAAGTCTGGTAACACAAACAACATGTTCTACAAGAGAGCATGTGCAATTGTCAAAACTAAAGTAGATCCGATGGAGAAGTTTTTCCAATCATGACTCCTGAAGAAGTTCAAGAAATGATTGATCAGTCAGTTGCTAAGGCAATTGACAAACATAATAAAACTGCTACAATAATAAGTGCAACACTTGGTTCAATACTTTTATTTTTTTATGCTCATGGTGTAATTAGTATTATTGATAGAATAAAATGAAAACCTTTACTGTGAAAGAATTTCAAGAAGATTTTGACAACCTAATTAATATGGTTGAAAATGGAGAACACATAGGAATTGTAAATGATGATGGAAAAAGAGCAGTTATGATTCCTGCAGATGATGAACTAATACGAATACACACTGAATTAAATAATGAGGCACCATAAGTTATAAGGGAGCATAGCTTAATGGTCAGAGCGACCTGCTTATAACGGGTTAGTCTGGGTTCAACTCCCAGTGTTCCCATTGCTCCTTTAGCTATCTGGTGAAAGCAATCGACTCATAATCGATCTGAGGAGAGTTCGATCCTCTCAAGGAGCACTAGTCTTGGGATGACTTAAAAAGCACCCTGGTCGGGAAACCCCCCTCGAAGTCATGGAGAGACTTTAAAAATCCTGGTGGAGTCAATATGACCCCCTTAAGGTTTATTGCTTCCTTTAAAGAGCAATTGGTGCGGATGGAGGTTACTCCCGCCTGGTTTCCAATTTCCAGTCAAAGAATTGGTGGCGAGCCTGAGTTACTACATAGAGAGGTTGCATAAACCTCTCTTTTTTTGTATAATATTAAAAATATATAAGTGGTATAAAGAATGTCTGTAAGAGATTTTTATAAGTCCCATATTGAATCAATTCAAACCTCTTACAATTATTTGGAAGACGAAAAAGTAGAAGAATTTATAAACACTATTTTAAATTGTAAAGGTAAAATACTTCTTACTGGAATTGGTAAAAATGGTCATGTTGCTGCAAAAGCAACATCCACAATGTCTTCAATTGGAGTTCCTTGTTTTTTTATTGACGCTGTTGACAGCGTTCATGGTGATATGGGAGTTATTGATGAAAATGACCTATTGATTGCTGTATCTAAAAGTGGGAACACTGATGAACTAATTAACTTTTTATATCATGTAAGTCATAAAAATTGTAAGATTGTTTCTATCCACTCCAATAATGAAAATCAATCTCAAAAGTATTCATGTCTTGATATTAATTTGCATGTTGATAAAGAAGTAGATCATTTAAATATTGTTCCAACTTCTTCTATTGCAATTTTTACAATTTTTCTTCAATCAGTTGCTTGTGAAATATCAAGAAGAAAAAATCTTACTCTTAAACAGTTTGTAAAAAACCATCCTGGTGGTAGTATTGGAAAGATAATTGTATGATTACTCATAATGACGTTAAATATGTAATTGTTCAAGCAGGTGGTAAAGGAACTCGTCTTGGAAAGTATACAATAAATCGTCCCAAGTGCTTGGTTCCAGTTTATGGAAAACCAATGATTGAACAAACACTTGATGTGTATAAAAATAAAACAGTAATTATTATTGGAGATACTCACTTCAAAATGCTTTTGCATTATATTTGTCACATCAGTAACTTTAATAATCACATTCTTTTGCAGACTGAAGAAGAAGGAACTGCTGCAGGAATTAAATTAGCACTTCAAAACATTCCTGATGGAGAACCATTTATTATAACTTGGTCGGATTTATTTTTTGAAAAAGAGCAAGAGTTTTCTTTTGATACTGAGTTGCTTGTTGGTCTTGCTGGTGATTTTGATTGTCGTTGGTCCTTAGAGAATGGCGTCTTTAAAAATATACCTTCTCAGCAAAAAGGTGTTTCTGGTTTCTTTGTTTTTAAAAACAAAGAACGTTTTGATAAGTTAACTACAGAAAAATCATTAGTTCGTGGATTTCTTTCTGATTATTATATGCCTTATGAAATTTCTTCTTTTACAAATCATCATTGTTTTGAAGTTGGGACAGTAGAAAAGTATGAGGACCTTTTGAGGCAAGAGGTCAATCATCGTTTTTTTAATGAAGTTAAAGTTTGTGGTGATAAAGTTTATAAGAAATGCGTTGATGAGAAGTATGATAAAGTTCATCAAGCAGAAAAGGATTGGTATAAGTATGTAAAAGATTCTTTTACTCGCATTCCAAAAATCTATTCTACTGATCCATTAGTAATGTCTAAAATTGATGGTAGACATGCTTGGGATGTAAAGATAAATAAGGATTGGGTTATTGAAAATTATTGTGATGCTCTTCAACAATTACATTCTATCAAGAGTAATTGTAATCCAATTAGTGATTATGATTGTTCTGATACTTATATGTTTAAACCATATCAAAGGGTGATGCAAGTTCATCATATTATAGAAGATTTTAAAAACCCAGTTATTGAAATTAATGGCAAATCTTGTCGTAATCCTTTTTGTGATATAAGAAGTTTTGAAGAAATAATGGAAAAATATTTACTTCAAAATTTAAAATATACTGTCATTCATGGTGATTGTACCTTCAGTAATACTCTGGTTGATGATAAAAATCACGTTTGGTTTATTGACCCCAGAGGAACATTTGGGGGATCTAAAATTTATGGAGATCCTAGATACGATTGGGCAAAACTATATTATTCTGCAGTGGGTAATTATGATAAAATCAACTCTAAAAAGTTTAGTGTGGATATGAGGGATGGTATCAAATTGAATATTGAGTCCAATGGGTATGAGCACTTTGGTGAGTATATTATTCAAAGATCTAAAATGACTAAGGTTGAAATGCTTTTACTTCATGTTGGCATTTGGTTTTCTTTATCTGGATATGTAAAAGAGGATATTGATGCTGTTTTGTATTCATTTTATAAGGGATGTGAGTTATGGACAGAAGCAATTACTCTGATTTAAATAAAACTTGGATATTTGATTTAGATGGAACTCTTGTTGAACATAATGGATATAAAATTGGAGGAGATATTCTTTTACCTGGAGTAAAGGAATTGTTTTCAAAAATTCCAAATGATGATATAATTATTATCATTACTGCAAGATCATCTAAATTTGAAGAAGAAACTGTAAGATTTCTTATACAAAATAAACTAAGATATAATCATATAATTTTTAATCTTCCTACTGGAGAAAGATTTTTAATTAATGATATAAAACCAAATGGATTAAAAACTGCATATGCGTTTAATATTGAAAGAAATGTTGGGGTAAAAAAATTTTTGTAAGTAAGTTGTATTTTTTTATAAAATAATTTAAAATGAAGTATATTCACCACCACTTTGGGTTTGGAGATCATATCATTTGTAATGGGATGATAAGACATTTCTATAAACAATATGGAGAACTTTCTTTATTTTGCTATAATCACAATTTAGAAAATGTTCTCTATATGTATAGAGATTTGGAAAATCTATCAGTGATTGGTGTTGACAGTGATCAGGAAGCTTCAACTTATGCAATTGAGAATCAATTAGATTACATTCAAATTGGATTTTCTAAATTACAAAAGTTGATGCCAGAATTAAATTTTGACAAAGCATTTTATAAAATAGCAGGGTTAGATTTTTCTATTAGATTTGATGAATTTTATTTTGAAAGAAATTTAGAACAAGAACAAAAAGTCTTAGAAAAGTTAAATCCCACAAAAGAAAAATATATATTTGTTCATGATGATCCAGATAGAGGTTTTTCTTTAGATTATACTAAAATTAATACTGAATTTGAAATCATTAAGAATGATAAATCTTTTAAAATTTTTGACTATCTTTTGTTATTAGAAGGAGCAGAAGAAATTCATTTCATGCAGTCTTCTTTTAAAGAACTTATTTGCTCTTATAGAATGGAAACCCCAAAACTATATCAGCATAACTATGTAAGAAAATATGAACCTGAATTAAATTCAGTTGGACTTAATCCCATTGTAGAAATTAATTAAAATGAAAAAGATTTTATTTGCTATTAAAACAACAGAAAAATATAAAAGTAGAATAAATGCTATCTTTGATACTTGGTTGTCCACTGTAGAGGATTATATTTTTTATTCTGAACATGAGGACAGCGAAAAAAATATTATAAAAGTTTGTGATGATGGATCTTATGGTGGATTAGAAATTAAGGGATTAAACTTTTTCAATCTTCTTAAAGATATAGAAACTAAAGATGGTGAAAAAATATTAGATTATTATGATTGGATATTTTTTGTAGACGATGATACTTTTGTAAACTGTAAAAAATTAAATGAGTTTGTAAAAACTTGTGATAATACAAAAGCATATGGGGAAATATTTACATATGAAACTCATCCATCAAACCCACTGTATTCAAATCCAAAGTTTAGCAAACTTACAAAATGGTATTCTGGTGGTGCAGGATTACTAATCAGCACTGAATCTTTGAAAAAAGTTGAGTACTATGAAAATTATAACAGTAGACATGATGATGTTAGTATTGGAATTAATTTGATTAATAGTGGGATTTCTTTGGAAAATTCTGATCTATTTAAATCTCAACCTCCAGAATTTTGGGGAGATGATGATGAATTTGTAAATCAAAAGATAACATATCATCACATAGATGAAACCAAAATGTTCCAACTTTATTCTTTGTTAAAATGAAATCTATTTGTTTCTTTAATAATTTTCATAATGGGGATTTGTTTGCTAGTAAATCTTTTGTTAAGGAAATTATTGATTCTGTAGATACTAAATTTTATTATGGACATATAAATCACCCTTCTGCGTTAAAAGATTTGAATGTAGAATACATATACTTTCCAAAAATACCAAATAAAGTTAAGTTTTTGGATACAGAGGATATTTTTTATATAAACACTTGGATAGGTGCATATTTTGATGATGATAAGTCTGCAGAAGAATGTTGCACTTTAAAATTTTCTTATGATATGTTTGGGGAAATTTATTCAGAATTGAATAGAGTTTTTTCTCTTGATCTAAAACTTTCTTCAATGGAAGAATATTTTCCTTTTATAGATTTTTCTAAGTTTGAAATCAATCACATTGATTATTATGTAAAAAAAGATTTGAATACAAAAGTTTTATTTTGTAATGGTCCTTGCTTATCTGGTCAGTGTAATTACACTGGGGATATGAAAGAAATAATTGAATCATTATCAAAAAAATATTTCAATATTACATTTATAGCTACTCAAAAGTTTGATACTAGTTTAACCAATATCAAGTTTACTAGTGACATAATCAAAATAGATGGTTGTGACTTAAATGAAATTGGATATCTTTCTACTTTTTGTGATATAATAATTGGTAGAAATTCTGGACCTCATTGTTTTGCTGCAAATAGTGTAAATGTAAATAATCCAAATAAAACTTTTTATGCGTTTGGACAAGACCCAAGAGTGTGTCTTTACTATAATGTTGATTTAAATTGTGATTTTGTATATGAAGTTTTTGATAATTTGGATGAAATAGAAAATTCTATAGAGGAGTTAATTTTAAGTTTATGATTAGTATAGTAACTGGAACTTTAAATAGAGGACCTTTCCTTCAGGGATTGATTGAAAATACAGTTGAAGCAAATGAAAAACTTGAACTTGTATTGGTGGATGGTGGAAGCACTGATGGATCTATTGAGTATATTAAAGAAGAAAATCATCCAAGAATTAAATTGATTGAAGTAGGACAAAGAAGTTCTTATCCACATTTTATGAATCTTGGTATTCAAAATGCATCACATGAAATTATATGTCAGTGGAATGATGATGTTCTTTTAGTTAATGATTGGGAGGAAGTTTTCTCAGAAATAGATGATGAGCATGACTTCTATCTTTTTAATTGGAAGTATGGAAATCGTGAAGATGTAAAAACTTCAGAATGGTTATCTGGCAATGATCATGATAATGGGTGGTGTTTGTTGAACAATAAACCTGAGGGTGAGATTGTGATGAATTATGGTCTTTATAGAAAAGACATTTTTAGAAAAATTGGCATGTACAATAATGAATATAGATACTACTGTGCTGATGGCGATATGGCTGACAGGGCATATAGTTTTGGATATAAAGTAAAAGATCTTAGGAATATTAAAGTCTGTTCTTTGATAACAAATAAAGTTGCTAATCACCATCATGAAGATGGTGAAATATATTCTAAGAATTTAAACTTATATAATCAAAAAATTCTTCCTAAAAATATTGAATATTTAAAGTAATGGGAAAGTATAAAATTAATTTAGTTGGAGATTCTTTTACTCATCTTACTGGAGGAAACAGAGGATATTCTGTAGCAGGTAAAGAATCAAAGTATGTTCAATGGGTAAAAGATGGAACTGGTAATGGAACTCTGTATGTTGATAACTGGATTGAGCAAGCGTTTATAGATGATGTGGATGGTCCAAGATATGCATGGTTACTAGAATCTAAGTTTGTAACTACACAAATAGTAGATTCTATAAGATTATTTCCAGATAAGTATTTGGATAAGTTTGATATTATTTTTACTCACAATAAAGAGCTGCTTGATATTGATCCTAAATTTAAGTGGTGTCCAGCTCAAGGGTTTTGGATTAAAGAACCAAAGATTTATGAAAAGTCTAAAATGATTTCCTTCATAACATCAAATAAAAACTTTACTGAAGGACATAAAAAAAGATTAGAATGGGTTGAAAAAATAGGTGATCAAGTTGATCTTTATGGTAGGGGATTTAATGAAATCGCTACTAAAGAAGAAGGTCTTTGTGATTACATGTTTTCTGTTGTAATTGAAAATGGCGTTTATGAATCTTATTTTACAGAAAAGATTTTAGATTGTTTTGCTACTGGAACTATTCCTGTGTATTTGGGAACTCCAGACATTGGAAACTTTTTCAATAAAAATGGTATTATAGATTTAACTGATGAGTTTGACGTTTCAGAAGAAATCTATTATAGTAAATTAAATGCGATCAAAGAAAATTTAAAAAAAGTTAAAGAGGTGGAAGTTTTAGAAGACTTTATTTACAAAAATTATTTGGAGAACTGAATGAGTACATTAGTTTATGTTGGTACTAATGAAGGGAATGGTCTGGAAGAGTATGTAGATCTTTATGATAAAGTTTATGCTTTTGAACCAGATCCAGAAATGTTTAAAGCACTAGTGGATAAGTTTTCAGATAAAGATCATGTAGTTTTTGTAAATGCTGCATGTTCAGATACTGCTGGTATTAAGACTCTTTATGTTACAGAAAATAGACATTCTACGTCTCTTTCTGAATTGTCTGATTATTCTTTAACTTATGGATTCTCTGGTGGAAAACCATCCTTTAAAACATTTGAAGTTAATTGTGTTAATCTTTATGATTATTTTGTAGAAAATCAAATTGATTATATTGATACATTAATTACTGATTGTCAAGGAAGTGATTTGTCTATTATCAAAACCATTAAAGGATATATTGATAATAAAAAAATTGGTGAATTGTTTTGCGAGACTCATGGAACTTCTGTAGAACTTTATTCTGGTCTTAATAATCAGTTTGATGGATTTAAAGAAATTTTATCTGAAAACTATGAGGTTCAAGATTTTTATCTTGATGGCAAACTAATGTCAAAAGATAGTGAACCTTTTGTTGAATGGGACACACATTGGATATTAAAGGATGATATCATTTAATCAGTTAGGAAATTTAGGAAGATTGGGAAACCAAATGTTTCAGTATGCCTCTTTAAGAGGTATTGCTGCGAATAAAGGATTTGATTTTTGCATTCCCCCACAACATGCATTTGGAAAAACTGATCCTAATGTAAAAAATTGTTCTACTAATATTCATACTGCTTTTGATTTAAGTAAGTGTAATAAGTTTCTTAAGTCAAATAAAGTAGTTGAAGAATCTGCATATAGATTTGATGAATATTTGTTCAATAACTGTGAAGATAATATAGATCTTTGTGGATACTTTCAGTCAGAAAAGTATTTTAAACATATTGAAGATGAGATTAGAAAAGATTTTACATTTAAACTAGATGTGATAGAATCGTGCAAAGAAATTCTTGACAATCAAGAGTACATTTCTTTGCACGTTAGAAGAAGTGATTACTTACATCTCCAATCATTTCATCCAGTACCACCAATTGAGTATTATATTGAAGCATTGAAGAAACTTCCAGATCTTCCTGTGTTTATTTTTTCTGATGATCCTGAGTGGTGTTCTATAAGAAGTGAATTTGATTCAGATAGGTTTTTAATTTCAGAGTCAAATCCTGCTGACTTTGATATGTGTCTTATGTCTATGTGTAAATATCATATCATTGCCAACAGTTCTTTTAGTTGGTGGGGAGCATGGTTAGCAAAGAGTGAAAAGGTTATTGCACCTAAGATTTGGTTTGGACCTTCTTTGATAGAACATGATACATCAGATCTTTATTGCGAAGGATGGGAAACACTATGATTTTAACTGATTACTTTGATAAAACTTTTTGTATTAATTTAGACTCAAGACCAGATAGATGGGAAGAAGCACAGAAAGAATTTGCAAAACATGCATTTAATGTAGAAAGAGTTTCTGGTATTGAGGGTTCTAAAATGAATCTTGATTTCCCACCAGAAATTAAAGAAGGTGCAGTGGGTTGTGCATTGTCTCAACTTTTTTGTGTTAAGTATGCCAAGCAATTGGGTCTTGATTCTTTTCTTTTACTTGAGGACGATATTCAGTTTGATGAGAATATCAATGAATTGATTAATCAATACGATGAAGAAGTTCCATCTGATTGGGATATGTTGTATCTTGGTGGACAACACTTTCATGGTATGAATCTTCAAAAAGTATCTGATCATGTTTATAAATGTGAATATACATTAGCAGCACATTCAGTGGCATTTAAAAGCACTGTTTATGATAGGTTTATTGATAAGTTAATTGATATTACCAAACCTTGTGATGTGCATTATGCAGAATCTCATAAAGAGATTAATGCATATGTGATTATTCCCCATCTAACCTGGCAAAGGAATAGTTACTCTGATATTGAAAAATCTAATGTAGATTATACATTTTTAAAACAACATAGATATCCACAGTGGGGAAAACCATGAATAAAGTATTGTCATACTGTGTATATGGAAACATTCCAAAATATACTGTAGGTGCTATAAAAAACGCTGAATCTAAGAAAGATTATTTTCCAGATTGGGAAATGAGAGTTTATCATGATCAATCTGTTCCTAATGATATCTTAAGTAGATTAGATCAGTTGGGAGTGAATTTAATAGATGTATCAAAAAACATTGCTGGAATATATTATCCTACAAAAGAAGAATCTAAAACATATGGAATGTTTTGGAGGTTTGTCCCTGCAAGTGATGAATCTGTAGATTATTTTGTGTCAAGAGATACAGATTCAAGATTTTCTGAAAGAGAAGTGTTGGCTGTTAATGATTGGATAGAATCTAATAAACCATTTCATATTATCAGGGAGCATCCTTGGGGACATACATGGGTAATAAATGGTGGAATGTGGGGATGTGTAGGAGGATTTATAGAAAATATAGATCAATCTATTAAAGAATACTTACAAAAGAGTAAGTTTGCACATGAGCAAGCTGCTGATCAATGGTTTCTTAAGGAATGTATTTACCCAGTGATAAAGGATTATGCATTTATTACTGATGAGTTTGTAAATTTTGAAGGGAGATCTGTTCCCATAAGAAGAGATAGAGCACTAGATAATTTTGCATTCATAGGAGAACCATTTGATGAAAATGAAAACTTTGATCAAGGTCATAGAGATTTAATTATAAAGTATTACAATCACAGCAGAAAATGAAAAGTTTAGTAACTGGTGGTTCTGGATTTATTGGATCAAATCTTGTCAATAGATTGGTTGAAATTGGACATGAAGTTATTGTTTTGGATAGAGTTCATCCAAAAATAAAAAATAATAAAGTTTCATATTATCTCCAAGACCTTTCAGAAAGATATTCAAAATACGTTCATTTATTTGAAAGTGTTGATAATGTATTTCATTTAGCAGCAGAAGTTTCTATTCCATACTGCGTAGAAAATCCAAATGAAAGCATGTTAAACAACACTCTTTCTACATTGAATGTTCTTGAATGCTGTAGAATACATAATGTAAATAAATTTATATTCTCATCTACGTCAGCAGTTTATGGGAACAGTTTGTTTATTCCAAGTTTTGAAACTAATCAAGTTCATTGTTTGAATACTTATTCAATTTCAAAATATACAGGCGAACAACTGTGCAAGATGTATTATGATCTCTATGGATTAAAGACTATTATATTCAGATACTTTAATGTTTATGGGGAAGGTAACCCAAAAACAGGGCAATATGCACCAGTGATGTCTATATTCACCCAACAAAAATTAAAGAAAGAACCTTTAACTATAATTGGTGATGGTTATCAGACAAGAGATTTTGTTCATGTTTTTGATGTAGTTCTTGCAAATATTCTTGCATCTCAGAAAGAATTGAAAACTTATGGAGAAGTTTACAATGTAGGGACTGGAGTAGGAACTGAAATTAAACAAATTGCAGATCTTATTTCTTCTTATCAAATTAGTATTCCAGAAAGACCTGGAGAAGTATTGCATTCTAGAGCATCTATTGATAAAATTAAAAATGATTTGGATTGGAATTATAGTATAAATGTTTTGGATTGGATTAAGAAACAATGACTGATACATCTACAATAAAAAAGAAACTTAAAGGGATGGGTCCAATTCTTTGGATTAATCTTGACACAGAAACTAACAGGCAAGAGCACATGAAAGATCTGTTAGATTTTTATGAAATATCCCATACAAAAATTTCTGCAGTTGATGGTAGAGGTGATAATGATGTCAGTGAGTTCTTGGTTGGTAGATGGCCAGATCTTGTAACATCTGGAGAACTCGCCTGCACAATGTCCCATCTTAAAGCAATAAAATATTTTTATGAAGAAACAGATTTAGATTATATAATTATATGTGAAGATGATATTGTGTTTGATACAGTCCCTTATTGGCCTTTTACTTGGAGTGGATTTATGTCTTATGCTCCATATGATTGGGATGTATTGCAATGTGCAATCACGAGCACAAAAAATCTTAGAGCAAATCTTCACCCTAGATTAATTAATGATTTTTGTGCAGCATTTTATGTTATCACAAGACACCATGCAGAAAAAATTCTAAAATTGCATGTAAGGGGAGATAGATTTAGATTAGATCAGAAACTTAAACCAAGAGCTACCTCAGAAGAGATTATCTATAATACAGGTAGAACATATTCAATGCCATTATTTACTTATAGGTATGATTTTGATTCTGGCATTCATCAAGACCATATAGAAATTTTTCATAAAAATAATGTTGAAGGTGTATTAAATTTTTGGAAAAATAGACCACCTGAAATGGGAACAGCACAATTATTAGATTATGACTTTTATGGATTTTGGGAACCTTTGGTGGGTTGACGAAAGAATCTAAATGAAATATGATAAAAAAGTCTTGAGAAAATCTTAAGACATTGTTCTATAGAAAAAACAAAAAACTTTATGAAAATTGCAATCGCTCTTGCTGCTGCTCCCCTTTTCGCTGGTGCTGCTATGGCAGGTCCTTATGTGGAATCTAAAACCACTGCTGCTGGCACTATTACCGATGGCGGCACTTACAAAGGTGCTCAAACCGAAGTCCGTGGCGGTTATGAAACCAAAGTGGGCACTTCTGGTCTGAAAGTCTATGGTGAAGTCGGTCCTGGTTATGAGTGGAACAACGGTGGCACCAATGAAGGTGTTGTTGTTTCTGAAATCGGTCTGTCATATCCCGTCAGCAAGCAAGTGTCTGTAAAGGCAAAGGTTGCTGGTGAGTATGGTCTGGATTCCGAGGTATTTGATCTCGGTGGTGAGTTGAAAGTTCGTTATTCTTTCTGATAACTATGAAGAATCTTATTGCTCTTGCTGCTCTCCCCCTGATGGCAGCACCTGCTATGGCAGGTCCTTATGTGAACATCGAATCCAACACTGGTCTTGTAGGTGGTGAGTATGGCTCCACCTTGATCGAGAACCATATTGGTTACGAAGGTAAACTGAGCGAGACCGTTACTGGTTACGTTCAAGCTGGTCCTGCTGTTGCTATTCCTAACGGTAGTGACACTGAACTGGAAGTGTCTGGTAAGTTCGGTATCAACGTTGCTGCTACTGACAACCTGGGCATCTACGGTGAAGTCTGGGGTGCTAGCACCAATGGTCTGGAATTTGATGACTTCCTGACTAACATCAAAGTTGGTATGAAGTATACCTTCTGATTTTTAAGTATTAATACTTAGTTTGTCAGGATACAATAACATTGGGGTGCTTGACACCCCTTTCTTTTTCCTATATAATTCTGTAACAATTTGAAACAAAACTACAATGACTGTAACAACCAATGAACTTGGTCAGCAAAACATGTGGGCAAAAGAACCAGAGATGGTTTACCAAGAGTATAACCGTAAGGGTCTTCTGACTCCCATGCAGACCACTGAAATGTATAATGGTCGTTGGGCAATGATGGGAATTATTGCTGGTGCTATTTCATATGCTGCAACTGGCAAATTGTTTTTTGGCATCTTCTGACATAGGATTTGACAATGACTTCAATTTTCTTTACACTTACCTCTGTTGCCTTCTTTGTTTTGTTGGCAGCATCTGTAGAAAAACTTTGTGAGACTTACTAATGACTGTTTATAGCATTACCCTTCAATCCCCTGATGGTACTGAGAACACAATTGAATGTCCAGATGATCAATATATTCTTGAAGCAGCAGAAGAAGCAGGTCTTGACCTTCCTTCTTCGTGTAAAGCAGGAGCTTGTTCTGCTTGTGCAGGGAAACTCATCTCTGGCACCGTAGACAATGAGGAGCAATCCTTCCTTGATGATGACCAGATTGCTGAAGGTTGGGTACTGACCTGTGTGGCATATCCCACCAGTGACTGTGTAATCCTGACTGAACAAGAAGAGAACCTGTGAGTGCTGACATGCTTGGGCAACTTGGAGTTGCCCTCCAAAGTCTAGATTGGAATGACCTTGAACTGGAAGTTAAGGTTGCTGGAACTCTCAAGAATGATAAGTTTATTGTCATCAAACCTAAAAAGGAAAAACTTATTTCAATCCCTGATCCTGAACTAAAACAAAAACACCCTTATCAAGGAGAACAAAATGAAAAAACTATTTACCCCTGAGGCTGAGATCCTCAATGCAAGACTGGCAATGATTGGATTTGTTGCTGGTGTTGGTGCATATCTTACTACTGGTCAATTGATTCCTGGCATTTGGTGATGGAAGTTACTATGCGCAAAGAAGGATATCAAGTACCTCAAGTAGAATTTGT
>Ga0129333_10003759_pt1 | contig 14244 bp, 10 predicted proteins | sample CPB6_08_DNA_FD_94474 | JGI IMG/M metagenome (GOLD analysis project Ga0129333, IMG submission 94474) | Freshwater to marine salinity gradient microbial communities from Chesapeake Bay, USA - CPBay_Sum_0.6_0.8_DNA | ecosystem: Environmental > Aquatic > Marine > Coastal | place: USA: Chesapeake... | reverse complement strand
TCTTGTACTTGAAAATTATATGAATAATTTGATTAAAGAATATCTTGATGAAACAAAAATTACTCCAGAACAAATTATTGAAAAAATTGAGTATACCTATCAAGAATATTTAATCAATAATGGCCGTTACTAACTTTAATACTACATATACTTCTGATACAAATATCACCATACCATCAACTGCTTATAATATTTTTATAGGAGTTGCTGGCGCTAGAGGTGGTAGCGGTGGTAGTGACTCTGGGGGTCCAGGTGGATCTGCTGGAAGTGGTAGATATGGACAATTTCAATTGCCTAGTTATGTTGGCAGAACTTTGAGTTTACGTCCTGGTGGTCAAGGTCCAGATGGTCCTGGATGCTTTGGTAGAGGAACTGGTAGAAGTTCTGGAACTTTTTCTGGTGGTGGTGGCGGTTCAGCTTCTGGGTGCTCTGGTTCTGGTGGTGCTGGTGGTGGAGCTTCTGCTGTTTATGATAGTCTTAGTGCTTCTTGGATTATTGTTGCAGGCGGTGGTGGTGGCGGCGGCGGCGGTTCTTGGAATCGAAGCGGCGGCGGCGGTGGCACCGCTGGTGGGTGGGGAACTTCTGTCAATCCAGGAGGAGGAAGTAATGGTAACAATTCTCCATGTGGTGATGGCGCTGGTGGTGGTGGTGGCGGCGGTGGATCTGGCGGCGGTGGCGGTGGATCTGGTGGATGTGATAACTCAAGTGGTGGAACAGGTGGCGGTGGTGGTGGAAGCGCATGGAATACTAGTTATAGTACTTTAGCCACTCAATCTACAAATGGTGGGGGTGGATATATTAATGTTCAATATGTCTCCGTTGTTCCTGAGATAGTTGCTTTTAGTGCCAATCCACTTAATCAAACGAGTTCTGGTGGAACGCCTTTATATACGACTACGTTAAACTGGAATGTTATTGATGCCAATAGTCTGACGATAACTAGTTCTAGTGGAGAGAATATTAATGTTACTGGATTAACCTCTTATAATATTACAAATCTTCCTCAATCTGTAGCTGGTTCTAATTCTCCTGCTTCCAGAACATATACTTTAACTGCTTGCTTCAATACCTACTGTACTAGTACATTAACAAATGGTAACCCAGCCACGTTAACAGTTACTGCTAAAAATGACGCTACGTTATCTAATAGTTTTACTACTTCTTTTAGCAATTTGGAGCCTAATACTACTGTTGATCTTGCTTTGGGTACTTTGAGTGGTATTGATATGCCTATCGTAGCTACTACAACTGCTTCTGGAACTACTTTTGGTACTTCTGCTGGAACATATGGTAATCCAAGAACTTTTAATAATGGAGATACAGTTTTTCTGAGAACAACAACTTTGGCGTTTAATACTGATATTTCTGGTTCTACTGGCATCTATGGAAAAACAAATACCAAAACAATATCAGTAACGATTGGTTTCTCTTCTTTCAACGTTACTGTTACGACGAGAGCTCCTAGAATTCAGGAAGATTTTGACATTGGAAATTTGACAAATAAGTACCCTTATGTAGATATTGATCTGATTACAAACACACCAACTCAATACCTAACTACTGGACAAATAGCAATCAATGATGTGGAAATACCTGTAGAAGTAAAAACTGATAATTCTAATGTACAAATTAGTAAAAATGGCGGAACTTGGCAAGATTTAAGGAGTATTTAAATGGGATTTAAAAGTGTACCAGTATCATACACTGTCTGTGGACAAAAAGGAGAGGTTTATAGTTATGACCCTTTGTGTCTAAGTGCTCCATCTGGCACTACATTCACACAAGTTCAATTTGCCAGTTATGGAACACCTAACGGTGGTTGTGGTGGATATTCTTATGGTGGGTGTCATGCTGGAAATTCTGGTGGCGTAGTTTCTGGTGCTTTTATAGGAAGAACTAGCGGTTGTGTTAGTCCAGATAATGGAACATTTGGAGATCCTTGTGTTGGGACATATAAAAGACTTTATGTTCAACTTCTAGCAGAAGGTACTGTTCAGGTATTTGTACCTGTACCAACTATTACTTCTTTTTTCGCATCTCCAAATCCACAAAGTAGTACTACTGGATCTCCACAATATAGCACTACTTTAAGTTGGGGTAGCAACAACGGATTGAGTGCTACCTTGACTAGTTCTGCTGGTGAATCGTGGAACGTAAGTGTTTCTGGTACTAGAAGCATTACTAATCTTCCACAATCTGTTGTTGGATCTAATAGTCCAGCAAGTAGAACTTACACATTAACAGTTTATAATGAATTGAATGAGTCTACTAGTTCTACTATAACTGTACAAGCATATAATGACAACACTACCACTAATAGTTGGACAACTTCATTCAATAATTTAGATCCAAATACAACAACGGATTTAGTTTTGGGCACTTTGAGTGGTATTGATATGCCAATTAGCGTAAGCACATCTGCTTCTGGAACAACGTTTAGTATCGGCGGGGCATTTGGCAATCCAATTAATGTTAATGCTGGAAATACTTTGAGAATGAGAACGACTACATTAGCTTATAATACAGATCTCACTGGTGTTACTGGTATATACGGTAAGACAAACACTAAAACAATACCAGTAACTGTAGGTCCATCTAGTTTCAACGTTAATGTAACTACAAAAGCTCCTAGAGTAGCGGAAGATTTTGATGTTGGAAATGTTTCTAATGCCTATCCATATACAGATATTGACCTTATAACAAATACGCCTACTCAATACTTAACTACTGGACAAATACCAGTAAATGATATTGATATTCCAGTGGAAATCAAGAGTGATAATAGTAGTGTTCAAGTGAATGTTAATGGATCTGGATGGAAAGATATTAGACAGATCTAAATAATAATAAAACGCCATGGCTGTAAGAAGAGAAATTATTTTAGATTCAATTGAAGTGAGACCAGTTATGAAACAAATTGGTGTTACTAAAGTTGTAAATACCTATCAAGATGATCAATTAGTAGATTCTGGTAGAATAGTAAATTACTATTCCCAGGGGGATGATCTTTCGTCTGAAGATAGTTTAGTACAAAATATTGCTAACAATTATTGGAGCACATTATGAATAAATTCCCAGTAACTTATGATCTACATCCAGATAAAGATCCTTTTTATAGATCAAATATCTTTAAACCAGATATAGATGAGGGAGAGAAAGCAGAAATTACAGCTGATAAACCAATCCAAGTTAGAATTAATAATGGACCATGGATTAACGTCAGACAATCAGACCTAAATAACACTAAGGAATAGTGTAGTGTGATAGGGTAATCAATGCCATTCTCATCAACTCCCGTATATGTAAGCAACGGGGATAATATTCAAATTAGATACGTTACTCCAAATTATTGGAATCAAACCGTACTTGTTAACGTAAAAATTGGTAATGGATCCGATCCTGATGGAATTACTTTCGGTACTAAGATTCCTGATGCAACTCCACAAACATTTTCCTTCACAAACCAATCTGGATTTACTGGTGCTTTTAATGGAACTAGTAGTTCTGGAGCAACAAGTACTTTCCAAAAAAACACTACTTACTATTCTCAAGTAATTGATATTTCTGATATTGAAGTACCTATTCCTGCTACAATATCTGCTATTGATATCGGTCCTAAAAATAGCAGCACTGCCAATAGCACTGCTCAGTTCAGAATTTATAGAAATGGGGCATTTGATTCTTGGAGAACAAGTATAACAGCAAATTATACGAATGGAACTGGTGGATTACAACCTGGCGATAAAATTCAACTTCGTGTTACCACCGCTAACTGGTATACTACATCTACGGTAGTAACTTTTACCGTATCTGACGAAACTTGGGGAACAAGTATTGGACAACCAGCAGCATCTTTTAGCAGAACTTGGGCTATTACAACAAGGGCTCAAGACACTACAATTAATAGCTATCAATTTACGGATAGAGTAGATACAAAAATTCCTGCTGATGGTGGTGTAGATTATTACACACAAGATATTTCTATTGCCAATATTGATGGCGATGCTGTATTAAGAGCAACATCTACTGGTGATATTACCATTAGAAAAAATGGTACTGGTTCTTGGGTTCAGTCTTTGACGGGATTAGTTCTTGGTGATACTGTAAATACCAGAATTGTTAATGGACCATCTTATACTGACAAATCGGATGGATCTTTGTCAATTTTTGCTGTAAACGGGGATACTTTAACTGGTGGATATGAAAATAACACTAGTGGCACTTATGGATCTACCAATACTTACGGAGATTATCGAGTAGTACAAACTAACGGAAACGTTACAGATGATTGGCAAATTTGGACTGAGGTTGATAGATATCCAAATGCTATTACTGCTTCGCCAATATTTACATATAATATAAAAACAAATGCTGGTCAAGTTGGATTTATAACTGGATCTGGATTTGTATTTGGCACAACTTACAGTACCACTGGTGGGTCTGGAAGTGGAATGAAAGTCAAGCAAGATATTGGGGCGATTGATAATTTTGCTACAGGAGTATTCATTGTCGATCCTGGATATGGTTATCAGGCAGGTGATGTAATCACTGTACCAACACCATCATCAAATCCAGCAGCTGTTAATTGTCAGTTTACAATTCTAGAATATGAAAAAGTTACAGTTTCTACTACTTCTACCAATATATTAGCAGAATCTGGATTTATGTATTTTGCTGACCTTCCTATCAGTGGGTTGGGTACAGAATACACTTCTGGAAGTTATAGTAATTTAGAGTCTCCTTATAGTGGTACTAGCGAAACTATTGCTAATATTCAAAACAAAGTAGCCACTTTAAATGGATCCACAGTACAAATTAATGCCATTATTGATGGCACTGCTGGACAAATAAGAAAAAATAATACAGGCAGTTGGGTACAACAAATATCTGTACAAAATGGAGATGTTGTCAATTTAAAAGTAAATGCTAATACTACTTTTGGTGCCTCAGCCTCTGCTACTGTTAGGTTACAAGGACCTCCTAGCGGCAACCCAACAGTAGGAAACCCAACATCTGGACCATCTTCACCAACATATGCCGATAAAACAGCAACATTATCTTTAACAACTAGAGCAGCAAGAACAGTACCATATCCATTCCATGCCGATCCAGTATATCTATCGAATCCTGGTCAAGAACATATCGCTCAAGTAGCAATTGATGGTTTGGATCTTAATACAACCGCTACAATCGTTTCTGGTTCTGGCAGTTTGAGTAGAGATGGAGTGAATTGGGGTGGTACTGTAACTCTTCAAGCAACAGACAGTATCCTTTACGTTAGACAAAATGCTTCTGTAACCTCTGGTGCTTTACAGCAATTGACATATTCTATTGGTGGGGTGCAAGATACTTTTAGAATCTATACGATACAATTTAATAATGAAGGTACTTTTGTCGATTCGAGTTGGCAAGGCGGACCTGGCGGATCTAATTATATTGAATATGATATACCTGCTTTTGGATCTCAATTTTTCTATCTAACACTTGTTGGTGCTGGTGGAGGAAAGGGTGGAGATGATGCTCCTAATTCTGAGGGTGGTCCTGGTGGAAGTGGTAATATCTTTAGAGGAACTGTTAGCATTCCTACATCAGCATGGCCATTAAATGGTGGTGGTGAACCAGATTATAAGATCCGCGTATATGCTCCATCTGTTGGTGGTAATGGATCTAACTATGTACAAGGTGGAGGAGGTGGAATAGGTGGTTTTGGATATGCTTATGGTGGCGCTGGTGGCAATTCTGGTCCTAGTGATAAGTCTGGTGGTGGCGGCGGCGGCGGTGGAGCAGCTGCTATTACTTTTTCTAATAATGTTCTTATAGCCATGGCAGGCGGTGGAGGTGGTGGAGCAGGTGCTGGTGGAGATACAACTATCCCTACATCAGCACAGTATGGAAATAATGGTGGATATGGACCATTATCAACATCGACTGTAAACTTAAATCTTCCTGGTGATTCTGCTCCTAATGCTACTGGACAGGGCGGTGGTCCTGGTGGTGGTGGCGGTGGATATGATGGATCTGCTGGTGTATTATTAACTCAAAAATTAGATAGTTCTGGAGGAGTGATACAAACTACAGATCTTGATGCTACTGGTGGTAATGGTGGTGGTGTTTATTACAATTCTACCTATGTAACTCCAATAGGATCTGCTTCACCTACTGGAATTGGTGCTCCAGCTGGACAATCTGGTGCTGTCTATATTGAATTTCCACAGCAAGATATTAGTCCAAATCCATATAGTTTTAGTGAAGTTGATGGAGCAGCAATTAATACCACTGTAGAATCTAATATCGTACAAATTACTGGTATTACAGGATCAGTTCCAATTCAACTATCTTCCCCAGGATTTTCTGCTCAGGCGAGAGTCTGTACTGGTCCAACATCAGGAACATGTGGTGCTTGGGGAGCATCGACAATTTCTAATAATCAATATATACAATTAAGAGGGACTGTTGGATCTTTATACAACACAACTTACACAGTAAATGTTACTGTTGGTAATATTCCAGCTAACTGGAATATCAATACTGGCGATCCACCAGATTCTGCGCCAGCACCATTCTTCTTTACCGATGTAACGAATGTTAATCCCAATACATTAATTTACAGCGAAACAGTAACAATTTCTGGTATTACTGTTCCTGTTGATGTTGTTGCTACAAATGGTGCCGAAGTTCAAATAAATGGAGGAGCTTGGGTTGCTGGTAATACGAGTCCTCAAATACAAAATGGACAAAGTTTGAGAGTTAGATTAACTTCGCCACCTTCATATACAAGCACTGTTTCTACCAATGTGACAGTGGGAACTGGTGATACGGTTACTTGGTCTGTATCTACTGGTGTTGAAGCTGACAGTACCCCCAATGGGTTTACATGGATTACAGTTACAGGAGCCAACTTATTAACAGAATATGAAAGCAATACTGTACTGATTCAGGGAATCGACACTATAGTTGATTTTATTGTAGAATCTGGAGCTGGTGATGTAAATCCTGGTGGGGCACTTCCACAAATTAAGAAAAATGGTATTTTATTGGGTCAAGGCATTTCCCAGACAACTTTAGAAAATTTTGATACCATTTCCTTAGTGTATACAACTTCGGATGCTGTTGGTGAGACAAGAGTTTTTAACACAAAAACTGGACTCGCTGCTTCAACTGCTGGATACTATCAAACGACATGGAATGTCATAACTGCTGGTCAATTTGGAAGTGATCCAAATCCATTTTCCTTCACACCACAATTTGCTTCTGGTCCAAATGTTTATACAGAATCTGCCGAAACTATCACTATTACTGGTCTTGCCAATGGAATATCTGTAGCTTTATTTGCTACAAATGGAATGGAAGTGTCAATTAATGGTGGTGCTTATAATCTTTATCCAATTAGTTCTGCTGCTACGGTTACAAATGGCACGACAATTCGTGTAAGGATTAAATCTTCTCCTATTGATGGATTTACTAGAACTGGTCAATTATATGTTGGATCTTTTGGAACTAGTTTTAGTGTACAAACTCCTGCTGACGTACAGGATCCAATCTTTGGTCAATGGTATAGTTCGATCACGCCAGTCAAATATGTTGGACCATCACAAATTCGTTACAGTGCTAAGTTGGACGGTATGCCAGTTGGTAGTATGATGCCAGTGTTCCAAGATGCTACTCAAGATGATAGTTGGGGAGTTCTTGATGGTAAATTGAATTCTAGATTCCACGGATTTATGTATTGTAATGGTGAATACTTAAATCCAAAAGAATATCCAGCTTTATACAAAGTCCTGGAATTTAAATATGGATCAAAACAAGTTGGATCTGATACTTATTTCAGACTTCCTGATATGAGAAACAGGTATTTAAAAGGAACTGGTGTTATTGATGGAAATCAGTTAGCTTCACCTGGATTGTCTCCAGAATATAAGAGAACAAAACAATCTGGAGCCCCAGGTAATGAGGAGCCAGGATCATTCGGTGGATATTGGTATGTTAATAACATTGGCGATCCAGCTTTTGGAGAAATTGATCAGGTGTCAACACCAGCCGTTGGTCAACCAGCCCAGGATTCCAATTTCTTTGGCATTGCTACTGTTACTACCACTGGTTATGAAGATGTAACAGGAACAATTGAGTTCACTACAATTGGATCTGCTGTTTGTCCTGTCGGACTCAAAGAAGAAAAAATTTATGATGTTCCCCTACATTTCCATGATCTAATTACTGGTAAAGCAGACCCAGGATCGTTTAAAGGAAGAATTAACTGGGGTGGTAAAGGCGGATACAGTCAATCCGTAGCTGTTGGAACTAATAATATCGGATCTCCTACTGCTGCTACATTTACTTCTTCTACTACAATTGCTTTCAACCTTTGGGGGTATCATACCGATGACTATAATTTAGATAATAACAATCTACCGAAATCACAGTATTGTGGATCTAAAGATCCTGCTTGGTGGAATGGTAATGTTACTAATTGGGGTGGTGGAACCAACCCTGGATATGAAGGTGTGGAATCTATGGGTTCATATCCAAATGGAGTTACAGTCATTCAAGACAATATGAAATCTGGAACAACATTTTATAATGAAATTGATGATTATATTGATCTTGCTAATCAGCCATTCCCAGGAAATAGTGGAACTGCTGGAGGAGAAGGTGATGCTTTGAAATTTGTTACATCATTAGATATCCCAAGAAAAGAAGTTACTGTTAAATCTTATAGTCCAACTCAAAAATTAAAACACACCCATTATGTTTCTTTAACAGATCCTACTTCTAGTGATAATGTTTATGGTTATGGAAATAATGAAACTGGAGGAACTGCTAGCTCTGCTTTGAACAGCTTTGCTGGTGGAGTTAATAGTAGTGTTGATGTAACTTTTACCGCCCTAGGAGTTGGTATACAGGTTCTTCCTGGAACATTCGTCTTATCTCAATCAAAACAATTAGTTCCGACTCCATCTTTAGATCCACAAACTGATGTTCCACTTGTAAGTCCTTATACATGGGTCAAGTGGTTGATTAAAGCTTTCTAAATAGTTAGAAAGTAAGAGTTACAAATGGCATTCAATCCTGAAGATTTTCAATTTGAAAGAATTCTGCCACCAGAAGAGCGTAAACCAATATTAGAATGGGATGCTCTTCATAGGTTAATGGTGGTTAGAACGAAGCAATCTGGTGAATATGTTTATGCTATTACTAAGCTGAGTGCCCAAGTGAATCAAAATTTACATGATTATATGCCAGATGAATGGTCACATGAAAACGATAGAATTGTTAGTTTTTCTATTTTTGAAGATGGTGAATATATCTTAGAAAAAGAAAAATTAAAATTTGATTTCAACACCAAACAATCTAGGTGGCAGAGATATGAATATAAAGATTTAGATCTCGGTCAAGTTAAGGAGTTGTTTAACATTATGAAAGCAGCTCTTCAAGTACAGCAACTTGACGATGAAATCATTAGATCAAAAGCAATCGTTGATGTAGCAACGTCATCTGAATATCTCACTGCTGTTGATATGGATAAGCAAAATAAATGTAAAATGCTTTTGAGAAATTCTGATTGGACTCAATTACCAGATGCTACAGAAACATTTGAAGGAGAGTTAGAATTGTGGACCAAATATAGACAATGGATTCGTGAAAATGTTAAGGGTCCTGCTCAGTTTGAAGATATTTTAGATTTCTTAATTTATGATGAAGAATTTAAATGGCCAATTGATCCATTTAAATATCATGAAATAGATCCAGAACATACTACTGAGTATCTCTCTGTTCCAGCACACTTCTCGTTCACTATTGAAGGAACTGGAGTATTTGCCACTGAAGCCTTAGTTGGTAATATTAAAGTTGCTGCTATTTCGGAGCAATCTAGATTGGCAAATGGAATACCTGTTGCTAAAGAAATTTGGGATAAGGTTGAACAGTACAAAATTAATAGCGGTTTAACTGGTGCTATTATTGAAAATTTAAATATAGGAGCTTGATATGGCAACCCCAGGATATGTAACAACCAGAAATTTTAAAGACTGGATGATTCATTATACAGCAGCAACACAATCAACGATGGTTTTAATCAGAACTACTGGTCCTGATGGTGTTGATGATGCTACTAAAGCAAATGCCATCTATTCAGCATATTATATGAATATGCAATCGGAATCTTCCGATATTTTTGATAAACTATTATATAATGAATTTATTTTTGTTGAATTTACTAATGAAGAAGATGCTTGGGAGTTCTGTAGAGATAACTTCCCTGGAAGCAGAGATGGCGATCCTGATTACTTTATTCAATATGTCATTTACTCCAACGGATTATATGTTAGGGGAAATGATGGGCATAACGGTCTGAGGGAAGCGAGACCAGAGACAGTTTGAAAAGTGGCACAGGGGGTTGACAGACCCCCTTTTTCGTGTTATATTACGTTTGTTGGTGAGAACCTGATTGGTTCGCCAACCCGAAGCAAACTTGCTAGTTTTTACTATGTCACAATTCAAAAAATTTGATCCCCCCTGTGGTATGCCTGATGCTGCTTGGTGGACTGAAAACTGCCCGTTAAAATCTTTTTCTTGTACAATCAACAAAGGATACCGTGTTGTCTGTATTGATGATCTCAAGAATGTCAATCAAGCAGGACTGAAGATTAACCCTGCTCGTGCTCAAGGTATTGACTGGAAGAATGTACATGCTCTAGAGCAAAGTTACAGCACCCGTGGATTTGATACTACGAAGACACCCCCGATTGTTAGCCCTGATGGTACTGTCTACGATGGTAACAATCGAGTAGAAGCACTTCGTAACCTTGGATATCAGTTTATCTGTGTTCAGGTTGTTGAACTTAGGGAAGGTTTTGTCGAAGATGATGCTTTTGATGAAATCGGTCTCGGCATGAATAACCATATGGTTGCTAAGCCGTTGACTGTTGACGATGCCAAGAAGCGCCTTCGTAAGTATTTCGATCGTATCAACAAGATGACACAGCAAGAGGGAATTGCTTGGTTTAGTCGATTTGATCATCCTTGGTCTGATGCTAAAGTAAAGGAGATTGTTAACACTGTAATCAGTACCAGACTCTGTAAAGAAACCATGTCCCCATTTGATGCCAAGAGTGCTAAGAAGTGGTGGAAAGAACATGTGGTAGCTGATACTTCCAGCGATCAAGAAATCCCGTTGTTCCTTAGTTGGTCGGCAAAGAATAACGATACTTATCTTGCTCGTACTCTTAAGGAAGTTCTTGAAACATATGCTGACACTTCTGTTGTCAAGCCTGTTGCTGGATACCTTAATGGTTTCAATGCTGAGCAGGCAGATCCTGAGAGGGAAGCAGCTCTAAAATCTGTTCGGAAGATGAATAAAGCATTGAATCTTCTTGCTCCTAAGATCAAAGAAGCTCATAACAATGGAGAAGACTTTGAGTTTATCTCTCTTGTTGGATGGGTGCCCCAAGTGACTGGGGTTGAAGACACGGTGGTTCCACCTGTATAACTGTCACAGGGGAGCGCCAGCTCCCCTTTTTTGTGCCCTATAATAATGACATCATCAGCAATGACCCCTGTGACAGTCGTTCTTCGTTCCTGCCAGCAGCGTGCTCTCGCTGCTATGTTTGACAATACTCATGGTCAGATTATCGCTCCTACTGGTGCTGGTAAAAGCATTATCATTGCCAAGGATATTGAGCGTCATCTTAAGGATCAGATCCATAAAGTTATTGTTGTTGTTGCTCCCCGCATTCTGCTCGCCAATCAACTGTGTGAGGAGTTCATTACTCTTCTGAATGGTGTTGTTGAGTATGTTCCTGGTCATGTTCACAGCGGCGAAACTTATCACTGGTCTAACACCAAACCAGAGCAGATTGCTGCTTTTGTCGATCTTCGTCTGACTTGTAATACTAATGTCATCTTGTTTACTACTTACAACTCTCTCGGTCGTATTGTAGAGTCTGGCATTCCTATTGACGTTATCTATTATGATGAAGCACACAATGCTGTTCAACGTAACTTCTTTCAAAGTGTTCTGAATATCGACGCCAAACGTTATTATTTTTTCACCGCTACTCCTAAACACACTCGTTCTCCCATGGGTCGTGGTATGAACAACCGTATGGTTTACGGTCCTATTCTTGTGAACATTCCTGCCCCAGAACTTGTCAACTCTGGTTCTATTCTTCCTCCAGAGGTTAGTGCTTATGAGGTTGACATTGAGCGTCAGAAAGGTCAATTTTCTTATGAGAATGATCGTGACATGCTCGTTAATTTGATTGATGATATTGATGCTCCAGGAGCTAAGATTCTCGTCGCCGCTCCTAGCAGCAAGATCATGTTCAATCTTCTTTCTAAGACTAACATTCTTAGTGAGTTTCATGAACGTGGTTATGATGTGCTTCACATCACCAGCAAATACGGTGCTTATGTCAATAAGAACAAAGTCAATCGTGAGCAGTTCTTTGACACTTTCAATGCTTGGGGCAAGGATCCTAACCGCAAATTTGTGATCTTTCACTATAGCATTTTGTCTGAAGGTATCAACGTCCATGGTCTTACCCATACTGTATTTCTTCGTCAACTGGATATCATTCAGATGGCACAAACTGTTGGTCGTGTAATTCGTCTTAACAAAGACGATGCCGATGACATTGCTTGTGGTAAGATTACTCCAGGTAAGTTTGAGATGTATCGTAAACCCTCTGGTAAGGTCATCGTCCCTGTATTCAAGAATTACGGTGCTCCCACCATCAAACGTCTCCAATCTATTGTCGAAACCATCTTTGTTAAAGGTCTTCCCGCTATTTCTACTACAGCATGATTACCACACCTAAATCCACACGAATCCCTGGCAACCAAATTCTAACTTGGCAACAAGTACAGGGTCTCCTCGCTAACAAGGAGACTCTGTTTTCTGGTAGTCAACTAATTCGTCAAAAAGCAAATATTATTGATACTACATGGGCAGCTGCAAAAGAGTATTATTATGCTCACACTACAGCAGAACGTGCCCTAATTCGTAAAACTGGACAGCAGAATCAAATTGGTTGGTGGGATCCAGCAACCAAATCCATCACTGACAATCCTACAGATGCCCGAGGTATTCTAATTTGCCAGATGTATCTGAATCAGAATGGTATGTGTGCTTATACTAGTACAGGTCCTCACAATATTCTTGATTTTCAGGTTGAGCACATCGAACCCAACGGTGGTGATCATCCTGAAAATATGATTCTGGTTCTCTACAACGTCAATGAGAATCGTAAGAGATCGAGTATGACTACATTTGTGGATCGATGGTATCGTCGTGCCATTAAAGGAGAAGAAGAGTTCAACAAATGGTACAAAGATCTACAAACAGCAGCTGCCAAAGGGCAAAAGATCAAAGTGGATATTCTTGGTATGACTCTGGATGAATTGAGGGTTTACGCTCCTACTTGTCCCAAGAGATACGAAAAATATCTATGGAGAAACATTGGCATGTCATCTTTGCAACCTTTTCGTTTGACTAAACAAGGTGTAGCACGTGCTGGTGGTAGTCAGGGTAATTACAAAGAGATTCTCAATACAGTATTGTATGAGTATCTTTATGGAGATCGTGGTCTGGCAGAACGTATCTTTGCTATTTGTCGAGTAGCAGCAGATCGTTATGTACGTGGATTTATTCAGAATACCCAATATATCAATGAAGTCTGTGAAGCAATTGAGTTGTCAAATCACGTGGCAGTAGGGTATAATAGAGAAAAGTTTACCGCTAAAGTCCTTCGTAACACCTATTCATGGCCGCATCTGTCCAACAAAAAGTGACTAACTCTTCCCTCTATCGTTATGCTGGGGGGAAGAATCGTATGAAGAAAGATCTTATCAAGATCATTCGTGATGTCAACCCAGGCATTGAATCTATTGTGTCGCCATTCTGGGGTGGTGCTAGCACCGAGATGCTGATGGCATCGGAGGGCATCAAAGTCCAAGGATACGACATCTTTCGCCCCCTGGCAGACTTCTGGGAGATCCTCATGGAAGAGGGTGGGCAGCGCCTGGCAGACGCCGCCGAGCAGCACTATCCACTAGTTGATAGCGATCACTACAAATCCTTCCTTCCAGGGTTGGATAGTGAGGATAAGTTCGAGCGAGCAGTGTCATTTTACATTGCAATCAAGGGTTCGTACTCAGGTAAGATCGGATGTTCTACCGTTCGTAGTAGAGCAGAGTTCAGACTTGTGGGAATTGATAAACTTAGGAATTTTCATGCTCCGAACGTGT
>Ga0129333_10003757_pt1 | contig 14246 bp, 36 predicted proteins | sample CPB6_08_DNA_FD_94474 | JGI IMG/M metagenome (GOLD analysis project Ga0129333, IMG submission 94474) | Freshwater to marine salinity gradient microbial communities from Chesapeake Bay, USA - CPBay_Sum_0.6_0.8_DNA | ecosystem: Environmental > Aquatic > Marine > Coastal | place: USA: Chesapeake... | reverse complement strand
GCACGTATTTCAGAATTGCAAGTCGCTTGCTGCGTCTTCTTCAAAAATTGTTGTGACAGTTTGCGTGCTGGGTCTGTTGTTGATTTGCCATGCAGGAGTTTTTTGTTTTCCAAAGCGCTCCCAATTTTCGTAAGTAATCGAACTCCACTTTTTCTCGCCCATTTGTGATTTCTCGATTGCTGTCTGCAGTTGCTTTTTTACATGTTGCATACCACCGCTTTTATCTTGCAAAATTTTTCTTAGCTGCAAAATTAACCCACTGAAGGCTCGCTGCGTCTTGGCCCCTGCTTTGTGATCGTTGAAGAAGCTGCAGATCAGCTCTGAGAGGGGCCTGAGATCGTCAGGAACGCTGCTCTGGGTCGCTTTGACTCTCTTCGTACCAGAAGCGGGTGAAGGCGTGTGTGTGGCGGGTGTGGGCGGCGCAGGAATCTGTTGGGGGGATACAGGGGGGGTTTCTTCTAATTGGTCTTCTGGATTTATTGGTCTTCTTAAAGGGACTGGTTTCCCGTAGGACGGGTTTCCAGTCGCCTGGTTTTCCGTAAGACGGGTTTCCAGTCGCACGGTAGGTCGATCCCGGAAGGTCAGCTCTCTACTGAGAACCTTCCCTGTTTTTTCGCACCGCAAAACCTTATCTTCTAAATATCCAAATTCACGCAATTCCGCAAGAGCCGCCGTTACAGCATCCCTTCCTTCTGCGCCATGACTCAAAATCCAAGCCTTGTTGAATTTGAATCCGCTGCTATGACTTAAGCATCCAGCAAGAATTCCTTTTGCACGCCAACTTAATCTTGAATCTCTAATCGCTTCGTTGAGTATCATTGTGAATTTTGCTGACTCCGCACTACTTTCAAAAACGTTGTCGCTGTCAGATAGCATTTTCAACCTCCTGAATAATTTTCAAGCCAGCCAGCGCAGCCTGAATCTGCTGTTTTTCTAGTATGTCATATTTATTTCTGTCGTTTTTGTCTGCAGCTCGAAGTTTGCTAATTGCTAGCTGCGAAATCAAAGCTTGAATCTCCATCATTTTTTGCGCCTGTCGTAAATTCATAACGGGCGCAAGTTCAGATAGCTGAATTGAAATCCCAATCGGGTCCAAACTTTTCTCGTACAATTTCTCCGATTGCGATTGTGAGATTCTCGTCGGTTTTTCTGAGAAACTTTTTGAATTCGTCATGAAGCTCAAACTCCTGTTTGTCGAGCAAATCAAGTTGTCTGTGAAATTCACTCATCGCTGGTGAATCTTCTAAGTAATCAGTTGCTTTGATGTAAAGCGCTGATCTTTTTTCTGTTAGTTCTTGAACGCGCTTTTTGTGCTCTTCTCGTCGCGTAATGATGCTGTGCCTAAGATGCACCGCACGCGCTAAAGACTTTGCAAGCGCTTCGGTCATGTGCATTTTGCACTTACGGTGTACTTGTGCCAGTAGTACAAAGTGTCACGCTTTGACCAGCTTTTTGCTTTTTTGCTTTGCCTCTGTTTTTTCCTTTTCTGTGTGTAGTGCAAGATGACGCTCAAGCGCGTTCATGTGCGGGCACTTGCTGCCAACTGCATGACGCTTGAAAAATTCACGCAATTCTTCAAGAACTCCAAACTCGTATTCCGCCTGCTCTGGACCCCAGCTTCCAAACGTGCGATCAAGAACAAAAAGCTCATACCATTCGTTATCGTCCAAATAGCGACGCTTTGCCGCCCACATTAAATCTTTGTGACGCAGTTTATTTTGACGCTTTTGTTCTTTTTCTTGACGTGCGCGTTCCTGAGCTTCCCTGCGAGAAAGAAAAGTTGCCATGTTTCCGATCAGATAAGAGAAAGTTGTTTACGATTTGCTTCTTGAATCAATGTTTGAATTGATTTAGAAGAAAGATGAATTTGTGGGAAGACCCAGTAATCATGTCTGCGCCCGCCCCAGGTTTTGCATTTGAAGTGGGGAAAAGATGAATCACACTTCACCTCTTCAATAATTTCAAACTCCTCCTCACCATGGAAGCGGGCGAACACGAGGTCTCCCGGCTTGAACTTCAGCCTCTCGCGTCTAGTCATGACAGGGTTTTTGCATAGAACACCTTAAGTGTAAGATGGAGTGGAGCATCTGTCAATACAAGTCAGCGGATCAACGTCATTTGTGATTCACTCTGCTTTATTTTCACTTTCAATGATTCTTTCTTTTTGTGTGAGCGTTCTAAAAAAGCGAACATTTAACTGCCACATCGCAGCGCCGATTCGATCAATGTCTGGAAGAAGTTCTTTTCTGTATTCAGCTGTAACCGCTAAAAAGTTTTCATCTAGCATGTAAAGCAAACTTTCAGCAAGCTGCGCTGATTTTGCAAGAGATTGTTTTAGCTCGCGCATGGATTGATGCACGAGCATTTTTTCTTGATCGCTGGCGGGGAATTTCAAGCTGACACAGATTGAAGGGCCTGCGCTTTTTCTTTGCGCACATGCACCTTTAGAGCATCCGGGTGGATTCGTTCAAGGGTCTTCACTGCTTCAAACGCATTTCGTTGCATCATGCGCCCTGACAGGATTTTTGTTCCCTGCGAGCGCGTGATCCCCTTGGGCACGATTACGGCGTAGAAAAAGTTTGACACGACATGAAGCCTCTAAAGCTTGCGGAGATTGTATCGTGCAAACTTGCGTGAGAGCAAAAAGTTTGTGCCCAAGGCTACGAAGTCAGCGTTCAAGCATGGGATTCTCCTGCGCCCCCAGGGTCATTCATTTCTGCGAGAGAAAATAAAAAAGTGCGCTTCAATTGAGTGGAAGCAAAAAGCTTTGTATGTCATGAGACGCAGATTTTATTTTCAAGTGTTAAAGGCGCACGTAAAACTTAAGTATCGTTGGGGTAGCTATTATTACATAACTCGTATTGGGGCGCCAGGGGTTAAAGAGTTTTTATGTCGAGAAACTTTCTATGTTGCGCAGATCTCTAAAAAAGAAGATGCTGTCAAGTTTCGCAATTATTGGTATTGGTGCAGAAGAAGATCATTTGAAATACTTGAATGGCTATGGAATTTGCAAGCAGAAGATTATTGTTGGGAGCTGCATCAGTACTTGAAAGGGTTTATTGTGACCAAGCGCCCAATCATGAGTGAAGTCGAAAGGTATGACGCAAAAAGTAGCGAAGAGATTTGTTGCGAAATACTCAGAACGCGGAGAGCTTTTGATAACGGCGAGTCAGGTGAAAAAGAGATTACATCTATGCAGAGAAGCCTTGTCTAATAATAAAAGCTACACAACAAGATTTAAAGATATTTACGAGTCGCTTGAAGAGATTGAAAACAATGCAATGAAAGAATTTGAAATTGCAGGGTTGTTTACTGACAGATACTTTCAACTTCAGATGCGTGGGTGGGGTGGAGTTTATGCAAATTACGATCAGAGTGCCTTACCTGAGGGCGCATTTCTTCCTTTTGTGCGCACGAGATTCAATTCGCAGACCCCAGTGGATGAGGGCTGCATCTGGATTGGGAGCTTTAGCGAGTTTCCAAGAATTTATGTTGCGAATAATGTTGCTAAATGGGTGTCACCTTATTCAGGCATGGGTTTTGTAAGAAGTGAACCATTTTTACCTTACGCCGAAGCGAGAAAAATTCTTCCTAGGCTTGCAGATAGAAGAATGTATCCTGATCTTGACGTGACATTCATTTAATTCGCTTGTGCAAAATAAATGCTTGACAGTAAACTTGCAAAGTGCTAGATTCTGCGAGTCCTCCAACTCAGCGCTACATGCAGATTATTTCAAGACAAGAAAGTGTTAAGCGCAATCTGCGTAATTTAACACTGCACGAGTTTATGTGCTACGAGGCGGAAAGCGTCGTAAAACATAACTGGACGGATGTCGCAGTTCACGACAAAAAGATAATCAGCAGGATGCGCCCAGGCGATACACGCCTCTGGATCATTTCAGAGCTTGGTAGCAATTTTCTTCCTTTGTATTGCAAGCTTTACGAAAAGTATAGGCAGGAAGAATCTGAGTACGAGCTTTCTGTTGCTGAAGTACACATGATGCGCTTTCTAAAAAATGATCGTCTTGGCGAGATGCAAAGCAAAATTGCACGAGCTACATCAAAGTTTTATTTCATTATTAAAGGTTTTGGGAAGTACGATTATTCTGTTACTCCCGCTAGCTTCGGCAGTGTGCTGGATTTGGTTTTCAATGGAAAAGCTAATCATTCTCTGAACTGATCATGAAACTAAAATCTGAGCTTTACATCAGCGTCGCCTGTAGAATACAAAGACCGCTCAGCACAGAGTGGTCTTTTTTTATTAACAGAAACATGCAAACGGCATTTAAGCAAGAAGTAGATCACTTCACTTTATTTCTTGAAAATCACGACGGTATTTCGCACAATGCGCTACTTAAGTCTCTAAGCTGGATCTATCAAAACGTAGAAGAGTCTGATTACTACGATTCAGCTTTGTTTGAAGCATCTCAGTTTGTTTCAAAGTTTTTTGCTTTCTTTTGGAGCAAGTATTGCAATCAGAAAGACTTATTTCTTACACACAAAAACGAAATCATTTCTATCGTCGCCTTTAGATTTGCTCATTCTGCGCTCAACGAATTCAAGCTGGGTAATCTTTACTGAGAATCAATCATGGAAATGAATCCCACTTTGACCGCACTCGTTCAAACTATTTTATTTACAGAATCCGATATTTATGGCGAGCCGCTTGAAGACAATTATTCAATTGCAGATTTTGACGAAGAGTCACTGAAGAAACTTTATTCTGAGTATCAGCAGTTTATTGCAATTGCTGAGGAAAAAATTACTGAAAAGATTGGTGAAAACTGGGATTGCATTGATGATTTTTATGATGTTCAGCAACCTGCATTAAATCAAACCGAACACGATTACGTGTTAACTCGTAACAGACATGGCGCAGGTTTTTGGGATGGAGACTGGAGTTCTGAGGTTTCAAAGATTCTTACTGACGCCGCTCGCTCTCAGTATGAATTTACTGCATACGTTGGTGATGACGAGAGAATTTATTTAGTATGAATCAAGACGATGATCTTTTGTTGGGCGTGCGCTGTCCTGTTTGTGAAAGCACAGCAAGAAAAGTAATTGAATCTAGAAGACAGATAAATGAAATTCGCAGAAGATGCGTATGTCAAACTTGTTCAACAAGATTTACGACAACTGAAAAATTAATTGATCGAGATGACAAAGTGAGCCCAGATTTTCTATTTGCTCTACTAAGGGGGCTTTCTTCGATTGAGAAAGCAGTTTCTAATTTGCGCGTATCTCTTGAGACCGGATTAGAAAATTACAAGTGACAACAGATAAATGCTTGACAATGCGTCGAGCATGTAGTACAATGTAACCGTACAGCACAAGAGCTGTATTTCTTTTATCTTTCAGAAAATGACTCCTGACGACCATTACATTTTTGCAGAAACCATGCGTGAGTTTGGTGGGCATTTCTGCAAAAAGCTTGCAGATGCTTACTGTGCCGCAGATCTTACAAATAAAGCAAAGATTCTGAGCGCTTGGCCAGAACTTTACGAACAGTACGGTCCTGGTTCTCGTTTTGCACAAGCCCGCATTGCTGAAATTCAAAATGTCTGATTTTATTTACGACCCACGCCCACTTGATCCACCTGATTATTTCGATAAACCAATGTCAAATACTGTTACATGGATTGTTCAGCGCATTAAAGTTCGCTACAGTCATGAAGAAAAAATCTTCAAGAAAAATGTTTCTCAAGAGCACGGCGAGGGCAGCATGAAAGATGTGCTCCAGGTGATTGCACAAATTCATGGGGGCGATTCTCCTGATGAATGCGAAATCTTTATTGACGCGACGCAGATTGTTTCACGCTCAGAAGCTCGACAACCTGTTTACTATGAGGTTAATTTCAGTCAGACACACGATGTTCACTGGGTACTCAAAGAAAAAACAAGCACAGTAGACGAAGATACAGATTCAGAGGAATTATTTGCTCTTGCTGAATACATGATTAACGACGGTCGAGAATTTTCCATTGAGTTCGGAACCGTTGACCCTACGCCGCAATATCTTTATGACAATTCTGGTGGAGAAGCTCCTGTCACAATGCGAGAGATTTGTGATTTAGCTTTCAAGCAAAAGCAAGAGCTGACAAAATGAACGCAATTACTTTTGAGCAACTGCTTGACAATTATTGTTCATGGAAAAACAGTGAACGAGATGCCTCAAAGCTCAGTCCAGAGGAATTACTGTATTCCTATTTATTTGAGTCAGAGTTTTTGATGGCAGCGATTCATTTGTTTCGCATGTGTTTGCAGGAGGAGGAGGATTACGGAGACGCCACTCCATTTGTTGACATGCAGTCAAACTTTCTAAAACATCTAACAGTTGAGGAGCTTCTTATTATTTGCGAGACTGTATCTCAACAAAAAACTAAAGAATGTGAAATGTTGATTGAGCAGTTGAGAAATGAGTCTAAGTAAAAAAGAAAAGATTGCACTGCTGAGTGCAATTTCTTTCATGCACAACTTTGGGGAGAACTTTGTCCCTCTTGTGAAAGATGGCGACAAAGAAGAAAATCAACGTGCGTGGAAAGAGGCTAAGGTGATCTATAAAGATTTGCACGCTCGCATCAAGAAAACACTTTAATCATTCGCATTTTTTCTCATGACAGTTGAATCTTTTGACGGTGGCTTTGTCGTTACAGAAGACAGCATTCAATTATTTCGTCAGCGCACTTTGTTGCGTGCGTTGATGCTTGAAGTTAAAGGGATGAAGATTTCTCGCGGGGCAAGTGCTTATTCAATTATCAAAAAAGAATACGACTTGAAGGGATCGAAACAAAAAGTGCTTGAGCAGTTTCAGCAATTGATTTCTGAGCGGGCTGAGTCGATTTCTGTGCCCTGAGCCTTTGATTCCTGCGCCCGCAGTAGGGTTATTTCCCCTCGGACGATTCATCCCACGCCGAGGGGATTTCTGAGGCTCACAGAGGATTCTGAAAGGGCTGAGAGACTATTCATTTTCTGCATATCTTGATGAGTTCAAAGAGTTTTTCGTTGCGCACTGCAGACATTCTTGCATCGCAGTATTTAACACAAAAGAAACATGCGAGAACGAGATATGTTTTGACGCAAGGAAATTTTGTTGCGTGCAGCCATTGTTGTCATATTTTTAGAGAACGATTTGCATTACTTGCGCCCTGGATTATTAAAACAGACTGCGTGAATAAAAATGATAGATATTTGAAGTGTGATGTTTGTGAAAGCAAGGTGTTCACAAAAGACGTGAGCAGATAAATGCTTGACAAGTAAGCCGTTACGTGTTAAGATGGCAACATGCGAGACGAAAAACTAATTTCTCTCTCGCACATTTGTTTCATTTCTTTCTCAGAAAAATGACAAAACAAGAAGCAATTTCTCTCTTCAAAGATGAATGGGATTGCTACATTAAATTCCAAGCTCCTGAACATGCAAGTGACATTTGCGCAAAGCGTCAAGCATTTGTTCAATTCATAGATCAATTACATCGAGACGGCGAGATTACTGATCGTCAAGCAAATTTCTGGGACAATCCATTCTAATTTTACTTTAATCTTTTCTCATTTACATTTCAGAAAAATGCGTGATCTTTTCAAAAGCAACCCAATTGAATACGCTTACAATTTAATGGACGAAGGGCGTACAAATCACTCCGAATTGTTAATGGCTTGTCTTAAATGGATGAGTCATGATCAAATTCGTGACATGTTGCACGAAAACGAATTAGATCCTGATGATTGTGATGCGTTTGACGAAGGTTATTACACGGACGAAATTAGCAAAGAAGAGAGATTTGCTTGTGAGATGTACAACGAATCACATTGATTTTGCAGTTAAATAAACGCTTGACACGTAACGTGTAACGTGCTATAATACACACATGCGACGAGAGAAGTAATCATTCTTTTGTCGCATTTGTTTCTTTCATTCACAGAAAATTTCATGTCAAACAAAGTTCTTGATCCGATTCTTGTTGTTTCCGACACGAACGGTATTTACATCCCTCAGATGTATTGCAATCACATTGATGAAAAGATTGCTGAAGAAATGCACATTTCTTTTGAGGATGTGAAAATTTGTCAATCTGGCCCAGATCATGAATGGTACTGGGAATCTTGGCAAATTATTTGTGACAGCGCCGAATGGGTTAGTGATGGCGTGAAGTGGTATTTGCATCAAGACGGTGATTTGTGGGAGATCCCGGAGGGATTTTCATTCGAGGATGAATCATGATTGAAGTACTCGAAGGCTTATCTTTTGATGAGGAATGATTCATGAACATCAAACAGATTTACGAATTTAAGCTTTTTGATCGTCGCAACGAACAACTTGTCATTGTTCATTTTCGTCGCATTGATGATTATTTTCTCATTGAAAAAAGAACGCAAGACGGAAAAGTTATCGACTCGGAAAAAGTTGAAGAGAAATTTGCAAAGATTGTTCTTGATCAAGCGCTAATTTCTCTGCACAAATCTGACTTAGAAATTACAAAGTTCTCTGACATCAAATCATGACAGCACAGCCTAGCTATTTCTGCATTGCGAATCTTGGCGACGCTGATCCTTTTACCTACGGGGGCGCATTTGTTTGTATTGATCGCCGAGCAATTTACGATCCCATCCTTTTAATTTACGATGAGGATTTCAGAAGGCGCAGTGAGATTACATTAGAGCGTTGTCACAAAATTCTTGATGACTCGGGAGAATTCCTGGGCGTCGGGACAAATAGATTTCACCCTAGATACAAAGAATGGTTTAGTGATTTTTTAGAGACTGTTGCTGATTTCACTGCATGGGAGTTTGATGAATTTGTAAATTTACTGACATCGCAAGATGTTGTTAAATGCGCAAGTGCTTATTTGACGCTTGTTAGTTATTACGGTGTTCATGAATTTGATCACGATCCATTTATTTATGAAACAGAAGAAGATGCTGCAAAGTTTTGCGATAAAATGCTTGCGCAAATAGAAGAATCAAAAACTTGGCATGATGGGTATTTTACAAAAGAGGAAAAATAAATGCTTGACACGTAAGCTGTTACGTGCTATAATGTAGTCATACAAGCGAGAGAGACTAATTCTTTTTCGCTTGTATTTGTTTTTTCAATCAGAAAATCTCATGCTAAAAACTGTTTTCTTTGCAGGAGAAAAGTTCTCTTGCACGCTTGAAATTACAATCAAAGAGAATAAATCTTTTAAATCTTTGAGTATTGTTGGCATTTATTTCACTGGCAAAAAACTTCTCAAGTCAGAGAAGAATTTGCTTGGCTGGGGGCAAATTTATGATGAAGTCAGGGAGATTATTCCTGCGCGACTTTACGAAATCTGGAAGCGCTGGCATTTGAATGACATGCGTGCTGGAACATTTGTGCAAGAAGAAATCTTGCGTCAAGCAAAAGCTTCAGGAGTTGAGCTAAATGATTACGACGATACTTGCAATTATTTGCAGCGCTTTGATGCTTTAGTTGATGACGGCTATAAATACGGAAGCAAGTGGCTGAAAGAAGAATTGCCCAGGGAAGTTGTTGATTACGTTTACGCTCTCTGATTTCATTTACTTGCTCGCTTAATTTCAAAATGACTGAACTTTGTAAATCTGCGCCGTTTGAGTGCTATCTCTACATTTATGAATGTAGATCAGGGGAAGAGTTTTTCAAAGAAATCAAGGATGACGACATTCTTGATTTAGAAACTCAGGTGATTCATTGGGTCAAAGATTATTTCAACGGCGAGGCAGAAGTTGATCTCCCATTGATTCATGGAATGGATGGGGAGTATTTTGCAAGTATCAAGACTGATTTTAATCCGCCCGACTCGGTTATTTCCTGGGAATCTGCAGGATTTTACATCAAACACATTGGTTGAATCATGAAAGACTTTCTTTCTGAACACAAAGAGTTTATTTATTCATGTCTTGCAGTTGCTGTAGGCGCGACAATTGGTTTTGTTTGTGCTAGATTTATCAACGAAAAGCTGAGCAATCATGCTTTTTATCATTGCCCCGCCGAGCGTCTTGTTTTTATGAACGACGCTTTTGTTGGGGGCAAGTACATTTGTTTGAAAAAATGACTGACAACTTGAACAAATTTGTTGACGACGAAGTAATTCGCATTGTCAAAACATCAACAACTTATAAGCACATTTGCAAGTCAAAAGATCACGATCAATTTGCTGATGTAACTATTAAGCAGTGGGATTCTGTGACAGCAAACATTCTTTGTTATCTTAAAAGTAAGTACAGGAAGCAGTTTATTTTTACGCAGGCTAAGTTGTTTGCGATTGCGAAGCTGGCAGCGGTTGAATTGCTGAAACGAGAAAATAAATTTAAAGACTCGACAGATAAATGCTTGACACGTAACGTGTGACATGCTATAATAGCAACATGCGAGAGACGAGAAGTAGTTTTCTTTCTCTCGCATTTATTTCTTGTTCATTTCTTTTTCACAGACAATCATGAATTTCCGCGCCCCTCTTCTTGTTTCTGGCGAGATTGATTATGACGTGTTTCAGTTATTGACTGAAGCGCAGAAATCTAAATTGCTGACTTGGGCATTGATTCTTAACGTTAAAGTTAAAGACATGCTCAAAGACGCAAAGTTTATATGCGAGCAGATTAACGATCAAAGCAAAGAAGTTTATTTGTTTGGGATTCTTCCTAACTGCAAGATGTATGGGTGTGTTTCGCCTGACGGGTCTTCGCACACTTGATTTTTAATCGACACACATTTCTTTTTCAGACAAATGCAAATCACGGAACAGCAACAAATTACCTGGGAAGATTTCTCACGAGGCTTCCACGGCGGCAGGATTGATTCTGAAGAGATCTGCACATTTAACGAAGACGAAGAAAAGCAATTTATTTCTTTCTCTGTTCGTGAATACACAAGCGATCATGAAGATTTCTTCGGAGTATGTTGCCCCATGTGGGAGATTTATTTGTGGTTGAGAGAAGTTAGAAACATCGGCGGCGAACAAGAATACGAGACAGAAGTTCAATACATGACAGGAAATGATTACTGTCGCGCAGAATACGCACAAGAGTTTTGTGAATACATTTTGTATTCGATTAAAAAGCACGGGAATCTTTCTCGTCTGCCCATTTCTGAACGTGTTGAGGATTGAATCATGAAGTTTCAAGTTACTTACATTGATTTTGATTTTTCTTCTGACGACAATACTTGGGGAGATGTAGATCCAGATTTTCAAAAAGAAGTAACTGAAGAAACTATTGGTCAGATTTGGGAAGCGGACAACGAAGATGATTTAGTTGAGGAAATTACATGCGCTACTGGGTGGTGCATTAGATCTATTGATTACCGTCACGTTCTCGTTTGATTATGATTGACAAGAAAACATGTCAACTTCTCTGGGTTTTTGGGGCACTTGAAAGATTATCTACGCTTGGTTTTACTGAGAATCCGCAAATGCAGATTACTCAGAAAGCAATTGATTTGTTCGTGCAAATTGATGAAAACAGAAAAATGCTATTCGACAAAGATGAGCATTTTGTTTCGCTCGTGAAGTTAGTATGCAAGGATTTTAATGTCCCAGAAGATCAAGTTGAAGGAATACTTGATTTAGTGCGAGCGTACAAAGATGATCGCACAAGGCTTGTTCAATTCTCACTAGAAAATTCATTCGCTTAATTTGATCATGTCAATTCTTTCTTCAACGACAATTCGCACTGCGCTTGTTGATTATCGCGCAGAGTTAATTCGTATGCAAATTAAATTCCCTAGCAGTTTCAACAATGAAGAACATGACAAATTGATTAAATCTATTGATGACGCATTGCTTTCTATTGAGGGAAATGTTGAGCATGTTATGATTTCTGCGCACTCATGCAAAAACTAATGCGCAGTTACGAAACAATTAAATACAGAAAGTTTCGTGTTTTATTTGAAGATACAAAAGCTAGAGGATTTATTGGGTGGACAGTTATTAGCGAATGTAAAACAAAACAAGATGCGATTGATTATTTCAAAAAGTATTTTACGACGAAGGAAGTGATTTCTGTCAGCGAGATCCTTGATTGATGCGCCCTTGGGCTGATCTCTGCGTCCGAAAGATTCATGAGCCCCCTCCAGAATCGTCTGGAAGGGGCTTTTTATTTGCTTCAGGGGGGATTCATGCCAGCGCCAGATTTCCAGGGCTTGCTGGGGCGATTTCTGACGAGCGAGAGAAGATTGATTCTCGTATTAGATTCATGCAATGCCCAAAATCCCTACAACAGATCATTTCACAAGTGCTGAAGTTAAAAGAAGACTCAGCGAAGCAAAACGTTATTTGCAAAGATACAAAACACAAAGACTTTTATTTCTCGCCCCTGAAGATCACTTGTCTTTGCCGTGCATTTCTTTGCAGGGCTACGATTGTTTGAATGAATACAATTTTGTTAGCACAGTCGATTTATCTGAAGAATTGATTCGACAATGCGTGAAAGATAATCGTGAGATGTTTGTTGATGAGAGCGCATTTAAGATTTATAATTTGCATGAGTATGTTGATGAGTATTTAGATGCGTTGAGAAGATTGTTTTGTGTTACGTCGTTTTGTTTGCTAGATAGAAAAAAGAACATGATGATGAAAGTAGTTATTTGCCTGGGGAGTTTACATCATGCGCCGAGACTCTTTTATAAAGATACAAAGAATAGATTTTACTATGATAAATTAGCTGCGTACAATGATTTATTCTGAAACTCGCATTGATAAATGCTTGACATGTAATGTGATACGTGCTATAATAGCTGTAACAGCAAAGGGGAAAAACTCTTTGTTGTCTCGGTCATTTATTTACAACAGAAAATGTTTGTTTGTTTTCAAGTCGTTCATCACAACGACGGAAAGATTCCTTCACGCACAGCTTATGTTCAATTCAGTAAATTGATCGAAGCAATTAGTTTCTGTAAACAAATGAATGAGAAAAATTACGATGACAATTTGAGTAACGAAAAAATTGCTGTAACTTATCATTTTGAGTACGTCGCATGACTTATTTTATTAACAGACAAGCTGGTCGTTATCACGAAACGATTGATGAATTTGAAACAAGAGAAGAAGCGGAAAAGATGAAAAACGAGTATCAATTTGGTGAGCACGGCAGAGCTTATTTTTACGTCTCAAAAGTTGCACGTCCCAACTATCGTTGATTTCTCATGAACAACATCATTTCTGCATTTGCAAAGATTTGTGCCTGCACAGCAGTTTTAATCGGCGCCCCATTGATTGCTTCATCAGCAGTTGATTTTACAACAAAACAGATAAATGCAGAGTTAGAGTATCGTGCATGTTTGAGAACAGCTCAATTAGATAACATTGCAGCAGGAGAAAAGTTATTTGAGTGCAAGCGTTAAATTACGTAGCTACGCAATGCAATAAATTGATTGCTTCGCTAAAAAGTTATTTGAGTGCAAGCGTTAATTACAAAATAAAGTAATTTGTCACGACTCGCCCTTGCTGCGAAAAACAGCGAGGGCTTTTTTGTGTCTATGGATAGTTATGCGCAGTTTATTTATTTGTGCTACGCACGATTTGCAATGATGCGCCGATCAGCGAGATTTATTTCACGCGCCCGTATTGTTTCTTTCTTCTTGTTTTTATTTATGTGTGAGCGAGCCTGCGAGCGTGCAAATGCGACTCTTTTGCGAGGAGCATTTGATTCAGGCTGTTCTTAATGCTATTCTTCAGTCGCCAGGATAATTTGTTTGATGTCTGATTTATTCGACGCTGAAGATTTCAATGAAAACGATGAATCTCTAAACAGTAATCACGAACGTGAACAGTTCGCGTTTAATGACGCAGATGCAATTTTGAATTCTCGCGTCTTAGCAAATAAAAGTTATATGAAATGTTCAGGAGGTGCTACTTCTGAAACAGAAAGAGAGTTTGAGATTTTTAAGTTTTATTTGAGCTGTGGGTCGGGAAGATCAACAACATACATTGCAAATACATTTAACTTACAAGATAACAAAGTGCTAGCAATTAGCAAAAAGAATTATTGGGCAGAACGTGCAAGTGATTACGACATAGATATGTTGCAGCAAAAGTTACATGTAGAGCAAGATTCACGAGCGATTGAACATAAAAAGCGTTTAGAAGCTTATAGATTACAGCAAGAGTTTTTGGGCAGAAACTTATCTGCGAACGCTGCAAAATTAGCTGCGCTATCACAAAGAACATTAGACGAGTACTTAGAAAATGAGCGCAGCGTAGATATTCGTGATATTCCGTCGATACTTAACAGCGCCGCAAAAATTGCTGAAGT
>Ga0129333_10003755_pt1 | contig 14247 bp, 10 predicted proteins | sample CPB6_08_DNA_FD_94474 | JGI IMG/M metagenome (GOLD analysis project Ga0129333, IMG submission 94474) | Freshwater to marine salinity gradient microbial communities from Chesapeake Bay, USA - CPBay_Sum_0.6_0.8_DNA | ecosystem: Environmental > Aquatic > Marine > Coastal | place: USA: Chesapeake... | reverse complement strand
CGGGCAGCAACATAAAGCGCAGCACCTGCACCAGCAAGAAAGCAAAGGCCAGGCCCTGCTGCAGGCGCAGCAGCACGCTGGCGTAGGCACGCGCATCGGGCGGGGGGTAGGGCGCGATGGGTGATTCCGGTGACATATCGGCCTTTACCGTTTGACGAGGGCTGGGGACGCTGGAAGCTTGTGCCATGCCGGATCCTGTTGATTTTATATCTGCAACATTTCAATAAAAATGTTACAGTTAAAACCTTCCCGCTATAATTTTCCGATCTACTGAAATTGACCTGTAGTCATTGCACAAGTCGGCACCCGGAGCGCGTTTGCTGTTGGCAGAATGCTACACCAAGCTGTCAGATTGACAGCATACAGCTGTTTCATCCTTTGCTCCCCGGTTTTGTTTGTGACGATTTTGTAAATTCTTGTGGTGTCCATGACGGATTCGATTCATTTTGTTATTCTGGCTCCCTTTGCAAAAAGAAATTCCTTCCGTGTTGACTTCCAAGCCGCTTTCTCAATGTAACTCACACCCACGGCCAAGCGGGTCGGCCCGCGGCTTTGCCGCTCTGGGTGTGTGGCGGGCTGATCAAAGTGGGTCCCTCAGTGCGCCATCAAGACCGGACTTAGCATGATCGAAAACGGAAAAATTGGCGTTTTGTTGGTCGATGGTCACGCACCTCATTTGCAGGAACTGCAAACCATGCTGGCGGACAACAGTTTGCAGGTGTTGGCTGCCAGCAGCGGCGCGAGCGCCCTGCGCGAAGTGCTGGCCAATGACTATGCGCTGGTTTTCCTCAGCGTACAACTGCCGGACATGGATGGCGTGGAGGCCGCAAAATTGTTCAAGCAGCAGGAAATTTCTGCCCAGTTGCCTATCATTTTTGTAGATTCCGAATTTGACCCTGAGCGTCGAAAACTGTGCTACGAAGCAGGGGCGGTGGATTACATGGTGCAACCCTTGGAGCCGGGAGGTTTGCGAGCCAAGTTGGCTGTTTTGCTGGAGCTGTACCGGTTCAAGAAACTGCTTTCCGAACGGACCAGCGAATTTCAGCAACTCAAAGCAGATTCGGACGAAATTCAGCGCAGGGAAATGGAGCGCGAAAAAAATGTGCTCGAGCGTTTTTCCAACAGCCAGCGCGGCATGGCTGTTACTGCCCGCTTACACGGTGAGCGGCCGGTGCAGGATTCGGCGCCGGAAATCTTTGTAGACCTGGTGACCGAATACCAGCAAATCCTGGAGCAAAGCCTGGATGCGGTGATCCATGAAACCGGCTATAGCGCCACCGAACCTATCCATGATCTGGCCACCAAGCTGGTGTTTCTGAGTGCGGGGCCCAGGGATGTCTTGCAAATCCACAAAAATGCTCTGGCCGTGCTGTGTGAAGACCGACCCCAGGCCAGAGTGCGTGCCACCACCGAGGAGGGTCGTTTCTTGTTGGTGGAGCTGCTCGGCAGCATCCTCAGCCTGTATCGAAGCATGTACAAACGGCATTCCGGCCCCTATCGGGCAGTCAATGTGACACCCAACCTGCCCACGGGTCGGTGAAAGTTCACATATTGGTCACATTGGTTGAGAATATTGGTTCAAACTGAAACAGCTTTAAAAGCGAGAGGCTTCCATGACTGAAATGAAACATATCCTGCGCCTGTACATCACAGGCAGAACCGCGCGTTCTGAGCGGGCTATTGCCAACCTGCACAGCATCTGTGAAAACGAACTCAAGGGCAAGTATGAAATGGAAGTGGTGGATGTGCTGGAGCAACCTCAGCTTGCCGAGAACGAGAAGATTCTGGCCACGCCAACTCTGGTGAAAAGGCTGCCTCCCCCGTTACGACGCCTGATCGGTGACCTGTCCGATATCGACAAAGTGATACTTGGCTTGGATATCCGTACCCACGATGAGCAATAGGGCAAATCAGGATTCCCAGCGCAGTTTCAGCAACGCAAAAATCAAACAACGACCCATCCCGCATCAATTCATCTGACTTTCAGCCATGAACACACTAATAGAAATCAAAGACCCTGGCATCCTCGGATCAGGCATCTCCAAGCTTGTCACAGGAATTGGCGGACTTGACCACGTAGGTGATGGCGGACTTCCGCGCGGGCGCACCACTCTGGTGGCGGGCAGTGCTGGCAGTGCCAAAACCGTCATGGCCGCGCAATTCCTGGTACAGGGCATTGCCATGGGCGAGCCGGGTGTGTTTGTGACCTTCGAGGAAAAGCCTGAAGACATCCGCCGCAACATGGCCAGCTTTGGCTGGAACATTGCGCGCTGGGAATCGGAGGGCACCTGGGCCTTTGTCGATGTCAGCACCGATGTGGAAAACGAGCGCCTGGAGGTGGGTCAATATGACCTGGGCGCACTCATGGCTCGCATCGAACATGCGGTGCGCAAGACCGGTGCCAGACGCGTCTCGGTGGACTCGCTGGGGGCCATCTTCAGCCAGCTCAATGAAGCCAATGTGGTGCGCCATGAGATTCATCGCATCTGTCAGGTGCTCAAGGAACTCGAGGTCACCGCCATCATCACCTCCGAGCGGGTTGAAGAGTACGGACCGATCGCACGTTATGGCGTGGAAGAGTTTGTGGCCGATAACGTGATCATCCTGCGCAATATCCTGGAAGAGGAAAAGCGTCGTCGCACCCTGGAGGTGCTCAAGTTCCGGGGCACCACCCACCACAAGGGTGAGTTCCCCTTTACCGTACGCCCAGAAAGCGGCATGGTAGTGATGCCGCTGTCGGCCATCGAGCTCAAGCAGAAATCCACCATGCTGCGTGTCAGCTCGGGCAACGACGAGCTCGACGCCATGTGCCAGGGTGGCTTTTTCCGTGATTCCATCATCCTGGTGTCGGGCGCCACGGGTACCGGCAAGACCCTGATGGTGACTGAGTTCATCAACGGTGGCGCTGAAAAAGGCGAGCGCTGCCTGCTGTTTGCTTTTGAGGAAAGCCGCGAGCAACTGTTCCGCAACGCGATTGGCTGGGGCGTGGACTTCGAGAAGATGGAGCGCGAAGGCAAGCTCAAGGTGGTGTGCGAGTACCCTGAGGTGATGGCCCTGGAAGACCACCAGCTGCGCATGCGCCGCATCATTGATGAGTTCAAGCCCAACCGCATTGCGGTGGACAGCTTGTCGGCGCTGGAGCGTGTCTCCACCTACAAAGGCTTCCGCGAATTTGTGCTGGGCATCACCTCGTTCATCAAGCACTCAGAGATGTCGGGTCTGTTCACCTCGACCACGCCCACCCTGATGGGTGGCACCTCGATCACCGAGGCGCACATTTCCACCATCACTGACTCGATCATCCTGCTGCGCTATGTGGAAATTCTGGGTGAAATGCGCCGTGGCCTGACCGTGCTGAAGATGCGCGGCTCGATGCACGACAAGAGCATCCGCGAATATGTCATCGACAACCAGGGCATGCATATCCGTCAGCCTTTCCGCAAGCTCTCGGGCATTCTGGCTGGGCATCCAACCCAGATCCATGAGCAGGAAATCGAGCGTCTGGACAAGATGTTCGAGCGTGATCCCCTGGGGCCCAACAACGGCGGCCGCGGCTGATCTGGCCGCTTGAGCAACCGGCAGGAACACTCCCCATGACCGGTCGCGACCAAGGCTTGCCGATGTTTGATGCACAAGGCCTTGGCTGGCGCTTGCGGAGGCGCGCATGAAACTTGCCAGCCCTGCTACTGGCACGCAAGATTTTGAAGCCGGCTATCGCTGGCTTTTTGATCACAGCCCCTTGGGGGTGCTGGTCTGCGACCTGCAGTCAAACATCTTGCAGCACAACCCCTCTTGTGAAACGCTGCTGGGTTACCCGGACCAGGCGCTGATTGGGCAGCCAGTCAGCGTGATCCTTGCACCGGCGGATCAGAAACTCTGGGGCGAGCAGGCAAGCCTGCTTGGACAGGAAAAAATCGCCGATTTTGAGATGGAGTGCAGTTGCATCCATCAGAACGGACGACAGTTCTGGGTGCATTTCTGGACCTCGCTCATGCCGGCAGAACAGAAGGGTACGCCCAGGAAGATCGTTTCACTGATCAGGACCATTGCGCGGCGCAAGGCGGCAGAGATGGCGCGCGACGACCTGTTTGCTGAGACCAATGACCTGATCCAGAGCATTGGACCGGACGGGCGCTTGCTGTATGTCAACCGAGCCTGGTGCGACACCCTGGGCTACAGCCAGGATGAGATTCATGCGATCAATGTCTTTCAACTGATTCATCCTGATAGCCAGCCACACTGTGCACAGGTGTTTGGTCTCCTGCTGCAGGGAGAAAACATCGGCCTGCAGGAAATCACCTTTGTGGCCAAGGATGGTCGCCGGGTCGAGCTTGAGGGCAATCTCAATGCAAAAATGGACAATGGGGTGATGGTGTCCACCCGGGGCATTTTCCGGGATATCACCGAGCGCAAGCTGCAACAAGCCAAGGCGGCTGAGCGCGAGGAGCGCTTTCGCATGCTGGTGGAAGCCACGGCCAACCTGCGTTTCTTCATTACCAACCCCGAGCGCAGCCGCTGGTTTTATATCAGCCCGGCCACGCGTGAGTTTTGGGGCCTGCCCCTGGATGCTGAGCTTGACGATCTCCAGGCCACTTCGATTGACCGCAGTGCGGTGATATATGAGGACAAGAAAGCCTATATGGAACGCGCCGAGCGTGAGCGTCGTGGCGAGTCGGTTGACCTGACTTACCGGATGAACCATTCGCGTATGGGTGAGCGCTGGTCCCGCACCCGTACCCGTGGCGTGATCCAGGCCGACGGCAGCGTGCGCGTCTATGGTGTGAGTGAGGATATCACTGATGCCAAACACGCAGAAGCACAGCAGGCCGAACGCGAAGAGCGCTTTCGCATGCTGTTGGAGTTTGCCACTGGCTTGAACTACTTCATCACCGACCCCGAGCGCTCGACATGGTTTTACATGAGCAAGACTTCGGCTTCATTTTTAGGGCTGAATCAGGACCAATTGGGGAGCGACAAGAAGTTGGTAAATCACCTCATCCAAAGGGTTCTACCTGAGGATCGGCCGATCTTTTTGGGTCGTGTTGATCGTGAACGAAGCGGTGAGTTGGTGGATATCACTTATCGTGTGAATCATGCTTTTCTTGGCCTGCGCTGGGTGCGTACCCGTACTCGTGGCCTGCCCCAGGCCGACGGCAGTGTGCGCGTCTATGGTGTGAGTGAGGACATCACTGATGCCAGGCAGATCCAGGAAGCCTTGCAACGCGGTGAGGAGCAATTCCGTACCATTGTGGAGGCTGCCCCCAACGGCATTGTGCTGGTGGATGAGCAGGGCATCATCAGGCAGGTGAACGCGCAGCTAGAGCGTGACACGGGCTATCGCCGCCATGAATTGCTTGGCCAGCCGGTTGAGCTGCTGGTGCCTGCGCATCTGGCAGAGGTGCATCCGGCACACCGCCACCAATATGTGAAGTCTCCGCAGGACAGGCCGATGGGCCTTGGGCGGGAACTGCATGTAAGGCATAAAAAGGGTGGTGAGTTTGCTGCCGAAATTGCCCTTTCGCCGATCCACACGCCCGATGGAAATATGACCATGGCCACTGTAGTAGATGTTTCCGCGCGAAAGGAGGCGGAGCGTAACCTGCAACTGGCCATTGGTAAGCTGAGCCGGTCCAATGAAGAGTTGGAGCAGTTCGCCTATGCCACCTCGCATGACTTACAGGAGCCTTTGCGTGCCATTTCAGGCTGTCTGCAAATAATCGATAGACGCTACCGCGGCAAGCTGGATGCAGAAGCCGACGAGCTGATTGGGCATGTGGTCTCAGGCGCTGGCCGCATGAAGGGGCTGATCGATGATATGCTGAGCTACTCGCGTGTATCTCATGTTGAAATTCAGCTCGTCAATGTCAAGCTGGAGCTGGTACTTCAAACCGTGCTAAGTAACCTAAGGGAGGCTATTGCTGAATCAGGTGCTGTAATCACCCATGAGCCATTGCCAAGCTTGCGGGTTGATCCGACCCAGATGACGGTGCTTGTCCAAAACCTGATCAGCAATGCCCTCAAGTTTCGTGGGCGCGCGAGTCCGAAAATCCATATTTCCGCCAAACATGAGCGTAATGGCTGGAAGATCGGAGTGCATGACAACGGCATTGGCATTGCCCCAGAATTTCATGACAGGATTTTTGGCATGTTCAAGCGCCTACATTCTCGTGAAGAATTTGAAGGCTCAGGTATTGGTTTGGCTCTCTGTAAAAAAATCGTAGAGCGGCATGGGGGGCGTATCTGGGTTGAATCCGTCCTCAAGCAAGGCTCCACATTTTTTGTTGCATTTCCGGATTAAGGCAGGTGAATCATGGCCATCATTGAAAACAACCCGATACGAGTTGCAGAAATACTGCTGGTAGAGGACAGCCCTACCGATGCCTTGCTGACCAAGGAGGCATTGAGCAACAGCAAATTGCTCAACCGGTTGCATCTGGTCAAGGATGGTAACCAGGCACTGGCCTTTCTGAGTCGCCAGGCGCCTTATGAGGCTGTGCCACGGCCCGATCTGATCTTATTGGACCTGAACCTGCCAGGTATCAGCGGGATCGAGGTATTGCAGAAAATCAAAGCTGACCCCAGCCTGTCCTTGATACCGGTGGTGATTCTGACAACATCCACCTCTGATCAGGACATCATAGGCGCCTACTCCGAGCATGCCAGCTGCTACATCTCCAAGCCGGTGGACCTGGCTAGTTTTACAGAGGTCATCCGAAGGGCGGGAGAGTTCTGGTTTGCCATTGTGACTCTGCCCCCCCCATAATTTTTCTGGCCCCAAATACGGCATCAATTTGAATCATGCGCATCTTGCTTGTTGAAGACAGCGCCACCGACACGCTGCTCGTGCTCAACGCCCTGGATCGTATTCAGGGCAGTGAGGTGGTTGCCGTCAAGCGCCTGTCTGAGGCGCTGGACCAGCTCAAAGAAAATTCGTTCGACGTTGTTCTGACCGACCTGGGGCTGCCGGACTCCTATGGAATGGAGACCCTGCACAGCCTTTACCCCCATTGCCATGATGCGGCGGTCGTGGTCATGACAGTGGACAACAGCCCCAACCAGGGGCTGTTGGCCTTGCGCAGCGGCAGCCAGGATTATCTGGATAAATCACATCTGACCAATCCAGAGGCTATTCGCCGCTGCCTGGTGTATGCCCGGGAGCGACGCCGGCATGTGAACGAAATCATGGCGCTGGAGCGCGAACTGGAGGCGGCGCGCAAGCGCAAGAGTGCCAGTGAGGAGTCTGCATTCTGGGACGATCTGGCTAAAGATTCCCGCCTTTCCTCGACCGGGCAAACAACTCAGATCCAACCCTCAACCCAGCTCAGCCCCCGAAGCTTTGAAGAGCTCAGCAAGGCCTATGCTGATGTGATCGAGCGTAGCGTGGAAATGCGCTTCAGCAATAACCATAAAGAAATTGGACCTGCAGTTTCCTTCTTGGCGCAAAAACTTGGGCTTGCCGGTGCCAGCCCGCGTGATGTGGTGGGTATACATGTCCGGGGGCTGAGGCTGGCGCTTGACAAGAATGAGAACTCAGTGCGGCTCCAGCTTTTTCTCGAGGAGAGCCGTTTTAGGCTGGTCGAGTTAATGGGCTACCTGGCCATGTTTTACCGAGATCACAAGTCTGCCGATCTCAAGAGCTGATCAAGCAACTACCGAATTTACGCTGCCCCAGGCAAAAAATAGACGCAGCATGATCCTGAGTGAGCGACACCGGATATGGTTGGGTGCACTGGCCACCCTGGTGGCCCTGGCGCTGGCCGCCTATGGCTACTCCCATTGGGCGCGCAAGTCAATTGCCCGTAACCTGCTTGAGCAGACAGCCAGGCAGCTGAGCTCGGAGCAGGACCACAACCTTCGTGCAGCCAGAGACTTTATGGCCCTGGTTCGAGAAAGAGAACGGTTCGTCTCCCAGCTGCCAGCCATTGCTGAGATAGGCAAGCTGCTGATCCGGGAGCCCTCGCCTTATCCGATCGCCGAATTGCGCAACCGGCTCAGAACAGTGTATGGCGCCTACATGAATGCCAACCCTGAAGTGTTGAGCATCACCCTGGCCAGTGCGGCCGATGATGGGCGCGAGATCTTGCGGGTGGCTCGTGATCAGCGCGCACAAGTGGTGCCTGTGCCAGAGTCACAGTTGGGGCCTTCCCCCAAGCTGGATTTGGTCCGCATGGCTGGCTTCTTGCCGCGAGGCCAGGTTTATGTTTCGCCACTCCAGCCAGGCGGTGCCAGCGCACAGGCGGGCCAGAACCTGATGGGCCAGCTCACACTGGCCATGCCCGCACACAATAGCCGAGGCGATGTTTTTCTGGTGATCATCATGGAATTGGATGCCTCCAGGCTGCTGACGCAATGGCAACAACCGATAGTCAGCAAAAATCAGGCGTTCCAGGTGTATGCGACCGACACGCTGGGACAGTACCTGTTGCACCCGCGCCCCGGGCTGAGTCGCTTGTCGGTGCCCAGCCCAGCCCAGGCACACACCTTTACCCAGGATTTCTCTGCCAGGCTGGGATTTTTTGAGTCGTTTGGAGTTTCGGGTTTTGATGCGCTGCGGGCCTATCAGGGCCCAGAGGGCGTGATATTGTTTGCCGCGCCGCTGGAAATTGCCATTGGCAATTCGGTCGAAAAAGATGTCACCAGGGTCTGGACGGGCCTGCCGCTGGCCAAGTTTGAGCAGCAACTCGACCAGCTTGTGTTCGAGAAACTCCAGTCAGCGCTAGTACTCGCTATGCTGGCACTGCTGACACTGCTTGCCGCGCTGCTTTACCACCGGAACCAAACAACCCGCGCTGGGCTTTTGCGGCAGAAATTGCAGGCCCAATCCGTCAATGGCCTGGTGGAGCAGGCACCCAATGGCCTGGCCTTGCTGGGTCAGGATTTACGCCTGATCGTCTGCAGCCAGCGCTTCAAGTCTTTGCATGGTTTTGACAACAAGACTGACCTGGCTGGCAAAAGCATTGTTGAGCTTATTTCCAAAATGCCTTCGGCTTGCAAAAAGTCGTTGGAGCGGGCCCTGCAGGGCGAAAGCTACTTTGGTCATGAAGAGCGATTCATGCTGTCCGAGGGGATAGAAAAATTTTTCGACTGGGAATGCGGCCCGTTTCATGACCAAGCCGGCGCAGTTGCCGGTGTGATTGTGTCTGTTGACGATGTGACTGAAATCAGCCAGAAGCGAATGGCGGTGGAGTCCCAGCTGAGGCTGTACAAGTCCACGCTGGATTCGACCCATGAAGGCGTGTTCATGTATTCGCAAGAAAACTTTCAGTTCTTCTATTTCAACCAGTGGGCTTGCTCGCTGTCTGGCTACAACGAGGCCGAACTGCTCTCGATGCATGCCTACGACCTGTTGCCAGAGTTTGATCAGGCCAAGTTTGCTAGCAAGATCGCCCCGCTGTTGCGCGCCCAGATGTCAGATCTTCGTTTTGAGGCCAGCCTCAAGCGCAAGGATGGCAGTGAGCTTCCGTTGGAAATTTTCCTCCAGTTCATCGCTCCACTGGGCGAGCCACCCAGGCTGGTGCAAATCTGCACAGATATCACCCAGCGCAAGCTGGCACAAGCCGCGCGGGATGTGAGTGAGAAAAACTTGCGCATGTTGGCAGAAAGCGCAGGGGCGGATGCCACCGCAATTATCAATAAGGATGGCAAGGTTGTATTTTTCAACCGTGCGGCCCGGGACCTGTTTGGCACCCGGATCTATGAGGGGGCCGAATTCGGGATGATCGTCGGACCGCACCAGGAGCTTGACATCCTCCGGCCTGATGGTTCGCACAAAACTGTCGAGGTGCAAATTGCTTATGCCAATTTGTGGGATCAGAATACAGACCTGGTGTCCTTCCGTGATGTCACCGAGCGCAAGCAAACCGAGGCCCTTTTGCGGGAGTCGCACAAGCTCGAGGCCATCGGCCAGCTGACCGGCGGCCTGGCGCACGACTTCAACAATATGCTGGGGGTGGTGATTGGCAACCTGGACCTGATTGGCGAGAGCTTGCCCAATGAAGAAAAGGTCCGACGCCAGCACCAGCTGGCCACCGATGCCGCGCTGCGTGCGGCCAAGGTCACACGTTCCTTGTTGGCGGTAGCACGCAAGCAGCCCATGAACCTGGAAGAACTGAATCTCAACAACATGGTGATCGAGTTGTTGCCCCTCATTCAGTCCTCGGTCAGCTCGGTGGTGTCCATTGGCACCCAGCTTGCCGATGAAAATCTGTTGGTGCGTGTTGATGCCAGTGGCCTGACCAATGCCCTGCTCAACTTGGTGATCAATGCGCGTGATGCGATGAAGAGCAAGCCTGGTGATCATCGGCTGGATCTGTCTACCCGCATCGCCAAGGGTAGCGAGGCTCTCCTGGGGGTTGGCGACTACGCGGTGCTGGAGGTGAAAGACAATGGCCCAGGCATGAGCGAGGCTGTGAAGCAGCGTGTCTTTGAGCCCTTCTTCACCACCAAGGAAGTGGGCCAGGGTACTGGCCTGGGCTTGTCGATGGTGCGCGGCTATTGCGAGCAGCTCGGTGGTGCGGTACGACTGCAAAGCGAGCTTGGCAAAGGCACTACGGTGCGCATGTACTTGCCTCTGGTCCGCAGCCAGCCCGATGCTGGCATGAAGTCTGACTGAGCCGGCGCGAGTTTTGAACACCATCCCTAGCTGGCATGGAATCTCTGTTCATCTCTACCGGCCTGGTGGCCCTGGCTGAAGTCGGCGACAAGACCCAGCTGCTGGCCTTTTTGCTGGCTGCGCGTTTCAAGAAACCAGTGCCAATCATTGCTGGCATCCTGCTTGCCACCCTGTTCAACCATGGCCTGGCGGGCGCACTTGGGGCCTGGATCACCAGCACTCTGAGCCCAGAGCTGCTGCGCTGGATTCTGGGGCTGTCCTTCATGGGCATGGCGATCTGGACTCTGATTCCCGACAAAATTGAAGAGGAAGAGACGCAGATTGCCCGGCGGCTGGGGGTGTTTGGCGCCACCCTGATCACTTTTTTTCTGGCCGAGATGGGCGACAAGACACAAATTGCCACCGTGGCCCTGGCGGCCCACTATGCCTCGCCGGTGTGGGTGGTGGCGGGCACCACCCTGGGCATGCTGATCGCCGATGTGCCTGCGGTGTTTGCCGGCGACAAGCTGGCGGCCAGGATTCCGATGCGGCTGGTGCACACTATCGCCGCGGCGATCTTCGCCGCGCTCGGCGCGGCCACGCTCTTGGGCGCGGGCGCCGGGCTTGGGCTCTAAGCCCCTCCACTCGATTGAACACGCAGCAACAGGGACACCCAGCATGTTTGATAATTTCCGCCAGGACCGGCACCTGGTCCATCTGCGCCAGACTACCGAGCGGTTGATTGGTGCGCTGGGCGAGTCCAACGCGCAGAGCATTGCCCTGGAGCTGGTGGGTCAATACCAGCAGCTGGACCCGGCGCACCGGCAGGGCTATTTCGATTTTCTCGCTGCGAGCTTCAACCCTGACCCGCTGAAGGTGAAGGCCGCCGCCGATGCCTATGCCGCGCAGCCTGACGCGCGCCACCTGGTGGAGTTGTTCAAGGTGGCCGAGCCCAGCCGGCAGGAATTGCTGCGGCGCATCAACCGCGCCCCGGGCGGCACCTCGGCCATCATCGACATGCGCCAGACCTTGCTGGAGCAACTCAAGGGCAAGCCGGCCTGGGCGGCGATTGATGCTGACATGCATCACCTGCTGACTTCATGGTTCAACCCGGGCTTTCTGGAGCTGCATGAAATCACCTGGAAGTCGCCTGCGGAGCTGCTGGAAAAAATCATTGCCCATGAGTCGGTGCATGCCATCGATGGCTGGGATGACCTGCGCCGCCGCCTGCAGCCCGACCGGCGCTGCTTTGCGTTTTTTCATCGCCAGCTGCCCAATGAGCCGCTGATTTTTGTCGAGGTGGCGCTGGTGCCCACGATTGCCCGCGATGTGGGCGCCTTGCTGGACAAGAAGACCCCGGTGGGCGAGGCCAAGACCTTCAAGACCGCGATCTTCTACTCGATCAGCAACTGCCAGCCCGGGCTGCGTGGCGTCTCGCTGGGCAACTTCCTGATCAAGCGGGTGGCGCAGAAGCTGCAGGCAGACATACCCACGCTCAAGGTGTATTCCACCCTCTCGCCCATCCCGGGCCTGACCCGCTGGCTGGACGAGGGCGCCAGCCTGGAGGGGGCCAAGCTGAGCGATACGCAGCAGGCCCGGCTGGCGCAGGCGCGCGAGCTGTTGCAGCTACCCGGCAAGACATGGAGGGATCGGCTCAAATCTGGCTGGCAGCCTTCTGATTGTTCTGAGCCGGATAAAGAAGCGTTGATGCGTCTCGCTGCAGCCTATCTGATTCACCGCAGCACCGTGCGTGGCGGCGATCCGGTGGCGCACTTTCACCTGACCAATGGCGCCACATTGCACCAGCTCAACTGGGCGGCAGACTTGTCCAGGAAGGGCTTGCAGCAGTACGGCGGGCTGATGGTCAACTACCTCTATGAGCCCGATAAAGTGGAGGCCCAGCATGAGGCCTTCATCAATGGCAAGGTGATCCGCAGCCGGGGCGTGGACAAGCTGCTGTAGCGCTGGCGCTGCTTACCTGCAAGGGCACGCCCGCGCCCACGGCTGCGCGCACCAGGCTCAGACCAAGTTCGGCTCAATGCTCGCTGAGCAGGTGGTCCACCAGCTCGCAAAAGCCGGCGCTGGCCGGCAAAGCGGTGATGAAAGCCGGCGGGGTGCGCATGGCCGGCAGAAACGGCTGCACATTGGCCACCCCGACCGACAGCGGAAATTTTGCAAACATCGGCTCGTCATTGGGCGAGTCGCCCACATAGACGCTGCGCGCATGGGCTGCCGCTTCCTCCAGGCCCATGGCCTGCTTCAGCCAGCGCACACAGGCGCTGTATTTGTTGTGCTCGCCAAACCAGGCGTTGACATGGATGGAGCTGACCTTGGCGTTCAGGCCCAGGCTGCGCAGGGTGGTGGCGATGCGCTCGGCCTCGGTCAGAGGCAGCGCTGGGACTATGTCTTCAGCAAAGTCGATGGCCACATCAAACAGGCGGTAGGGCTGGTCTGCAGACAGGCGTGCACCCGGGTGTTGTGCCAGCACGGTTTGGGCGGCCTGTTGCAAACGCGCTTGCAGCAACTGGCCTGGCTCGGGCTGGGCCAGAAACTGGCGCTCGAGCCGCTTGCTGGCGCGATGGTAGGCAAACCAGAAGGCGCCGTTTTCGCCAATCACTGCATCGATCGGCCACATGCGTGCGACATGGTCGCACCAGCCAGCCGGCCTGCCAGTGACCGCCACCGCATGGCGGCCGGCGGCCTGCCAGCGCTCTAGCGCGGCAAAGCCGCTGGCGCAAACCTGCCCCTGGTGGGTGAAGGTGTCGTCGATGTCAAAGAACAGGATCTGGACCGCGCGGCCCTGGGTCAGGTGCGACAAAGCTTGCATGGCCAGGGCTCAGAGGATGCGTTTGCGCAACTGGGTCACGCCCACTTCGGCGGCCAGCACAATGACGAAGATCGCCACCAGGATCAGCGACACCCGGTCCCACTGGAACAGGTTCATGGCGGTGTCCAGCGCCATGCCGATGCCGCCTGCGCCCACCAGCCCGAGCACAGCGGACTCGCGCACATTGATGTCCCAGCGAAACAGCGCCACCGACCAGAAGGTGGGCGCGACCTGCGGCCAGTAGGCCTTGGCCAGCACGGTCATGGGCGGCGCACCGGTGGCTCGGATGGCTTCGACCGCCTTGATATCGCACTCTTCCAGCGCTTCGCCGATCAGCTTGCCGACAAAGCCGACCGAGCGACAGGCGATGGCCACCGTGCCGGCCAGCGCACCCGGGCCAAAGACGCCGACAAACAGCAGGGCCCAGATCAGCGAATTGACCGAGCGCGAAGCCACCAGGATCAAGCGCGCCAACAGGTTCAAGGACTTGGCACGCACAATATTGCCGGCCGAGAGGATGCCAATCGGAATGGCCAGCACGATAGCGATGACTGTGCCGAGGGTGGCGATATGCAGGGTCTCGATCAGGGGCTGGTGCACACCGGGGCCATAAAAGGACCAATCGATCGGCCACATGCGGCTGAGCAGGTCGTGCATCTGCGCCGGGGCGTCCCATAGAAATTCCGGAATCACCTCGACATGGCGAATCGACAGAATCACCGCTGCCAGCAAGACCACCAGCAGGAGCCAGCGTGCGGCACGCTCGGCAGCGCTGAAGCGCACCCAGGTGCGCGGGGGCGCAAGCTGCGCGGTGCCTGGGGCTTGGGCT
>Ga0129333_10003754_pt1 | contig 14249 bp, 15 predicted proteins | sample CPB6_08_DNA_FD_94474 | JGI IMG/M metagenome (GOLD analysis project Ga0129333, IMG submission 94474) | Freshwater to marine salinity gradient microbial communities from Chesapeake Bay, USA - CPBay_Sum_0.6_0.8_DNA | ecosystem: Environmental > Aquatic > Marine > Coastal | place: USA: Chesapeake... | reverse complement strand
TTTCATTTTTGAATCTCGTTTCCTTTTTAATTACTACAAAACAAATTATACTACCTTGTTAGCACGTTGTCAACCTGTTGTTTTTTTGCTACTTGCTCTAAAACAACACAATCTCTAACGCATGAATCTATTGTAATGCCTATTTCTTTAATTGTCAACTCTTTGTTTTACCGTTGCTTTTCTGCCACAACACCGTAAAGCACTGGACTAACAACACGTCTATTATGTATTTATTTATCTCAGTTGTCAACCGTTGTTTTTTGACAACGAATTAGATTATATTTTCTGGTATATGAGACAGTAGATCATATGCACTTTTTTCACCATCAGGAAGGATATAGTTTATATATTTTTCTTTATTGGTAGTAATAGTCTTTGGAAAATAGGAATCCAATTTTACAGGCTCTACTCTTTTACAATAGTATTCTAGTCCCATAGGACCTGCATTCTTAGCGATTTGACCCTCTACATCATAGGTATCTGCTAAATGTCTAAATTCAAGATGGGCAAATTCTTTCATTTTATTTCCTACATGTTTTGAATCTCCAACTGAAGTAAAATGCCAACCTGCATGATTTATTACTATTTCTCCATGCTGATCCCATCCTTCTGGCCTTTGAAATGGTAATTGCAAAGCGTAGTGTCTCATATCACTATAACTTGGATACATTCTTGTTCTTGCTTTTGTTGCAGCAAGATTTTGCAAGGTATGTTGTAAAGGATCTGTCCACATATAATTAAACTTAAAATGGAAACATGGCACCCTAAATCCCCAAATATTATGATTCGTATCTTGTCTTATATAATCTATTACTTTAGTTCTAACTATTTCATCCAAATCACTTACTATTATTATATCATTATCATCTGCATCAACAGTTCCTCGTGCAAGGCTATTTCTCTGATGCCTATCGTTAAACATGCAATCTGATTTATCATGTTGTCCTGGTTGTACTCCAGGCATATCATCTACAGGAACATGAATTATTTTGTCAAGGAATGGCTGAAATCTTTCTTTATTTTCTAAAAAATTATATGGTTTGGAATTTCCGGCATGTGTGGTATTAGCTTCTGCTATAACAAAATAATCCACGTGATCATAAAGTTCTGTTAGCCTTAATTCTAACATATGAAATTCATTATAAAACATAAAACAATCATAGATCTTTCTCACGCTACTTCCTTTTTCATATATTCCCTATAAAAACTTTCTCTATAAATTGTATCAGGCAACCCCTGCCCCATACTGTGTTCAAACCTTAATGCTACACTACCTGGATTAAATGGGATGTTTAATTTTGCTCTAACCTCTTGTTCAACTTCGTCTCTTAATTTTACCAGTTCTTCAGCAGATAAGTGCTCAGTAAAAACATAGGCCACATAACCACCGTTGGGATCACCTTTATAATAATCTGCTGTGACAGTATGATCTAATTCATATGCGAATAATTTATCACCTGTTTTTGGATAGGTATAAGACCAGACTCCTGGTTTTCCTTCTACTGGAGTGGCTAAATCATAATAAGGAGTTCCGGGATAAGTTGTTATCACTGTACAATCAAAATCATCTACCTTCATTTTAATCAACCAGTCTTTAATAGACATTACAGTTTCGTAACTTTCACCGGGATGCCCTACACTCATTAATGCTTTAACTTTTAAACCATACTTATGAGCTATCTCTACTACTCTTGTATTATCCTCTAATGTAGCAATTTTTTCAATATTTTTTAGAATTCTTGGATGAGCAGCTTCAAAGCCGGAAAGTATCCATCTAAAACCTGCCCTGTACATTGCTTCTGCTTGCTCTTCTGTAAATAATTCTGCTTTAATAAATCCTCTAAGCCTAAATTCTACACCTAATTCTTTTTGTAAATCATATATATCATTTAATAGTTTAACAAAACTTTTACTAATATTCAACTCGTCGTCGTAGAACATGAAACCTGTGAAGCCATAGTTTTCGTATAACCAACGCATTTCTTCAATGATACTAAATTCACTTCTTGTTCTAATAACTCTCAAACTTCTACTATTTCTACCTCCGCAAAATCCACATTTGAATGGGCAACCTAATTGAGCAATAAGGCTAGTGGCTTTGAATCCTTCAATTGAATAATGATAACTAGAAAGATCTACAAGATGTCTTGCTGGCATATCCGTAGATTCATACACCTCATCGGACATAAAAAGCGGGCTTTTTAGGTCATCTGCATCAACAACCTGTGGACAATCTTGTTTGAATAATTCAAATACTGCTAATTCTCCATCACCTGATACTAAATGATCGAAGTAATTTTCTAATAGTAGAGCAGCCTTTTGTGCTCTACCATTTATAACACCTGCTTTCTTTTCAACTTTAACTGCACTGTATGTAAGAGTAACGTGTGGCCCCCCTAATACTACTTTTACTTGGGGATCTACTTCTTTAATTTTTTGTAATATCTTTACAGAAGCAGGCAACTGTGGAGTGGTGCAGGTTATTCCTAACCATTCAAAATCATAAGATTCTATAAATGTTTGAATAGTTTCTAAATAGTTGCTTACTCCTGACAGGTCTAATACACCTACTTTCACACCCTGACTTTCTAGACTAGCAGCCACCCGTAAAATACCAAGGCTGACAAAAACCCTTTCGTCTAATAGAAATGGTGAGGGGGGAATGATTAAACCAACTCTACGCCCTTTAAATTTATTTTTGTGTTTTAGTATAATGTGTGTCATAATTTGTATTTACTATTTCATGGAACACAGGCGTGAATGTCTTCCACGGTTAAACCATATAATTCTAGTTGTTCTTTAGTGATTCTATTATCTTTGTAATGCCAAATAAGCGCTCTAATCATTTCATTATGTTGTCTATAAACTATTCCATCACTTTTTAAAAGATCGGGTCGTCCTATTTTGTTGAAATAATTTACAATGATTCCATGCGGTTTTGGTGGACAATCCTTATCTATGTTTTGATAAATTTGCTTCATCAAATGTCTATTGTGATATCCTGTGACAAAATGTAGGTCTAAATCCATGGTATTGTATGGATCCTTATTGATATAGAAATAATCACCGTCGTATGAATTAAGATCTACCGTGCCATATAATAATACATCTAATCTCCATGAGATTATAAGGTCATATTTGGTTTTTGTTTTTTCAACATATTTTTCTAATAGATCAATTCCATTTCTTAGGCTAATGTATTGGCTTGCTGTCCCAAAATACCCTTCTTCACACCTTGACATTAGTTCAGTAAGTTCGTCATAGTATTTAGAATTGCTTTCATAGATTGAAGATTTAGGCTGGTAAAGTTTATCTAGTTCCTCTTGTAGATCTGTATTCCAGGAATGAATAAAATAATCAATTTCATAATCTGGATTATTTTCTATAATGTTTTTTCTTAAACCTTTTTCTGTAGCAGAATAGGTAATATATGCATATTTTTGTTCTTCGTGCTCATACTTGCCATATGATTTATGTGTGTTCCCAGATCTTTTAGAAACACCTCCTCTAAATACCAGTGCTACTCGTTTCATAAAAATTCTCAAAATAATTATCTAAAACAGAAAATATGGACTTTTTAACAGAAGATTCTATGTCAACGTATTTTTGTAATTTATCATTCAACTTTTTAAATTCGTATGAATTAAAATGGTAATGACCTGCTACTATTACTTTGGTCTTATTACTATCGTCTAACATCCATTTTTTCCATTTTTTATTTTCTATGACTCTATTTTTAAAGTCAGTTGTATCAATGTTGTATTGCTCTGCTAGATCTAGAATTGTCGTAGTTTCAACCACTCCTAATTGCGGAGCAATGTTTAAAGCATGAACACCACAGGTTTTTCTCAATTTAATCTGTTCATTGCTAAGATAATCTGCGTTATGTTCTTTTAAACCCACGCCGCTATTGTTGGCAACATCTACTAGTTTCTTTAAAATTCCCTGTGAGGTTTTTCCTAACTGATAATTTTCCATAACCAAACTGCCCGTTTGTGCTACTACAAATTTTACATTAGGAAAGTTTTTGGCAAAGTCTACAGATTCTTTATACTTTTTTAGTGAAGTTTTTATACCAACATTTTCTTCTGTACCAAATTCAAATTCTATATCTTTCTTTTGGGTTAAACAAAAATGAAATAATTCATCGGCCACCTTATACGGTGTAATTGATCTAGATGTATCAATATGTATTAGGTCAAATCCATTTTCTATATCTGCTTCTATTGTAAGTTTTGTTGCCTCTATGGCTTCGGGTAAACTGAGATCTTTTTCATTATCTAAAAAGTATGGACCGCAATGATCTCTACATAATTTTATATAAGGCGACTTTGTTATATGTTTACTCAAATCGGATGTAGTCATAACATATCCGCTATCTTTGTCAATTTGATTTCTGCTGGCTATAATCATTATTGGTCTTTGGTATACCAAAGCATAGTCATTTAACAGACGTATAATTCTATGACTCATAGGTCCAAAACCTAGTTTAAAGTTCATATGTAATTCCCATAGATTGCATAATAAACAAACAAGCATCCATCACAGCACCATTCGATCCTTCATTTCTTGTAACGTAATTTGCAGATACTCTTGCTTCAATTCTGGCTTGTTTAGGGGCTATTCCTAAAGCACTAGATTTTAAAATAGCAGCATCGTAGATACCATCTCCCATGTAGGCTACCTGATCTAATCCATGTTGTTCTACCCAATTATATCTTTCTTTCTCTTTAACAAGGTAAAGATCAAAGCCCATATGTTCAACAATTCTGTTGTATGAGATCCCCCATCCTGCTTCGTCTGCTGTAATAAATTTGATTTGCAAGTGCGGTTTTAATAATTTTAATCCATCATGGTCATGACTGCCAAACACTTTAAACATTTTTCCATGATTACCCCAATAAATTTTTCCATCATTGAGGCATCCATCTACATCACAAATAAAATATTTTAAATTTTTCATTAGACAATATTGTGTGGACGATTAAGGTCATCTTGAATTCTAATTACATCATCTAATTCAGTTGTACTTGCTTCAAAATATAATAAATCTTCTATAGATTCTACACGGTGTATAGTGTTTGGTGATATTTGTATAATTGAATTAGCACCTATGTGAATGGGCTCTACTTCTTTTAGGATTTGATCTAATTCTCTTTTAGGCATTATGCCTTTAAGATACCTATCTAGATTAAATTCATTTTTGTAAGTCCACAACTTTCCTTTACCTTTCAAAACAACTATGGTCTCAGATTTAAGTTGATGGGCTTGCAAACTTGTTCTGTTTCCTTTTTTAAGGAATATTTGTTTAAAAACGTATCTATGATTTTCATCCCCAGGCTGGATCCATTTTTCCCATCCCCAGGGTTTTTGGATCATTTTAACAGAGTCAGTGTCAGTTATATTCATAGTCATATTATTATATCTCTTCAATAAAACTTGTAGAACAATTTACATTATTCATTATATCATATTTAATTTCATTATTAAATACTCCTGCTCTTAGAATTACAAGAGGATTAGGTTCACCTTTTAATATTTCAGGACTTGAAACTTTAAATTTGGTGCCGTAAAGACGTTTACCTTGTTTAAACTTACTATTATCTAAAATACAATCAATTCTATTTTGATCTAAACCAAAGTTAAATAGAAATTGACTGAATACATGCGCACCAAACAAGTATACGTTGCCTTGATGGTTGTTAATTTTTTCGTTTATCTTAGTGACTAATTTTTTATGATAATCAATGTATTGCAAAAAAAGTAACTTATTTTCATCATAAAGATTTGGATAAGGTTCTGTAGACATTGAATCATCTTTTTCAAAACAGTAAAAGATACTAAAATCTGAATAGTAGAAACGTTCGTTTAATTTGTAGCCATTTGTCTTAAACCACCATTCAACATATGGTTCTGAACACAGGTATGTATGTTCAAAATTAAGGCTATTAGTATAGAATTTATTAAGGTAAAGTACTAGATTAGGAATACTTACACAAACTTTAGTTCCTTTTAATCTTTTTGAAAATGCCCTAAAAAATTCTCTTGGGTTATATACATGTTCTAACACATGGCTATGAACAACCATATCAACATCAGATGGTAAATCTGTTTCTGGCAAGAAAAAACCTTTGATTATTTTTCCTTTAATACCATCAATATATACAGGATTAGGTTCAATAATTGTCCATTTTAAATCAGGATTAGTATCTACAGATATATTACAAAGAGTTCCATGACTACCACCAATTTCATAAACTGCTTTAGGATTATATTTTAAAATAAATTTTGAAAATTCAGTATGGTGATCCATCCAAGCCTTTCCAGTGGTCCCTGGATTATGTTCACTTTGATAGACTATTTCTAATGGAACTAAGGGATCAAGTTGAATCATTCCGCTAGATCTACTAATTTTCCAATTCATATTTGTAGATATATCTTGAGAAATATCTTGATCTGTACAACCCATATACACAGGAAAATTATGAAATGTGTAAAGAGTCTCTAAATCGTTAATACCTGAAACAATATCAAACGGTCTGTCAATTAAATTCATTTGTTAAGAAAGCAAAATGTAGTTGTGATAGAGAAACTAAAAATTTGTCAAACGGATAATCATGCAGCGGGCTCATATTTAAGTATATTATAGGCACCAAAGTTTTAACTTTTTTCCAACTTAAATTATTTTTTAATACCCAACTTTTTAGAACTTTTTCATATTCTACATAATTGTCTACACTAGGTATAGTTATTTGAACAGAGTCATTATTTTCAATATAGGTAAATTTATCTGTCTTTACTAGTTTATAATTAAGATAAATCCCTCCTAATAGTTTAGCAAGATCGTAATAGATATCTCCATAAATTTCACCACCAAAATCTGTTCTCCAGTCTATGGCTGTAAACTCATCAGTAACTGAATTATAGATAGTGTTATCGAAATGTAAATCACCATGAATGAACCTCCAATCATAATTATTACACAACCAATCTAGGTCTATCTTACTCAAGTACCAATCAATGCTTTCAACTGCTGTTCCATTCACATTTGATGGTTCAGACCAATTAGCGTATTTGGTTCTAATCTGTAAAAGTCTTTCTTTAGTCTTTTTCCAATAAAACGTGTAATTTATTTCTGCAGGATTTTTTGATTCATGTGGAATCCATAATTTGTTTTCACACCAACTGAGCATTTTTTTAAATAGATCAATAGATGTTTGATTGTAAATTATATCCCCTTTGACCCAATCATGAACTAAAAAATTACCAATACCTTTTAAATTTTTAGGCATTACTTCAGGATTAGCATAGGATCTTTTAACCCTTTGATCTACATTATATTGATCTTTAAAAAACTTAATTACCTTATTGTTGTCTTTATAAAAAATTTCGTTTGGTTTAGGTAAACTATTTTCCTCTAAGTTTTCTATAAGGTGTTTCCATTTATCATATGTTCCAAAATCTAACCAATTGGCCACAGTATAGGCTTTAAGGTTTAAATTAGGTAAAAAACCATCTGGAGTTTCTTTACAATTTAATTTTTCTAAATTTTCAATATACTGGTTATCTTTGACATACATTAACCCTATAAAGGCATCTACTGCTTTTTTGCTAGATATTTTATTAAAAACTTTGGTAATATCGTTAGCATCTCGTTCTATCCAACAGTAGTCTTTTGAAATTTGACTATCCACAGGACTAACAGCGATCCAATTATCATCTAATTTATTTGTATAATTAAAATCAAATACAGTATCACATGCAATCCAAAAGAAATTGTCAGGTAGATGTTCTTTACATTTTATAATTGTAGTAGCAGGTCCTGTGGTGTTTTCGTTATAGTCAGCAATGTCTTGAAAAATTATATTTTTATCATTATGGACAAATTGAAAATAATCTTTAAGTTGTTGACCTAAATGCCCGCAGGCAATCACAAAAGTTGTATTTTTAGGAAACCTATCAAAAATATGACTAATTAGGGGTTTATCATAATATGGAATTAAACCTTTGTTAATCATCCTACTAAACGAACCCATCCTTTTACCGTATCCGGCTGATAAAATCAATACTGTTAAATTATTCACTGTATGCCTCAAAGGTAAATTGTTCTTTCATTGTTGTTAAATCCAGGTTCATAATACATTTTAAAGTTTTCAATTCTACATTCTCTTAAAGCAGCAAAAACTTTTTCGTAAGACTTCATTTGTTCCATATCTGCTGTAGCATGTCTTTGATCGTGAGGTTTATCTTTTTGATATCTATAAATGCATTTGGGGTTACATTGAATGTGACTCTTAGGGACAATTCTTCTAGACCATTCCATTTCCTCACCTTGACCCCACAAAAGGTTCTCGTCCCAAGGTTCTTCTAACCATCTTTGTCTCTTGATGCATTGATAATTTCCAGCTATAGCCATATACTGTGCTAGGTCAATCATATCATATGGGACCATACATCCCCTAGGTAATAGCGGATGTCTATCTATTCTCCAGCCATCCCCTCTACCACCATTCTTTAAAATGTTCTGATGGACGCAGATATCCCAATGTGTTCCAAATTTTTCAAATTCTATCCACCAGTCTGGGTCAAAAGTAATATAATCATGTATAACAACACATATATCATATTTTGCGTTATAAACTGATAAATTTTTCTTTTTGTTTATTTGAACTCCAGGTTTACCATCTACAAAAACATGTGCCATTTCAAATTCATTAAATGGGACCCATTTAATCTTTTCAGACAATTCAATAGTAGTTTTATCACCACCTACAAAAACTATCTCATATGTAGGAATATTAAGTTGTTCTATGCTTTTTATACAGATTTTTAAATTAGTATCATCTCTACCACTAGTAACAATACAAAAGGATACACCGTTCATGCATCACCATACAAAATTATTTTGGTAATATTCTACGATTTTAGGAAGTTCTTCATTAAAGTCTGCTTCAGCCCGCCAACCTAATTTTTGTAATTTACTATCATCGATGCTATATCTTACATCCTGCCCAGGTCGACTCCATGTCAAATCTATATATTTTTCATAGTCAGTTGTACCTGTATGAAGTTCAATAATTTTACGAGCAATTGTCATATTATCAGTTTCGTAGTTACCACTGATATTAAAAATCTCCCCTACTACACCACTTTCAACAATATGAGTAACAGCCTTTGCAGTGTCACTGACATGCAGCCAAGTTCTTCTTGGAGTTCCATTTTCATGCAACGGAATGCGACGTCCTATAGTTAGACTTTTAACAGCCTTAGGAATAAGTTTTTCTACATACTGACCGATACCATAATTATTAGTAGGACGAATAATTACCCAAGGTATGTTATGAGTTCTTGCCCAAGCACTGATCAACATGTCTGCTGCTGCTTTGGTAGCACTATATGGATTACTCGGCTTGAGCATGTCTGTTTCAAAATGGCTTCCTTCTTCAATATCTCCATATACTTCATCTGTGGAAAAATGTAAGAACACAGGAACCTTAAATTTATTCTTTTTCAAATTTTGAAGTAGGTTATGTACCCCATTGATATTGCTTTTTAAAAAAACTTCACTGCCACTAATACTGTTATCTACATGACTTTCGGCTGCTGTATTAATAACATAATCACAATCTAAAATATAATCAATGTCATTTATATCCGACTTAATATATTTAAATTTAGGGTATGTTTTAAGTTCTGGTAAAAATTGTAAATTAGCAGCATAAGTTTCTTTATCTACTCCAATAACATACCAACCTAAATCTAAGCATCTTTTAGTTACATGATAACCAATAAATCCTAAACATCCTGTTACATAGACCAATTTCATTTATAATTCCTTAACCCTTGTTCTAAGCCTATAAGTTTTAAATTATAACTAGATAGTATAGACGAATCTCCAGTTAAATTATTACCATTTGAATTACCTATTGTGATCTTATTTTTATTAATACTCATAAAATCACACAACATATAAGCCATTTCACTTAGACGATATTTATGGGGATAAACCATATTGATATCTCGATGTTGGCAGTCACCGTTTATAATACATTCTATCATTGGAATAATATCTGACATGTAAATGTAATCAATAAATGAGTCGTTTGCAATAACAACGGTGTCCTCATTAATTACTTTTTTGAAAAACCTTTTATCACTTTCAGTTTCATGAAAATTTCCAAATATTCTTAGGTTATAAAAATTTTTTGTATCACGAATTATTCTTGCTATGATATTTTTAGATAAGCCGTAACTGGTTAAAGGAAGATGATTAACAAAATCGCCCTCTTTAATCATAGAATTATCGATAGATAAATCGTGTTCATAGGCTGTACCGAGGTTAATTAGTTTTTTGTATCTATGTTTATTAGCCCATAAATTTCTGAACATCAACAAACCGTCACTTAGATAAACAGGATCTACACTGCTGAGAACTTCACGACCAGTTAGAGCACAGTGTATTACGATGTCTATGTTATGATTTTTAAAAAATTCAGTTAATGAGTTAATGTCAAATAAGTTAAGTTCATGTCTACTCGGTGTGTATACATTATGAGATCTAAGATGTTTTGCGATATAACCTCCTACAAAACCTCTACCTCCTGTAATGAGTATATTCATATAATTGACCTAAAATATTCAATGGTGTTTGATAATCCTGATTCAAAATCAAATCTTGGTTGCCAACCTAACAACTGTTTAGCTGATGTTATGTCTGGTCTTCTTTGTTTTGGATCATCTTCTGGCAAGGGTAAATGAACTATTTTACTATCACTGTTTGTAAATTCAATAACCTTTTGAGCCAAATCTATCATAGTAAATTCTGCAGGATTACCTAAATTAATAGGACCTGTTAAGGTATCGTCGGATCGCATCATTGCCACTATTCCGTCAATTAAGTCATCTACATAGCAAAAACTTCGGGTCTGGCTTCCGTCTCCATAGACAGTTATATCATTGCCTCGAATTGCTTGATTTATAAAATTACTAACAACACGGCCATCATCTACAGCCATTTTAGGACCATAGGTATTAAAAATCCTAATAATTTTTATTTTTACATCATGTTGCCTATGATAATCCATAAAAAGAGTTTCGGCTACTCGTTTTCCTTCATCGTAGCAACTACGAATTCCTATAGGATTTACATTCCCCCAGTATGTTTCTGGCTGAGGATGAACAGTAGGGTCTCCATAAATTTCACTTGTGCTTGCCTGTAATATTTTGGCTCCTGTTCTTTTTGCCAAACCTAACATATTATAGGCTCCTAATATACTGGTTTTTGTAGTTTGAATAGGATCGTGCTGATAATATTTTGGACTGGCGGGACATGCTAAATTATAAATTTCATCTACTTCTACATAAAGAGGAAAGCAAACATCTTGCCTAATTACTTCAAAGTAAGGATTAGAAATCATATGTTCTATGTTTCGTTTATTACCTGTAAAATAGTTATCTACACAAAGAACATGATTACCTTCTGACAATAATTTGTGACACAAATGACTTCCTAGGAATCCTGCTCCACCTGTTACTAGAATTTTTTTCATTTTGCAATATCCGGATGATCACCAATTTGGTCAGTTTCTCTATACATATCGTAGGCGTGTGGATTAGAAGTTCCAACCCATGACTCTGCATCATGCACTAGCCAACCGCCTCCTGTGATTTGTTGTTGAAAATTGTTTTCATGGGGCATCTTAAGCAATTTTAATCGTTTTATGTAATCGCTTGTCGCCCACCAAACATTGGTTTTAAAATGCGGCCATGGTTGTTTAACCCAATATGTACCTACTGCTTCATAGCCTTGGTCTAATTTTTCTATTACTTCTCTCCACCGCTCGATGAGATGACGATCCAATAATTTGTTAATTTCATTATTTGCTTCCCAATTAACAGTGTTCCAATGATTATGTCCCTTTAAATGAAACCTAAAAATATAACTAGGTACTGGATCAAGATCAATTTCATTTTTTAAAGTTCGATTAGTATATTGTTCGCCGAAGGGTCTTACACTATCAGGATGATATATAAACCTTACACGATTGTCATTTGCCAATTCATCTTTTAAAACATTGTAGGCATTTTCTTCGTAATGAGTGCAAATATTAATTTGATCAAACCTATCCCAAAGACCACAGGCTTTCATTTTATCTATTTTGTCATTGGATATTTCTCTCCAGCCTGGGCCAGGAGTCATGTGATAATATATTTTTATATTCATTTACATTCTATTGAAATTTTGGAAGATAGTCTCTAATATTTTTCTCACCACCTTGTACAATCAAATGTTTCCATTTTTCCTGATTATCTAAAATTGTCTTTGGAAAATAATCATCTAATATCATTGCAGCATATCTTCCAGGATCACTAGGAGCAATTGGATTTAATCCTTGTTGCATTGCTTGATCTACATCAAGTCCTTCGATTAAATGTCTTGCTTCTGCATGTGCAAAATTTTCTAATTTACTAACAGCCTGCTTGTTATCCCCTAGATAACTAAAATGCCAGCCAGCGTGTTGAATTGTTTTAACTTTATTATCAGAGTAATTCATAGGTAAACTATGAAAAGCCCATTGAGTCTTGTTCCTAAGTTCTTGGCATGTTGTCAAAGAATTAAAAGTTACTGCCATTGAATTTACATTGTATCCACTGTTTATTGGTTCAACCTGAGCGTAATTAATTTTTGACCAAAATATAGGCTGTCTACAAACCCAAAGATTTCTTTCAGTGTCTTGTCTAAGTAATTCAAAAGTGCTGGGTCTAAGCATTTCATCGCAGTCGCTTACAACAATAACATCATTAGATGATGCATTAGTTAATCCTCTTCCTAAAGCATTTCTTTGATGATTTTCCAATGTCCAGGTATAGGTATCATTTGGCATATCACTGACTTTAATATGAATGATTTTATCATGGAATTTTTTATATCTATCCCAGTTATTTTCTAAAAAATATTCTTTATCAAATCCTTGATGACTTTTGTTTGCTTCTGCAATAACAAAATAATCAACATAATCGTAATGCTCTTCTAATCTTATCTCAAGGAGATCTAATTCATTAAAAAATGTAAAACAGTCGTATATTTTTCTCATTTGATTACTCTCGGCATATAGTAAGGAATTTGCCTTCCTAGTCTAACATCTAAACTTGATCCTGGCCAATGAACCACAGCATCACCAGGTTCCCACCAGGCTCGTTGCCCTAATTTATCTACTCCAAATCCAGGCAGGTAATGATTGGGCCAGCAATCGTGACTATTAAACTTGTGTTGGGGTTCGACTTTGATTATAGGTTTCCATTCGGGCATATCATAACTATCAATCATCCCTTGCTGCTCATAAAAATAATGATTGGCATATTTCGGCCACATATCCATAAGCCAAGAAAGGTAAGCACGCCCCCGTTCACTATTCCTTAAAAAGAAACTTCCTGCATTTAATCCATTACCATCTGTTCCTATAATAAAATGATAATCATTATCAATCAAGTCTTCTATTTTAATATTAAAATTTGTTATAAGTGTGTCACATTCTAACCACCAAATCCATTCTACTTTAGGATTACGTTCGAAATATTCTTTAAACAAACGTAGTTTTTCTCCACCGACTTGGTTTTTTGGAAGAACAAAATCATCTGTTTTACAAAAAGCATCATACCCATGTCTTTGAGCATACTCTAATTTATTTTTTGTCCATGTAAAATCAGCCAATGGCTGATAATCAGGAGTGTGCATTGATATCACAGCATACATTATATTTTCCTTGTCAAATTCAAATAGGCAGGTTTATTTGAATATAAAAATGTTTTAAATCTTAATTCTAATTCTTCAATTGATTTAGGTTTATAAATTTCTATATTAGGCAAGGCAGACAATACTTGTTCATCATCATGTGCCCAATGACTAAACCCATCATGGCTATAATCTTTATCTCTGCCACTACCGATTAATTTTACAGGAATCTTTTCTTCATTTACATAGTTTCGAAGAAATTCAAACGGACGATAAAGAATAAAACTGCTCATACTGTAGCATATCGGAATCATGCCCGACTCTGCTAATCCTATACCTGCACCTATTAATAACTGTTCTGCTGCTCCTACATTATAGAATCTATCCTTATGATTTTCTTTAATACTATCTAAAATACCAAATCCTAGATCTGCTGTTAACATAAAAATATTCTTGTTAACCTGCATTTCTTTTTCCAAGAGGGTTATACACTCTTTTCTCATGGTTGATAATCTCC